>ENA-UOZS01000050-UOZS01000050.1-food-metagenome-genome-assembly--contig:-NODE-50-length-57724-cov-9.965406_pt1 | contig 57724 bp, 56 predicted proteins | sample MGYA00249875_ERZ772737 | MGnify/ENA primary metagenome ERZ772737 (study PRJEB29005, sample SAMN08379463) | food metagenome | isolation source: cheese - non spiked | study: EMG produced TPA metagenomics... | reverse complement strand
CAGGTTATGCTGACAAATTTGTCCAAAAATTCGGATTAAATTTGCAATCTACCAATAAAATTAATAATCTTTTAATTTTTTCTAAACTCTGATTTAAATACCATAAATACTGACGTTTATGGTATGCTTATTGGTGTTTATGCATACAAAAATTGGTGAGGTTTAATAAAAATGAATAAGAAATATAGTGTAGATGAAGCTTTAACCGAAATGCTGACGTTTAAGAATGGTGTTATTATCATCGTGACAGCAATCTGCTTCGCTGTTTTGGGATTACTTTTACGAGGACAAGGGATGACTGCAACTTCCTATAATGCGGTTTCCAGATTACAAGTCACTCAGTATAACGCAGATGAAAGGGTAATGACTTTTAATAGTAGTGATCCTGTTTTTCTGAATACATATTTAGAAAACTTGAAGAGTACACCAACGCAAAAAGCAGTTAAACGGGAATTAGCGAAGAAAAAAATAAAACTTTCAATAGGTGAAATTGATTCAATGGTCACTTTTGAAGCTATTCCCCAAACAACCCTTGTGAAGTTGAAAGTATCTGGGGATACAAAAAAAGAGGTTACTTCGGTTAGTCATGCTTACGATAAAGTTGCGATAAAGCAATATAAAAAAGATATGAAAACAGGGTCTGTTAAGTTAGTTGACTATAATCAATCTAAAAGTACGACAACAACTCGAATGAGTGTTAAGAAAATTGTCTTCTTTATGAGTGTTCTAGGCTTATTCTTATCAGCGGGCTTAATTTTCGTACGTAAGTATTTTAATCAAAAAATTGTGAGCCGGAATTTTATTGAATCGCGGACCGCAACGACTGTTATCAATGACGCTAATATTAGTGATGTTCAAAACATTGCGGCTGACTTAGTTGCGCATGTGCAGAACAATTACCAAGTTGTTGGGACTGTCATCACTGACAATCAGCAAGTCACACTGTTGAATCAAGTTATCAATCAACTAAAAGAATGGCAATTTGATGTCAAACTAGTAGCGGCTAAAGATGCTTTTACGAAAGAAACAACAATGATTCCAGAAAATGAAGACCAATTAATTTTTGTCATGGGGTATGTTCAAAATCCTCAAGAACGTTTGGCGTTAACGAAAGTAGATGGAATCTTCACGGTTGTTCAGCCTAGAATAACGATGAAGAATCAACTATTAGCAGTTATAAAGTTTACAAAGGATGCAACAATTCCGTTTATTGGTAGTCTGTATCTAAAATAAATCGTCTTGGAGGAATTGATGGTGACTAAAAAGATAGCAATCTTACTATCAACGTATAATGGGGAACGTTTTTTAGAAGAACAAATTGAATCGATTATTAAGCAATCCAACCAACAGTGGACACTCTATATTAGAGATGATGGTTCAACTGACAAAACACTTGATATATTAGGTCGTTACCAAGCAGATGACCGTATTCAATGGATTAATGAAAATAAGCCACAAAACTTACGGGTAATCGGCTCATTTTTGAAATTACTTGAATCTGTAGAAGCAGATTATTATATGTTCTGTGATCAGGATGATGTTTGGTTATCTGATAAGGTCCAGGTTACCTTAAACAAAATGCTCACACTTGAAGCTGAAAATAAACAACAACCTATTTTAGTTCATACTGATTTAAGAATTGTTGATCAAGACTTGAAGGCGACGAGCGAATCAATGATTAAAACGCAAAATTTGGATCCACAACCTAGTTTTGGGCGATTGTTGGTTCAAAATAGCATTACTGGTTGTACAATGATGATTAATCAGAATTTAAAGGATCGTTGTGTGGGACTAGATTTCACTAAGATTAGAATGCATGATTGGTGGTTTGCACTAGTTGCAAGTGCATTTGGAACGATTGGATACGTACCACAAGCAACAATTCTATATCGACAACATGGTGATAATGAAGTTGGTGCTAAGAACAGCCTAAGTGAATTGATGAGCCGTAAACACCTATTTGCACAAACGAAGCAGATGATTCAACTTGCGATGGCACAAGCTACTGAGTTTGTTGCTGATTATCCTAATTTGACAGACGACAAAGTTGAAATGGTTCATTTTTACACGAATGTTAAAAACTATGCTAAAGTTGAACGTTATCGTAAAATGAGAACATATGGCTTATTAAAAAATGGCTCTGGGCGTAATGCGTTTTATGTTTTTCAGATGTTAACTTGGTAAGTTACAAATATTGAAGGGGGATTTTATCCAATGAAAGGTATTATTCTAGCAGGCGGTTCTGGGACACGGTTGTATCCCATCACACGCGCTTTATCAAAACAATTGATTCCAATCTATGACAAACCAATGATTTACTATCCAATGTCAGTGCTCATGTTGGCCGGGATTCAAGATATTATGATTATCTCAACCCCAACTGACACACCACGGTTCAAAGAGTTATTTGGCAACGGCAATGATTTGGGGTTAAACATCGAATACGCCGTTCAAGAACAACCCAATGGTTTGGCAGAAGCTTTCGTGATTGGGGCGGACTTCATCGGCGATGATTCAGTATGCTTAATCTTAGGTGACAACATCTATTATGGTGGTGGCCTTTCAGAAATGCTCCAAAGAGCGGCTCAAAAAGAATCAGGCGCAACCGTTTTTGGTTATCATGTGAATGATCCAGAACGCTTTGGCGTTGTTGATTTTGATGAAAATATGCATGCTAAATCAATCGTTGAAAAGCCAGAACATCCGGCAAGTAACTATGCGGTGACGGGGTTATACTTTTACGACAACCAAGTTGTCGACATTGCTAAGCATATTAAACCATCACCACGTGGTGAATTAGAAATCACGGATATTAATAAAGCATATCTTGAAAAAGGTCAGTTAGATGTTGAATTGATGGGCCGGGGGTTTGCTTGGTTAGATACTGGGACTCACGATTCATTACAAGAAGCAAGTAGTTTCATTGCGACCGTTCAAAAGCGGCAAAACTTGAAGGTGGCGTGTTTAGAAGAAATTGCTTACCGCATGCATTACATCGATAAGGCAAAAGTCATTGAATTAGCTCAACCACTCAAGAAAAACGACTACGGTCAATATTTATTGCGATTAGTAAAAGAAGATTAGGGGTAGGCAATCATGGGTAAGTTAAAAGTCACAACAACTAAATTACAAGACGTTAAAATTATTGAACCAGCTGTCTTTGGTGATCATCGTGGATTCTTTACAGAATCTTATTCAGATCGCGATTTCAAAGAAGCGGGCATTGATATTGATTTCATTCAAGATAATCACTCACTTTCAACGCAAGCAGGCGTTTTACGAGGTTTACATTTCCAACGCGGCAAAGCAGCACAGACGAAATTAATCCGAGTCGTTACGGGGGCCGTTTTAGACGTGATTGTGGATGTCCGGGCTGGTTCACCAACTTACAAACAATGGGAAGGGTACATCCTTTCTGCCAGCAATCACCGTCAATTACTTGTTCCAAAGGGCTTCGCCCATGGCTTTGTCACTTTGACGGATAACGTTAACTTCTTGTATAAATGTGATGGCTACTATGATGCAGAAGCTGATGGCGGTATTTCATTCAAGACACCAGAATTAAACATTGATTGGCCAATTGATTTTGACCAAGCCATTACGTCTGAAAAAGATGCCAACCAACCAACTTTTACTGAATTTGAAAAAGATAATCCGTTTGTTTACGGTGAAATTTAAGGAGATCAACACACTATGAAAAATATTATTGTTACTGGTGGGGCCGGCTTTATCGGTTCTAACTTCGTGCATTATGTGGTCAATAACCATCCAGAAGTTCACGTGACGGTTTTAGATAAATTAACTTACGCTGGGAACCGTGCGAACTTGGCCGGTTTACCCGCAGACCGTGTGGAATTAGTTGTTGGCGATATCTGTGACGCTGAATTAGTCGATAAGTTAGTTCAAAAGACAGACGCAGTGGTACACTATGCTGCCGAAAGTCACAACGATAACTCTTTGAAAGATCCTTCACTCTTTATTCAAACGAACATTATCGGCTCATATACGTTGATTGAAGCATGTCGCAAGTATAATGTGCGTTATCACCACGTTTCAACCGATGAAGTATACGGTGATTTACCATTACGTGAAGACTTACCGGGACACGGCGAAGGCGTTGGTGAAAAATTCACTCCTGAAACCCGTTATAACCCAAGTAGCCCTTATTCATCATCAAAGGCGAGCTCAGACTTGTTAGTGCGTGCTTGGGTCCGTTCATTCGGATTACAAGCAACCATTTCAAACTGCTCAAACAACTACGGGCCTTACCAACACATTGAAAAATTTATTCCTCGTCAAATTACCAATATTTTAAGTGGGATTCGACCAAAACTCTACGGTTCAGGTCAAAATGTGCGTGATTGGATTCATACGAATGATCATTCAAGCGCCGTATGGGCAATCCTAACCAAAGGTAAAATCGGTGAAACCTACTTAATCGGTGCCGACGGTGAACAAAACAACAAAGATGTTTTGGAATTAATCTTAGAATTAATGGGGCAACCCAAAGATGCTTATGATCAAGTTAAAGACCGTCCGGGTCATGACTTGCGTTACGCGATTGATTCAACAAAACTACGTGAAGAATTAGGTTGGCAACCAGAATTCACTGATTTTAAATCAGGCTTACAACATACCATCGACTGGTATCGTGACAATGAAGACTGGTGGCAAGCAGAAAAAGCAGCCGTGGAAGCCAACTACGCTAAAAACGGTCAATAAAAATAAATAGTTTCAGAATAGGATGATTTAATAAATGGAGAGGATTAAAAATACAAATTTGTATAATCGTTTTCTAACATCGCCAATGTACAATATTGTGATGGGATTAAAACATCCTATTTTGCTTGGACGATATTTGAAGTATCGAGGCTCTGCTGATAAACCAAAAGTAGTTGGTCTTGAAACGACTTTAAAGCAAATTACAGTGCAAAAAATGTCGGTCACTCGTTTTGGCGATGGTGAGTTAAAGTGGCTATTGAATGAGAATAGCTATGCTTTTCAAGAAGGATCCGAAGCATTGAGTGAACGTTTAAAAGAGGTTATTACAGCGACTGATGCGCCTAAGTTAGCAATCTGTATACCAGATGTTTTTAACGGTCTCAGTCAGTATATGCCCCAAAATAAAAATGCTTGGATTGAATTAATAGCGCGTTACAATCATGCTTGGCGTCCTTATTTACAAGCTCAATCAGTATTTTATGATGCGAACATGAGTCGCTTCTATATTGACCGACGTGATAAAAGTCAAACGGCGTATTATTTTGAATTACTCAAACAAATCTGGCAAGATCGTGAAGTAGTTATTGTAGAAGGACAAGCAACGCGCTTTGGTGTTGGTAATGATTTATTGAGTAATGCTAAGTCTGTTAAACGCATTTTAGGCCCTGCGCAGAATGCGTTTGATCAATACGACGCTATTATGGATATCATTAAGGAGCAGGTAGCATCAGATGCTTTGATTTTAATTGCATTAGGGCCCACCGCAACAGTTATGGCTTATGACTTGGCTAAGCTTGGTTATCAGGCAATTGATATAGGACACGCAGATTTAGAGTATGAGTGGTATCAAATGAAGGCCACACAAAGAGTTGCTTTAAATGATCGGTATGTGAATGAAGTTGAAGGTGGAAGTCAAGTGGCTGAATCGGAAGCTCCAGATTATCATGCTGAAATTATCGCAACAATCAGAGAGGATTAGTTATGGAATCAAAAAATCGTAATATTTGTGCGGTCTTAGTTACTTATAACCGACTAGCATTATTGAAAGAATGTTTAGCAGCATTAGAAAAAAATGAAAATGTTGCCCACATTGTTATTGTGAATAATAAAAGTACGGACGGAACGGCTGATTATTTAGCAACTTTATCGGCTGATAAGTTTATTATCAAGAATTCTGATGAAAATCTAGGTGGCGCTGGTGGTTTTGCACATGGCATGGTCATGGCTTATGAACAAACAGATGACCAATATTTCTGGATTATGGATGATGACACGATTCCTAATTCAGATGCAGCACATCAGTTATTAGATAAAGCAGCATTATTAAAAGATGATTTTGGCTTCTTATGTAGTAATGTTCGCTGGATGGATGGCACATCATGTAATATGCCAATGCCTGCATTTGAATGGCCAGACAAGATTAATGATGGGTTAGTGTCTGTCAGCCAAGGAACATTTGTTTCGGTTTTCTTAACCCGGGAAATAGTAAAACAATATGGCGTGCCAACGCAAGAGCTTTTCATCTGGGGAGATGATACTGAGTATACAATTCGAGTCAGTCAGGCGAAATCATCTTATTTTGTAATTGACAGTGTTGTGGTACACAAGACACCTAACAATTTAACGGATATTACTATTTTTAACGATTCGAAGGATCGTATTAATCGGTATTTTTATCTATATAGAAACTTAATTTACATCAGTAAGTTATATAAGGGAAAAGGGGCAACCATCAAATTAACCATTCGTCATATTCTTTATGCATTTTCAACGTTAGGAAAAGCTAAGGATAGTCGTTTTAAAAGGGCTGGTGCTATCTTAAAAGGGACGTTTACTGGTTTAGGGTTTAATCCGCAGATTAGACGAGTTGATTAATATTAGATAGTAGGTAGGGTATGGAACAGTTATTAATTTTAATTAGTGTTATTCAAAAAAATATTTTAAATATCCCATTCTTCTCACAAGCTGCTTTTTTAGGCATACTTATTATTCTTTATCGACGGTTAGTGGACCATATTTCTTTAGAACCGTTGGATAATTTAAAGCTTAGACACTATGCCTTCATCGGGTTGCTTGCACTTAGCCAACTACTAGCTTTTATTGGATTAACAAATGAAGGCTATGGAATCGGTAGTATTTTAAAGAAGTTCATTATTGCGATGATTACAGTTGCTAATTTTTTGATTCTATATTTTGTTATGAACCTATTGATGCGGAATGATTATCAGATTAAAAAGATTGTAACGGGGAATTTTTGGGCATTTGTCCTATTGATTGGCATTTGTCTGGTTCAAATTATTTATGTATTTTTAGGTGGTCGTTTAGAGAGTATCGTCGAATTAATCGGACGGTATCTGGAATATCATAATATTCTAAATCCTGGTTCTTTTGAAAAAATTAGTTACACGCAAAGTACGCAACGGGTAAATGGGTTATATGCGGAATCTGGATTTTTAGCAGGAGTATTGGCGATTGGTTTTGCCCCCTTCATCATTAGCGCGATGAAAAATAAGATCAACCTATTTTTTCCGAATAGTCGCTATCATGGCTGGTTTTATTATGGGTTATTCGCTGTATTGATGGGCGTGTTGGTGCTTGCTAAGACAAGTACCGGTATTCTGGCAGTCGTTGTAATGGCGTTACTTTTACTATGGGCTGTCAAAGGTCGGGAACGGTTAAATCTAATCGTTCTGTATGTTATTGCTGGATTATTATTAGCATTAATCGTAATGAGAGTACCAGCGTTAAAAAATATGTTATTAAGTTTTACAGTTGGTAAGACGGATTCTGATTCAACAACAATGCGGCTATTAGCAACACAAGCGGTGTTTATTACTGTTTTAAAGAATCCGTTGATTGGTGTTGGCTTTGGTCAAACTAGTCATTTTAATTTCATCAATGCACCATCATCAGTTAAACAACTAGCTGAATATCAATTATTTTTAAAGAATAAAGAATTTCCAGATCAAAGTGCGTGGGGAGCTGTGCTAGCGCAATTTGGGCTGATTATTGGAATCATTATTGTGATATATATTATTCATCTATTACTCGATTTGAAAAAATCAACGAAATGGTTACAAATTCATCAAATCACAGGATATCAGTACGATCAAGCGATTTATGATAGTGCCGTTTATTTCACAATTATCTTCTTAGTATTAGGAATGTTATCCATCCAATGGTCATTTGATTTATTTATTTTAATGTTTTTCTTCTTTGTTAACTATAGACACTATTTGAATCGTAAAATCACAAATAATTTAAAAGATGGTGAGGTATATATTTATGACTAATTATTTAGTAGTTGGTTCTGGCCTGTTTGGCGCAACCTTCGCATATGAAGCGGCCAAACGTGGGAACCATGTAAAAGTAATCGAAAAGCGGGATCACATCGCTGGAAACATCTATACAAAGGAAGTTGATGGCATCCAAGTACATCAATATGGTGCCCACATTTTCCATACCAGCAACAAAGAAATCTGGGAATATATTAACCAATTCGCAGAATTCAACCGTTACACCAATAGCCCTGTTGCCAACTACAAGGGTGAAATCTATAACTTGCCATTCAACATGAATACGTTCAATAAGTTGTGGGGCGTAGCGACACCCGCTGAAGCGGCCGCTAAAATTGCTGAACAACGCAAGGTGTTAGGTGATAAAACACCTGAAAATTTGGAAGAACAAGCCATTTCATTAATTGGAACGGATATCTATAAAAAACTGATCAAAGGTTATACTGAAAAACAATGGGGCCAAAAAGCAACCGAATTACCAGCTTTCATTATTCGTCGCCTCCCAGTCCGTTTAACTTATGACAATAACTACTTCAACGATACATACCAAGGGATTCCAATTGGTGGGTATACACAAATCATCGAAAAGATGTTAGATAGTGATTTAATCGATGTTGAAACTGGTGTTGATTTCTTCAATAAAAAACAAGAATATATTGATCAATACGATAAAGTCATCTTTACTGGGATGATTGATCAGTTCTTCAATTATCAATTAGGCGAACTTGAATACCGGAGCTTACGTTTTGAAACGGAAGAAATGGATATTGATAACTACCAAGGGAACGCGGTTGTTAACTACACGGACGCTGAAACACCATACACGCGGGTGATTGAACATAAACATTTTGAATTCGGTAAAGGTGACAAGAACAAGACCATCGTTACCAAAGAATATCCCGCTAACTGGTCGCGTGGCGACGAACCTTACTATCCAATCAATAACGATAAGAATAACCGTTTGTACAAAGCTTACCGTGACCTATCATCGACAGAACCCAAAGTGGTTTTCGGTGGTCGTTTAGGCCAATATCGTTATTATGATATGCACCAAGTGATCCATGCAGCATTACAAGTCGTTAAGGACGAATTAAAGGATTAATCAATGAAGATTATTAAGAACTATCTCTATAATGTGTTCTACCAGGTATTTGTACTGTTAGTACCACTCATTACGATGCCATATATTGCCCGGGTTTTAGGCCCAACGGGCGTTGGGATTAACTCCTTCACCAATTCAAATACGCAGTACTTTATTTTAATTGGGAGTATCGGGGTATCTCTATATGGAAATCGGCAAATTGCTTATTATCGAGATAATCGAGCGAAAGCTTCTCAAATTTTTTGGGAAGTTTTTCTAATGCGATTAGTGACGATTGTGGCTGCATTAGCACTTTTCTTTGGCTTTTTATGGTTTGTTAAAGACTATCATCAAGCTTACTTGATGCAAGCGATTTTGATTGTTGCGGCAGCATTTGATATCTCGTGGTTCTTTATGGGCTTTGAGAACTTCAAGGTAACGGTTTTACGAAACATCATCATTAAGTTAATCTCGCTTGCCTGTATCTTCTTATTTGTGAAGAACCAGGGGGATTTAACGTTATACATTGCAATTTTATCAATCTCGCAATTGATTGGTAATTTAACGTTATTCCCATATTTAAAACACTACATTGATATGCCTGACTGGCATAAATTAAAAATTTGGCGGCATTTCCAACCATCTTTAGTCTTGTTTATTCCGCAAATTGCGACACAGGTCTATTTAATCTTAAATAAGACCATGGTTGGGAAAATGGTTTCGGTTGAAGCTGCCGGCTTCTATGATAATTCCGATAAAATTGTCAAAATGGTTTTAGCAATCGTGACAGCAACGGGAACTGTGATGTTGCCGCGAGTTGCCAATACGTTTGCCAAAGGTGATCACGAACAAGTGAAAAAGTATCTTTACCAGTCATTTGATTTTGTCAGTGCGGTTTCAGTCCCCATGATGTTTGGGATTACAGCGATTGCGCCGAACTTTGCGACCATGTTTTTTGGCAAGGATTTCGCCGCTGTTGGGCCATTGATGATGGTCGAGTCGATCGTGATTCTAATGATTGCCTGGAGTAATGTCTTGGGTGTGCAATACTTGATGCCAACCGGACACAACAAAGAATTTACGATTTCGGTGACGGTTGGCGCTGTTGTCAACATTATCTTGAATGTGCCAATGATTTTATGGTTAGGGACACAAGGTGCAATGATTGCGACAGTTATTTCAGAAATCAGCGTAACGGCCTATCAATTCTATGTCGTTCGGCATGAGTTAAGTATTCGACAAATGACGGCGGAAGTGTGGAAATACCTTTTAGGTGGTCTGATGATGTTTGCCGTAGTTCTTTATTTGAACCTAACGCTACCATTTAGTATGTTACAACTAGTTTTACAAGTTGGCGTTGGTATTTTGGTATACGGCGTTGTATTATGGTTAACGAAACCTAAATTATTGAATTATATCAAGCGAGGAGATCACTCATGAAAATTTTAATCACTGGTGCAAATGGTCAATTAGGGACCGAATTACGGCACTTATTAGATGAAAATCAAATTGAATACGTGGGGACAGATGCTACTGAGTTAGATATTACTGATTCAGCGGCAGTCACAACATACTTCGAAAAGAATAAGCCGGAATTGGTTTATCACTGCGCAGCTTATACAGCTGTCGATGCTGCTGAAGAAGAACCTGGCAAGTCAATCAATTACAAAGTGAACGTGGTTGGAACGCAAAACATTGCCAATGCTGCTGAAGCAATCGGCGCAACGCTTGTTTACATTAGTACGGATTATGTCTTTGATGGTACGAATGATCAAATGTACACAGAAGAAACCCCAGCTGCACCTAAGAATGAATATGGTCGCACAAAATTGGCTGGTGAAGAAGCCGTTGCAAATACAATGAGCAAATACTACATCATCCGGACTTCATGGGTCTTTGGTGAATATGGTAAGAACTTCGTTTACACGATGTTAAATCTTGCGAAGACGCATGATCATTTAACAGTCGTTAATGATCAAGTGGGTCGTCCAACTTGGACCCGGACGTTGGCTGAATTCATGTTATACGCTGTTCAAAACGACGTGCCGTATGGCTTGTATCAACTTTCAAATGACAATTCATGTACTTGGTATGAATTTGCGAGCGAAATCTTGAAGGATAAAGACGTAGAAGTGAGTCCGGTAACATCAGACGAATATCCTCAAAAAGCATTCCGTCCAAGACATTCAATCATGGATTTGACGAAGGTCAAGGCAACTGGTTTTGAAGTACCAACATGGCAAGTGGCATTACAAAAATTTATGGCAAAAATTGATTAGGATGAGATGATGAGTAATAATCTGAATCAAACGGTGACGATTAGTATTGTGACCTATAATAGTCAATACGTCTTTAAGACGTTAGATAGTATCAAGGCAACTGTCTTGGGGCAATACCCGGTAAAAGTATTGGTGCATGATAATGGGTCAACACCTGAGTATTTAGCGCAATTAAAAGCCTATGCTGCAGATGATGTTGAAATCATTGAAGGCCAAGAGAATCGTGGGTTCGGTCATGGGCATAATGCCAACCTGAAGCTGACGGCATCCGATTATTTTCTGATTTGCAATCCGGATATTATTTTAAATCAAAACGCATTTGAACAGATGTATCGGATTTTAGCGGATCAAGATGCTAATGATAGCTTAGGGATGCTAACGCCGAAGATTGTTGGTCCGGATGGTACGACCCAATATTTAGTACGGCGGAAGCTAGATGTCTTCGATTATATGCTGCGCTTTGTACCTTTTAAATGGGTTAAGAAGCTATTTGAAAAACGCTTGGCGGCTTATGAATGCCGGGATTTAACGGATCGACGGCAAGTGATTCAATATGGATCTGGTGCGTTCATGTTTACGCGGACTGATGTGATTCGGGCTATTGATGGTTTCGATGAACGCTTCTTTATGTATTTCGAAGATAATGACCTTTGTGATCGAATTAACCAAAGCGGTCATACGATTTTATATGTACCAGACGCGGTTGTCACTCATTTTTATGGAATGGCATCCCACCGCAGTTTCAAGGGATTTAAGATCTTCTTGAAGTCCATGGCACAGTATTTTAATAAATGGGGTTGGCGTTTCTTCTAGTCTCAAGCAAAAAAGACGGTTTTCTACCGTCTTTTTTTGTATGCCTCTTTTATTTTATGATATAGTTATACCAAATATATCTCTAATTAGGAGCTTAACATGCCAAACTTATACCCTGATGACAGTCTTTTGTTGCATACAGACTTGTATCAGCTGAATATGATGCTTACTTACTTTAAAAAGGACTTGCACAATCGCACAGCAGTTTTTGAATGTTATTTCAGAAAATTACCATTCGAAAATGGTTACGCAATTTTTGCTGGTTTAGAACACATCGTGAATTATCTAGAAAACTTACACTTCACCGAAAGTGACATCGCTTATCTACGTGATGAGGTGGGGTATCCAGCTGATTTTCTTGATTATTTAGCCAATCTTGATTTTGATTTAACAATTCGTTCAGCAGTTGAGGGCGAATTGGTTTTTGGGAATGAACCGATTTTACAAATCGAAGGACCATTGGCGCAATGTCAGTTAATTGAAACGGCCTTGTTAAACATCATCAATTATCAAACACTAATCGCTACGAAAGCTGCACGGATTAAATCTGTGGTCGGTAAGGATCCTGTTTTGGAATTCGGGACGCGCCGTGCCCAAGAACTGGACGCTGCCTTATGGGGCACTCGGGCAGCTTATATCGGCGGTTTTGACGCTACAAGTAACGTACGCGCTTCAAAGATTTTTGGGATTCCAGCCAGTGGGACGCATGCGCATTCACTCGTACAAGTCTATCGCAATGATTATGAAGCATTCCGCGCTTATGCTGAAACGCATCACGATTGTGTTTTCTTGGTGGATACGTATGACACTCTCAAAAGTGGTGTGCCAAGTGCGATTCGGGTCGCTCAGGAATTTGGTAGCAAGATTAACTTCCAAGGGGTGCGGATTGATAGTGGCGACATGGCCTATATTTCAAAACGCGTGCGCCAACAATTGGACGAAGCCGGTTTTACCGATGCTAAAGTTTACGCTTCAAATGATTTAGATGAAAAGACCATCCAAAACTTGAAGATGCAAGAAGCCAAAATTGACGTTTGGGGTGTCGGCACGAAATTGATTACGGCTTATGATCAACCCGCGCTAGGGGCTGTCTATAAGCTTGTTTCGATTGAAAACGGCGACGGAAAGATGGTCGATACCATCAAGCTTTCAAGTAATGTTGAGAAAGTTTCCACACCAGGGCGCAAGCAAGTTTGGCGAATCACTAAAAAAGTTGATGGTAAATCTGAAGGGGATTACATTACGCTTTGGGATGAAGATCCACTGGAACAAGATTCAATTTATATGTTCCACCCAAATTACACGTACATTAATAAAACTGTGACGGACTTTAATGCGCGGCCAATTCTACGGACGATTTTTGAACACGGGCAACGCGTTTACAAATTGCCCGAACTTGGCGCGATTAAGAAGTTCTGTAGTGAAAATCTCGACTCGTTATGGGATGAATACAAGCGGGACTTGAACCCGCAAGATTACCCAGTTGACCTTTCACAACGCACATGGGATCACAAAATGGCCCAAATCAGAAGAGTCAAAGAAGAAGTCCAAAATCAGAGTGCGCTCTAAGCAGAGTGGTTCATTCAACGGTTAGCTTTTGAGTATAGTGAAGTCTGGTGAATAAGTGCGCTAGCGCTTATTTGCCGGACAAAGCTGTTGAAGGAAGCGCGTTTCAAAAAAGTTAGCAATCTAACATTTAAAAAAGGTGGTATTTAATCATGAGACCTTTACAAGCTGAAATTATCGCAGCCTTAAAGACCCAACCTACAATCGATCCGAAAGCGGAAATTCGACGGTCAGTTGATTTTCTAAAAGATTATTTAAAAAAGAATACATTTTTAAAAACATACGTCCTCGGGATTTCTGGTGGCCAAGATTCAACATTAGTCGGTGCTTTAGCTGAACAAGCGGTCCGTGAGATGCGTGCTGAAACGGGTGATGAAACCTATCAATTCATCGCTGTTCGATTACCATATGGTGAGCAGGCAGACGAATCGGATGCAATGGCTGCCATTGATTTCATGCAAGCGGATCAGGTCCGGCGTGTGAATATCAAAGCGTCAGTGGATGCAATGGTTCAAGCACTGGCGGAAACAGAAGTGACAGTCAGTGATTTTAATAAAGGTAATATCAAGGCACGTGTGCGGATGATTGCGCAATACGGTATCGCTGGTGAAATGAAGGGTGCGGTTTTAGGCACGGATCATTCTGCTGAATCAATTACCGGTTTCTATACGAAGTTCGGTGATGGTGGTGCTGATCTCGTACCGATTTTCAGATTAGATAAGCGTCAAGGCAAAGCGATGCTGGCGGAATTAAAGGCACCAAAACACCTTTACGAAAAGATTCCAACCGCCGATCTTGAAGAAGACCGCCCAGCATTGCCAGATGAATTAGCACTCGGTGTCACTTATAATCAAATTGATGATTATTTAGAGGGTCGTGAAGTGGCAGAAGAGGCTGCTACCAAGATTGAAAAGTGGTACCAAAAGACAGCGCACAAGCGGCATTTACCAATTACTGTTTTTGATACATTTTGGCGTTAATCGGCTGGATTTTGTTTAGCCGCTAAATTAATTGGACGTCAGAATAATGTTTTACTTGCGTTTTAGATTGGTTCTGTCTTATAATGAGGTTAACGATAAGGGAGTAACTGGCAGCTTGTCTGCGATAACGCCACCAACAAGGCAATATTCTGGTGTTATCTTAATCAGTGAGACTTATGGGGGATTCTTTGAATTCTCTATAGGTCTCTTTTTTTACCCCGAAATCTATCTATAGGAGGCACGACAATGACAGATCAACCAAGTTCATTCTTTACCCAATCAACGGATGAGACTTTAAAAAGTTTAGCCACAACAACTGATGGGCTAACGCAAGACCAAGTTGCTGAACGACTCGCTAAATACGGGCGTAATCAGTTGACTGAGACTAAACGAAAAAGCTTGTTCGTTCGTTTTTTAGAACAGTTCAAAGATTTCATGATTATCGTCTTATTAGTAGCGGCAATGATTGCCGGCTTTTTAGCACATGAATGGCCAGATGCGATTATTATTCTCGCCGTTGTTATCTTGAATGCCGTTTTTGGTGTTTTCCAAGAAGCCAAAGCGGAACAAGCAATTGATGCTTTAAAAGAGATGGCAACCCCGGACGCACATGTACGCCGTAACGGGCAGATTGTTAAAATCAAGAGTGAAGAACTGGTTGTCGGTGATATCGTGCTATTAGAAGCGGGCGATATCGTCCCAGCTGATTTACGCTTGTTAGAATCAGCGGCTTTGAAGATTGAGGAATCGGCTTTGACGGGTGAATCGGTACCGGTCGATAAGACTGTTGCAACGTTAACCGATCCTGAAAGTGGGATTGGCGATCGGACCAACATGGCATTCATGAATAGTAATGTGACTTACGGTCGTGGTGTCGGGGTTGTGACGGGCACTGGGATGCAAACTGAAGTTGGTAAAATTGCTGGGATGTTAAATCAAGCTGGTGAAACCACAACACCATTGCAAATGAATTTAAGTCAACTTGGTAAGAGTTTAACGATTATGATTTTAATCATTGCGGCTGTTGTATTTGTGGTCGGCTACTTACGCCACGCGCAATCACCAATTAATATGTTATTAACCTCAATCTCATTAGCGGTTGCCGCAATTCCAGAAGGATTACCGGCAATTGTGACGGTTATTTTAGCCCTTGGGACACAGAAGATGGTTAAACGAAATGCGTTGGTACGGAAGTTACCTGCTGTGGAAACACTGGGGAGTACCGACATTATTGCGTCCGATAAAACTGGGACGTTAACGATGAATCAAATGACGGTAGAAAAGATTTTTACCAATAATCAGTTGCAAGAAGCATCAGCCGACTTGGCAGGCGATGATTTAGCGTTAAGCATTATGAACCTTGCCAACGATACGAAAATCACAGAGGATGGCCAGTTAATTGGTGATCCAACGGAAACGGCTTTAATTGCTTATGGGCGTGATAAAGGTTTCGTGATCCAAGATGCCCTAGCAGCAGCACCACGCGTGGGTGAAGTACCGTTTGATTCAGAACGGAAGCTGATGACAACGATTCATCAAGCCAAAGATGGTCAATTATTAATGACCACTAAGGGTGCACCGGATGAATTACTCAAACGCGTGAGTCATTTTATTGATGCCAATGGCGATGTTCAACCGTTAGATGAAGATGAACGGCAATTTTTACTCAAAACAAACCACGATTTAGCGAAACAAGCGTTACGTGTCTTGGCATTAGCGTATAAACCGTTAGATAGCTTACCAGCAACAATTGATCCGACGATTGAAGATGAGTTAATCTTTGCTGGTTTAGTCGGGATGATTGATCCAGAACGACCAGAAGCCAAACAAGCTGTAACTGATGCGCATTCAGCAGGGATTCGGACGTTAATGATTACCGGTGATCACCGGGATACTGCAGAAGCCATCGCCCTTCGTTTAGGGATTATTACACCTGAACAAGATGCGGATGCGGCCGTTGTGACAGGTGCCGAACTGGATCAAATGGATGACGAGACATTTGCTAAAAAAGTCAGTCAGTACGCAGTTTATGCGCGAGTTGCGCCAGAACATAAGGTGCGGATTGTTAAAGCTTGGCAAAAACATGGTAAAGTCGTTGCGATGACCGGGGATGGTGTCAATGATGCGCCAGCCTTGAAGTCCGCAGATATCGGGATTGGGATGGGGATTACCGGGACAGAAGTATCAAAAGGCGCCAGTGATATGGTGCTTGCCGATGATAACTTCTCAACGATTGTCGTGGCTGTTAAAGAAGGTCGTAAAGTCTTTGCCAACATTCAAAAATCAATTCAATATTTATTGTCAGCTAACCTAGGTGAAGTCCTTACCTTATTCATGATGACGATTTTAGGCTGGCAAATTCTGCAACCGGTGCACATCTTATGGATTAACTTAGTGACGGATACATTCCCAGCGATTGCGTTGGGGGTTGAGCCCACTGAACCGGGGATTATGAATCAAAAACCACGTGGGCGCAAGTCAAACTTCTTCTCCGGCGGTGTCTTCCAAGCGATTATCTATCAAGGTCTCTTAGAAGGTGGGATTACGCTTGGTGTGTATGCCTTAGCGATTACGTACCCAGTGCATCAAGCGAGCGGCTTAGCACATGCTGATGCGTTAACGATGGCCTATGCAACGTTAGGGATGATTCAACTCTTCCACGCGTTTAACGTGAAGTCAGTGCACCAATCAATCTTTACAGTTGGCTTTTTCAAGAATAAAGCTTTCAACTGGGCTGTCTTAGCTTCATTCCTCCTGTTAGCCGCAACGATTATGGTACCTGGCTTAAACGGCCTATTCCACGTGTCACATCTCGATATTCACCAATGGGGAATTGTCCTAGCAGCCTCATTCTCATTGATTGTGATTGTGGAAATTGTGAAGTTCTTCCAGCGGAGAATGGCTAAATAATTTGTTGCCGACCTTGTAAAGTGCTTGTCAATTAAACTATAATAAAGGTGATTAAATAACTTTTATGTTAGTGAGTTTTGTAGGGAGGATTACGTATGCAAATATTCTTACAGTTTCTGATATCACTTTTCATCTTTGGTGGTCTGGAACGGATTACTCACGTTCAAAATAATTGGTTGTTGAGTTTCTTACTTTATTTGGTTATTTTCGCTTGTATCGACTTATTGACAAAGTTAATGTTTGGTCAGTCGTGGACGAGTAGAATGTTGAAGAGAAGATAGGTAATAATCGACGCTAGTGACAAACGAGATTTTGTCGCTAGCGTTTTTTTAATGAGGTAAATGTCCTTTGATGAACTAAGCATGTCTTTTCTATTAATGACACATGCTTTAATATTTTAATTGCAAGCCGATTGGGAAATTAGTATACTAAACCATAGGAAACTAGGAGGATGGACATGAATAAAACGCAACAAAAGCTTGCCAAATACGGCCAAGCTGTCAACGATTTAATCGATAATACTGAAAAAGTACAAGAAGGGATGAGTAAGTATTTCACCCCTTTAAAAGCAGCCGTTGCTGATGGTAAGTTAGCCGAAATGAGCGAACAAGACTATCAAAAGACAGCACAAATCTTCAGAGATGGTGTTGATCAATATCACGAATTCTTAGCACAATTCAAAACAGTTGTTGCGCCCGCTCGTTTGATGGGGAACAACCAACGTTTAATCGGTGCTTACGCTGATTTCATTCAAGGCTGTGAAGATTTAATTACAAGCATGCATGATGATCAAACCGTTGATATGCAAGCTTTTGCAGCTTCAGAAATGAATCAAGACAAAGCAACGGAACGGATTTCTAAATACATCCAAAATATTTCAAGAATCGCTTAGGGCGAAAGTTGACAGTTCCCAAGTCGGGGGCTGTTTTTTTAATTGAAGCAAAAGGAGTGCAATCAGATGCCTGATATTCAAAATCTTGTGATTCAACAATTAACACAGTATCGACCACAACAAATCAAAGCAACGTTAGGTCTTTTAGAAGAAGGCAATACCGTACCGTTTGTTGCGCGGTATCGAAAAGAACGAACGGGAAGCCTCGATGAAGTTCAAATTCGTGAAATTGAAAGCACATTTCAATACTTAACGACGCTCGAAAAACGTAAAACCGATATTTTGAAAAATATCGCTGAACAAGAAAAATTAACGCCAAAACTCAAACAACAAATTGAAACGGCAACGCAACTGCAAGCTTTAGAGGATCTGTACTTACCCTATAAACAAAAACGACGGACCAAAGCAACCATCGCTAAAGAAGCCGGCTTGGAACCTTTTGCGCAGTTTATCGCAGGGTTACCTAGCTTAACCGAACAAGCATTATTGGCAAAAGCTGAAGCTTACCTCAATCCAGATCAAAAAATCAATGATACAGCTGCTGTTTTAGCTGGTGTTCATGAAATATTGGCGGAAAATATTAGTGAAACAGCAAAATATCGGAATTGGGTGCGCCAATATACTTGGCAAAATGGTCAGTTGGCCAGTCAAGTTAAAGACGAAGCAGCCGATGAGAAGCAAGTTTATCAAATCTATTATGATTTCACTGCCGATTTAACGAAGGTAGCGGAACATCAATATTTAGCGATTAATCGTGGTGAAAACGAAGGTATTTTGAAAGCTAAAATTATGATTGACGATCAAGTAATTGCCAGTCGGATCAGCCAAGATCTGTTGTATGGACAAGATTCAGCGTCAGCAATGGTCATCAAGTCTGCGGTTGAAGATGCCTATAAGCGGTTTATTGGACCGGCAATTGAGCGTGAATTACGCAAGCAATTAAGGGAGAAAGCTGATCAACAAGCGATTAGTGTCTTTGGTGATAACTTGAAGCATCTCTTGTTGCAACCACCATTGAAGGGTAAAGTTGTATTAGGCTTTGATCCCGCTTATCGGACTGGGTGTAAATTAGCCGTTGTCGATGGCACTGGAAAATTCTTGGATAAGTTAGTCATTTACCCACACAAACCAGCTTCAGCTGACAAACGATCAAAAGCGGCGGATGAATTCACTGCTTTACTCGAGAAATATCAAGTTGAAATGATTGCAATCGGTAATGGGACTGCGAGTCGTGAATCAGAAGAATTCGTAACGACGTGTTTGAAATCTATTTCCCGGGAAATTTTCTATGTGATTGTCAATGAAGCGGGGGCTTCTGTTTATTCTGCGAGTGATGCAGCACGGGCAGAATTTCCAGATTTACACGTTGAAGAACGAAGTGCGATTAGTATTGCCCGTCGTTTGCAAGATCCGTTAGCTGAATTGATCAAGATTGATCCACAAGCAGTGGGGGTTGGACAATATCAACACGATGTGGCGCAAAAAGAGCTCACTGTGCAACTCGATACAGTGATTGAGGATGTCGTGAATAGTGTGGGAGTCAACCTGAATACGGCTAGCCCTCAGCTGCTACAACATATCTCAGGGTTGTCAGCAACTACTGCTCAAAACATTGTGCAATATCGCAATGAAAACGGCCTTTATCAAAAGCGGAGTGCTTTGAAGAAAGTACCACGCTTAGGGCCTAAAGCTTATGAACAATCGGTCGGATTCTTGCGGATTATTAATGGGGACAATCCACTCGATAATACTGATATTCATCCAGAAAGTTATCCAACGGCTAAAGCCATTTTGAAATCATTTGGGTTAACCGTTGCTGCTTTAGGAAGCGATGCGTTGAAGACGGCGATTGCACAAATGCAAGTACCGGCTCTAGCGGCTGAATTAGAGGTCGGGATTGAAACAATCACCGACATCTTAAGTAGTTTGCAAAAACCAGGGCGTGATTTACGGGATCAGATGACGGCGCCATTGTTACGTCATGATGTCTTAACCTTGGCGGATTTGAAACCGAATATGGCGTTAGAAGGCACAGTCCGCAACGTGATTGATTTTGGGGCCTTTGTCGATATTGGTGTGAAACACGATGGCTTAGTGCACATTTCTCAACTGGCAAACCACTTTGTTAAACATCCTTCTGATGAAGTGGCAGTTGGCGACGTCGTTCAGGTTTGGGTGATGAGTGTTGATCAAGAACGTGAACGCGTACAACTGACAATGAAAGCGCCAAAGGCAAATGACTGATCAAGCCTTAACTGAATTGATTGAACGGTTATCGTTGCAGTTTTTTAATCGGCCGTTTGTGCATCAAGCAAATTTCAATCGGCGTTTAAAAACAACCGGCGGGCGCTATCATTTACAGGATCATCATATCGATATCAATCCAAAGATGTTGACCGAACATGATACACAGACCTTAGAAGGGGTGATTAAGCATGAGCTTTGCCATTATCACCTGCATCTGTTGCATCGCGGTTACCGTCATCGAGACGCAGAGTTTAAACAATTACTTGCACAAGTCGGGGGTGCGCGCTATGCACCAGCTGCACAAAAGACAGCTAAATCGAGCAAAATTGTGATTTATAAATGTTCAGACTGTGGGCAAGTCTATCCACGTCGCCGTCGAATGAATACGGCTCGCTATGTTTGTCGGCGGTGTCATGGACGACTGATTTATCAAACCACACAAATTCAATGAAAAAAGGCCACCCCTATGTTTAGGGGTGGCCTTTTTTTAGTTGGCGCGTAAAGTTTGATTCTGAGTGGTGTAGCCCAGCTTCTGATAGAGGGCCAACGCAGCCGGATTATTCCCTAACACGGTTAGTTCTAAATAATCGAGCGCTTGTGTTTGTTGCCATTGCTTTGCGGACGATAGCAGTTGTGTAGCGACGTGGTGGCGGCGTGCCTCTGGTGCAACATACAGTGTTGTGAGATAAGCAAAGCGGTGTGCGATAAACAAGGGTGAGGGACTTGTTTGGGCTGTTGTAACGTGACAAAAGGCATCGATTTGCGCATCTTGGTTTTGATGAACAAAGACTGCTTGTAGTGGATCAGTTATCATTTGTTGCCAGTCAAAGAACTCAGGCGTGTAGTCAGCTTGGTAATTAGTGGGTTGTAGCACATGCATTTCAGTCGTTAATTGTTGATACAGGGTGGTTAATTTGGCAATATCGGTTAGTTTAGCGGGGATAATGGGCATGTAATCGTCTCCAAAGTAAAATTTTAATTGACTTCAATCATCGTTTCTCTTATACTAATGTACGTGGCTTAAAGTGATAAAGCAAGTTACGCGGGTGTGGCGGAATGGCAGACGCGCAAGATTAAGGATCTTGTCGGGAATTTTCCCGGTGGAAGTTCGAGTCTTCTCACCCGCATCATAATTCAGTTAGGTAATTCCAATTGGAATTACCTTTTTTTGTCCCTTGATGTAAATGATTGAAACTAGGGTGACAAATCGCTATAATGAGCAATAAATTCAGTTTAGGAGTCAGTTAGGATGACACATAAAAATTCATCAGCTTATACGATTAGTATTATGGCGATTTTAACCGCTTTTTTAATCATTCAAAGTTTTATTCCGATGGTCGGTTATATTAATATCATTCCTGGGCTACCAGCCGTAACAACAATTCATTTAACGGTCATTATTGGGGCCGTGATCCTGGGCACACGCCAAGGGGCGATTCTAGGATTAATTTGGGGTTTGATTTCATTATTTAGAGCCTATACCTCTCCAGGCGATCCGCTTTCACTTTTAATCTTTCAAAATCCAATTATCGCTATTTTACCGCGGTTGATGGCTGGGATGATTGCTGGCTTTACGTTCCAACATTTATATCAAACTAAAATTCGTAAAACCGGTGCAATGGCTTTAGCTGGGATTTTCGGGGCTTTAATCAATACCATTTTAGTGATTGGCTTAACGCGTGTGCTTTACGGACACCAAGCGGCAGGGATGTATCATACTGATCCGACCCATTTAATCATCGTGATGCTTGGCGTTGTTGCGTTAAATGCTGTAATGGAAGCAACCTTAGCAGCTGTGGTGACACCACTAGTCGCAACACCACTCATGCGGTTTAAACGGACGCAATAACAAGTGCGGGTAGCTACAGCCGACGATTGTGGTCCGCCACGGGTTGAATAATTAAAGATTGAAAAAAGGAGTTGGACAAACGTGACTTTGTCCAACTCCTTTTTTGTTTATTCCAGTTGTTTTTGCACTTTCTTAGCATGCGCAGCAACTGTGTTCATGTTGACCTTAGCAATTTCGGCTTGTTGATAAACTGAACTGTAATATTGATTTAAACGATTGATTGGTGATTTAAGACTGTCTTCGTCTGCATCAGCATCTGTATGGTCGCTGTAAAATTCATCAGATGCTTTAGTGGCCGCGTTGTAGAAGGTGGCCAAGGTTGTATAATCAAGTGTCGAAATCTTAAGACTTTGATTTAAATCTTTGACTTGTTCAATCGGCAATTCATCGTTTTCTTGCTTGACCAGTTTGGTGAGGCGTTTAATGACCGGTTTGAGCACAGCTTGTTGTTCTTTAAGACTTTGAAAGGCTGCTTCGCGCTTGGCCGCAGTCGTCGCAATCTTAGTATCTTCAATCGTTAATAGATTTTCGTCGGGATATTTTTTTTGAATCGTGAGATAGTTATCAGGAACTGGATCGCCGATTGTTTCGAGGGTTGAAAGAGCTGTTCGTTGTTGCTTAGTCGCATCTTCAACGGTTTGCATATCGGCTTGGAGTTGATGTTTAGTATCCATCGGTTTTTGGCAAGCGGCTAGGCTCACCCCGATGAAGATAATTGGTAATAGCCGTTTCAATAGTTTTAGCATAAGCAAGCACTCCAATGAGAAAAAGTTATACTGCTATCTTAACGTAATTAAAGCAAAAAGCCAAATTATTTAGGGCATGATTCAACATATAAAATAACACTTGTCTAAAAACACGGATGCTGATTGTCCGTGATAGAAAACGGTTTATTTTTATTGCCAAATGGTTGCCAATGGTTGTTGCCTGTGTTACACTATGTTTGTACTTTTTGAATGGTTGCGGTACGAATGTTTCCAAAAGAACTTTCTTCCATCGGACCACCAGAAATACACAAATTTATAATGTGTCATCGACACAAGGAGGATTTTTCTCATGGAAAACGGAACTGTAAAATGGTTTAACGCAGAAAAAGGTTACGGCTTTGTAACTCGCGAAGATGGTAGTGATGTATTCGTACATTTCTCAGCTATCCAAGGTGAAGGCTACAAGACTCTTGAAGAAGGTCAAAGCGTTTCTTTCGATATCGAAGAAAGCGACCGCGGCCCACAAGCTGTTAACGTAAACAAAAACTAATTTAAAAATTAACCTAGGGGTCGCGGCAAAAGCAATTTTGTCGCGACCCCTTTTTTGATTGGGTGGTGAGCTGGAGATGTTAACGTATCAATTGATTGAGGGCGCAGCACGGCGACAGTGGCTGGATGATCTATTGTTAGCGGATGAAGAAGTCGGCATGATTGAACGCTATTTGATGCATGGGCAATTTTACACCGTAAGCGATCAGCAGCAAGTCATCGGGGTCTTCCATCTGATGGCACTCAACAATCAGCAGGTAGAACTTAAAAATATTGCGGTACGGCCAGAATGGCAGCATCGAGGATTCGGTGGGCAAATGATGACTCAAATTCAGACGATTGCAATTGACCAAGGGTTTCAATCATTGCTAGTTGGCACTGGGGACGGCAGTTTGGCAGCAATTGGTTTTTATTTGCGTCAAGGCTTTCGGTTCGAACGAATTCGCAAAAACTTCTTCGACCAATATCAAACGCCAATCTATGAAAATGGGATTCGCCTAAAAGATATGGTGGTTCTCGCTAAAATACTCTAAAAAAACCTGACCAAATTGGCCAGGTTTTTTGAATGGATTAATCGAGATCAGTGCGTTTTTCAAATGGATAGACAAAGCCCCATTCAGCACGTGCGTCTGACATGATGTCCATGACATCGCTTGATAATTCGAGGGTATCGTTTGATTGATTTCCGCGCACTGTTTCTTGGAAATCATGGAGTTCATAGTTCATTGCGTTGGTTGCGTCACCCGCTTGAATGGTCTCAACGCGACCATCTAGGAAAGTGAGGGTGGCTTTGTCAGGCCGTGGATAATCGTCAACGGTGACATAGCCATTTTCATAAACGAGAACACCTTGTTTAGGCATCTTCGCATGAATGTTTAAGGTAACAGTCACCATTTCATGATTGGCATTATTTAAAAGTAATGTAGATTGCTGATCAACACCGGATTCTGATGGCACCCATTGTGTCGCTACAAGTTCTGGTTTAGCAGTTAACATCCGACGTGCAAATGAGAGGGCATAAACACCAATATCAAGCATTGCACCGCCGGCAAGTGCGGGACTGAAGAAGCGATTGTTTGGATCAAGCTCTTTATAACTTCCAAAAGAGACTTGAATTGATTTTAAAGCGCCCAAGTGATTAGCGACTTGTTGGCGTTCAATCTCAGCAAACAATGGCATGTGATAAATGGTCATTGCTTCAGCTAATATCAAGTGCTTTTCGTTAGCAAGAGCCTTTGCTGCATTGAGTTCGCGGCGGTTCATCGTAATCGCTTTTTCACAGAAGACGTGTTTACCGGCTTCAAGACTCGCCATAATGCTTTCGAAGTGATAATTGTGGGGGGTTGCAATGTAGACGATGTCGATGTTGTCATCAGCGAGCATGTCGGCATAACTACCAAATGCATGTGGAATATTGTATTGGTCGGCAAAGGCTTGTGCCTTATCGAGTGAACGAGAAGCAGCCCCATAAATGTGACCATCAGGTTGGTTAAAATAAGTTGCGAAACTATTGGCGATATTGCCTAAGCCGATAATTCCCCAGTTAAGCGTTGTCAATAAAATCAGTCCTTTACTATCGTAATCGGTTACAGCCAATATTATAGCAATAAAAGCGCTAAATAGAAATTAAAGGGGGGTTACAAATTAAAGATTGGTGTTCTGAATGAATTTGTGTACAATATAGAATAGATTCAGATAAAGTTGAGGCAGAGGATTGGCAAAAAAACGTAAACGCAAGACGACAAAACGCAAACCAACAGCTAACTACTATTCTAAGAAGAGACGCCACCCAACCGATTGGCTAGTGGTCGTTTTAGTGAGTCTATTTATTCTCGGAATTGGGCTCGTTTTATTAGTTCGGTATAATGGACAAAAGGCCCAAGAAGAACTTGCCGATCAAGCCAGACAGGAACAACAATCGCGCCAAGCTAAGAAGCAAGCGTTTATTAAAAAAATGGTGCCATATGCCCAAGAATTACAGACGAAATATCATGTTTTACCAAGTATTACTTTAGCGCAAGCTATTTTAGAAAGTGATTGGGGGAAGAGCTCACTTGCTACGCACTACCATAATTATTTCGGTATTAAGGGTGATAATGAGGCCAACACCAAGGAAATGACGACCAAGGAATATTTAAATGGTCAGTGGGTAACGACAACAGCGCATTTTAGAGTATATAACAATTATCAAGAATCGATGCTTGACCATGTACAATTGTTTGCTTATGGGACCTCTTGGAACCGGACGCAGTATGCACACGTAATCGCGGCCACTAATTATGAGCAAGCTGCCCATGCTTTACAACAAGACGGCTATGCGACTGACCCTGATTATCCAGCGAAGTTAATTGAGCTCGTTAAGGCTTACCACCTCGACCAATATGATCAATAAAGAATGCTATGAAACAAATCATGGGAAATCTGCTACTAATTAATCTCAAAAGAGCCTGCCACAAATTCCGGTTTGTGACAGGCTCTTTTCCAATCGCTGAATAACTGGATTTGAGCTTGTTGTGTTGCTTTTTTTGTGGTAATCTATTTTTAATTCAATTTCAGAAAACATTATTAGTCGTTACTACTATCGGTAGTGATGTTTAACGATGCTACAAAGGAGGACTCAGTGTGCGATTATTAGAGGAACGCATTAAAAAAGATGGTCAAGTATTAGGTCAAGACGTATTGAAGGTCGATAACTTCTTAAATCACCAAGTGGATCCAGATTTAATGGCTGCAATGGGTGAAGAATTCCAACGCTTATTTAAGGATAAGAAGATTACTAAAATCCTAACGGTTGAATCATCTGGCATTGCGCCCGCTGTTTTCGCGGGCTTAGCATTCCACGTTCCCGTTGTTTTTGCAAGAAAGCACAAGAGTTTGACGTTACAAGATAACATGTACAGTGCAACGGTTTATTCATACACGAAGAAAGTGAATAACCACATTTCAATTTCGAAGAAGTTTCTGAATGCAGACGATCGCGTTTTAGTGATTGATGATTTCTTAGCCAACGGGCAAGCGGTTGAAGGCTTACTTTCTATTATTGAAGAAGCCGGCGCACAACTTGAAGGTGTCGGGATTGTCATCGAAAAGACTTTCCAAAAAGGTCGCGAATTGTTAGATCAACGCGGCATTCAAGTGGAATCTTTAGCACGAATTGCAGCGTTTGAAGACGGTCAAGTCGTCTTTTTAGACGAAAATAAATAAATGTTATTTAACGGAGTGCTGAGAGGCACTCTTTTTTTGTCTAAAAATTTGTTATCATGGAGGAAAGTATTAGGCAGACAACGCTTAAATTCGCTATAATAAGGGTATACAGTTTGGTGAACAGGAAAGCAGGTAATATGATGCCAGTTATTTATCCAGGACAAACCATCGGAATTATTGGAAATGATCAACGGGCCTATATGTTGGCGCTCAAAGCAAAAGAAATGGGGTATCGGGTAGCCGCGATTGTGACCCCGCAGATGCAAAATACCTCATTTGCACGTTTAATTGATAGTCAGATCGATGGTGAATTCAATGATTATCAAACATTAGTCCAACTCGGTGAAGTCAGTCAAGTGTTGACCTATACGAATGAATTATTAGATGAGACGGTGCTCGAACAATTGACACAACATTATTATCTACCCCAAGGCAGTAATGTGTTGTCTGTGACGCAAGATCGGTACCTCGAAAAAGTCTTTTTGAGTGATTTAAATATCAATATTCCGCCCTATGCGACAGTTGTTGATGTAGATGATATTCAAGATGCAATCGATTCAATCGGATATCCATGTATCTTAAAACCCATTCAAAAAGGTTACGGTAAGCAGTATCAACGTTTTATTCAACAACCGAGTGACCTTGAAAACATTGAAGCTGCCCTTGAGTTGGGGACTTATATTTTGGAATCTTGGATTCCCGACGCACAAGAACTATCAGTGATGGTCGTTAAAACTGAAGATGGTAAGTGTGTGACACTGCCAGTCATCGAAAATGAGTTTGAAGATCATCGCTTGAAAATGTCGCTTGTGCCAGCACGGATTAATCAAGATGTTGCGACTGAAATTAATCGATTAGCCCACTTAATTGGGGAAAAGTTAGACTACACAGGTGTTTTTGGGGTTGAATTCTTTTTAACACCCGCTATGAATATTTATGTGAAACGAATTATGCCAACACCGCACGCAACGGGCGATGTCTTGACACATACCTTGAATTTCTCGCAATATGAATATCATTTGAAGGCCATCTGTCAGTTGGCAGTCGGCCCATCACGCCTCAATAATGCGGGGATGACCTTGGGGATTCAAGAAGCACAACGGTCATTAATTCAAACACAGATGAAGATCAAACCGGATTGGTACTTTAATTTGCACAACGTCACGACCAATCAACAGATTGGATCGGTCACAGCAATCGGACAAGCCATCCAACCCTTAATCGATAATTACGAAGCGGCAGACTTATATTAGGGTGCGACAGCGGGCGGTTATCTTTTGAGGACTAGCATAGGCCGGCGAATGAGCGACGCAGTCGATCGTTGGACGGACGTAGCTAGCCGCAGAAAGATGCCCGATGGAGCACGTTTCAAAACAGAATGCGTTTGTGGCGGTTATCTTTTGAGCATTAACTGGATTTGACGAGTTGGTGATGCAATCGCGAATTTGGTAAATTTGGTTAAGCACAGAAAGATGCCACAAAAAGCACGTTTTACCATCACCAGCATTTAGGTAGTATTTGGAGGAGAAGTTTATGTTAGAACGTTATACACGTCCCGAAATGGGCGCCATTTGGACAACGGAAAATCGGTATCAAGCTTGGTTGGAAGTTGAAATTCTAGCTGTCGAAGCGTGGGCAAAATTAGGCGATATTCCCACAGAGGATGCGCAGAAAATTCGCGCGAACGCTAGCTTTGATTTGGCAGAAGTCAATCGCTTAGAAGCCATCACACACCATGATGTGGTCGCATTTACCCGTGCCGTTTCAGAATCCTTAGCGGATGAAAAAAAGTGGGTCCACTATGGTCTAACTTCAACGGACGTTGTTGATACAGCACAAGGGTATATTTTGAAACAAGCGAACGATTTAATCCGGGCTGATATCGCCAATTTTATGGCCGTTCTAAAAGATAAAGCTTACGAATACCAAAATACCGTGATGATTGGGCGGACGCATGGCGTGCATGCTGAACCGACGACGTTTGGGTTAAAGCTAGCAACCTGGTATGCTGAAATGAAACGCAATCAAGACCGGTTTGAACGCGCAGCAAAAGGCGTTGAAGCCGGTAAAATCAGTGGCGCAGTTGGGACTTTCGCCAATATTCCGCCTGAAATTGAAGCCTATGTGACAGAACACTTAGGGATTCGGGCCCAAGATATTTCAACGCAAGTACTCCCACGAGATCTACATGCTGATTACATTAACACGATGGCGATCGTTGCAACCTCAATCGAACATTTTGCGACTGAAATCCGGCACTTACAACGAACAGAAGTCCGCGAAGTGGAAGAATTCTTTGCTAAAGGTCAAAAAGGCTCATCAGCGATGCCGCATAAACGCAATCCAATTAGTTCTGAAAACGTTAGTGGCTTAGCCCGTGTGATTCGCGGGCATGTGATTACCGGGATGGAAGATGTGTCATTATGGCACGAACGCGATATCTCACATAGCTCAGCTGAACGGATTATTTTACCCGATACTACGATTTTATTGGACTACATCTTGAATCGCTTCACGCGGATTGTGAAGACGTTGACGGTCTTCCCTGAAAAGATGAAGGCTGACATGAACATCACCCATGGTTTAATTTACAGCCAACGTGTGTTGTTGAAGTTAGTGGATGCGGGTCTGAGCCGCGAAGCAGCTTATGATTTGGTCCAACCGAAGACAGCCTTAGCATGGGATGAACAAAAAGATTTCCGCCAATTATTAGAAGCCGATCCGAAAGTGACGAGTGAACTTTCAAAAGCCGATTTAGACGACGCCTTTGATTACCAATGGCACTTAAAACAAGTTCAAACAATTTTTGATCGGGTGTTTGCATAAGCATCCGACATTAAAAGCCACCTTAGCCTAAAAGTTAGGTTAAGGTGGCTTTTTTTTATGGCAAAATAAATTCTGATTCAAAACGACAAACTTGGTGATGGTTACTGAGGGCGACTTCAAACGCTTTTTGTCCTAGGATGAAGAAATGATGGTCAATTGTTGGCAGTTGCAATAAAAAACTGGATAATTGTTTTTCTTGACCAATTAAAAGCGGGGTCGGCAGTTGATGATCCAGATGATATTGGCGGACACCAGCGGCAATGTCGTCGCCATTTGTAAAATAGCAAGCGAGGGTTGGCTGTTTTTCAATCAGTTGTTCAGCGGCGTGATAGCCATCTTCAAATGAGCGCATGCCACCGACCATTAACTCGGAATCAGGTTGGCAGTTGAAAACTTGTTGATAAGCGTTCGTGACGGCAATCCAGGTCGGGCTTTGCGCTAAATTACGACTTAATAGTAGACCAATTTGTTGTGCTTTGTGGGCTTTAAGGTACTTGAATGCCGCCAAATAGGCGGGCTCACGGTGAGAATAAACGGCCGAGATATGATGGGTCCCCGGGTCTTCACAACAGACAATTTGACCATAACGCGTGTACTCTGCTAAGACTGAGAGTGCAATACCATGTGAAGTAAAAATAAGTGCGGTAAAATTCTTGCGTTTTAATTGTTCCAGATAATCTAGTTCGACCGCTTGATTATATTCGGAAGGTAGGAGCACAACGTGATAGCCGCTTGAAAACGCGGCATCCATAATCCCGTTTAAGAGTTGGTTGAAATACGGATGGTCATTGTGCGGTAGGACGACCCCAATATTTTTATTTTGACCGAAGCTTAAATCGCGCGCTAAGCTATTAGGCACGTAATCGAGTTGTTTAATGACCGCTTCGATTGCCGTTTTGGCAGGTTCAGAGACGTATTTTTGATGATTTAACACACGGGAGACGGTCGAAACCGAATAGCCGCTTTTGCGGGCAATATCACGAATTGTTGGCATAATCCTAACCTACTTTTTGATTAACTTTAGTAATGTATTTCTTTAGACCATAGCTGAAGCCACTGTGATGATTAGTCTTCGTAATGAATTGACCCGCCATCTGGATTTGATCACTGGCATTGCCCATGACGATGGGGTGGCCAACTAGCGATAACATGGCTAAGTCGTTTTGACCTTCACCAAACGCGGCGCAATCAGCGACTGTTAGTCCAGTGTTTTCTAAGATGGTGGTTAATGCGTTAGCTTTAGTGGCTTCATGACTCGTAATTTCTAAGGTCATTGTACCTGATTGTTGCACTGAAAGACCAGGCAAGTGGCATTGGTTGATGAAATCAACAACAGTTGCCCGTTGTTGTGTCGTTTGCATAATCAGTTGAATTTTGAAAAGCTTGAGAAATGGATTTTGCAATTGATCACTAAAATTGATGAGCGTCGGCAATTGACCGGTTTGCTTAGCGATTGCCTCAATGCCAGCGTCGATTGTCTGCGTGTACCAGTGGTGTAAGTCATACGCACTTAAACTGATGTCACTAAATTCAGATTGTAATGCGGCAATTAATGTTGCGACAGCAGAGGTTGCAAGTGGATATTCTGCTAAAACCATTGGGAAAAGATCTGTCGGTTGATAAATCAACCCCCCATTAAAAGCGACTTGGGGTGTCGTTAACGCTAACTGCTCAATCGTAGCTTGCATTTCTTGTGGTGAACGCGCAGAAATCAAGGAAATTGGGAGCGGGCTTGCTTTGACAGCCGCGATATCTTTTTCAGAAAGCTGTCCGTCTTGGTTTAACAATGTACCGTCTAAGTTAGAAAAAATGTATTTAATCATGATGCATACCACCTTTCTTGGATTAAGGTGAGTATAATTTATGAAACGCGTCCCAGGTCAAGGCAGAAGATTGCAAAAAATTAGAATCCGTTTTACTAGATCGTGTTCGCTTTTTTCTACCTATCTAGTTTGGTATAATATAGGCTGATTGCATTTACGGAAGGATGACTAATTTGTCTGAAAAAGAATTGTTACAAGGGATGAACGATAAGCAAGCTGAAGCGGTCCTCACAACAGAAGGCCCACTTTTAATCATGGCGGGTGCTGGTAGTGGGAAGACCCGGGTGTTAACGCATCGGGTCGCTTATTTAATTGAAGAAAAGCACGTTTTACCATGGCGGGTGCTGGCGATTACGTTTACGAATAAAGCGGCGCGTGAAATGCGTGAACGGGTCGGTAACTTACTCGGCGAAGGGGCTCAAGATGTTTGGGTATCTACCTTCCATGCCCTTTGTGTGCGGATTTTACGTCGGGAGATTGAACAAATTGGCTACAATCGCGCGTTTACAATCGCGGATCCTTCTGAACAATTGACGTTAATGCGCCATGTTTGTCGGGATTTAAACATCGACACGAAGAAGTTTGAACCAAAGGCGATTTTAGGCACGATTAGTAACGCCAAAAATGAACTCCAAACACCAAGCGACTATGCGGGTCTAGCAAACGGACCATTCGAAAAAATTGTGGCCCAATGCTACACCGAATATCAAAAACGACTCCAACAAAATCAAGCGCTCGATTTCGATGATTTAATCATGCAAACGATCCGCTTATTTAAAGAAAACAAACCAACGCTTGAACACTATCAAGAAAAATTCCAATACATCCACGTTGATGAATACCAAGATACCAATGAAGCGCAATACACATTGGTTAACATGTTAGCTGATAAATACAAGAATCTCTGTGTTGTTGGGGATGCCGATCAGAGTATTTATGGTTGGCGGGGCGCTAACATGGACAACATCATGAACTTCGAACATGATTATCCAGATGCTAAATCAGTGATGTTGGAACAAAATTACCGTTCAACCAAAACGATTCTAGAAGCAGCCAACGGTGTGATTAACAATAATCAATATCGTAAACCTAAGGAATTGTGGACTGAAAATAACGAAGGACAACCAATTACTTATTATCGGGGTCAAAGTGAACGTGACGAAGCACTCTTTGTCATTACGAAGATCCAAGAAGAAATGCAAAAGAACCAACGTAAATTCGGCGACTTTGCCGTTTTATACCGGACAAATGCCCAATCACGGTCAATTGAAGAAGCGTTTGTCAAAGCCAACATGCCATACAAGATGGTCGGCGGGCATAAGTTCTACGATCGTAAAGAAATCAAGGATATCTTGGCTTACTTACGCCTAGTCGTGAATGCGTCTGATTCAATGAGTTTTGAACGGGTTGTTAACAGTCCGAAACGGGGAATTGGCCCCGGCACTCTCGAAAAATTAACGCAATTCGCGGATGATCATCAATGGTCATTACTTGAAGCAGCGCAAAATGCGGAACTCTCAACCATTCCAGGTAAGAGTCGCAAGACGTTGATCGATTTTGGCAACGTCATTGGTGACTTAGCGAAGATGCGCGAATTTTTAAACGTGACGGAATTAACGGAACAATTATTGGATAAGACTGGCTACAAAAAAGCGCTCGAAGTTGAAAACACCCTCGAAGCGCAAAGTCGTTTAGAAAATATTGAAGAATTACTCTCAGTTACGAAACAATTCGACGAACATTATGAACCAGAAGAAGATGACAGTGATTTATTTGTGGACTTCTTAGCCGAATTATCATTGGTCTCTGATTTAGATTCAGTCGAAGAAGAAGCCAGTGAAGTGACCATGATGACCTTGCATGCTGCTAAAGGACTTGAATTCCCAGTCGTTTTCTTGATGGGGATGGAAGAAGGCATCTTCCCACTATCACGTGCTTTATTAGAAGAAGACGAACTGGAAGAAGAACGCCGTTTGGCATATGTTGGGATTACCCGTGCTGAAAGCAAATTGTACTTAACCAACGCTTATTCACGGATGTTATACGGCCGTCAACAAAGTAACCAAGCGTCCCGATTTGTCGGCGAAATCGATGATAAATTATTGGATTACGCAAATGGCAATGCTGGCAGTATTCCAGAACGCAATGTGCCATTTGGTAAGAGCAATCGTTATGCACGCGCAACGGCTACAACGTATAATGCAAATAAAACAACGACGAGTCACAAGATTGCCGACACAACTGGCGGCGATAACAGCGGTGCTTGGACAGCCGGCCAAAAAGTCCAACACAAGAAGTGGGGCATTGGCACAGTTGTCAAGGTCAACGGGACAGGCAACGACCAAGAACTAGATATCGCCTTCAAAGAACAAGGCGTTAAAAGACTACTAGCAAGCTTCGCACCAATTGAAAAAGTAGAATAGAGTGCGTTTCCGACGGTTATCTTCTGAGGATTAGCACAACTCGGCGAATAACTGCTGCAAGCAGTTGTTTGACGAGTAGCGCTAACCGGAAGAAGATGTCGGAAAAAGCACGTTTAAGAATCAGAGTGCGTTTGGTTGCGGTCAGCAACTGAGCATTAATAAAAAATTGCGAATAATCTTGGTTTTAGGATTATTTGAAATTTTAGATTAAGCGGAAGTTGTTGCAACCAAAAAGCACGTTTCAAAACAGAGTGTGTTTAAAGCGGATTTGACTCTGAGCATTAGCACAGTGTTGTGAATGACCGACAAAGTCGGTCGTTTGCAATACGAAGCTAAGCACAAGAGTCAGCTTTAAAAAGCACGTTTCAAATCATAAACAGTGAGGAGTCTTCATTATGGGATTAGCTAAACCAATCGATCAATATACGCAAACTGAAGCGGCAGCGGCGGCCCAAGAACTCCGCCAGACATTAGCTGAATACAGCGAAGCCTATTACACAAAGGACGCCCCAGTGGTTGAAGATCACGTGTACGATGAATTGTATCGCGACTTAGAAACGTTAGAAGCGGCCTTTCCAATCATTGTTACTAATGACTCGCCCACTCAAAAAGTCGGTGATCAAGTTCTGCCTGGCTTTAAGAAAGTGACGCATGAAGTACCGATGTTATCAATGGGCGATGTTTTTTCTGAGGAAGAACTCGCGACTTTTGATAATCGACTTCAAAAAAACGTTGAGCATGCCATCGAATATAATGTCGAATTAAAAATTGATGGACTCGCGATTGACTTGATCTATGAAAAAGGGCAATTTGTCCGTGGTGCGACGCGAGGCAATGGGACGATTGGGGAGGACATTACCCAGAATCTTAAGACCATCAAGGCGATTCCGCAAACATTAACCAAGCCAGTCTCTATTGAGGTCCGTGGTGAATGTTACATGCCCAAAGCCTCTTTTGCGGCATTAAATGAAAAACGGGAAGCAGAAGGCCAACCGCCATTTGCAAACCCGCGGAATGCGGCTGCTGGTAGTTTACGGCAATTAGATGCCAAAATAGCGGCTGAGCGGAATTTGAGTGCCTTTATGTACACGATTGTCACCTTTGACGATGTGCAAGCGACAACCCAGTACGAAGCGCTTGAAGTGCTTGCAGAACTCGGCTTTAAGGTCAATCCAACCGCTGAAGTTTGTCATAATATGACAGAGGTAAAGACCTTTATCGAGCGCTATCAAGCAACGCGGGATGACTTAGAATACGGCATCGATGGGGTTGTGTTAAAAGTTAACGACTTAGCTTTACAACGCCAACTCGGTAATACGGTTAAAGTGCCACGGTGGGAGATTGCTTATAAATTCCCGCCTGAAGAAGCGGCAACCATTGTTCGTGACATCGAATGGACAATTGGTCGGACAGGGGTTGTCACGCCAACCGCTGTGATGGATCCTGTCCAGTTGGCTGGTACAACAGTCGCGCGCGCCTCATTGCATAACGCTGATATGTTACGTGATAAAGATGTCCGTTTGTTGGACACGGTTTTATTACACAAAGCAGGCGACATCATTCCAGAAATTTCACAAGTAGTACTGGCTAAACGGCCGGCTGACAGTCAACCGTATGTGATTCCGACAGAATGTCCTTCGTGTGGTCATGAATTGGTTCATTTGGATGAAGAAGTTGCATTGCGGTGTATTAACCCAATGTGTCCGGCACAAGTGAAGGAACAGTTAACGCATTTTGCTTCCAGAAATGCGATGAATATTGACGGCTTAGGTCCACGGATTATTGCCCAATTATTGGATCAAGGATTGGTCCATGATGTTGCCGATTTATACCGCTTAACGGCCGATCAACTTGCGCAACTGGATAAGTTTAAAGAAAAATCTATTAATAATTTGTTAAATGCAATTGAAGCTAGTCGCCAGAATTCGCTAGAAAGGTTATTATTTGGATTAGGGATTCGCCATGTTGGTGCCAAAGCAGCCCGTTTATTAGCGGAACATTTCTTGACGATGGAGGCTTTGATGGCCAGTGATCAAGAAGAAATTATGTCGGTTGATACGATTGGCGAGACGATTGCGGATAGTTTAGCGACTTATTTTGCTGATGATCAAGTACAAACTTTAATTCGTGAATTGGCTGAAGTGCAAGTCAACCTGACCTATACTGGGGTGACAAAGGCACAAGCTGAAAATAGTGATAGTTACTTTAACGGAAAAACGGTTGTCTTGACCGGTAAACTATCGCAATATACCCGCGGTGAGTTGAAACAACAACTTGAAGATAACGGCGCTAAAGTGACCGGCTCAGTTTCGAAAAAAACAGATATTTTGATTGCTGGAGAAGATGCCGGCAGTAAATTAACCAAGGCGCAAGCATTGGAGATTCCGATTATCAACGAAGCAGACCTAGATAGTTATTTGGCGCAATAAGCGAATCAATTAGGACTTATAAGGAGGCCATTTTCAGTGGCAAAGTATAAATTATGGGTAGTTGCAGCCGCAACGGTTTTATTGTTGGCAGGTTGTACAAGTTTACAAAGCAATTCGAGTTCGTCATCATCAACTAAGTCGACTAAAAAGCTACAAACGACCGGGAAAGTGACTGACAGCATGTATGAAGGGGTTATTGATAATAACCAATACAAGACAAGTCAGACACGTGGATTAACCACACAACAAAGTAACACGGCATTTGATGTGAAGAGTTTGGAAAGTGGCTTATTAAACATTTCTAAAAAACAATTCCCTACTGATAAATACCTCTACCAAGAAGGTCAAACCATCAAAACGGCGGAAGCGCAAAAATGGTTGGCACGTCAATCAAAAGATAATACACTTGGCTTGAATCCAGAAGATAATGGTGAAAAAGAACCGGATAAGCGGAATCCACTGTATCTCCAACAAATCTTAGAACAAGACTTCTTAGGGGCAGATGGGGCGCTTGAAGGGATGAGTATTGGTCTTGGGATGAATCAAGTGGATTACTATACCAAGGAACAATATGGTGCTACTTTTGAAACCAAAATTTCTAGTGCCATGATGGCGCAACAAGGTAAACAAATGGCCAATAAGGTCTTAACGCGTTTACGGCAGAAAAAAGGTTTGAGTAAGACAACCATCGTGGTGGGGCTTTACAAACAAGCACCTAAGGATAGTTTAGTGGGCGGAACCTTCTTCGCTTATGGGGTCAGCAAAAACGGTAGTACAACGATTGATTCATGGCACAAAATGAACCAAGCCAACCAAGTTTTCCCACTCGTTAATGGTGAAAAAGCGGTCAATCAAAGTGATGCGGACGCGTTTACTAGTTTTAAAGAACAAGTCCAAACCTTCTTCCCGAACTTGAGTGGTGTCACGGCTCAAGCACACTATGAAGATGGTGTATTGGCTGGGATGAACATCACCGTTAATACACAATTCTACAGTGAAACAGAAATCATGAGTTTCACACAATACATTGCAACCGCTGCTGATAAATATTTACCACAAAATATTCCATTAGATATTTCAATCTCGTCTGCAGAGGGGATGCAAGCTTACGTAGGCCGAGCAGCCGGCAGTAAAGGGTTCTCAACCCACGTATTCGGGAGTTATTAATTAAAGAGTGCGACAACAGTCAGTTATGACTGATAGGCAAAAAAATAGCGTCGACAACTAACGCAGTTGTCGACGCTATTTTTTTGGACCTTTAAAAGTCAGTGGTTGTAATTTTAAAAATAACAGTGTACAATATGCGATATTGTTGTTATTTTATTTATTACACCAAAGGAGAGCATCATGAACGAGTTTAAAACAGCACGGAATTGGCTAGACAATGCGGATGCCGTCATTATTAGTGCTGGTAATGGGCTATCAATTACGGAAGGTTACAATATTTTTGCACACGACGAAGCGTTTATGACCCACTTTGGGACTTTTTATGAACGCTACGGGATTATGAATATTCTTCAAGGGGCTTTTTACAACTATCCAACAGTGGCTGAAAGAGATGCATTTTACAAAGTATTGTTCGATTATATGGTTGATCACTATGAAAGTACACCTGTCTTTCGCGATTTAAAGCAGTTGGTGGGCGGTCATGAATACTTTGTTGTCACATCAAATGGCAACATGCATTTTCAACTGAGTGGATTTGACGAAGAACGGATTTTTGAAGTGGAAGGTAATTTTGGTAACAATCAAAATCCAATGCCGATGATTCAAAAGCAACAAGCTAAGTTTAACGCATTTGTTCAAAAGTATCGTTCACAAAACGTGGTGATTCTGGAATTAGGAATTGGTGCTAATAATCAGTTAATTAAGGCGCTCCTCATGCAATTGGTGGCGCAAAGTCTAAGTTACCGTTACATCACGTTGAATTTACCGCACGAAATCAATATTCCCGCAGCCATTGAACAACGGTCAATCGGTCTTGCTGGATCAATCGATGATAATTTTAAGGAGCTCCTCAAAAATGACTAATTTAGACTATCAAGCAACACTACAAAAAATGGCAACGACGCTCAAAGAGGCAGATTACGTCATCGTGGGAGCCGCAGCCGGCATGTCGGCTGCGGCTGGTCCCGATTGGTACAATCCCGGCGATTTATGGGGCTTTAAGCTGTCTTTAATTCATTTTGTTTTACATGAACCAGTTTACCAACCGTATCAGGACTTGAAAGCCATTTTAAAGGATAGAGACTATGATTTGATAACGACGAATCAAGACGTGCAATTCTCGAAAGCTTTTCCAGATAAAGATGTCGCCACGATTCAGGGTGACTGGTCCTATTTTCAATGTGCCGATAAATGTCATGATCAAGTCTATCCTAATCAGACAGTTGTTGATCAATTATTTCCGCAAATTGAAAATGGCCATTTACCCGAAAACTTAATTCCGCGGTGCCCTAAATGTGGTGCTGAAATGTTGGAATGGGTCCGTGGTTATGAATTCCTTGAAGGACAACACTACAACAAGCAATACGCAAAGTATCGTCAATTTATTCAAAAAGCTGAAGGTAAAAAAACGGTCTATTTAGAACTAGGTGTGGGTATGATGACACCGATGTTTATTAAGGAACCGTTTATGAATCTGACGTACCAAAATCCACAAGCAACATATATCACCGTTAATCCCAAAGATGCGATTGTGCCACGTGAATTAATGGACCGCGGTATTGCAGTTAAGTATGACTTAGTAAAGGTACTAGCAAATCTAAAAGAGTGCGGCATCAGCCGGATATCCGCTGAGGATTAACACAGAATGGTGAATAACCGGGTTAGCGATTGTTTGCCATTCAGGGTTAACCGGAAGCGGTTGGCTGATAGAGCACGTTTAAAAGAAAAGAGTGCGGCATCAGCCGGGTATCCGCTGAGGATTAACACACAAAAAGGTTGGGCAATTTGCCCAACCTTTTTGTGTGTTAGTTTTCGTAAAGTTTTAATTCTGGATTTTCAACGAGACGTTGTTGATATTGTTCGATAATGTCGGCTAGTTTGATGGCTTGCATTTGCTGTTCAGCAGTTTCTTGGATTTGATCGTAATAGGTAGCAAGCGATAATTGAATATTTTGTCCGGGGCCGCAACTAGGATCAATTTGGGTATCGATGTTCAATAACCGGGTATCATCGACGGCTTTATAGATATCACAGAGCGAAATTTGGTCAGGAGCTTTCGTTAGTTTGGGTTCGGCATGGCCCTTAACGCTCGTCAATAGGCCAGCTGTCTTAAGTTGTCCCATGATTTGGCGAATAAAAGAGGGGTTAGTATTGATGCTTTTAGCAATGCGCTGACTAGAAAGGTTATCAAACGGGTTTAAAGCAATCAGGGTCATCAGGTGGACGGCATTGCTTAAACGGACTGATTTTTTCATGATAGACTCCTTTTAAAAAGATGTTATTAAGAGTATAACACCTATTGAGGCGTTCTGCTGTAATCAGGCTAGCCAGAGTCTGCCGTAAATGAAAATTACATAAAGATAGTTCGGACTGAATACCAATAATACAGATCGATAATCGATTAAATTGTTTCTATCAGTAGGTTTGGGTTCTGTTATAAGTATGAAATAAGTTGTGAAATGTCTATTAAAATTAGACTTATTTTTGAAAAATCATTAAGCAATAAAAAAATTCACCCAAAATTTTGGGTGAACGCATCAAACTTTAATGAAATTATTTTAGCAGTGGAGTGGTTATAAACGTTTAAAATAGGAAAAAAACAATTCTAAATAGTTTAGTAACTTCTAGTATGGGTAAATCCGTAAGTTACACCGACAGACTATTGAGTGTTGCTTTTGAAACTACTCAAAACTGGGGACGCTTGGTTACGATACTTGCCGCTTAGCTAATACTGAGTGTTATTTGTTAAGTTGGAAAGCCTTAGTGATTAAGTCTTCCAATGATGACATGATTTGATTGCTAGCCCAATCTGTTGTGAGTTGTTTGAAAGCAACTGCTTTTTGATCGATGTCATGTTTCTTAGGCATTGGTTTGAAGTTTTCGGCTGGTTGGTCTTCTTCAACTGCTGTTTCTTCAAATTGTTCAGGTGCTACTTCCGGTGCGGCTACTGTTTCGTCTTGAACTTCTGCGGGGGCAGTTGTGCTTCGTGAGCCATCTGCTGATTCCCAGTAGTGAGTTGTTTGACCGCCAATTGTTTCGGTAACTTCTACAGGTTCGCTGTCATCGATTTCTGTTTGTAACCATGCTTCTTCTAAAGCGGCTTGTTCTGCGGCTGCTTCTTTGGCTTTAGCGGCCATTCCAGGTGTTACACCAGTGATAGTTACACCAACCGAAGTGGTCGCTGCTGAAACGGTCGTACTTTGTAAGACAATGCCACCCATTAAACTTAAAACTACTACTGCTACAAGGTGTTCCGAGATATTGATTTTCATATTATAACACTCCTCTATAAGTTAATGATAATCTTGTACATTATTCACAACTTCTTATCTGTACTCAGTATATAAGATTAAACGAATGCTTATCTATGATAAACTCTTATAAATCATATCGCCTTCTAATGAATTGCATAACATTCAATTACGCTTTTAAAAAGAAAGTAAAAATATATTTCAATATCTGCTGAAACCGGTAAAGATTAGGAAAAACTGGTAAATTCCAAGGGATGTCACTTTCTTATACGTTAATATATGGTAAAATTAATCAGAATGGATAAAAGTGACAGAATTAGAAGAGGGGTTTACTCATGATTGATAAAACACAAGTTCAGCATGTCGCAGAACTTTCAAAACTAGCTTTTAGCGATGCTGAGTTAGAACAATTTACTGAACAACTTGCAGACATCATGAAAATGACTGATGAATTAAATAAAGTTGATACAACGGGTGTCCCAGTGACGACCCACGTGAATAACCTTCAAAATATTGTCCGCGAAGATGTGGCTCAAGCTGGCACAGATCGCGAGATTTTAATGAAGAATGCACCAGATTCAGCGGACGGCTTATTGAAAGTCCCTGCCATTATGGATAAGGAGGAAGACTAGCCGTGAACTACTTATATGAAGATTTACAAAGTATCCATGCCAAATTAGTGGCTGGTGACTTAACTGCTAGCCAATTGGTAACTGAAACAGTTGCTGAAATTGACAAGAGAGAACCACAAGTTGATGCTTTTTTAGCAATCGATGAAGCTGGTGCACAAGCTGCGGCTGCCAAAGTGGACGCCCAACCAATTGATGCAGATAACTTATTAGCTGGGATGCCAATCGGGATTAAAGATAACTTATTAACGGATGGCTTAACGACCACTGCTGCCAGCAAGATGCTTGAAAATTTCACGCCGGTTTTTGATGCAACGGTTGTTGAAAAATTAAAAGCTAAAGATGCAATTGTGATCGGTAAAAACAACATGGATGAATTCGCAATGGGTTCATCAACAGAAACATCAGCCTTCAAGAAGACAAAGAACCCTTGGAACTTAGACAAAGTACCTGGTGGTTCATCAGGTGGTTCTGCAGCAGCAGTTGCGGCCGGTGAAGTCATCGCTTCTTTAGGGACAGATACGGGTGGCTCAATTCGCCAACCAGCTGCATTTAATGGGATTGTCGGCATCAAACCAACATACGGCCGTGTGTCACGTTGGGGTGCGATCGCTTTTGCTTCAAGTCTTGATCAAGTTGGGGTCTTTAGTCGGACAGTTGCTGATAATGCGACTGTTTTACAAGCCATCAGTGGTCATGATGAAAAAGATAGTACGAGTGCTGATATCCCAGTGCCTGATTTCCGTGCCGCTTTAAATGGTGACATCAAAGGTATGAAGATTGCTGTTGCCAAAGAATACATGGCAGAAGGTGTCGAACCAGGCGTTAAAGCCCAAATCGAAACAGCCATTGAAACTTTGAAATCATTAGGGGCAACCGTTGACGAAGTCAGCTTGCCAAATTCTAAGTATGCCGTCCAAACTTACTACATTATGGCTTCAAGTGAAGCTTCATCTAACTTGTCACGTTTTGACGGGATTCGTTATGGTTATCGTTCACCTGAAGCCAAGACACTTGAAGATGTGTATGTTAAATCACGTTCTGAAGGTTTCGGTGATGAAGTGAAACGGCGGATTATGTTAGGAACGTTTGCCCTTTCATCAGGCTTTTACGATGCTTACTTCAAGAAGGCTGGTCAAGTGCGGACATTAATCGTGCGCGACTTTGAAAAAGTTTTCGCAGACTACGACTTAGTGGTTGGACCAACAACACCAACCACCGCTTTTGACTTGGGTCGCAAAGTATCAGATCCAGTGACAATGTATATGAACGATATCTTAACAATTCCTGCTAACATGGCTGGCTTACCAGCAATGTCAGTGCCTGCCGGCTTAGTAGATGGCATGCCAGTTGGTTTACAAATTATTGGGAAAGCATTTGATGAAGAATCTGTTTATCGCGCAGGTTATGCCTTTGAACAAGCAACTCAATTTAACAAGAACGTTCCAAGCTTCAAAGGAGGAAAAGCCTAATGAATTTCGAAACAACAATCGGACTTGAAGTGCATATTGAATTAAAAACCAATTCAAAAATGTACAGTCCATCTCCTGTAAACTATGGTGCAGAACCGAATACTAACACGAATGTGATTGACTGGGGTTATCCTGGGACATTGCCAACCTTGAATAAAGGGGCATACACACTTGGGATGATGGTTGCGACTGCCTTGCACGCTGATATTGCGCGCGATACGCATTTCGACCGGAAGAATTACTTCTATCCAGATAATCCAAAAGCTTACCAAATCACACAATACGAACAACCCCTTGGTAAAGATGGCTATATCGAAGTCGAAGTCGATGGCCATACAAAGCAAATCGGGATTGCTGAATTGCACGTTGAAGAAGATGCCGGGAAGAATACCCATGGTTCAGACGGCTATTCATATGTCGATTTAAACCGTCAAGGGACTGCCTTGATTGAAATTGTTTCAAAACCTGATATGTCAACGCCTGAAGAAGCCTATGCTTACCTTGAAACGTTACGCCAAATTGTTCAATTTACTGGCGCATCTGACGTTAAGATGGAAGAAGGCTCAATGCGGGTAGATACTAACATTTCTGTGCGACCAATCGGTGCGAAGCAATATGGTGTGAAATCAGAATTGAAGAACTTGAACTCCTTTAATCACGTCCGTTTGGGGTTAGCTTATGAAATCAAGCGTCAATCACAACTTTTGATTGCTGGCGAAACAGTGCGCCCTGAAACCCGTCGTTTTGACGAAAAAACGGGCGAAACATTCCTTATGCGGGTTAAGACCGGTGCGGATGACTATCGTTATTTCCCAGAACCAGATCTACCACCATTACACATTGGTGATGATTGGTTACAAGAAGTTCAAGACAATATGCCTGAAATGCCGGCTAAACGGCGTGCACGCTATGTGGATGAATTGGGCTTGCCTGAATACGATGCGGGTGTCTTGACGAACACCAAGGAAATGTCTGACTTCTTTGAAGCAGCTGTTGCTGATGGCGCCGCACCAAAACAAGTTTCTAACTGGTTGATGGGTGAAGTGAATGCTTACTTGAACGACAAACAAATTGACCTTCAAGAAACAGCCCTCACACCTGCCCACTTAGCCCAAATGATCAATTTGATTAAAGACGGGATTATTTCATCGAAGATTGCTAAGAAAGTCTTCCAAGAAATTATCCAAAATGACACGGATCCAAAAGCCTGGGTTGAAGCTAAAGGCATGGTCCAATTATCAGACCCTGCTAAGTTGACACCAATCATCACAGGTATTTTAGATGACAACCAACAATCAATTGATGATTTCAAGAACGGTAAAGACCGCGCAGTTGGGTTCTTAGTCGGTAAGATTATGAAGGAAACACGGGGTCAAGCTAATCCGAAAGTTGTCAATGACTTGTTGATGGCCGAATTGAACAAACGATAATTGATATTTTAGGAGATTCGAATGCAAAAACGTGCACGGTTAATTTATAATCCAACTTCAGGACATGAAGTGATGAAACGTAGTGTCGCTGATATTCTGGATATTTTGGAACAAGCGGGTTATGAAGCGAGTGCTTTTCAAACAACGCCTGAAGAAGCTTCAGCGCAAAAAGAGGCCACAAGAGCAGCAAAGGCGGACTTCGATTTAATCGTTGCCGCTGGCGGTGATGGGACAATTAATGAAGTCGTCAACGGCATTGCCGGCTTGGAAAAACGCCCAATGATGGCCGTCATTCCGGCTGGGACAACAAACGATTATGCTCGGGCTTTGAAGATTCCGCGTGATAATCCGGTTGAAGCAGCCCGCGTGATTTTGAAGAACCAAACGCTTAAGATGGATATCGGTCAAGCCAATGACAATTACTTCATGAACATTGCTGGTGGTGGTTTGCTAACCGAATTGACCTATGAAGTCCCCTCAGACTTTAAGTCAATTTTTGGCTATCTCGCGTATGTCGTAAAAGGTGCTGAGATGTTACCCCAAATTAAACCGATTAAGATGCATCTGGAATATGATGAAGGTACGTATGATGGGGAAGCTTCCCTATTCTTACTCGGTTTAACCAGTTCAGTTGGTGGATTTGAACAGATTGCGCCGGATGCACAACTGAATGATGGTAATTTCTCATTGATTGTGGTTAAGACAGCCAACATGGCCGAATTAGTCCATTTAATCGCACTCGTCATTAAAGGTGGCAAACACGTTAATGATCCACGGGTCATTTATACCAAGACGTCAAAACTAGTTGCGCGTCCTGGTGATGATGACGTTAAGATGATGATTAATTTAGATGGCGAATACGGTGGCGATGCACCAATGACCTTTACCAACTTGCAACAACATATCGAGATGTATGTGAATAAGGAAGATATTCCAGATCACGCTATTACATCAGAAACCCCTACTCAGCAGTCTGCCGAAGATTTATTCGTAAAGGAAGTCGAAGCGATTTCTGAAGAAGACATAGACGGCGATGGTAAAATAGGTTAAACTGGAACATTGGATAACGTGGGCGGATTGACCGCACACTTGTAGCTAAGAAAAGAGTCCGAAGCAAAACTCAGTTTTGTCTCAGACTCTTTTTACACAATTAAAAAGAGGTAACTATGAAAATACAAGCACCTGTAAGAAAAAATGAAACATTGACGGTTGATATTATGGATTTAACCTATGAAGGCATGGGTGTCGCTAAAGTCGACAACTATCCGTTGTTTATCGAAGGCGTTTTGCCCGATGAACAAGCTGAAATCCAAGTCACAAAGGTCAATAAACAATATGGTTTTGCGCGCTTAGTTAATTTATTGAAGAAAAGCCCAGACCGCGTTGAATCAAAAGCTAACATTTACTCACAAACTGGGATTGCGCCATTACAACACTTGGCATACCCAGCCCAATTAGATTTCAAGCGTAACCAAGTCTTGAACGTCTTCCAAAAAGCCCATTTAGATATTCCAGTGCAACCTGTTTTAGGGATGGATGATCCAACAGGTTACCGGAACAAGGCACAAGTTCCTGTTCGGTTTATCGATGGTGCTTTAACAACTGGTTTCTACCGGAAACACAGTCATCAAGTGATGCCAATGGAAGACTTCTACATTCAAGATCCTAAGATTGATGAAGCTATCAAGGTCATTCGTGATATCTTGCGTCGTTTCTACATTGATCCATACAATGAAAATACGCATAAGGGTGTTTTGAAGACCATTATGGTTCGCCGCGGTTATTACAGCCACGAAATGATGATTGTCTTCATCACGCGGAGTAAGAAATTACCGGCTGCCCGTGAAATCGCCGTTGAAATCAAAAAAGCTTTACCAGAAGTGGTCAGCATCATGCAAAACGTCAATGCTGCTCAAACGAACGTCATCTTTGGTGACGAAACAAAATTAATCGCTGGCCGCGACTTTATTCGTGATGAATTAATGGGCTTGAAGTTCGAAATTTCAGCACAGTCATTCTACCAAGTGAACCCAGTGCAAACGGAAGTCTTGTATAATAAGGCAATCGAAGCTGCTGAATTAACGGGGAACGAAACAGTCATCGATGCTTATTCAGGGATTGGGACGATTTCATTAGCAGTCGCTAAACATGCTAAGCAAGTTTACGGTGTTGAAGTTGTTGAATCAGCTGTTATGGATGCGCGGCACAATGCCAAGATTAACGGCATCGAAAACGTTGAATTTACACTCGGTAAAGCCGAAGAAGTGATGGCGCAATGGCAAGCAGATGACTTAAAAGTCGATGCTTTGATTGTTGACCCACCACGTAAAGGGTTGGAAGCTAGCTTCATCGAAGCCGTTGGTCAATTAAAACCAGCCAAGATGGTCTATGTCAGCTGTAATCCAGCAACATTGGCGCGTGATTTAGAACTATTGGCAGCCCAAGGCTACCAAGCAGAAAGCACACAACCAGTCGACATGTTCCCACAAACGCTACACGTCGAAAGTGTCACTAAATTAGTATTAAAATAAAGTGCGTTTGTGGCGGTTAACTTCTGAGTATAGCCTAGGCTGGCGAATAACCAACAAGTTGGTGATTTGACAGACGTAGCTAGACGGAAGAAGTTGCCACAAAAAGCACGTTTCAAAATAAAGTGCGTTTGTGGCGGTTAACTTCTGAGTATAGCCTAGGCTGGCGAATAACCAACAAGTTGGTGATTTGACAGACGTAGCTAGACGGAAGAAGTTGCCACAAAAAGCACGTTTTAGCGGGTCGTTATTATCCAGAGATGGAAAGTAGCGACCCGTTTTTTGCGTTCAGACGTGCATTTAAGCGGAAGGTCGGCTAGAATGAAATTATTAAAACATGTTTAGAGGGTTAACACATGAATGTCAAAAAACAATCTATAATGATGCGCTTAGCGCAACATTTTAACCGATTCCAATCCGCGGCGGTCTATCAGATTATGCAGCGAAGTTTAACGTTGTTATTTCCATTTGTCTTGATTGGGAGTATCAGCCAACTCATCCAACTAGCACTTTTTAACCGGAATAGTTTTGTTGTGAATGTATTTCATCTTTCGAATTGGTTGAGTAAACGGAATATCTTTCAGATGATGTTTGACAGCATTACGAGTTTGACGTTAGGAATCGTTGCGGCATTAGCAGCGATGTGTGCGGCACGCTATACAGCCAAACGCTATAAGCGTGATGAACAATTAGCCAGCATTACGGGGCTCATTGCCTATTTAATCTTAGCGTTACGGTTGACGCCAAATGAGGGCTTATCTTTCAACAGCGAGATGTTGGGAATGGGGGGCTTATTTTTTGGCCTATTAGTCGGCTATCTGACTGGATTAGCCTTCAAAAAATTAGGACGACCTCATCGGCGTGATTTACCGCTGAATGGGTCAGCAGTAGGACGTTCATTGGATTCTATGTGGGCGATTTTATTGGTGCTCGGCGTCATTTTAGGGCTGAGTGTCCTGCTAAATTGGTTGGCGATTTCAATCTTGCCAGATCAAGTCATCTTACGATTACAATCACTAAAAGCAAATCAAACGGGCCTGCTTTTCACGTTGGGGACTGGTTTAGCGGCCACTAGCTTAACTTTTTTTGGATTGACGAGTATGCCAACATTGGCCCAATTTGGGCGTGAGGGAATCGCATCTTCGGCCAACTTAAACTATGCGTTTAGTCATCACACGGCTTGGCACGTTCCATATCCATTCACGTTAGGGACTTTGTATGAACCCTTTGGTGCGATTGGCGGGACGGGTGGGACATTAGCCTTAGTGATTGCCGTTTTCATCTTCAGCAAACAAAGGGATTATCATTTGATTGGTCGATGGTCGCTGTTGCCCGTTTTATTTAACTTTAATAGCGCGGTCCTTGTGGGAATGCCTGTCATTGGAAATGGCTTGTATGTGATTCCATTCTTATTGGTACCACTGGTAAATATGGGGATTGCATCGGCAGCAGTTGCATTGAATCTCATGCCATCGGTAGTCTTCACGGTTCCACTTGGGACCCCCGGCTTATTGCAAGCGTTCATGGGCACCAACGGTAATTTAGTCGCGCTGGCGGTGACGGTATTAAACGTTGTCGTCGGCGTGATGATCTACAAGCCGTTTGTCCAATTGGCAGATCAATTAGCACTCGTAAAGGAGGCGGCATAAATTGGCCAAATTAAGAAAAAAAAGCCTCTGGTTGTTAGTCATTAGTTTGGCCTTGATCGGCGGATTAATGTGGCCAGCTGCTCAATGGAGTCGCCAGAGCGTGATGACCTTAGCTAAGCGCCATGATTCACGAATGTCACCGGTAATTTTTATTCCAGGGAGTAGTGCAACCCAAAATCGGTTTGATGAATTAGTGGCTAAATTGAACGCTAACCGCGGGAATCGGCACAGCTTGTTAAAACTAACTGTGCATGAAAATAATCAGATTAGCTATTCAGGGGAAATTAAACCGCGGGATAATGAACCGTTTATCGTGGTTGGTTTTGAAAATAATAAGGACGGTTACAGTAATATTCAAAAGCAAGCTAAATGGTTTTCGCTCGCGTTTACCGCGTTGACTAAGAAGTATCAATTTAATAACTTTAAAGCGGTTGGCCATTCCAATGGTGGCTTAATTTATACAGCTTTTTTAGAAGATTATTTTAATCGCGATGATATTACAGTGAAGAAGTTGATGACGATTGGTTCGCCGTATAACTTTTCCGAAACGTCGATTACGCATAAGTCACAGATGCTGACGGATTTCATTAAGAAACGTAAAAATATTCCGACGAACTTATCGATGTATTCAATTGCGGGAACGGAAAACTTTGAAAATGATGGGATTGTACCCGCGCGTAGTGTAGAGGCGGGAAAGTACATTTATCAAGGACAAGTCAAGCACTACACCGAAATTACGGTGACAGGTGACCAAGCACAACACTCTGATCTACCACAGAATCAACAGATTGTGGCCTTGTTGGAACAGTACATTCTCAGCAAAAAGAACACCCGCAATACACAACCAACACCTAAGGATTCAACACCTTCAGAAGACCAATAAAAAAAGCCCCAGAATAGCAGTAAGGTTGTTATTCTGGGGCCTTTTTTATTGGCACTCATTAATTAGAATGCTTGGTACTTTCTTTTTGAACTAGAGCACCAATTGCTGGCAAATTACCCAAGCTATCGATTGACTTATTTGGCAAGACAATGGTGTTATTTTGACCGTCTGCGATGTGTTCCATTGCTTCAATATTCTTATATTGAAGATAGAGTTCGCCGTTATTGACTAAGCTGGCGTTGATCAAATTAATTTGATCTTTAACAGCTTCGGCAATTGTTCGTTCACTTTGAGCTTTCCCTTCAGCTTCCAAAATTTGTGTTTGTTTATTGGCTTCGGCTTCTAGAATATTCGCTTCTTTTAACCCTTCAGCTTTACGGATTGCGGCGGCTTTGAGCCCTTCGGCTTCCATAATGTTGGCTTCTTTTTCACGCGAAGCACGGAGCAATTTATTCATTGATTCTTGGATGTCGTGGGCCACTTGAATTGAATCGATATTGACCCGATCAACGTTTAAGCCGTAGCCGGCTGTTACTTCGCTAAGTTGTTCAAAAAGGGTTTGGTTAATTTTTTCGGTGCCATTTAAAACATCGTTCAAGTCCATGTTCCCAATAATCCCACGTAATTGTGCACGGGTGTCTTGGACCATACTTAGAACGGAATCTTTATTTTTATAAACGTACGCATTGACGTCAGTGATGTGATATTTAATCGTTTCCGAAATCATAACAACCACGTTGTCTTTGGTAATGACTTCTTGTTCAGCGACTTTTAAGGGGATTTGTTTCATATTAACGATTTCTGTGATGTGATAAATGAATGGAATGACCAAATGGAAACCAGGATCAAGCGTTTTAACGTAGACCCCTAAGCGTTCCAAAATCCCAACTTCCCCGGTATGAATCAAGGCAAATGATGAAAAGAGGGTGACTGCAACAATCACTAAAACAAGAATGACTAAAATACTGATGAAAATACCCATAATAAAAACTCCCTTTTGTCTGGTTTAATACGCCAGAATATTGTGGTGCGCTGTCACGATTAAAGCTAAAGGTGTGACGGCCGTTACCATGACGAGTAAGCCAGCGCTAGCTGGTCCTTCGACACGGTAATGATATAAGATGCCAAAAAAATTAACGGTGCCGGTTGATTTAGCATCCTGTAAAGTAAACGTTAACCCCACTAAGCGTTCATCTAACATATTCCGCCTCCCTTTGTTCACATTGTATCTGATTACCAATAAAAGGCAACTCTAAGTGACAGTAACGAACAAAATTGTTAGGTGGCTTGTCTCGAATGCATGAAGATAGTAAACTAAGCGTACTAAGGCTGGAAATGGAGGAACCGTGGATGAGACGAAAAGTGACACCGATTTTTCAAGACAGTTTCCAAAAGCGCTATTGGCGACAAATAATTATCGGCATTATCGCGGTAGCTCTGTGTCTTGGTGGTGCTATCTGGTGGTTGAAACACCGTTCGGATCGACCAAGCGCGACGCAATATCCGATTCTAGGGATGCAATTAAGTCAGTCAGATGGTTACCAAGATTTTGACGGGTTAAAAAAGGACGGTATTCAGTTTGTTTATTTAAAAGCAACTGAAGGGGCCAGTTACAAGGATGATAATTTCGACACCAATTACAGTCGAGCAAGTGGCACTGGCTTACGCGTGGGCATCTTTCATTTTTTTAGTTTTGATAGTTCGCCTGAACGCCAAGCTGACCAACTTTTTAAAGCAGTTGGCAGCCAGACGGGTGATTTACCAATTATGATCTATTTGGATTATTATAACGACTATGCACAACAACCGCCCGCACAAAAGAAAACGCAAATGGCACTGGCGCAGCTAGTGACCTTGATTAATCAACATTATCATCAAAATTGTCTCATTGGTGGTGCACCCAGCTTATTAAAACGGTATGTGCCACACAAAGGAGACTATCCATTGTGGCAAACTACGCGGGAACAGCCAACATTGGCGACTAAGAACGGGTTCTGGCAATACACAATGGCTAGTCAGATTCCAAACAGTGATAATCAGACGAACTATCAGTTAGCAGTTTTTACTGGCACCAAGCAACAATGGCAGACTATTAAATAGAAACGGAGAGAAAATAATGATTAAACACAAAGGCTGGTTATTATTAATCGCAATCGTGGTGGTTTTCATCGGTGGTAGTTGGGGAATTCATAGCTATTATTACGGTGGGGAAGCCTACTATACACAGATTGTTTCAAACGGAACACGAATGGAAGAAAAGGATTCAGCAGGGGAAACGGTTATCGATTATAACTATCAACAAGCAGCCTACAATGAAGATGGTGTTACCAAAAAAGTTGATTTTAATGGTAACAAATCAACGCCGCTTAAACGAAATGCGTACCTCAAATTAATCGTCAATAAAAATAAGGGTGTGGTTTCATGGGAAAAGGTTGCCAAAAACGAAGTCCCAGATAAAGCTCAAAAAATGTTGAACAAATAAAGAATAACTAAAAAGGCCCATAACGCTAAGCGTTATGGGCCTTTTTTAATAGCTATTCGATTGGATAATCCATATCTTCGGCTTCATCGTAAATTGAAACGGGCCGTTGATTTTCACAAGTAATTTTTAATTGATAGCCGTAGTGATCGAGAAAGACCAATTCGTTTTCCGTGAGGGAAATGACTTGACCACTCAATGGCTTATGATCGATTTGCACCAACAAGTTCGGTGTAATTTCTAATGTGTGTTTTTTTCGGGTTTGGTTGTCATTAAAAGACCAGTGTCCAGCATAAAAAGTCGCTACTTTACTCGCTTGAGTCGTCCGAACTTTTTGCTGATACTGGTGAATGGTTTGATTTAAAATTGCTTGTGGTTTTTGAAATTTAAAAAATCGCATAAGTCACACCCCAACTTACTATTATTCTACCACGAAATAGTTAGTTTGCGGACAATTAATTATCGGACTTACGACTGGTTTTTTAAGGAATGGGTAAAGAAGTGAATAGTGGCGGAATTCTTATCAGTAGAAAAACTTTTCGATAGGCTTTTAGATCTAAATCCCGTATACTGGCAGTATTAAATAAGGGAGCTGATTATAATGCAAACACTTGGGATTATTGGGACTAACTGGATTACGGGACAATTTGTTGATGCGGCCCGGGAATCTGAATCATTTAAGTTAACAGCTGTTTATTCACGGACGGCAGATAAAGCCGACCAATTTAAAACGAAGTATCACGCACCAGAAGCCACAAGTTACACTGACTTAGACGGGTTTATGAATGCCAATGAATTTGAAACCGTCTACATTGCATCACCTAATAGTCTGCACTTTGAACAAGCGAAGCAAGCAATTTTAGCGGGTAAAAATGTCATCGTGGAAAAACCTGCCTTCAGTAATCCGGCTGAAATGGCAGCCATGCAAACATTATTAAAGCAACATCCAGACCAATTCTTATTCGAAGCAGCACGTCATATTCATGAGGCCAACTTTAAGATTGTACAACAAGCCATCAACGCATTACCGGCGATCAATGGCGCGACCTTGAGCTATATGAAATATTCATCACGCTATGACGCTGTTTTAGCGGGTGAAGAACCGAATATTTTCTCACCACATTTTTCTGGAGGAGCTTTACAAGATCTCGGCGTGTATGTCGTCTATGATGCCGTCAGCTGGTTTGGTGTGCCCGATTCAGTCGATTATCAAGCTGAATTGTTACCAACTGGAGTGGATGGTAAAGGGGTCGCAACACTGCGTTATCCAACCTTTAACGTCACGTTGATTTTTGGCAAAACCGTTGATTCCTATCTAACGTCTGAAATTTATGGTGGCCAAACGACGATTGTCCTCGATAATGCCGGCACAATCGGCAGTGTTGACCGCTACAGCGAAGGTGGGCAAAAGATTGAGTCACTAGGGGAACAATCACTTGCTAATCCAATGGTTGCTGAGGCAGAAAATTTCGCGGCGATGATTGCTAATCGTGACACAAAACGGTATCATGAATTATTACAGCTAAGTGAATCGGTCAACCAAGTTTTATATCAATTAAGACAGTCGGCCGGAATAACATTTGATGCAGATTAACATGACGGAGGCAATACATGAGCGTTTCACCACTATTTCAAGCACTATGGGATGAACAAGGATTTACAGAAATGTCACCCATCCAAGAGGCAGTTTATCAACCACTGAAAAAAGACCAATCAATTCTAGGACTGGCACCCACGGGTTCTGGGAAAACCCTCGCGTTTTCATTGCCGTTATTAGAAAAAATTATGCCGGGCGAAGGGCTACAAGTCTTAATTTTGGCCCCTTCACAGGAATTGGTGATCCAAACACGGGACGTCATTCAACCTTATGCCAAGGCAATCGACTGTAATGTCCAAGCGATTACGGGGAAGGCGAATGTTAAACGCCAAATCGAACGGCTTAAGGCCAAACCAGAGATTATCGTGGCAACGACTGGTCGGTTATTAGAATTGAGCGAACAACGGAAAGTGAAATTCCATACACTCCAAGCGATTATTATGGACGAAGCCGACGAATTATTGACGGATAGCGGGCTTTCAGAAACCCGCCATATCGTGCAAGAATCACCTGCCGATGTGCAACTTGGCTTCTTTTCAGCGACATCAACCGATATCTTATTAGAGTTGGAAACATGGTTCGGCGTGCCAATCGAAACAATCGACGTGCGTGGGATTGATAAGACGGGTGGGGAAGTGTTGCATGCATTTATCCCAACTGGTAACGCTCAAAAAGTGAACGTCTTACGCCATTTAGCACATCAAAAGAATTTTAGAGGTTTGGTCATTTTTAACCAATCCGCGCAACTCTTACAAGCTGCACAAACGTTAAAACATCAAAAAGTAACGTATGCCGCACTCTCAGGGCAAGGTCGCCAAACAGAACGCCAAAAAGCGCTCAAAGATTTCCGTGAAGGTAAGATTCAACTCTTACTAGCAACGGACGTGGCTGGCCGTGGCTTGGATATCACCGACTTACCTTATGTGATTAATTTTGATGTACCAAACGCAAAAATCACTTACATTCATCGTGCTGGTCGGACTGGTCGGATGGGACGCACCGGGACTGTTTTGACGTTGGGCAATCAACACGATGGGCGGAATTTGCGTAAGTTATTGGCGCCTGAATATGATCTTGTGACCCGTTATTTGGTCGGTGATCATTTGGAAGCCGAAAAACCAGTGACGCCTAAAGTAGCACCAGTTGCTGCAACGAAAGCAACATCTGCTGTACCAACTACTGGTGAAGCAACAGAAGGACAAGTACAAAAGGCTACGCCGACGACAAGCGCGCGCAAAGCCAAAGTAGTACCAGTTCGCCAACAGCCAGCTGCACCATTAAAACCAAAACATAAGAAAAACCGTAAACGAAATCAAAAGAATAAGGGTTACCATAAGAAAAATAATGACTAGTGGTCTAATCCAGATTGAGCGAGAAACCTTAACAACCTGTTAAGGTTTCTTTTTTTTGGACTAGTCCGTTTGTGAAAAGGTTATCAGTAATTAATTGACAAATCTCAGGAAGCGATTACAATATAAGTAAGGGTTTTCTTTTGCTTCGTAAAATGCGATAGTGGCGAACTCTCACAATCAGGAACTAACTTTTGAAAGCCTTTTAATGGATTGGTTAGTCATTCTCGAAGAAATATCTAGACCAATTAATGAAGGGTTACGAAAGTGGTTCACGATGAGATGATCATAGGAGGTGCCATACTATGGCAGAAGAACAGAACTTAGAAGCAATCATGGGATTAATTATCAACGGTGGGAACGCCAAGAGTAGCTCAATGGAAGCAATCATGGCCGCTAAGAAAGGTGACTTCGAAACAGCAGCTGCCAAACTTGCAGAAGCGGATGCCGCTTTATCAGAAGCCCATAATTCACAAACAGATATGTTAACCAAAGAAGCAAGTGGCGATCACATGCAAGTGACATTATTGACGGTTCACTCACAAGATCACTTGATGAACGCAATTACTTTCCGCGATTTAGCAGACGAAGTCGTTGACGTTTACAAGAAGATGGCCGGTGTACCAGTCGATTAAAGTTTGGCTAATGAACAAAAGGGCTAAGACAAAATGACTTTTGTTCGAGCCCTTTTTAGTTAAAAGCAACAAATGGCACATTGAAGAGAAGAGTGGGAACGGGATGGAAATTAAATTAAATTTAAAAATGCCAGCTAGTTATTTTTATCAGAAGATTCTGGAATCAGTGTTGTTTGATATTAAGCAACAAACTGGGGATAAACTAACTGAAGCGCAGTTGCCTAATTATTCGTACGACAAGCAATTTGGCAAGAATCGGGCGACATTGAAGATTACGCAACTGATTAAAGATCAGAGTTATCACTACGAAACGACTTCTACCCGGGGGAGCTATCAATCAAGTTACGATATTTTCGCGAATGGACCGCAGTCTATTGAAGTTATCTATCGCGAAAATGCCAAAGCAAATGGTAAATTACAACAAACCAATGATATGTTGATGGCCTTTGTCATGGGTTTCATGCGTAAACGCGGCTTTAAGAAAATGTTGAAACAAATCGAAAAAGCATATCAAGCAGAATAATAAGCAATGACTTTGAGAGAAAGTAGGATGACCAGTAATGGAATACCATCAATTAGCACCATTTCCTAAAGATTTTTTGTGGGGTTCAGCTTCTGCGGCCTATCAAATTGAAGGGGCCTACCAAGAAGATGGTAAGGGCCGGTCTGTGTGGGATGAATTTGTCCGCATTCCAGGCAAAACGTTCAAAGCCACGAATGGTGATGTAGCGGTGGATCACTATCACCGTTTCGAAGAAGACGTGGCGCTAATGGCACGCGCTGGGCTCAAAGCCTATCGTTTTTCGATTTCATGGCCACGGGTCTTACCAAATGGTAAAGGCGCTGTGAATGAGGCGGGCTTAGCCTTTTATGATCGTTTAATTAATACATTAATTGCCAATGATATTGAACCAATCGTGACGATTTATCATTGGGACTTACCGCAAGCGTTGCAAGCCGAATATGGCGGTTGGGAATCGCGTCAAATTATTGAAGATTTTACCAACTACGCAGGCTTATTGTTCGAACGCTTCGGCGATCGTGTGCAACATTGGGTTACCTTGAACGAACAAAATGTCTTCATCACTCACGGCTATTTAACAGCGGAGCATCCGCCAGCAGTGACTGATGCTAAGCGAACTTATCAAGCTAATCATATGGCAAACCTTGCCAATGCTAGTGCGATTAAATTATTCCATGAAAAAGGCTATCAAGGGGGCATCGGACCTAGTTTTGCCTACAGCCCAACTTATGCGCTGAATGCGGACCCAGAAAATCAAATTGCGGCTGATAATGCCGAACAAATTAATGCTGATTTGTGGATGGACGTTTATGCTTGGGGCCGTTATCCGAAATTAGTGATGACTTATCTCGAACGAAACGGGATTGCACCCGAAATTACTGAAGCGGACCAAGCTTTATTAGCCGATCCACTCGCACATCCCGATTTTATGGGGTTGAATTACTATCAGACGATGACGGTTACGACTAATCCATTAGAAGGTGGCGTTGGCTTGACCAAGCAAAATACTTCCGGTAAAAAGGACACTAGCCAAGCAAGTGGGTTGCCAGGCGTCTACAAGACCGCTGATAACCCCTATATGCAACAAACTGACTGGGATTGGAATATTGACCCAGAAGGACTCCGAATCGCACTCAGACGTATTGAGAGCCGTTATGGACTGCCGGTCTTAATTACTGAGAACGGTTTAGGGGCTTATGACACCTTGAAAGAAGGCGGGCAAGTGCACGACGACTACCGGATTGCCTTTTTAAAGGCGCACGTTCAAGCCATCCACGAAGCTATTACCGATGGCGTTTCGGTCATCGGTTACACGACATGGAGCTTCACAGATTTATTAAGTTGGACAAACGGCTATCAAAAACGCTATGGCTTCGTCTACGTGGATCGCGACGAAACAGAAGAAAGAGAACTAAACCGCTATCCAAAAGACAGTTTCTACTGGTACCAAAAAGTCATTAAAAGCAACGGGGAAATACTATAGAGTGCGCAGTCGAACGGGTTGGCTTTGAGGATTAACAGAAAAATACATATTAT
>ENA-UOZS01000045-UOZS01000045.1-food-metagenome-genome-assembly--contig:-NODE-45-length-62339-cov-9.514338_pt1 | contig 62339 bp, 64 predicted proteins | sample MGYA00249875_ERZ772737 | MGnify/ENA primary metagenome ERZ772737 (study PRJEB29005, sample SAMN08379463) | food metagenome | isolation source: cheese - non spiked | study: EMG produced TPA metagenomics... | reverse complement strand
ATGCTCGTCCAAAAAGCCGAACGCAAAAACCGCACCCAAGCCGAAGTCAATCAGATTATCCGCTGGCTAGCCGGCTACACCCAAACTGAACTCGAAACCCAACTCTCAAAAGACATCACCTACCAAACGTTCTTCGAAGAAGCACCGCAGATGAACCCAAACTGTAATCTAATCACCGGCGTGGTTTGCGGCGTCCGCGTTGAAGCCATTGAAGACCCACTGATGCAAAAAATTCGCTGGCTCGATAAGTTGGTGGATGAATTGGCGAAGGGGAAGACGATGGAGAAGATACTACGAGAATAACTAAAGCACTCATAAAAATAAAGCCTTAGGGATTAGCTTGAAAAACTAATCCCTAAGGCTTTATTCATTACACACCTAATCTTTTAAAAACTGTTGTTGAACTGGTTTAAACAAATTTCTAACTGTCCCAAAGCGGAGTGGATAATCATTAGAACCACCTGACTCAATCACTGTTCCGTCCGAATAGGTCGCGGTTACTGACCATTGCTCACCATCAATGATAGATTCATTAATATAATAGATTCATTAATATAATAGTCAGACCACTTCGGAAGTTGCAATCTCGCAAGTCGATTACGAACTCGACGGATAGTATCTGCATCCAATTGAAACCTAATTTCTTCAGGGTGAATAAATTCATACGTTACCATTCTGCCAATCATCAAACCAGTTTCTAAATCAAGACTATATACTTCATGCGGGCCAAAATAACCATGACTTGCAAATTCAAATTTATAGCTCCATAGTTTAAAGCATTACATATCATATTACTTCAAAAAAGACGTTAGGAAGTTTTCTTCACTCTTCTTCATTGCTTCTTTAAACGCTTGATAACCTACAGCATCATCTGTTTCGGCCCGTACCTCAGGAATCTTCAAACCTAATTTTGCAATCATCACCGATTCACGGACTGATACATTATCCTCATAGGTTACTCCTTGTCTCAGATGCAATGGCGTAACGAGTTCGTCCGTATGATTAGGATAGATGTAATAGCCTTGTTGAGCATCAAAGCGTGCCATATATGCAACTAACTGCAAATAATCCTGGTTACCGATATTTCCTTGTGGCTTATACTTTGTATCAGCAATAATACGCTGTTCTTGGACGCGACTGATAAAATCAGGATAGATTAATCCGCCTCGGTCGAATAAGTATTGTCCACCCACACGACTTTTATTCATTGGGTGATAAAACCACGGTCCAATCAATTGATTAATATACTCTTCCCAGAGCCACGCACAGTCAAATAGAATACCTTGTACTTGTTGACTGCCACCACCAATTCGTTGTTTTTCAAACTGCAAAATCATTAAACACAACCGTTGTAAACTTCGATATTCTCTATAATAAGCATGTCGAATCGGATTTTCTTTATTTTTAGTGATAATCGTTCGACGATCATAATCTTCATAATGTTTTGTTGCAACAACTATTGTAGCTACCTCATCAGATATCTTGCCTAACACAGCCTTCCCGTACGATTTATTTCTGATAAATTCAATCGTATGGCGAATTAGCAATGTTACTTCATTCTCATATGAAAATTCACGTTGATTATAAGCAATATTTCCAATAAATGGGCTATTTTGCCTAATATGACGTGCCACATCAATTGTTCCACGTATATTACTGTCATTATATTGACGCCGACCATAAGTTTTAAAAAGGCCTTTGCGTAGCGCTTTTTTTAAATAAAGTGGCAATAAAAAAGCCAATAAGTCAAACCCCAATCTATCCCGCTGTGCCTCCGTATTTAACGCCATCAAGTTAGGCATATCAAACACCCGCTCAATTAGATACTGAAAAAAATAATTGTTCGCCGATCTTTCAAAACGAGACTGAATAATCAGCCTCTCATCTTGATAACCAATAAAACCAGCTAAATTACTGGTTTGATAATCCTCATTAATACTTCGAAGAACCATTTGATCGGCAGTAAGATCGTCGGCATTGGCAATTATTTCTGGAAAAATAAAAAGGTGATCATTCTTTAGTTGCGTTAGCGTTTGATTAACTAATTTATTTGTAAGTTTAGGGATATCCTTATAGTGTTCTTTTAATTCACGTTGATTATCCCTAGTCGTTTTCAGCATCATTATTCAATCCTGCCATTTTATTAGGATTATCATACGCTCTCTTAAAGTTAGTCATATATTTCACCTCATCATAGAGTCCACGTACATAGTCCTGTAACAACGGTTCCAAATAATCTGACCACAATTGTTCGAAGGAAACTGTTGCTAGTTTTAGAAAGTATGCTGCACCAATTTGATAATTTTCATTCAACTCGTCCACATCAATAATTGCCTGATTTAATGCAAACATGCGGTTGGTCGCTTCGGTTTGCTTATCCCCTAAAGCTGCCAACATCCCAATATGTTCATTAGCCTTAACTTCAATAAAGCGGAATCGACGGCGCATCGCAAAATCAAAACTATCAACCGATCGATCAATATCATTCATTGTTCCAATAATATAAACATTCTCCGGAATATAAAACTTCTCCATCGGATCATCATGTAAATTGGTATATTGCGTCGAAACTGCCCCTTCTTCACCACGATAGCCCGGATCAATTGAGAAGAATAGTTCACCAAATATTTTAGAGATTTCACCGCGGTTGATTTCATCAATAATGAAAACATAGGGTTTAGGCGCCGTCAGTTGAACTTCAACATACTCTTTTAGCCCCAAATTATCTTTCATATATTGGACAATTGCCTTTCGATAATTATCATGACCGCCCTTTTCGACACCCGGTTTACCTTGATAAATATTGTAAAGCTGCGTTTTATTATAAAAGCGACTCTTCCCTTGAATCCAATTACCAACCCCGTACTCGCCTGGGTAGGTTCTTGTCGTTAGACCATTTCCTTGTTCATTCAGCTCAATTTGAAAGTAACCACTTCGAGTATTCGGAATATTTAAATAACCGACCTCCTCTAATTTTAAAATGAGTTGTTCCCAAACTAATTTAAAATTATCAGCACCGCCTTTTTGAGCCTTTCTTGCGTTCATTACGAACTCTTTAAATACTCCGTTTTGTAATTCAAATCCCATTTCCCCATCATCAGTAGTAACCGGACGAAGGCCTTCAACAAAATCAGTGTAATCATAACTTGGGTGAAATTGAACAAAACCAACTTGTTGCTTCTGTTCTAAGGTTAAGTCAGCGTATTTTTGAACAGAACCATTACTAATTAAACTCGCAGCAATGCCCTTAGCAAGATATGATTTCCCCGTTCCAGGGGCGCCCCGTAGAATAATATTTTTAGATTCTTTCAGTTTTTCCTCTAAATTACCTAACACATCATTGTCCCCATTCCGTACTGGATAGTTTGTAAATGTTGCATAAAAATGAGTAAGTTTCTGATTGGGTATATCTTTCGAAAATAAATCTAAATCGTCCACTTGGTATGCTTCATTTAATTCAGTATCGTGTTGATCTTGATGCACAATAATTCGTAACGTTTCAATTTTCTGCTGTCTGAAACTTGCACGGATATTAACACTCTTACCTACTGCCAAATCATAATTCAAATATGGCAACTTACTATCGCCTTCACCGCTAAGTGGTCCATATGATCCCGAATTAAAAAGATGGATCATATAATGAATATTATCGATTTCCAACTCATCAAAATTACCGGTATGTCTAAATCGATTCTTTTCAAACCCCGATGCGCCCACTGTCGTACTGCGTCCTTCTTTTGATTGAATATTCAAATTCGCTTGTTCGACAAAGCGACGTAATAACCACTTAAATTGACTCACATTTTCATCAGTATTAACGATACCCGGCACCTTCACTTCAAATTTTTATTTATGATTATTTTAGCATAGATTGAAAATATGAAATAATCGTTTTAAAAAACCGTAAAAACCTTACGTTTATATCGAGCGTAAAAGTTATCGAATATCACTAGTTTATTTTTCTAAAAATGATATGCGTACACTGCTTATCAATTGGGAACAAGTGAAGCTCTCTGAACTAGTTACTAAAGAAAAATCATATTCATTGTCGCGAGATGTAGAGACCGAAAAAGAGACAGAAACTCGCTACATTCACTATGGAGATATTCATACTGGAATCGCTGATAAAATAACGAATAAAAATCAGCTTCCATTTATTAAAGAAGATTCCTATGAACCCTTGTTAAAGGGGGATTTGATTTTAGCTGATGCCTCTGAAGACTATCAAGGTATTGCAACACCAGCTATTATTTTAGAAACTACTAAGTATAGAATCGTGGCCGGTCTTCATACAATTGTGTTACGACCATCTGATAAATGTGATTCCTTGTATTTATACTATTTACTAAAAACGAAAAGTTTTAAAAGGCATGGATATCGTATGGGAACAGGGATGAAGGTCTTTGGAATTACAGCTAATAATGTTTTAGCATTTAAAACCTTGTTACCGTCAAAAAAGGAACAAAATAAAATTTCACAGCTTTTAAAAATAATGGATCGCCTTCTTACACTTCAGCAACGTAAGTTAGATCTTCTTACAAAGTTAAAACAGGGATATTTGCAACAATTGTTTCCTTCTAAAGATAAGTATCTTCCTAGATTAAGATTTAAAGAATTTAATGGTGATTGGAAACAAGTGGAGCTAGATGATATTTCAAATAAGGTAACTGAAAAGAATAAAGATCTCCGTTTTTCTGAAACTTTAACTAATTCAGCGGAATATGGAATAATTAATCAGCGAGAATTCTTTGACAAGGATATTTCGAATGAGAAAAACTTAAGTAGTTATTATGTAGTTAGAAATAATGATTTTATTTACAATCCTCGTATTTCAAATTACGCACCTGTCGGTCCAATAAAACGAAATAAATTGGGAAGACCTGGGGTGATGTCACCGCTTTATTATGTTTTTAGAACACATGATATTAGCGAACTATTTTTAGAATATTATTTTGAAACAACGAAATGGCATAAATTCATGAAACTGAATGGAGATTCAGGAGCCCGATCTGATCGTTTTGCTATTAAAGATGCTGTATTTTCGACTATGCCAATTCCATATTCATCTTTTAAAGAACAACAAAAGATAGGGAGATTTTTTCAGACTATAGAACAAGCTATAACACTTCAACAATCTAAAATTAATCAACTAAATAAATTAAAGCAATCTTATCTCCAAAAACTCTTCCCTTAAACAAAATTCGTTAATTAACGACCATTTATTATTTATACTTTGATAGTGACCAAAATTGGTCACTATTTTTTATATGGGAGTGGTTAGTTATGCGGAGAAAATATCTTTTTCACGAATACTTTGAAGAATGGATGGTGTTATATAAGCGCGGTGCGATTAAGCAGGTCACTTATGATAAATATGAATTAACGCAACGTCAGATTAAAACACTTGCGCCAACGCTGCTATTGTCGGAGTTAGACCGTCGAGCCTATCAGCAATTATTAAACGATTATGCTGCGACGCACGAACATCAAACGACAATGGATTTCCACCATCAGTTGAAATCGGCAATCTATGATGCACTTGACGAAGGTTATTTAAAGAAAGATCCGACGCGTAAAGCAATTATCAAAGGTGTTGTTCAGAGACGCCATAAAATGAAATATCTTAATCAGGGTGAGTTACGCCGACTTTTTGGTGTCTTAAATCTAGAAGACGAAGTTAACTGGGATTACTTTATTTTATTACTAGCTAAAACTGGCTTGCGCTTTGGTGAGGCATTAGGGTTAACGCCATCTGACTTTGATTTTAGAACACAACAATTAACAATCGATAAAACATGGAATTATAAACATTACCGCGGTGGTTTTCAATCAACTAAGAATCAGTCGTCAGTTCGAAAAATTTCATTAGACTGGCAAATCGCAACTCAATTCGCACATTTAATTAAAGATTTACCCGAAAAGGAACCAATTTTCATCGACAGAACGCGCCGAACACATAATGATACAGCGAATCATTATCTAGAACGTAAATGTAAACAAGCACAGATTCCTGTCATTAGTGTGCATGGTCTCAGACATACACACGCTTCAATTTTGCTATATGCGGGTGTTTCACTAGCATCAGTGGCTAAAAGACTTGGCCATGCCAATATGACAACCACGCAAAAAACATATCTGCATATTATCAAAGAGCTTGATAGTAAAGATAACGACAAAATAATGCAGTGCTTGATGACACTGAACTAAGCAAAAAAGGCCGCGATTTTTCGCGACCTTTTTACATACGTTTGTTTTATGGAAAGAGTTTTTGAAGATAAGCTTGTTTTAATTTATTTAACTGATCTATTTTTGTTTGTTGAAGAAGTAACATGTTGTCAACCTGATTGAAAGTATTAGAAATTCTTCTTTGCTCATCAAAATGTGGAACATTGATCTTAATTGATTTGAGTGTAGGGAACTTTAAATTCCAAGTATCAGATGTTAGACCTTGGGAGTTTCTTTTAAAGGCTTGTATCATATTAAAACGTTTAAAATCATAAGCAAAAAACTCCGAATCAATTTCATTTTTAGGAGTAATCACAGTATACGCCGGACTAAGAATACCTTTGTATGGAGAATATCCACTCGCACCTTGCCACATTCTCATTGAATTGTATGCAATGTCTCCAATCTCAACTTTTTTATAATTTGATTTGTTCTTACTCGAGTTATCTTTTCTGTCTAGCTCACTGGCCTTAACAACACCTGAATTTATAGTAACAGAAATCAGTTCACCTTCTCCACTTCTCTCTGTTCGCTCTGTAAAAATTTCTCCCATCGTACATTGTTTCCAATCACCATTAAATTCTTTAAATCTTAATCTAGGAAGATACTTATCTTTAGAAGGAAACAATTGTTGCAAATATCCCTGTTTTAACTTTGTAAGAAGATCTAACTTACGTTGCTGAAGTGTTATAGCTTGATCTAATTTTTGAAAGAATTCTCCGATTTCTATTTGTTCCCTCAAATCTGTTACTCCAATAATAAAATCGTTTAATTTTTCTTTTGTAATTGTACTAATTGTCGCGCCCCAAGCTTTTTCTTTTTCATATTCAAATAAGCGTTCAATTACTTGTGCAAAATACCGATCATTCATGGGGATCTTATAACTTTGAAAAATTAATATTGTTCTATCAAAGAAAGCATCATATTGAGTAATCGCCGTTCTTCCGATACTCTTTTCAATACTTCCTTGTAAAGCAACCACAACTTTTCCGACTTCGACAAAGCGACTCTTATTTTCAGCCAATTTACTTATATGTGCCCTTGTATCTGGATTTAATTTCAAATTAAATCCAATATCAGCAACTTGCACAAAAGGTTTTCCATTTAATTCATCATAAAAATCAGGATTCGTATAAGGCTGTGGGAACGAACCACGTATATAAATTGCTACATCCTTTAGCTTCACTTGTTCCCAATCGTCAGTAAAGCCTTTAAACCGGAGTTCTGGTTGCTTTTTTTGCTCTTTCATTTAATCAGACTCCTTTTTCGTTGATACGAGCTGTGCTTCCATTTCTGCAAATTCTTTTTCTAATTTTGCAATTTCTAAATCGATAGCTGTAATTTCTTTTTTAACCTCATCAATGTCGATTGGTTCTTCTTCTTCAAAAGTGTCTACATAACGCGGTATATTAAGGTTAAAGTCGTTTTCTTTGATTTCATCTACAGTTGCAACATGAGCGTATTTATCAACATCTTCCCTACTCTTGTATGCAGCGACAATCTTATCAACATCGCTATCTCGCAAGTTATTTTGATTCTTAGCTTTCTCGAAATCACTACTTGCATCAATGAATAGAACGTCTTTCACTTGGCGGTTTTTCTTAAAAACAAGAATTGTAGTTGGAATACTTGTACCATAAAATAAGTTAGCTGGTAGGCCAATGACGGCATCTAAATAATTTTTTTCAATTAACGTTTGCCGAATCTTGCCTTCAGCCGCGCCTCGGAATAACACACCATGTGGCAAGACAATTGCCATTGTCCCGTCGTTGTTTAAATGATAGAGACTGTGCAATACGAATGCGAAGTCAGCTTTTGAAGCTGGTGCTAGTTTACCGTATTCACTAAAACGGGGGTCTTTTAGTTTCGTTTCATTATTATCCCATTTTGCCGAGTATGGTGGGTTAGCAACCACTGCATCAAAACTCCTAGGTTGATCAACCCCAGCTTCATCAGGACCGTCTGGCCAATCACTTTCAAGTGTATCAGCATTGTTTAAAGTCATATTGTTAAATGACACATCGTGCATCATTAAATTCATGCGTGCCAAGTTGTAAGTCGTTGTATTTAATTCTTGTCCGTAGAACTTAATCGCTCCTGCTTGAGTTGTTTCGGGTAATTGATTACGAACAGTTAGCAATAATGATCCAGAGCCCATGGTTGGATCATATACTGAGAATGCTGTATTACTTGGTGCAACATCCATCGTCACTAGTTTAGCAAGAATCTTGCTGACTTGATGGGGTGTGTAGAATTCGCCACCCTTTTTCCCAGCGCTAGCTGCGAATTGTCCAATTAAGTATTCATAAATCTCACCTAGAATATCTTTATCTTCATCGCTCTTATATTCGATATCATCAACTAATTTGACAATATTATTCAAGGATTTAGCACGTGCCGTCGTTGAACTACCTAAGCGCGAATCACCGAGATTAATGTCGTTAAAGACCCCGTTGAAATCTTGAGCAGCCTCTTGATTTAAGACCGCATTTTTATTGAAATTATCAAAAATCGTTTGATAATCACTTGGAATAACCGTGCTATTTTCAATTCGTTCATTTAATGATTGCCACGTATCAGCTGGCGCAATCGCATAACCTAAACTTGACGAAATATCTTCAAGATAATCAGCTAATTCATCTGCCGTTGCTTGTTCGACATAAGCTTGATTAATTGTCTGCCCATCGGCAACATCAATCACATTATTAGAAACTAAATATTGTTCCTGATGTTCTGAAAGGTACCGATAAAACATAAATGCCAGAATATAATTTTTAAATTCACCAGCGTCCATATTTCCCCGTAGTTCATTAGCCATTGCCCATAATTTCTTAGTGATGTCTTGTAATTTTGTTGTCTCACTCATTAGATTCGTTCTCCTTTAATTGCGGATCTTTTAATGTATTACATGTTTATCAGCTGCTAAATAAATTGCTTCGCGTAATCCGTTTCGGTACCTGATTTTCGAAAGTGCTTGGATATCAGCATCTAATGCTAAATTCTTATAACTCAAACTTGCTTCAGCAATAATATCTCGCAATTGGCCAGCATCATCTAAATCTTGTTGGCCATATTGATGCGTACTAAATAGTTGTCGTAACCCAGCACTCGTAATCACATCTGTGATCCCCCACTGGTTTCGAAATTCTAATAAAATCCGATCAATACTAATTTGATTAGCTTCTTGAATAACTTGCTCACTATCGTCCAACTTGACAGGATATATCATTGCTATCCCTTTAGGTGGATAGTAGCCATCAAGGATCGCTTGTGTCGCGTTTTTAATTTTGTGCGCATAATTTTGGTCTTCTAAGCCATTTGCAAATTGATCAATATCCTTCTTCGTCTTCTGAGCAGCCTCAATTTTTTCTTCATGCATTTCATTCAAGAGTTTTTCAACGAGTTCCGTCAAGTAATCGTAGTTGACTTGAACATCTTTGATGTGCGTCATCTTTAACTCAATTTGCTGAACAGGCACTTTATCCCGCACACTAATGTATTGTTTTATTTCATTCGTTAAAACAGTGGTCAATTCCTTTTCTTGTGCCGGTGTCATCCCTAAAGCGCGAATTAAATCGTCCGGTGTATCATAGTTAAATCCACTATCTTCTTCACCATCTTGCGGTGTATATTGTTTAAGTTTCGACATACCGACGTTGTATTGTCGCAATAATTCAAACATCTCGTCTTTTTGGCGTTCACTTGGTGGTAATTGATTAAAACCATCCGTTAAATCATCCAGTTGGCCGACAATCCCACGAACCTCTTGCACCATGTTTTTAAAATCTTTCGCTAAAACACCAGAATCGACGTTTTCCTTTTGCTGTTCTTTTTCTGATAAAGTGGCTGAATCCTTGTTGGAATAAATGGCTAGTGCTTTATTCATTAATTTTTCATTCTGGCTCGGCCACCGATAATTAACCACTCGGCCCCAAGGTTTTTCTTTCATATCAGCGATTCGATTTGTTCGAGAGTACGCTTGAATTAGACCTGCCCCTTTTAAAGTACGATCAACATACAAGGTATTCATTTCTGGCGCATCAAATCCGGTTAGTAATTGATCCACGACAATCACTAAATCTAGGTAGTTCTTGTCAGTTGCAGTTCGATTAAGGCGACTCGTAACATCTTGCGTATAGCCAGAAACGTCATCTAACCCAAAACTTGTTCCAAATTGATGATTATAAACCTTCATCGCATCATGTAAATTCTGATTGGTTTCGACCATGCCATCTTTATTCGTGGTATTTTGACTAAATGTAATCGCAACTTTCAGTAATTGGCCACCGTTTTTTGCATGCTCTTCATTGACCCGTTGAAATTCTTTAAAGTACATCATGGCCATTGGCGTACTTGCTTTACCACCACCAACATGGGTTGTAAATAGTGCATTGTACTTTCCTTCATTAGAACGATTACGCCAATTCTTAAAAATATCCTGAACGACTAAGTGAACATGATCTTCATTTTCATCATAGAAACTAGGTGCAATTTCGTCATCCATATCTTCTTGTGATAAATTATCAATTTTATCTTGAACCTTTTGCTGTTCCCAATCTGGATGTTGCTTTTTATAAAAGTCCGGTAAGTATTGTGTTTTCATACTTTCCGTATCAATTGTTGTCTCAAAATCAACTTTAAACCCTAATACATTTCGATCAGCAATGGCTTCTTTAATCGTGTAAGCATGTAATAATTCGCCAAAAATATCTTCAGTTCGTAAACCGTTAGTTGTTTCATCAAACATTGGTGTGCCTGTATAACCAACCCATGCAGATTTTTTAAAGCTCTTTTGCAATAGTTCAAAAGCATCCCCACCAGTTGACCGGTGTGCTTCATCGACAATAAAGACAATGTGTTTATCAGGTGACTTAAAACTCTTACGCTTAACCAGTGTTTCTAGTTTTTGGACTGAGGTAACAATGATATTGTTATCCTTGCTCTTTAATTTCCGGCTTAAGTCGTTGGTACTCTGTGTCCCTTGCACACTGCCAGAGCGACTATCATCAGCCACTGCACCATCAGGATCATACGCTTTGTAATTTTCATTCGTTTGCTTTGTTAAAGCAATTCGGTCAACAACGAAAACAACTTTATCGACTCCCGGCATTCGGCTAGCAAGCCATGCTGTTTTAAAACTGGTGATTGTCTTACCCGAACCCGTTGTATGCCAGATATAGCCAATTTTGTTTAGTCCCATATCAAAATCAACTTTTTTAAGTTTTTGAATAACGTTTTGTGTTGCATAAACTTGATAAGGGCGCATCACTTTAATCATTTGTTTGTTCTTAGTACCATCCAAAATCATAAAGTTAGTTGCCATTTGATGAGCCATTGGAATACTTAGCATTGAATCCGCAAATTCGCGCCAGTTACGGACAATCTTGTTATCTGATTTCCGTTGCCAATTAAACGCAAAATCTTTGTTAAATTTGTCAGCTGTTGTATTGGCCATATACTTAACATTATTCGGCGTAATCGCCACCAGAATCTGTAATGTTGAAAAAATGTCAGTGTATTGATTTTCTAAAATATATTGATGCATCTGATTAAGTGCTTCATTAACATCATGCGAATCCCGTTTCTCTTCAATTTGAATAATTGGCAAGCCATTAATTAATAATGTTGTATCAAAGCGTCGTTCTTGCTTTCCAATTAGTAGCGCTGGCCGTTCAATTTGATTGACGACTTGATAGACCGTATTACCAGCGCCAATTTGTTTCTGATCAAAAACGGTTAAAAACACATGCCGACCATCATCTAAATCAATTTCAATCTGTGAGACACCGTTTAGACCGTATAAAAATTGGCCTGCATCATAGGGGGTTTTTAAATCAGAAATAATCTTCTTCACCTGATTAAATTCTACCGTGCTTAACGGCTTATCAAGTGTATTTTGATTATGCTGTTCTAAAATTTGTTTAAAATTTGCCCATAGTTGAGCGGTCGTTTTAATATCAACTCGATATTGCCATAACTTAGTTTTTACAACATAATCTTTTGCTGTTTCACGAATATTACTTTTTTGAAAATCATCCTCAGAAACTGTTATTGTCCCACTTGTAATATATTTAATTAATTCTGATTCGAAATTTAATTCGTTCATTCACTAGTCCTTTCGCAACTGATTCATTGCTATTTTTAGTTTTAAATCCGCACTTTGCTTTCTAAACCAGTTTAATCGTATTTGGTTGAAATACATTCTTCCAATTAATCGTTGCTCATCTATTGGTGGTAGTTTATTAATTCTCAACGCTTTTAGCTGTGCAAGTGTATATTTAATAACCATCGTTCCTTGTAATGAACTTACAAGCTGTCTTTTAATATTGTGATCCTGATTCAACAAGAAAACTAAATAGTGAGTATCCAAATCCTGATTAGGGATTAATTTAATAAAATTTTGAGTTTGTAGATAGCCAACATGCTTTTTTCCAACAACACTTGCTTCTCCAGAAACTAAATTAAAAATAATATCGCCTTCTGATAAAATCATAACTTTATCAGGGGTCCGAATTTGACGTCCCTCATTGGACGCTGTTTCTGACTGAACTAAATCAGCTTTCAATTCAGATTGCCCATAAATACAATAACTGGGATCACTTTCATTCATTGAAACAAATAGACGAGATTGTGGAGAGCCACTCACAAATTCAACAAACTTACTAAGTTTCTCCATTAAATCCTCCTTCAACACTTATTTAATATGCTTAGTATACGTCGAATCAAAAGTTTATTCAACACATTTTATGTAATTTTTTAAAATTACATAAAATGTGTGCAAAATAAAAAGCCTTCATACTTCTCCGAAAATTTATTTTCAGTGAAAGTATGAAGGCTTTTTTACATCATATCAAACAACGATAACTGATTTTCATCAGGCAAATCATTCAATACGTTATTTTCTGTTAAATATTCAATCAGTGTCTTGGAAACTTTCCCGCGGTTGGATAAGTCTTCTTTAGATAAGAATGGCTTTTCTTCGCGGGCGGAAACGATTTGTTTGGCGACGTTACCGCCCAAACTTGGGACGGCGCGGAATGGTGCGAGCAAGGTGTGGTCATCTTGGATCAAGAAATCAGATGAATCTGATTTTTCGATGTCGACCATCTTGATGTTAATCCCGCGTTCCAAACATTCGTTGGCGATTTCGAGAACTGTCAACAAATTCTTTTCCTTGGTGCTGGCTTCCATCCCTTTATCAGTGATTTCCTTCATGCGGGCTTTGACGCCTTCTTTTCCTTGGGCCATGGCCACGAGGTCGAAATCTTCGGCACGCACACTGAAGTAAGCACAGTAATAGATAATTGGGAAGTAAACTTTGAAGTAGGCAATCCGCAACGCCATCAAAATATAGGCGGTCGCGTGGGCCTTGGGGAACATGTACTTAATTTTTAGGCAGGAATCAATGTACCAGTCTGGCACATTTTCATTGTCGCGCATGGCTTGTTGCCAGTCATCCGGAATCCCTTTACCCTTACGAACGCGTTCCATGATGTTAAACGACATGCTATCATCCATACCCCAGTGAATTAAATCCATCATGATGTTATCACGACAACCGATAACGTCTTTTAGGGTGACAACGCCTTTGTTAATCAGTTCTTCGGCATTGCCCAACCACACGTCAGTCCCATGAGAAAGGCCAGAAATTTGCAGTAATTCTGAGAACGTCGTGGGGTGCGTTTCTTCAAGCATTCCGCGGACAAACCGCGTCCCGAATTCTGGTACACCGAGCGTACCCATTTTCGAATTAATCTGGTCTGGTGTCACACCGAGTGAATCAGTGCCGGAGAACAAGGCCATCACACCAGGATCATCGGTTGGAATCGTCTTGGGATCAATCCCCGATAAATCTTGCAGCATCCGGATCATCGTGGGATCATCATGCCCCAAAATATCGAGTTTTAAGATATTATCATGAATCGAATGGAAATCAAAATGGGTCGTCTTCCAAGCCGCATCTTGATCATCGGCTGGGAATTGGATTGGTGTGAAATCGTAGATGTCCATGTAATCGGGCACAACGATGATGCCGGCCGGATGTTGGCCAGTCGTCCGTTTAACACCAGTCGAACCTTTGGCCAGGCGATCAACTTCTGCGCCGCGGAAAGTTTGTTCCGTATCACGTTCGTAGGCTTTGACATAGCCGTAGGCAGTTTTATCAGCAACCGTCCCGATCGTCCCAGCGCGGAACACGTTATTTTCCCCGAACAAGACTTTCGTATAGTTATGCGCAACCGGTTGATAATCACCGGAGAAGTTCAAATCAATATCGGGCACTTTATCCCCGTGGAAGCCAAGGAAGGTTTCAAATGGGATATCATGGCCGTCTTTATCAAGGGGTGTCCCACATTCAGGACAGTCCTTGTCGGCTAAATCGTAACCCGAACCGACTTCCCCTTTGGTATAAAATTCGGAGTAGTGACAGTTGGGACAGCGATAATGTGGCGGCAATGGATTGACCTCAGTAATCCCGGTCATCGTTGCGACTAAACTCGACCCAACGGACCCCCGGGAACCAACCAAATACCCATCCTTACCGCTCTTATACACGAGCTTTTGCGAAATCAGGTAAATAACCGAGAACCCGTTCCCGATAATACTCTTTAATTCTTTATCGAGACGCGCTTGCACGATTTCGGGGAGTTCATCCCCATATAATTCGTGCGCACGATTCATCGTTAAGGTTTGAATTTCATCTTCGGCCCCCGCCATCTTCGGCGTGTACAACTTATCTTTGACCGGTGTGATTTCATCAATCATATCGGCAATTTGGTTCGGGTTCGTCACCACGAGTTCTTGGGCAATATCGGCACCAAGAAAATCGAACGCTGTCAACATTTCATCGGTTGATCGGAAATGAACATCCGGTAATTGTGACCGGTTCAGCGGATTAGCACCACCCATCGAATGGATTAAAATCTTCCGATAGATTGAATCTTCTGGATTCAAATAATGTGTATCCCCAGTTGCGACGACTGGTTTATCCAATTCAGCACCCAGTTTGACCATGTTGCGAATGATTTCTTCGAGTGCTTGATTGTCGCGAACCAATTCACGTTCTAATAATGGTGCGTAAACGGCTTTTGGCATTACTTCGAGGTAATCGTAATACTTCGCGCGATCGCGTGCTTCTTGGTAGCCTTTTTGCATCATCGCTTCGAAGACTTCACCGCTGGCACAAGCTGAACCGACTAGAATGCCTTCACGTAAGGCATCCAAGCGACTCTTTGGCAAACGCGGCGTGCGATAATAGTATTCGGTCATCGATGCTGAAACCAGTTTAAATAAGTTCTTCAACCCAGCTTGGGTTTGCGCCATTAAAATCGCATGCGCTGGCCGTGCTTGTTTATACGCATCGCCAATCCCAACGCGATCATTCAGTTGATTGACGTTGACCATCCCATACATGTCGGCCGCTTCGGCTTCTAATTTGTATAACAAATAACCGGTTGATTCAGCATCGGCGTTAGCACGATGATGATGTTCCAAGTTAATTTTATACCGCTTGGTTAACGTATCGAGTTTATGATTTTTGTATTCTGGATGAAGCATCCGAGAAACTTCCAACGTATCGATGACGGGATTTTCAATCTGACCGAGGTCGTTACGACCATAGCCAGCATTGATAAAGCCCATATCAAACGTTACGTTATGCCCAGCTAAGACAGCATCGCCCGCGAATTCTTTGAACAACGCTAGGACTTCGGCTTCTTTCTTAGCACCGTGCACCATTTCATTGGTGATACTCGTCAATTGCGTGGTGAAAGCTGATAGCGGGTGACCGGGATCAATAAATTCATCGAACGAGCCAATCACTTCGCCATCTTTCATTTTGACAGCGGCCAATTCGATAATCGAATCGTAAACGGCTGACAATCCAGTCGTTTCCACATCGAAAATCACGTATTCAGCATGGTCGAGTGCTTCATCGCGCAAGTTATACGCGACTGGCGTGCCATCGTTGACTAAATTGACTTCGACACCGTACAGAATCTTAACGCCGTTCTTCTTCCCTGCTGCATAAGCATCTGGGAAAGCTTGTAAGTTATAATGATCGGTCACCGCAATCGCGGATTGGCCCCATTTAGCGGCTTGTTGAACGAAGTCGCCAATCTTGTTGGTCGCATCCATTTGCGACATGTTGGTATGCAAGTGCAATTCCACACGCTTGCCATTTTCAGCGGTATCTTGGCGCTTGGGATGGCTAACTTCGACCAAATCATTGGCATTGACCACGAGATCGCGCATGAAGTTATCTTCTTGAACACTCCCGCGTACCTTGAACCACATGCCTTTATCGATGGTTGCGAAGATACTTTCGTCGCCGTTATCCCGGGAGAATTTCTTGACCGTAAATGATGATGAGTAATCTGTCATCTTCAAAATCAAGAGCTGGCGGCCAGAACGTAAAACGCGGACTTCTTTATCAAAGACGAACCCTTCAATGACAACGGAACGTTCTTCTTCATTGATTGTAATCATCTGACGGGTTGGTTCAGCAGGATTTAAGCCGCGGCCCATTGAAATCGGGCCATCGACTGGTTTGCCTTCTGATTGACGTTTTTCTTTGAGTGCTTCATTTTTCTTGATCGCTTCGGCTGCCGCTTGTGCGCGGGCTGCATCTTGTTCAGCCTTCTTCGCTTGAAAATCTTCGATTGCCTTTTGTGAGGCGGATTCGTCAATCAAGGGTTGAATCGCAAACTTGGGAAAACCAAGCCGTTGATAACCAGCTTGGATTGTCGTTTGCGCTTGATTTAAGAAGAACGTCTTCACGATGTCGTTTTCGACAACTAAAAAGACGTTGCGACCGTCGATATAGGGGGTCTCTTTTTCACACAATTCGTGCAACATTGAAGATTGAATCCCACTATGGTTAATGACGTATTCCCAATAAGCTGCTAAAACACCGCCGTCTAATTCAGTTGCATCGGTCGAAATGTCGACCGCGATATCCGCAATTGATTTGAAGGCTGCTTCTAGATACTGTTCAAACGTTGTGTAAACAGCATATGGCAAAACGGATTCGAAATGTAATTTAAAAGTCCACCGTTTGGATGTTTCGTGGACAACGACTTGTTCTACTTGGCCAGTTTTGAAGCCAGGATAATTCGCAACATCCGCGGGTAAATCAATTTGTTCTAATAATTTTTGAAACAGTGCGGTTTGATCTAATGCCACAAAAGGGCCTCCTCATATTCAGAAAGTTAAATAAAAGGGGCTAGGACAAATATCATTCTGTCTCAGCCCTTTTTAGATGTCCGAACATTTATAATGTAAACGTGCTTTTTGAAACTGCCTCTTGCGCTCAGCGCTGGGAATCAAATTATCGACTGCGTCGTTAATTCGCTTCCCTGTGCTAATGCTCAAAAGTTGACCGAGCTTGAACGCACTCTATTCAGCTTCTGTTGTCTCTGAAGCCAATAGGATACTTAATGAATTAATCAATTCATCCTTCTTCACTTCTAGGGTTTCACCCGTCTTACGTAATTTAACTTCGACGATTTCTTCTGCTGCTTTTTTACCAACTGTGATGCGGATTGGTAAGCCGATTAAGTCACTGTCGGCAAACTTAACGCCAGCCCGTTCTTTACGATCATCAACTAAGACTGAGTAACCTGCTTCTTCAAGTAAGTTTTCGATCTGTTCAGCTAATAAGACTTGGTCAGCATCTTTGCCATTGACCGGTACGACATGCAAGTCATAAGGGGCAATCGCGCTTGGCCAAACTAAGCCGTTTTCGTCAGCTTGTTGTTCCGTAATCGCTGATAAGAGGCGACTCACACCGATTCCGTAAGAGCCCATGATAATTGGTTTCGCACGGCCATTTTCATCTAAGAAAGTGGCACCGAATTGTTCAGTGTAACGTGTGCCTAGTTTGAAGATATGCCCAATTTCAATCCCCTTTGTAAAGTGCAAGTTCCCTTGACCATCAGGTGATGTTTCGCCTTCTTGAACGAAACGTAGGTCTGAATAATCAGCTACGGTAAAGTCGCGCTTGCTGTTGACATTCGTGAAATGGTGATCGGCTTCATTGGCCCCAACCACGGCATTGACCATGGCTTCGACACTGTAATCAGCAACGATTTGTAAGTCTTCTGGCGCGTTAACTGGTCCGATTGAACCCATTGGTGCGTTCATTGTTGCTAAGACTTGTTCTGGGGTTGCCATTTCTAAGAAATCAGCATCTAAGAAGTTCTTCAACTTCACATCATTAACTTCAAAATCGCCACGCACTAAAACCAAGACTGGTTGGTCGTCAGCGATAAAGAGAACACTCTTGATGATTTGTTGTGCTGGGACGTCTAATCTAGCAGCCACTTCTTCAATTGTGTGGGCATCGCCAGTCGCTACTTTTTCAAGCTCTAATTGCACATCACTTGAGTTTTGCTTAGGACGGACACTCGTTGCCATTTCAAGGTTGGCAGCATAATCACTTTGGTCTGAATAAACAATCGTATCTTCCCCAATTTCAGCAATCGCAGAAAATTCCATTGAATCCTTACCACCCATGGCACCGGCATCCCCAACGATTGCGCGGAAGTCTAACCCACAGCGTTCAAAAATGTTGGTGTAAGCTTGGTACATTTGGCGGAAAGTTGTATCCAAATCAGTTTCATTGGCTGAGAATGAATAAGCATCCTGCATGATGAATTCACGGCCGCGTAATAAACCGTAACGTGGACGATCTTCGTCACGATACTTCGTTTGGATTTGATATAACGTTAATGGTAATTTTTTGTATGATTTGATTTCATTGCGCACCAAGTCAGCGAAAGTTTCTTCGTGTGTTGGGCCTAAGATGAAGTCGCGGCCATGACGGTCCTTGAACTTGAATAAGTTATCGCCATAGGTTTCGTAACGACCTGATTCTTCCCACAATTCAGCAGGTAAAATCCCTGGCATTTGCATTTGAACGGCGTCAATCTTGCTCATTTCATCTTTGATGATGGCTTGGATGTTTTCCAAGACGCGGAATGCTAAAGGTAAGTAACTGTAAACACCAGCAGATACTTGGTGAATATAGCCGGCCCGTAACATCATCCGATGGCTCTTAGCCTCGGCCGAGTTAGGCACTTCCTTTAAAGTTGGGATAAATAATTTTGACTGTTTCATAATCTGTTATGCCTCCAAAAATAATCTAAAAGAAAAAGCGTTGAATATCGTTCCATGTAACCAAGACCATTAAGACGACCATCATGCCGACCCCGACAAGGGTGACAATGCCTTCTTTTTCCGGTGAGATGGGTTTACCGCGAATCGCTTCAATCACGTTGATCACGAGCTTACCACCATCGAGGGCTGGAATTGGAATCAGGTTCATAATCCCCAAGTTGACGGATAAGAACGCTAAGAAGTAGACGAGCATTGTAAAGCCTTGACTCGCGAATTGCGTCGTCATTGAATACATGCCGACTGGTCCGGCTAGTTTATTGAGTGAAAAACCACCCGTTAAGAATGACCCGAGAATTTTAAAAATCTGGGTCGCATTCGCCCATGATTGGGTGAAGCCATATTTCAACTTAGCCCCCACGCTATGGTTGAGTCCAGCTGTCACACCAATTTGGCCGACTTTCCCCTTTTGCCCCTCGACTTTCACCGCTTTAGGTGTGATTTCGAGTGACTTAGTTTGCTTTGCCCGTTTAACCTGGACATTCACTGGTTTATTCGGATATTTTGCAATCACCGAGCTGAAATCAGTAAACGTCGTGACTTTTTTGCCAGCAACTTTCACTAACCGGTCATCCGTTTTAAGCCCGGCTTTTTGTGCTGGCGAGTTTGGCATCACTGTGCCAACAATCGCTTTGTTTTGTGGGACGCCACCGTTTAAAAAAGCAAAGAGCGCAAACGCCACAATCGCAAGGATAAAGTTGTTGAACGGTCCTGCGAAGTTGGTCAACATCCGATTGATTAAACTAGCCGACTGGAATTGAACATCCACGGGTGCGATTTGCACTTCCGTTCCGTCTGATTCAACAATCGTTGCATCGTGACTGACCGAATAACGCTTTAATTCGGATTCGTCACCACTTTCATAGCCTTCAATCCATAATTCTTTTTGCAAGTCAGTTTTTGCAATTTGAAATGGGACACCGTTTAACGTGGTTACTTTGTCACTTGTATTAATTTTTTGAACAGTTTCTTGTTCGTCTAACAGCAAGGTTGCTTGCGTGCCGGCTTCGATTTCAGATTCATCATCCGCCATCCCCGCCATGCGGACATAGCCGCCAAGTGGTAACCAACGAATCGTATAGGTCGTGCCATTTTTGCGCGTTGCAAATAATTTGGGTCCCATGCCAATTGAAAATTCACGCACCAAAATACCAGAACGTTTCGCCATGTAAAAGTGGCCAAATTCATGCACCACTACTAAAATGCCAAATATGATAATAAACGCAATAATCGCCGCCAATAGAGTACGACTCCCTTCTAAATGCGTATTTCAATACTCTCATTTGATATGAACTGTTATATTATATCACGAATTCCTTAGAAACAAGAAAAGCGTTTAGCGCAAACCAAAAAGTTGCGCTAAACGCTAGATAATATTGACTTTTAAAAACGTGCTTTTTGGTTGCAACAACTTCCGCTTAATCTAAAATTTCAAATAATCCTAAAACCGGGATTATTCGAATTTTTGTATTAATGCTCAGTTGCTAACCGCAACCAAACGCACTCTTATTTTAAAACGTGCTTTTTTTGGCAACTTCTTCCGTCTAGCTACGTCTGTCAAACGACCAACAAGTTGGTCATTCGCCCGACTAGACTATCCTCAGAAGTTAAACGCCACAAACGCACTCTAAACCATGCCAAACAAGTGTAGTAGCGGTAAGACGAACAACATGCTGTCAAAGCGATCTAAGATGCCGCCGTGACCTGGTAAGATTTTACCTGAGTCTTTAACGCCATAATAGCGTTTGTAAGCTGATTCGACTAAATCGCCTAATTGACCGGCAATTGAGAAGATCAACGTTAAACCTAACATGACAGGCATTGAATAAGCTTGTGGGAAGAAGTTTAAATAAATAGCTGCGACCACTAATGCTGATAATGTCCCGCCAATTGAACCTTCCCAAGTTTTATTGGGGCTGATAGCTGGCCACATTTTATTCTTACCAAACATCCGTCCGAATGTGTAGGCACCGATATCTGTCATCCAGATGACCAATAAGATATACATCACAGTGTCAAAACCACCAATATTTCGCGTTGCGGCTAAATAATGGAAGCCTAAGCCGATATAGAGACTGGCTAAGGTTGTGACACCCATATCATCGAAGTTAACCCGGTTTTTCGTGAAGACTGTGATGGCTAATAAAATGGCAACGAAGAAGTAGAATAAATCAAATTGTGACACACCTGCTGGTAACCAGTTAAAGGCGCCTTTGGGTGAGGCTAAACTTAACACCGCTAGTCCGGCGATGGTTGCATCAGGTGAGACAATAATTCGTTTACGCATGATGAAAACTTCTGATAAGGCAACGAGTGCTAAAACGGCTGCCGCGATATCAATGTAAATACCACCAAAGAAAATGATGGGGATAAAGATGATTAAAGCAATTGTTGCTGTAATGACACGTTGTTTCATAATTGTATTTCCTCCTATTTAAGACCGCCAAAACGACGATTACGTTTTTGGTAAGCGCCGATTGAGCGTTCAAACACTGCTGGGGTAAAGTCTGGCCAGAATTCATCTACGAAAACAAGTTCGCTGTAAGCAATTTGCCAGAGTAAGAAGTTCGAAATTCGCTCTTCGCCACTCGTCCGAATCAATAATTCTGGGTCAGCATATTCCCCTAAAAAGCCAGTCATCAAGTAATCACTAATCAACGCATCGTCGATTGCATCGACCTCAATTGTACCATTTACCGCATCTTTAGCAATCTGCTTAACCGCTTGTTGGATTTCGTCACGCGACCCATAATTGAGTGCAAAGTTCAAAATCATCCCTGTGTTATCAGCCGTATCGGCCATCGCATTGTTAGCCGCTTTTTGCGTCTTTTCTGGTAATTCTTGAATATTACCCATGACTTTCACACGGACGTTTTCAGCAATCAATTCCGGCATGAACGTATCAAAAAAATCGACCGGTAACTGCATCAAGAAGTTCACTTCGTCATTTGGACGCTTCCAGTTTTCAGTTGAAAAAGCGTACAACGTTAAGACTTTAACACCCATTCGACTGGCCGTTTTGGTAATCGTCTTAACGTTTTCCATTCCTGCTTTATGCCCAGCGATTCTTGGCATTAAGCGTTTCTTCGCCCACCGACCGTTACCATCCATGATGATGGCAACGTGGTTGGGGATATTGGTGGGATCTAGTTGTTGTGCGTCTGTTTTTTTATTTGTAAACACCACATACTCCTCCAGTTTCAATAACTCTCATATGATTGTACCAAAAATCACAGAAAGTGACTATTTAAAATCAACCGATTGTCACCGGCATTGTACAAACTGAACCGCCCATTCTGCACTTTTTGAGTTCTTCCCAGATGATTTTTATCCACGATTAAGCCTTTAATACCAACGATTCCCGCCACAACGTACTGTTGCCGCTATCACATTGAAATTTATTGTTAAATATTAGTAGATTCCTATAGTTATTGGCATGTAACAGGTTAAATATGATAAACTAATACATACCTTAAACAGAAAAAGGGAGTTTATTATGCGAAAAACCTTCGAACTCTTTCGACTTGATTGGCGTCGAATCTTAAAAAGCCCGATCGCTCTTCTATTAATTATTGCCCTCATTATCATTCCATCGCTCTACGCGTGGTTTAATATCTGGGCGTTATGGGACCCTTATAGTAAAACACAAGACTTAAAAGTCGCTGTTTACTCAGCCGATCAAAGTGTTGTCATTGCTGACAAAAAAGTCGAGATTGGCGCCGAACTAATTAGCCAATTAAAGAAAAACGACAAATTAGGCTGGCAATTTACTTCGAGCAAAAAAGAATTAGATGACGGCGTAAAAACGGGGAAATACTACGCCGGGATTTACGTGCCCAAAAACTTCTCAAAGGATCTCGTTAGTTTCGTCGATGGCAAGATTCAAAAGCCAAAGATAGTCTACTCATCTAATGATAAGATTAACGCGATTGCGCCTAAAATTACCAGTGCGGGTGCAACTACGCTTCAGTCCACCATTTCAGAAGAATTCGTCTCAACCGTTGGTAAAACATTGATGAGTACCCTAAACAAGACCGGGATTGATCTCAATACAAATCTCCCCGTCATTAATCGTTTCTCGAGCCTCATTCTCAAAACAGACCAACAAATTTCAGAAATTAACCAATACGCAGAACAAGTGCTTAATCTACAAAAGAAACTACCGGAAATGGCATTAAAGCTTGCCCAAGCCAACGAGTTCGCGGCCTTTTTACCACAAGCAAATGCCATGGCGCAAAAAGTAGTCGGCATCAATCAATACTTACCACAAGTTGAAGCAGCCGGTCAGCTCGCAACGAAAGTTCAGGCTAAGATTCCAGAAATCCAAAGTGCTGGCAAACAAGTTGCCACACTCGATTCTGATTTCGATGGCATCGCCAATACTTTAACGAACGGCATTAACGAAGCTCAAACTGGTTTAGATGTGTTAAACAAAACACAAAAAGTCTTACCGGACTTAATGACTTTTAGCCAAACGGCCCAAGGTGTCGCGGGTCAATTACAATCAGACTTAATCCCTAAACTCCAAGCTGCTTTACCGGTCATTCAAAAAACGGTGGATCAAGGGTTAGCCATTACCAATCAATTGGCAACTAACATTTCAACTGATTTAACGGCCGTCAATAGTTTGCTGAGTCAACTCAAAGAGGATCCCAATAATGCTGAACTCAAGCAAGCGCTCAAAGAAGCGCTCCAGAACTTATCTGATCACACCGCTACCTTGCAAACTCATGCGACTCAACTTGCGACAACCCTCCAAAACTTGCAAGACAGCTACAATCAGTCAGCAGTGGCGAATGGTCAACCGGAATCACATGCACTTGATACACCGATTAAGCATTTAAATACGTTGGCGACCCAACTCGGCGTTTTTAAAGGCCAAGTTGATGACCTTCTCGCCCATTACGATGATTTATCAATTGACGATTTGCAAACCAAGATTAATGGTTTGATTCAATACGCCGACCAAGTCGAAGACACCGTCGCTAAGATTCAAGCGGCCCACATCGGTGACAGCGTCAAAAATATGCTCGACCGCTTTTCAACATTAATTGCTAGCGGTAACGCCGTCTTAACACAGCTTAACGGCGAAGTTTTACCGAAACTCCCCGCACTCTTATCCAACACACAAAAGACGCTCCAACAAGCCGTCGACTATCTGCAAAAATATGCTCAGCAGTTACCAGCGTTGAAACAAGAAATTCATGACGCGAATACATTATTAAATGGCAATATGGGCACGATTATCTCTGGATTAAACACCGCTTCTGACGTTTACCAGAATGACTACCCACTACTCAAAAATAAATTGCAACTGGCAACCACTTTCATCAACAATGATTTACCCGGCATTGAAAATGATCTAATGACAACACTCAAGATGGCTAACGAAAAATTTCCACTCGTTAAAACCGCCTTAAATGATGCGACCGACCTCATCAACAATGATTGGCCATTCTTACGTAGCGGGATCCAAAAAGGCGCTGAGGCGATTCGCAAGCAACAAAAGACGGTCGATCTCAAAGATCTGATTAAATTGCTTCGCCGCGATGCAACTAAGGAAAGTAATTTCTTAGCCAAACCGGTTGAACTGAAAGAAAAACACGTCTACCCGATTAAGACCTATGGCTCAGCAAGTGCACCGTTCTACACGGCCCTTTGTCTCTGGGTTGGTGCACTTCTTTTGAGTAACATCGTCTTAACCAACTTCGCGTTAGACGACAAACAAAAGAAACGGTACACTAAGAAACAACAATTTGTCGCCCGTTGGTTAACTTACATCGTCATTGGTGTCGCCCAAGCCGTGATTGTGACGCTTGGTAATATTTTCTTATTGAAGGCCTACATCGTTGATAAACTACCGCTGATCTTATTAGCCGTCTTCCTGAGCATGGTCTTCATGACAATTGTTTACGTTCTCGCCGCGATGTTCGGGAACGTTGGTAAAGGAATTGCGATGATTGTCTTGGTGCTTTCCATCTCCGGCGGTGGCGGGAACTTCCCAGTTGTCCTCTCCGATCAATTCTTCCAGTTTATTAACCCTATTTTACCGTTCAAATACGGGGTCAACCTCTTACGCGAACCAACTGGTGGGATTTACGCACCGAACCTCTGGCATAACTTTATCATCCTAGCGCTCTTTGCGGTTGTTTTCTTCCTAATTGGCCTCTTCCTGAAAGATCGAATCAATCCATTCTTTGAAAAACTCCACAAAGAAGCGACGAAGAGTAAAATTATTCATTAACACAAAAAAAGCCCCGCCACTGTTGTGGCGGGGCTTTTTGCATCCATTAGGGATTAACCTTCTGTGATTTCTTTTTCTTTGTTCTTGGCGATTTCGTCAATCTTCTTCGTTGCTTCATTCGTCAATTTTTGAACTTGTTCTTCTAAATCATGCATTTCATCTTCACTAATTTCGCTTGCTTTTTCAGCTTTTTTCAAGCTGTCCATTGCATCACGACGTGCATTTCTGATGGCAACTTTGCCGATTTCAGCTTCTTTACCAACTTCTTTAGCAATTTCCTTCCGACGTTCACCAGTTAATTGTGGAATTACTAAACGGATTACTGAGCCATCGTTGGCTGGTGAAATCCCTAAATCAGCTGTATAAAGAGCTTTTTCGATATCTTCAAGCGCACCCTTGTCATAAGGGGTAATCAACAAGACCCGTGCTTCTGGGACTGTAATTGCGGCGATTTGGTTAAGTGGTGTCATTGCACCGTAATACTCAACATTCACGCGGTTGACCAAGCTTGCATTCGCGCGACCAGCACGAATTTGGCCTAATGTTCTTTGTAATGAAGCTTCTGCTTTTTCCATGCTTGCTTTTGCTTCATCTAAAATTGGATTTGCCATATTATTCTCCTCCTTCGATCGTTGTCCCGATGTTGGCACCTTCAACAACTTTTTTGATATTGTTTGGTTCGTTTAAGTTGAAGACTACCAATGGGATATCATTATCCATTGATAAAGTACTTGCAGTTGAATCCATCACTTGCAAGCCTTTGTTGATAATATCTAAATGTGTTAATGTGTCGAATTTAACGGCACTTGAGTCAGTGTTAGGATCAGCAGAGTAAACACCATCAACGTTGTTCTTAGCCATCAAGATCACATCTGCATCAATTTCAGCAGCTCGTAATGCAGCCGTTGTATCTGTTGAGAAGTAAGGGTTCCCTGTCCCACCAGCAAAAATCACAACGCGGCCTTTTTCTAAATGACGAACAGCCTTCCGACGGATATAAGGTTCTGCGATTTGACGCATTTCAATTGATGTTTGCACACGCGTTGGGACACCAATGCTCTCTAAGTTATCTTGTAAAGCTAAAGCATTCATGACCGTTGCCATCATGCCCATATAATCGGCTTGTGCACGTTCCATGCCCATTTGTTCACCAGTCACACCACGCCAGATGTTCCCACCGCCACAGACAATGGCAATTTGAACCCCTAAATCGTGAACTGATTTGATTTCGTTTGCGACTACTTTAACAATTTCAGGGTTAATTCCGAAACCTTGGTCGCCAGCAAGTGCTTCACCACTCACTTTTAAGACGATGCGTTTGTATTTTGTATTTGACATGATTGATATCCCTCCGTTGATTACTAGGCTCATTTTACCATATTTAATAAGTTATTTGGGTATACGATTCTGAATTATCGTAAAACTGCAAAAAAAAGGAGCGCAAATTGCGTTCCCTTTTTGAAGCAAAATAAGCTTATTTGATTTGGCCCATGACTTCATCAACAAAGTTATTTTCTTTTTTCTCGATCCCTTCACCAACTGTGAAACGAACGAAACCTTTAACGCTACCGTTCTTAGATGCAACAAATTGTGCAACAGTTTGATCTGAGTCTTTGATGAAAGCTTGGTCGTTCAAGCTGATTTCTGACAAGAACTTGTTAACACGGCCTTCAACGATCTTAGGAATGATGTTTTCTGGTTTGCCTTCGTTCTTTGTTTCTTCAGTTAATACTTCACGTTCGTGATCCAATGTTTCAGCAGGAACATCTTCGCGAGAAACGTATTGAGGGTTAACAGCTGAAACGTGCATTGCAACGTCATGAGCTGCTTCATCGTCAGCACCTTCTAAAGTAACTAATGAAGCGATTTGGCCACCATTGTGTAGGTATGCGCCAAAGTGGTCGCCATCATTTTTTTCAACTAATTCGAAACGACGGAAGCTGATCTTTTCGCCGATAACAGCAGTTAAGTTGATTACTGAGCTAGCAATTGTGCCTTCGCCCATTGGTAATGCTTCTGCAGCAGCCATGTCAGCTGGTTTGTTCTTAGCGATTGTTTCAGCAATATCTTTCAATAAAGCTTTGAATTGATCGTTTGAAGCAACGAAGTCAGTTTCTGAGTTCACTTCAACGATTGCAGCAGTGTTACCATCGATGGCGATGCCTGCTAAACCTTCAGCAGCAATGCGGTCGCTCTTCTTAGCAGCCTTTGCCATCCCTTTTTCACGTAAAGCATCGATTGCTTGAGCAACGTCGCCGTTACTTTCTACAAGGGCTTTTTTAGCGTCCATGATCCCAACGCCAGTTTTCTTACGTAATTCCATTACTTGAGCAGCTTTAATTTCAGCCATAATTCATACCTCCGACAATTTATATTCAATATAATTGGTTTAAAAAAAGCTGTCCCACAAGTCAGGCAGTATTTGCGAAACCTCTAAGACAGCTTATTTGAATCTACTATTTAGCGTCAGTGTTAGTATCGTTGTCGCCTTCAACTGCTTCAACGATTTCTTCCATTGAGTCTGCTGATTTGTTTTCTGCAGCAAATGTAGCTTCTTCAACATCATCTTCACCTTGACGGCCTTCGATGATAGCATCAGCCATTTTAGCTGTGATTAAACGAACAGCGCGGATAGCGTCATCGTTTGATGGGATAATAACATCAATATCATCAGGATCTGAGTTAGTATCAACCATAGCAACGACTGGGATATTTAATTTTTGTGCTTCCTTGATAGCAATGCGTTCTTTACGAGGATCAACAACGAACATTACGTCTGGGATGCGAGGCATATCTTCGATACCGCCTAAGAATTTTTCAAGTTTTTCTTGTTGTTTCTTCAACAAGGCAACTTCTTTCTTAGGTAAACGATCGAATGTACCATCTTCGTCCATTGCTTTGATTTCTTTAAGACGTTTGATCCGTTTTTGGATTGTGTCCCAGTTAGTCAAAGTCCCACCTAACCAGCGGTGGTTTACAAAGTATTGGCCTGCACGTACTGATTCTTCAGCAATTGCATCTTGTGCTTGTTTCTTAGTACCAACGAATAAGAATACACCTTCGTTAGCAGCTTCTTCTTTAACGAAGTCATAAGCATCGTCAACCATGCGAACTGTCTTTTGCAAGTCGATGATGTAGATACCATTTCTTTCAGTAAAGATAAATTTCTTCATTTTTGGGTTCCAACGACGTGTTTGGTGACCGAAGTGAACACCCGCTTCTAATAATTGTTTCATTGACAATACAGCCATGTCAACAGACCTCCATATGGTTTTTTTCGACCACTGGTTTCACTTTTTTAGAGAACTTGTCGCCAAGCACCTCTCTAGAAATCAACCAGTGTGAATTATTTTTTGGTATTGAAATACCGTTTAAAAGTATACTAAAAATAACAAGGCGCGTCAACAAGAACTTACATGCCGCCCAATTGTTTCTGATAACGGGTTGCATCTTGTGGTTGGTGGCTCACTGAGGTAACGCCACTCACTGTTTCAACCGCTCGATAGCCCGCTTTTAGCGCGACTTGCTGACTCGCCACGTTTTCGTGTGCAGCAATGATACTCAACTGGTCAAGTTCCAATTCACTGGCCGCGTATTGTTCAATGGCGGCTAGTGCGCGATGCATGACACCTCGTCCGCGGAAAGCTTCATCTAACCAATAGCCAACTTCACCCGCACGATTCAAGTCGTCAATATTGTGGACATCAATCGTACCAACTAACTGGTGGTCATCCCAAATCGTTGCCATCCAAAGTTCCTGGTTTGCCATTTGTTGTTGCGCATATTTTAAAAAGCCAAGTTCATCGGCCACTGATTCGATATCGCCCACCCATGGTAACCAAGTATCGAGATTGACGCGATTTTGATCCACTAACTGAAATAACGCCGGCGCATCCGCTTCCGTCACAGGTTGTAAATGAATGTGTTGATCGACAACTAACTTAGGTTGCATATTGGTCTCTCCATTCTAAAATTGAGTTCTTGAAATGCCATGTTCCATTAAATATTGTTCTTTTTTGCGGCGGGGTTGATGTTTGAACGCATACTCTGCTTTAAGCGCCGCCGATTTATCACTAAACGTTTCAAAATATAATAACCGCACTGGTCGGCGCAATTTTGTGTACTTCGCACCTTTGCCAGCATTGTGCGTGGCAACGCGTTTGGTAACGTCGGTCGTGAACCCCCCATAAAAACTATGATCGGCGCAGACTAATACGTAAAAATAATAAGCCTTCTCAGTCATTGTCAGCCATGAATAACTTCGTGCGCATCTCTGGTGTATAGTGGCTGTCTTGGTCATAAATCGTCAGTTCCGGAAGCATTCGTAAGCCCCCTTTTTTACCATCTTTGACCGCTTCAATTAACACCATATTCGCTTCTTTGCCTGCTTTGGGATAAACAAACCGGACGCGTTTGGGTTCCATGCGTGCGGCGCGTAGTTCGTCACAGATTTCTAAGAACCGTTCGGGACGGTGGACTAAATACCCTTTACCATTCATCTTTAACAGGCCACTCATGGTTTGAACCACAGTGCGTAAGTCCGTTGCAATCTCATGCCGCGCCAGTGCCAGATGTTGATTGGGATTTTTTTGACTATTGGGTTCAACCTTAAAATATGGTGGATTACAGGTCACAATATCGACGCTGTCCTTATGAATCTTAGTGTTAACGTCTTTCAAATCCATATTGAGCATTGTCACCTGGTCGGTTAAGTCATTTAATTCAATTGACCGTTGTGCCATGTCGGCCAACCGTTCTTGAAGTTCAACACCGATAATTTGACCATTTGTTTTGGGACTCATGAATAATCCAACCGCCCCATTGCCTGCGCACAAATCGACAATCGTCCCGCGTTTTGGTAACTGGGCAAAGTCGGCTAACAACACCGCATCCATCGAATAGGAAAAGACGGATGGGCTTTGAATAATCTGAATATCTAAGCGAAATAATTGGTCAATTCGCTCATCTGCTTTTAACATCGTTCTACCTTCAACCTCATTTGTATTTAGGCATATTATAACAAAGAGTATCATTATTTGGTATAATGAGCAGATACTAGTCACGTTTGAAAGGAATCTAAACTATGTTTTTCTCATTTGCACGTTTTATCGTCCGCATTTTAGCCTGGTTATTGAATGGCAATTTGAAGGTCGAAAATAAAGAAGCCCTGCCCGAAGGGACTTATGTTTTAGTTGGCCCGCACCGGACTTGGTGGGATCCAATCTTCTTCGCACTTGCTGCTAGTCCCCGAAAGTTCACGTTCATGGCTAAAGAAGAACTCTTTAAAAACCCAATTTTACGCTTCATCTTAACCCACGCAAACGCATTTCCTGTGAACCGAACAAATCCTGGTCCATCGGCGATTAAAACGCCAGTAAAAGCCCTTCGCTCAAAAGAACTTTCGTTAATCATGTTCCCCACTGGTAGCCGCTATTCAAGCGAACTTAAAGGCGGCGCGGTCGTAATTGCCAAGATGGCGCGGGTCCCACTCGTACCAGCAGTCTACCAAGGGCCATTAAAATTCTCTGATGTTTTAAAACGGAAAAAGATTACGATTCGTTTTGGTGAACCAATCCCAATCGATCCGAAATTAAAACTCAACGAAGAGAACTTAGAAGTTGTCAATCATCAAATGCAAGCCGCATTTGATCAAATTGACCACGAAATTAACCCTGATTTTAAATATGAACTACCTGATAAAAAATAATAACAAAAAACTGCTAGATGATATCATCTAGCAGTTTTTTTAGCGCGTTAAATTCTTAACCGCATTCGTCACCAATAGATAGGCCGTAACTAATGCCACTGCAATCCAGCCAAATTGTGTTGGAATCGCTTGGAAATCAACGGCTTGTCTGAGCGGTGTCAATACCAGAATACCTCCAATTAACAAACTGATTAAACTCCCCAAGTAAACACGCCAATTTGCGCGATCCTTGAACGGTGATGCTTGTGTCCGTAATACATAAACTACTAGCATCTGCGTCAATAAACCAACGACGAACCAACTCGCTTAGAAAGCCCCCTGTTGAGCTGATGTTTGCAGGCCAAATCCAAACCAGAGAATCGCAAACGTTAAAATATCAACCATTGAGCTCAACGGTCCTAGAATAAACGCACTCTTCAGTAAGCCTTTAGTTGCCCACTGCGTTGGTTGGCGCAATTGATCTTCAGCAACCCGATCCCAAGGTAACCAGAGTTGGGCGACATCATACAGTAAATTCTGGACAAGAATTTGCAGTGACAACATTGGTAAAAATGGTAAACAGATGCTGGCAACCAGCACGCTCAAAACATTCCCTAGATTAGAAGCTAACGTAATCCGAATGTACTTATACATATTGATAAAGACTCTCCGTCCTTCGAGCACCCCGTGTTCTAAAACGTTCAAATCTTTTTCCAGTAGGATTACATCGCTAGCATCCTTTGTGAGGTCTGCGGCATTATCAACTGAAATCCCGACATCTGCTTGTTTCAAAGCTGTCGTATCATTGATGCCATCGCCCATGAAACCGACGACTTCCCCTTGTGCTTGTAATAGACGGATTAAACGCGCTTTTTGAAGTGGAGCCAATTTGGCAAATAATGCTTGCTCTGTTAATAGCTCACTGACTTGCGCATCCGTTAACGTCTCTAACATCTCACCAGTGGTCACAGCTAGATTCTGAATGCCCACTTTTTGGGCAACTTGCTGCGTCGTTAAAGCACTGTCACCCGTTAAAATTTTGACCGCCACTTGATGAGCTTGTAGTTGTTGAATTGCCGAGATAGCTGATTGTTTTGGTGGATCCAAAAAGCCCAAAAAGCCGGCGAAAATCAAACCTTGATTACCAACGTGGTCAATTGATGCCGTCTCTGCTAAGTCATCTTGATAAGCAACCGCCAGCATCCGCATCCCTTGTTGTGCCAAACGATCATGCACTGCCACTAGGTTCTGCTTTTGCACTTCAGTCAACGGCTCAATCTGATCCGCTAACCTGACTTGGGAACACGTTGCTAGCACTTCTTCAAAGGCCCCTTTTGTCACTAATTGATTACCTGCATGGTTTTTGAGCCAGACCGTTAGCCGCCGCCGCTCGAAATTAAATGGAATCTCGCCCAATTTTTGATATGGAAAGTCATCATTGGGTTGGTCTTGTTCATAGTAATGAATAATCGCTTCATCCAGAAGGTTCTGCCAGCCGGATTGGCCCTTGGCGTTCAAATATGCTAATCGCAAAACTTGCACATCCCGCTCGCCTAAAATATCTGCATAGTACATCAATTTAATATGATCTTCCGTCAACGTCCCCGTTTTATCCGTACATAAAACCGACATCGCCCCGAGATTCTGAATGGCTTTTAACTGCTTTACGATGACCTGTTGTTGACTTAAAACGACACTGCCTTTCGCCAGATTACTATTGACGATCATCGGTAACATCTCCGGTGTCAAACCAACTGCCACTGCAATCGCAAAGAAAAACGACTGTTGCCAATCTCCCTTAGTCACACCATTAATCACAAATACAAAGGGCACCAAAACGAGCATCATGCGAATTAATAACCAACTGATGTGTTTTAACCCTGCATCAAATTGATTCGGTCGCGACTTAGGTTCAGTAGTCACAATTGCGCTAAAGCAAGTCGCTTGACCCGTGGCAATCACTAACGCGGTAGCTTGCCCATTGACAACGGTGCTGCCCATCAGCAATAAACTCGCCATATCCGCCACATTCGTTACGTCAGTTGCTTGCGCTGTTATGCGTTTGCTCACGGGTTTTGATTCACCCGTCAAAGAAGATTGATTAATTTGTAAATCACGGCTCGCCAGAATTTTTAAATCAGCATTCACCAAATCCCCCGTCTGCAGCTGCACAATATCCCCAGGTACCAGACTTTGTGCGGCAACTTCAGTTGGTTGACCCTCAATTACAACCCGGCTGGTCTTTGCTAACATCGCTTGTAAAGCAATGCTCGCTTGCTCGGACTTGCGCTCTTGCACGAATCTAATGCTACTAGACACAACAATCATGATTAACATAACTATCGCGCCATCAATATCTCGACTGAGCCAGGAGATGATCATTAAGACAGCTAATACGCCGATAAACGGATCTTGCACACTCTGCCAACTAGCTCGCAATAACGAACGCTGTTGCCGCTTTTGAATCGTATTTTCCCCATAGGTTTGTAACCGTGCTGTTCGCTGCTGCCGTGATAACCCCTTCTTGTCAGTTTCGAAATGTTCTAAACTCGCTTTTTGCGTTAATTGATTAATCTGATTGAGTGTCATTTTAATTGTCTTAGCCATCGTAATCCCTCCCATTCGCAGCTGATCCGCATAAAAAAGGCATCCTCAAAGAAAGGATGCCTCACAAGAAAAACAAGCCATTCCAATCGTTGAGCTTTAGCACTATATGACGTAGAACTTTGTTCAGCTACATTAGAAAAAGCCTTCAGGGCAGTTTCTGTTGACTCAATTGGCATCTCTCGATGTTTCTGAGTAGCAGCGTTTGTTCATATAGGAGCCTCACCTAACGGATTAGCAATATCAATATATTTATATATCTATCATACCAAATCGGCTTCAAAATACAATTAATCAGACTTATTGAAGATATTCATTTAAAAATTGCGCAACTTTATTACGATAGGTTGTTGGATCTGTAGCCAAGGCTTCACCATGAGCTGCCCCCGGAACCACCCAGAGTTGTTTAGGTGCATGCGCCGCTTTGTAATTTGTATACACCATTTTGGTTGGTACAAATTTATCTTGATCGCCATGGATCATGAAGATTGGCAATTTCGAGTTAGCTAAACTCTTAGCAGTATCGCCATCATTAAAGTTATAGCCGGCGCGAACCCGTGCCATCCAATTCGTTGTGTAAAATAACGGGAATTTCGGCAATCCAAAGAGGTCATTTAGTTGGTAAGCGAGTTCGTCAGCGATGCTATTATAACCACAATCTTCAATCACCGCTTTCACCTGCTTAGGTAATTTTTCACCCGCGGTAAACATGACGGTCGCGCCCCCCATGCTGACCCCGAAAAGGGCAATTTGACTATCCTGTCCGTTGGTAGCGACAATTTTTTGGGCCCACTTGACGTAATCCAAGCGATCCGTCCAACCATAGCCAATGGCATCACCTTCCGATTCACCTGCTGCACGGTCATCCGGTGCGAGAACGTTGTAGCCAAGATCGTGATACATGTGAATATAGCGTGCCATATCCTCTTTTTTACCCATATAGCCGTGCGCAACTAAAATTGTTTTGTTCGTAGGTTTTGTTGCTGGCACATAAATTGCCGCCAATTTTAAATCATCTGTGGCAGATTGTTGATGCCACTTTGATTGTTTAACATTTTTTAACCAACGTTGATTGTCTTGATAGACTTTCGTTGGCTTACCACCATTTAAGAATGATTTTTGCCCCGGTACAAATGCGTATTGATACATATACATAGTGGCACCAAATAGTGCTACCACCACTAAGACAACAACGCTAATTAACGACCATTTCAGCCAGCGTCTTTTCTTCATGTGCTAAATTCCTCCCGATTTACTCCGCAATAATAATAGTCGTGCTTTTTTGAAACTGCTTATTCTTCACTGCCACCATTTTGGAGTTGATACATTTCATAATAACGTCCTTTTTGAGCCACTAAGCTATCATGATTACCCCGTTCGACAATCTGCCCTTGATCTAAAACCAAGATTAATTCAGCATCGCGAATCGTCGATAGACGGTGCGCGATGGCAATGCTTGTACGTCCTTGACGTAACCGAGCGAGACCAGTTTGAATCATCGATTCCGTTTCCGTATCGATATTAGCCGTCGCTTCGTCCAAGACCAAGATTTTGGGATTTGTAACCAATGTTCGCGCAAACGAAATTAATTGGCGTTGTCCACTTGAAAATTGGGCGCCACCTTCAATTACACGAGCATGATATTGACCGGGTAATTGTTCGATAAAGTCATCAGCTTGCACGAATTCAGCCGCTGCGCGAATTTGGGCATCTGTAATCTCTTGATTAAATAATCGAATATTTGATGCGACATCACCATAAAACATGAATGCATCTTGTAGAACAAGCCCCATCTTGCGGCGCAGTTCTGCCGTCTGAAAACTCCGAATATCATGTCCGTCGATTAGAATCTGACCTTCATAAAATTCATAGAACCGCATCATGACATTAATAATTGAACTTTTCCCAGAACCGGTATGCCCAACTAAGGCGACAGTTTGTCCAGGCTCAACAACAAATGAGATGTCATGCAATATTTCATTTTTCCCATCGTATGAAAACGAAACATGCTTGAATTCGACGCGACCCTCAGTAATTTCATTTGCAGCATCGGCATTTTGAGCTGGCGCATATTCTTCTTGATCGAGAATTCGGAAAATTCGGCGACCAGCAACCATTCCATCTTGTAATGATGATAAAGAATCCATCATATTGGTCATCGGATTAAAGAAGTTCCCAACATAGGTTGTGAACGCATAAACCAAACCCGCCGTGACAAAGCTATGCAAGGCAGTAACTCCAAACAAACTCAGGACAACAACTAAGGCTAACGTGTAGAGTAAATTCACAATTGGTGCGAGTAACAACGAGTTCGTCCGAATCATCGCTTCTCGCGTCTTCAAATAATCTGCGTTAACTTGTTCGAATTCGTCGGTCAACCGTTTTTCCTGGCGGAATTGTTGGATAATCGTAATCCCTTCGATTGATTCGTTGAGTTTCGTATTCAACTGACTCAATTTTTCACGCATATGCCGGTAAACCCGCGCACTGTAACTACTGTAATACCAGATAACAATTAACAATATTGGTAGAAACGCTGCCGTTGCAAGGGCAATTTTTGGTGAAATTAACCACATCGCAATGAACGCTGAAATGATTGAAAATGAACCGACTAACAAGGATAAGAAAACATTCCAATAATCAATCAAAGTCATCGTATCATTCGTGACCCGCGATACAATCGAGCCTGCTGGCGTCTGATCGAAATAACGCATCCCGAGTTGATGGAGCTTCTGAAATAAATCGTGCCGGACATCTTCCATCGCGCGTTCCGAACCCATTCCAAAAAGGAAAGATTGGAAAAATTGTGTAATGGCTTTGAGAATCACGCCTAAACCGTACAACGCCGCAACCCCCATTAAAACTTGGGTGGTCGCACTCTGATTGGTTAAGTAACGATCCATAAAGACTTGTAGTAATCGTGGTAATAAAATATTGATGGTCGCTAAACCTGCGGCGGCCACAATTGCGCCGATAAATTGGCGTTTATAGCGTTTCGTATAACCAAAGAGGCGTTTCATGATGTGCAATTGCTCTTTCAATGGAACTTTCTTGGACCATTCTGATTGATATTGCTTGGCCATCTTATGCACCTCCTAAGGCTTGACTTAATTGTTGCTTCAACCACATCTCTGCGTACCAGCCATCTGCGGCAAGGAGTGCTTCGTGTGTCCCACGTTCGGTGATTTGACCGTCATCCATGACAATGATTTCATCGGCGTGCATCACACTACTCAAGCGATTAGCAGTGATAATGGTGGTTTGATCAGCCCGCATCGTTTTCAAATTCATTAAAATCGCTTCTTCAGTCTTTGCATCAACGGCTGATAGCGAATCATCTAAGATCAGAATTTCTGGATCAGTCATAATCGCTCGCGCAATCGCAATTCGTTGTTTTTGCCCACCAGATAACGACACACCGCGTTCACCAACGACCGTTTCATAACCTTGGACAAACGTTAAAATATCATCATGCACCGCACTCGAAATCGCGGCATCTTCAACCGCCGCTTGATTTCGGTCAAAATCAGCAAACCGAATATTGTCGCGGACATCCGTTGAAAATAAGAAATTATCTTGTGGCACATAGCCGATACTATCAAGTAACGCATCCAGCGAATAATCCCGGATATCGTGACCATCAATTTGAATCTCGCCTTGATACTGATCATATTCACGCAATAATAATTTAATCAGTGTGGTTTTACCCGAACCAACTTTTCCGACAATGCCCAACGTTTTACCTTGTGGCAGAGTGAACGCCACCTGTTTGAGCGTTGGTTGTTTTTCGCCAGGGTACGTAAATTTTTGAACAGCATAATGAATATCGCCAGTTGCTAGTGTTTGAATCGCATCCGGTGCTTCGACAATGGTGCTGGTTTCTTTCAAAAGTTGATCAACCCGATCATAACTCGCATTGCCCCGTTCCAAGACGTTGAACAAGCGCCCAATCGCAAACATTGGCCAAACAAGCGCCGCGATATAACTAATGAACGAAATCAATTGACCAATCGAAATGCTGTGATTCATAACCAACGTCCCGCCATAAATGATTGTTACAATGTACGTTAACCCGATAATCAAACTGATGGCGGGATCAAATAAACCATCAATCATATTCACACGTTTATTAATCGCAATTGTCTTCGTGACAATCTCGTTGAAATCTTTAATATCAGCTTCTTCTTGGCCAAACGTTTTTAAGACTTTAATCCCAGAGACACTCTCTTGGGTTTTATCATTCAACCGTGAAAAAGCCGCCTGTGATTGCCCAAACGCTGTGTGTAAATGTGCACCTAACCGTCGTGACGCAACGGCCAACAAGGGCATTGGAATCAAGGCCATCAACGTTAAGCGCCAGTCAACGAAAATCACCATCGCAATAATCGTTGCCCCACCAGTGATGATTGAATCGGCAAAGGTTAAAATACCGGCACCAGCCACTTGTTGAATCGCGGTTAAATCATTCGTGGCATGTGCCATCAAGTCACCTGTCCGATGTTTTTGGAAGAAGGTCGTGTCCATCTTCATGAAATGCCAGAACAATCGACTCCGCAATGTCCGTTCCAGTTTAGCCGCGCCACCCCAAATCCGGGTCCGCCAACCATAGCGAAAAATATATTGTAAAATCGCTGCGCTTAACAAGACGCCGAGCCACATGATTAATTTTTGGGCCGTTAATTGTTTGGCATCCATTAAATCAACCAGGGTCCCAATCACTTTTGGTGGCACAATTTGGACAATCGCCACGAGGACTAAAAAGATGACGCCCCATAAATAGCGGCGGTATTCTTGTTTAAAATACCACCCTAGTTTTTTAAAAATTCCCATGTTGTGCTCCTATCCTCTAAAATTCGATAAGTCCTATTATAACAATCTTAATTAAGCCGGACAATCATTTGTATTTCCGTTCTTATTATGATAAAAAAAGAGCTTCTAACAAACGACTTGTTCGTTAGAAACCCTTTTAAAACCGACTTGACTGTTTTATTTTTTGTTGCTACGTTTTTGTTGTGCTTTCATTGAGCTCATCATCTGATTTAATTTCTTTTCAGATGGTTTTTGACCCATTTGCATCATCATAGCCTTTAACATTTCTTCGTTAATTGGTGGATTGTCTTGGAAATACTTCTTCATGTAAGCACGTGCGCCAAAGAAACCAGCGACTGCGCCTAATAAAGCCCCAATGACAAATAATAAAATGCCTAATCCCATATCTTATGCACCCCTTCCTAATTCAGTTCACTTAAATAGTTTACACATAATTAACCTAAAAAGAAAGCGGAATTCTAAGATTAATCGTCACGCAAGCCTTTTTCCCGTTGGATATCCTTCACTTTTTCAGGAGTGACTTCCTTACCTTCTTTGTCATACACTTGTAGCATCTCAACTTGTGAGCGGAAACTTTCGCGGAAATCCTTTAAATAGGCATCGCGCAGTGTTTGACGTTCTGCTGTTTCAGCTTCAGTTAGTCCTTCAGCTTTTGCTTTGTGTGCTAATTCATTAATTCGGTCTAATCGTTTTTGATCCATTGCCATCTTGTTGCCCTCCAATTCAAACTATTTGTCTATTTTGGACTAAAATCCGTAAAATGTCAAAAAACACGAACGCTTGTTTGAAATCCCTCTATAGGTATGCTAACATATAGCTATTAGAACAAATGAGGTGCTCTTATGACGAGAACAGAATCCAAGCAATTAGAGGTCTTGCGTTTTATCCATGACCGCGTTCAAGATAAAGGTTATCCGCCAACGGTTCGTGAAATTTGCGAAGCCGTTAATTTATCCTCTACTTCTACCGTTCATGGCCATTTAGCACGCCTTGAGAAAAAAGGCTTTTTACAAAAAGATCCGACTAAACCACGTGCCATTGAATTAACAGCAGCTGGTTTGACAGCAATTGGTGCATCACAGAAGAAGATTCCGGTTCTCGGTGTTGTTACAGCTGGGGTGCCCATTTTAGCGGTTGAAGAAGCGACCGATTATTTCCCGATTCCACCAAGTCTACAAACTGAACAAGATTTGTTCATGTTGACGATTCGCGGCGAAAGTATGATTAGTGCCGGAATTTTAGACGGCGATGAAGTGATCGTTCGTAAACAAGCGACTGCCGATAACGGTGACATCGTGATTGCAATGACTGCTGAAGATGAAGCAACTTGCAAACGATTCTTCAAGGAACCTGATCATTATCGGCTACAACCAGAAAACGATACATTTGAACCCATTATTTTGAATGAAGTTAGCATCTTAGGTAAGGTCGTTGGCCTATACCGCGACAGAATGTAGCTATCAAAAAAGGATTCGCCATAACGGCGAATCCTTTTTTAGCGTGTTCCTTCAGCCATGTCCCTATGTTTAACGACTGACTGACGTTACATTTTTTCTTAACGTGCTTTCTGATGCAATTTCTTCCGTCTAGCCACGTCCCGCAAACAACCGATTGCATCAGTTATTCACTGGACTAAGCTATACTCAGAAGTTAACCGCACCAGAAAGACACTCATTTATTAACGCGCTTTCTAAGCTAGATTCCTGCGCTTAACGTCGGTTGGCAAACAACCGATTTCATCGGTTATTCACCAACCTAAGTTAATGCTCAGACTCTCCCAGCTTAGAAAGACACTCATTAGTAATCCATTAATTTGAAGATATCGTAGTCTTTAATTTTTTCGCGACCGTTTAAATCGTTTAGTTCGATTAAAAAGGCTGTTCCGACAACAATCCCACCTAATTCTTCAACCATTTTGATGGTTGCGGCGATTGTGCCGCCTGTTGCGAGTAAATCATCTGTGACCAACACTTTTTGACCGGGTTTGACCGCGTCTTTGTGCATGTATAATGTTGATTCGCCGTATTCCAAGCCGTAACTTGCTGAGACGGTTTCGCGTGGTAACTTCCCTTTTTTACGGGCTGGTGCAAAACCAACGCCTAATTTGTAAGCTACTGGGCAGCCGACGATGAATCCGCGGGCTTCAGGACCAACGATCATTTCGACCCCTTTACTCTTTGCGTATTCGACGATCTTGTCGGTTGCTGCTGCGTATGCTTCACCATCAGACATCAAAGGTGAGATGTCACGGAATGTGACACCTTCTTCAGGGAAGTTGGGCACACTTGCAACGTAATCTTTAAAGTTGATTGCCATTTTTAATTCGCTCCTTAACTCTTTCAACAGTTTGCTACTGATTGAATCCTGCCAGCCAGTCTTTCATCTCCGCGAAGGTTGAGTAAACAAGCTGCTTTTCCATGTCAATTTTAGCTAATCGTTGTTGATAACTCGGTGCACTTTCTAATGCGTGCTTTTCCGGTTGTTCCGCGGCCGAAATGAGACCACGTTCTATTTTAACAAATCCTAAGTCAAAAAACACCTGCAACATAAAAATTAATAGCGGCAATTTAATTTTTAGATAAGTCGCTAATTCCCCTAACCGTGCTTTTTCAATTCCTGGATGTTGACGTAGGTAAACCAAGAAAGTCGCAAACTGTTTCTTATCAGGAATACCATCAAGATATGCCGAATACTTACTATAGAAGATAAAGCTGATTTTAGTGGCCTGTTGTTGGCGATAAAAGGCTTCAAATTCATCTAAATCAGTTGGTTCATCAACCACAATCAATTCTGCTTGCTGTGCGACATCGGCTGCTAAGATGGCTTGGCTGCCGGCTGGGATATAACTTTGTAGCTGTGCCAGATGCTTCTCATTGAAAAAGACATAGGTGCCACTAGCTTTAAACAACTGTTGCGTCAACCGATTACTCCGTTGATCGATTAACACTTGCCCACTCGTTTGTAAATCTTTCAGCATCAATTGCAACGTCGTATTGCCGCGCCAAGTATTCTCACTTAGTTGACCAACTAATTTCAACTGTTCCACCGCTTGTAAATCGTCGTACAACGCACCACGGTTAAATGCTAAGACTGCTAACTGCGCTTCTTGATCAACCGCCGTAAATTTCAAATGTTTTTGATCCGCGCCGATCTGCTTCACATTGGTGACGGATGGCACCGTCATTTCAATCAAAGGTTCTGGGTTATCCGTGCCATAAGGAGCTAATTGACTGATGGCTTGATAAACATCGGGCGTCACATCAGCTAATGCGAGTTGTAAATCAACCGCCAATGTGGGTTTCGTTGTTAAATCAATCTGATTATCAGCGGCATAAGTATTCATCGCCGTTTGTAAAGCAGCCAATTGATCGACTGGCATCGTTAAGCCAACAGCCATATGATGCCCACCAAAGTGCGTCAACAATGTGCGTTGGGCATCAAGCGCTTTAAAGAGATGATATGCTTCAACACTTCGTCCCGATCCCTTGGCTTGGCCAGTTGCTAGATCAATTGCTAGCACTAAGGTTGGCTTACCGGTTTGTTCAACGATATGACTCGCCACAATCCCCAGCACACCTTCATGCCAGCCTTCATGTGCCAACACTAAGGTCGCACTAGCTTGGTTCTCAGGTGTTTGTGCCATTTCGCTAGCTAGCGCAGTAATTTCTTGCACAAGACCCTGGCGCTTTTTATTTTGTTGTTCCACAAATTGGGCCTGTTCCACCGCTTGTTCTTCATCGAAAGTCGTTAATAGATTAACACCTAAGTTGGCATCACCTAAGCGACCAATCGCATTCAAACGTGGCCCAATCCCAAATCCAATCGATGTGGCGTCAAGCGTTTCTTGTTCAATACCCGCTGACTGGCAAAGAGCCACTAAACCGGGACGACTGGTATTTTGTAATTGTTGTAAGCCTAAGCTAACTAAAACGCGATTTTCATCAGTCAGTGACACTAAATCACAGACCGTCCCAATCGCCACTAGGTCCAAACTCTCGTAAGGGATTTCTTCCAATAATGCCGTAGCGACTTTAAATGCCACCCCAACCCCACATAAATCACTAAAGGGATACTGTCCCTCTGGATGACGGGGGTGAATGATTGCTGTCGCATTTGGCAATGTACTTGGTAGTTCATGGTGATCTGTGACCACTACATCGACACCGTGTTCTTGCGCGTAGGCGATTGGCTCTAAGCCACTCACCCCGTTATCAACGGTCACAATCAACTGGGTCCCATTTTCAACGAGTTGCTTATAGACATCTAAATTGGGCCCGTAGCCATCTTTAAACCGGTTGGGCACATATACTTCCACATCGGCGCCTAAACTTTCGAGCGTCTCTTGCATCAAAGCGGTACTTGTAATCCCATCGGCATCGTAATCGCCGTAGACTGTAATTTTTTCGCCGCCCATCACAGCCGCTTGGATTCGATCGACTGCCGTTTGCATATCATACAAAGCGTATGGATCATGTAATTGACCGACATTCGGATGCATAAACGCACTGATTGCCTCAGGTGTTTTGATTCCTCGTTGCCACAACAATTGGGCTGCGGCTTTCGGGAGTGCTTCAACTGCCATTATTGCTTGTAAGTCTTGGTCAGTTGGTGTTGCTTTTAATTGCCATTCATATTGTGCTTCCACATTAATCCCTCGCTACTTCCAAATCATTAACTTACCCATTATAGCAAAGATTATTATATTTCGTTTAATAATCCAATCAATGCTTTTGTTTATCAGTCCAAATGATATACTGTTAATTGATACACAAGGTTATTACATAGGGGGAAACAACCATGACAGTTTTAGTATTAGGTGGCGCCGGCTACATCGGCTCGCACACCGTTGATCAATTAATTCAACGCGGCACAGATGTGGCCGTTGTCGACAGTCTCGTCACCGGCCATCAAGCCGCCATTAATTCACAAGCGCGCTTTTACCAAGGCGATATTCGCGACAAAGATTTCATGCGCAGCGTCTTCCAACAAGAAAAAGTCAGCGGTGTGATTCATTTCGCCGCTTTCTCAATCGTGCCCGAATCGATGCAAGCACCACTTAAATATTTCGACAATAACACATACGGCATGACTGCCTTACTCGAAGTGATGAATGAATTCGACGTCAAACACATCGTCTTCTCATCAACAGCGGCCACTTACGGCGAACCAAAATCAATTCCCATCAAGGAAACTGATCCACAAGTCCCAACCAACCCGTATGGTGAAAGTAAATTAATGATGGAAACGATGATGAAATGGGCTGACAAAGCTTACGGCATCAAGTTTGTCGCATTACGGTACTTCAACGTTGCTGGTGCCAAACCAGACGGTTCGATCGGCGAAGATCACCACCCAGAAACCCACTTGTTACCAATTGTCTTACAAGTTGCCGCTGGTAAACGTGAACAACTCTCCATCTTTGGTGATGATTATGACACCCCAGATGGCACTAACGTCCGCGACTATGTCCACGTGTTAGACTTAGCCGACGCACATATTTTGGCCCTCGGTTACCTCGAAGCTGGTCACGATAGTAACGCCTTTAACTTAGGCTCATCAACTGGTTTTTCAAATATGGAAATTGTCGAAGCCGCTCGTAAAGTGACAGGTAAAGCAATTCCTGTGACAGTGGCACCGCGTCGTGCTGGTGATCCAAGTACACTCATTGCAGCTAGTGACAAAGCACGCGAAGTGTTAGGTTGGACACCACAGTATGACAATATGGAAGCCATTATTGAAACGGCCTGGAATTGGCATTTAAATCATCCAAACGGTTATACAGACCGCGGTTAATGATGAAGGAACACGCCAGAAATTCTCTGGCGTGTTTTTTTATAACCTAATTTGGACGTGCGCCATTGTTTTTGTTACAATGAAACCACTATTGAGGAGGCACTAACTTATGCAAGTATTGATTCTTATTTTAACTTACCTAATCGCCGTTGAACACATCGGTATCATGGGGCTGGAAATGTTTGCCAGTGCTGAAACAAAGGCGAAAGCTTTTGACATGCCGCTGGACTTTGTCAAACTACCAAATGCCCGCGTGGCACTTGCCAACCAAGGCATTTATAACGGAATGTTGGGCGCCGTAATTATCATGGTCAACCTATTATTAGCCGGCCAAACGCTCAAGATTGTCCTCGCCCTATTAATGCTCTACATCTTCATCGTTGCGCTTTACGGGACATTTACCGCCACCAAGAAAATTTTCTTCTTACAAGGCTTACCCGCTTTAATCACATTATTGTTAATCTTATTCTTCTAAAAAGGAGCTTTAATCATGACAAATCCAATTCTCATCACCACCACCGAAACCATTCCTGGTAAAAAATATGAAGTGCTCGGTGAAGTTTTCGGTTTAACCACTCAATCCAAGAACGTTTTCAAAAACATCGGCGCTTCATTGAAAAATGTCGTCGGTGGCGAAATCAAGGCCTATACTGAAATGATGACTGAATCACGCGACGTAGCCATCGACCGGCTTCGCCAAAACGCACTTGAAATGGGCGCAGATGCGGTTGTCATGATGCGCTTTGACTCTGGTTCAATCGGAACAGATATGCAATCAGTTGCCGCTTATGGCACGGCTGTTAAATATATCGACTAACGAAAAAAGATGAACGGTTTCCTGATATTCAGGAAATCATTCATCTTTTTTAATTTACTTATTAATTCTAATCAACAACTTAAGCAGCAGGTGCTGCGGGTTGTGCGCTATTTAAAGTCCACATAATGTTGCTCGAGAATGTATCACCAGCCGCAAGTTGAATATTTGGATTGGCACTTAATGCTAATTTCCCAGCAACTTGCCATGTTTTCGACATCTTATCCGTCATAATCGGTATTTCAGTACCATTATCAGATAATCCTACGTTCGTTGGCAAGCCAGTCATATTAATGGCTGTGCTGCTAATTGTTTGCCTGTGGTTGATGCCATTTTACTCATCTTCACTGTCAATTACCAACCTGGCGTTGCTCTGGTATCCGTGATTTTCAACCCATCACTGACCTGATATTGCTTGTCCTGAGCAGTTGTACCAACATAAATATCTTTTGATAAGACGTTCCCAAATCTAAAGCTAGGCACTTGATCCAATGACAACTTACCAACTGCTGGTTGCGCTTGTAATTCAGCTTCGTTAGAAACAATCGTAACTTTTTTTGAACTTCCACTTGATTCTTCCGTTACGTTAGTCGTTAATGTTAGCTGTGCTCGATAACTCTTTCCAGCCGTAGTTGCAGCTGCAGCATCTTTCATGAAAGTACTATCTTTACTAAAGGTTAGTGGTTGTTCCGTATTTAAGTTTGCTAAATTTGTAATGTCACCCTTAAGATTAGAAACACCACTATTAGTAGCGGGGGTTATTGTCTTATCCTCACCATCTGTAAATTGCCATTCATAATGCCAATTACTCGTTGCACCAGATGCCTTAGCTAGGTCTGACAAACCATCAACTGACCAAGTCCCACCGAGATCCGCCGCTTTCTTGTAGGCTGCTAACCCACCAACATAAACCGTTTTCTCTTTAGAGACATTCCCTGCAGCAATTTTATATTTAGCTGGAATCCCTGGTGTATTCGGATCTTTATTCAATTTTCCAGTATAATACAAATCTGGCTTATACTTTTCACCCTCCACATCAATCGCTTCGTTAACTTTATTCACTTATTTCGTGCGTTTAATAGTAAAATGATTAAGCAGTTGGTGCAGTTGGTGTTGTTGATGAAAGATTCCAATTAATTGTTGTTGTGAAACTCTCATCTTTAGCTAAATCGGCTGCTGGATTTGCTGCTAATGTTAACGTAGCTGCTTCCATCTTGAAATTATCGACACCATGTTTCCCGTTACCTTTAACCACTTCAACGGCAGGAGAATCGTCCTTAACAGCACCTGTTAAAGTTTCACCAAGTGAACCAGTAGAATCTAAATTCAATATTGCGCCTGTTAGTTTATTAGCATCATCTGTGAATTGAGCCATGTCAGCTGTCAACGACCAGTCAGATTTGCCTAAACGTATATCAGCAATTTCTAAAGCGCCAGCTGTTTTAGCAACTTTACCAGTAAAACCAGCATAAATCTCACTAGCTTCAATTGTCCCAAAGCTGAAACTTGGTACTGATTTTAATACTAATGTCCCATTTTCAGGATCTGTTGGGTTTGTTGGATCCTTAGCAACAACACTAAAGTCGGCTTTTGATGTTTGCGGAGCAACTGCGTCAGCTGATACTGACCCCACTGTCATTGCTGTTGGTGCTACCATTGTTGCTAATGCTGAAAATAATTTTGTCTTCATTGATAATTCCTCCAAATTATTATTAATTACATTTAATATAGTAGCACGCAATTCAATTGCCGGATAACAAAAAAATAGATACCATACGGTATCTATTTTTACCCTTCACTAATTATTCGTTAAACCGATTCCAATCCTGTCCTAGCAGTTATTTCCCCATTACCATTCTTCTAGTGTAAACAGCTTGCCCGGAATGCATGACCGCATCATCCACGATTGAGACTAAGCGTGCTTCACGGGTAACTGCCGGTGTCCAATTTTCATCAATTTTATCTCTAATAAAGACTCGTCAGTAACTTCAGCCAGGTAATCAAGCGTCAATTGCAATGCGTCTGCTAAGTAACCAATTAATAATGCTTTATCGGTGATAATCACTTTGGCTGCTTCTTCTGGTGAATGCGACCAATCTTGCGTTTCATCGGGTAGATCTAATGCAAATTTTTGTGACCAACCTGCACGTATCCACAATGGTTGTATCCCTTTCAAATCCGCAATCTGATAATCCATTTCACGGGCAGTATGCCATACTAACCAGGTCACCGATTTAATTAGTGGCTGCGGCATTGTATTGGCCTCAGCCACTGTCATTTGTTCCAATGTATCGAGTAATCGTTCTTGAGCGCGTTCGACCGTTGCACTTAATAGTTGCGTTGCATGCATCTTATCATCCTCCATATCTAAAAGTTAACCCCATTGTATCATTAAACCACTACTAGGCTTTTTTTTATGAATTTACCAAACCATTACGAAGCTTTACACTTTATTTTCACTAGAACAACAAACACTTTACATTATTTGTTTATGCTTAACCTTGTAAAGAATAAAAAATCGTTTTACAAGGAGCAATCAATATGCGCATGAGCCAAACAATCATCCCTTACGTGGCAACAACAACTTTATTACTTTTGGCAGCCGGCTGTACCCCACAAAAAAATACTAAACAATCGACAGCTCATCAATCCACCCTTGTCCCTAAACAAAACATGAGTCGCCACATTCAATTAGCCGGTGCGATTAATACTCGTGATCTAGGTGGAATTGTCACGAAAACAGGTGCCAAAATTAAAGCCAATCGGTTAATTCGTTCTGGTGAATTAGCTGGTTTAACAACGAAGGATAAACAGAAGTTAACCGTTGGAAAACAATTAAATAACATCGTTGATTTACGGACTAGTAGCGAAGTTGCGGCTAAACCCGATCCCGCTTTAAGCAACGTCCACTACAATCACTATGATGTCACCAAGTCTTTAGGGACTTCGGCAAGTTAAGCTGACTTTTTCAAGAATCTCGATAAGGTTGATGGTGAAGCTTTCATGATTGATATTAACCAAAAATTGGTTACTGATTCCGCAGCACGCACGAACTATAAACAGTTCTTTAATGTCTTATTGAATAATAAAAGTGGTACGACACTTTGGCATTGTACAGCCGGTAAAGATCGTGCCGGATTCGGTACTATGTTAGTCCTCAGTGCCCTCGGGGTTGATCAAAAGAGCATCATGGACGACTACCTCGCATCTAATAAATATCGCCGCGCCGAAAATGAAAAGACAATTGAACAAATTAAGGTGGCAACTCACAATAACCCCAAAGCCGTTAAAACGATCACTGCAATGATGGCCGTCCGTAAACCCTCTCTACAGGCCGCATATGACACAATGAACAAAGAATATGGTGGCGTTAATGGTTATTTGAAACACGGGCTGGGTTTGACTAAGGCGGATCTCAACCAATTAAAAACGATGTATCTTACCAAGAGTTAATGCTTCATCAGGTAGATTCACTATTCTCGTCTCTCCATTTTTTTGGTATACTGCTCCTTAGAATCAATCAGTTAAAGGAGCCTCATCATGTCACCTGCTCAACATCTCATTTTATTATTGATCGTGATCATTGCTGCAATCGGCGTCTTAAGTTCATCAGTCGTCTTATTCATCGCCCAACAAAAGAAAAATGACCAACTTAAGAAGAAATCGAATGTGCTCTTTTGGGTCAGCATCCTCGTGATGATGATCTTTCTGAAACTAATCGATATGCTTCAATAAACACCAAAAAGCATGCCAGTCAAATTTGACTAGCATGCTTTTTTTGCAATCTATCTTCTAAAAAACCACCCTTAATTCTTTGCTAAGTTACAAAACTTGGTCTAAGTAATTTTATTGTTCCCCACCTTTGAGGATGTTATCTTAAAGCTACTAAAGGAGGTGTCACTATGAAAACCTTAGACAATATCGCGCTTACTTTATTAATCGTTGGTGGTTTGAACTGGCTACTTGTCGGTCTATTCAAATTCGACCTAGTCGCTATGTTATTTGGCGGTCAAGCAGCTATTATTTCGCGCATCGTATATGTCCTTGTTGGACTTAGCGCATTATATTGCATTAAGTTATTTGCACCCATCAACAGCGCGCAGCATGAATAGCTTTCTGGAGCGGCTTTTTATAGGGACCAAACATCCTGCTCGTCTCAATCGCTATCCATTAACGTGTTGGTAAAACTGTTATTTCTTTTCAATAACGCAAAAAAGCGTACTAGTCAGCCTCGACTAGCACGCTTTTATTTTTTTATTTACCTTTGGTATCTTCATCATTCATCTTCAAAATGGACATGAACGCCTCTTGTGGGACTTCCACCGAACCCACGGATTTCATCCGTTTCTTACCGGCTTTTTGTTTTTCTAACAACTTACGCTTCCGGGTAATATCCCCACCATAACACTTGGCGAGCACGTTTTTCCGGTAGGCCTTGACTGTTGAACGGGCAATCACTTTATTCCCGATAGCTGCTTGAATCGGCACTTCGAATTGTTGACGTGGAATGGTTTCTTTCAACTTACCAACAATCGCTTTGCCTCGTTCAAAGGCAAAGTCACGGTGCACGATAAAACTCAAGGCATCAACGGATTCACCGTTCAATAGAATATCCATCTTCACCAGATCACTCGCACGGTAGCCAGTCACTTCATAATCGAATGAGGCATAACCCTTGGTATTGGACTTCAAGTCATCGAAGAAATCGAAAATGATTTCAGACAGTGGCATGTTGTAGATGACATTAACCCGATAGGTATCTAAGTAATCCATCGTGACGAATTCGCCGCGTTTACGTTGTGCAAGTTCCATCACAGCCCCCACATAATCGTTCGGTACCATGATAGATGCTTTAACGTACGGTTCTTTAACTTCTGAAATATTTGATGTTTCTGGCATTTCTGATGGGTTATCAATCACTTCTTCTGTGCCGTCGGTTAAATCGACATGATAATCCACTGATGGTGCGGTCATGATCAGGTCAAGATTAAATTCCCGTTCAAGCCGTTCTTGTACGACATCCATATGCAAGAGGCCTAAGAAGCCACAACGGAACCCAAAGCCCAATGCTTGTGACGATTCAGGTTCGAATTCCAACGCGGCATCATTTAATTGTAATTTTTCAAGGGCTTCACGCAAGTCGTTAAACTTCGCGTTATCCACGGGATACATCCCAGAATAAACCATTGGTTGAATATGCCGATAACCATCAAGGGCTTCTGCTGCCGGATTGTCAGCAAGGGTGACCGTATCCCCAACCCGCGTATCTTGAATGGTCTTGATGCTGGCCGTAATATAACCCACATCACCAACCATTAAGAAGTCGCGTTTAACGGCTTTAGGCGACATCACACCGACTTCAGTGACTTCGAATTCTTTCCCGTTATTCATCAAGCGAATCTTATCGCCGACTTTAACAGTGCCATCAAAAACCCGCACGTTTAACACAACACCCCGATAACTATCGTAGATCGAATCAAAAATCAGCGCCTTCAATGGTGCTTTTAAATCACCCGTTGGTGCTGGCACGTCCGTTACTAGTTTTTCTAGGATTTCTTCAATCCCAATCCCGCTCTTAGCACTAGCAAGCACGGCTTCTGAAGCATCCAAACCAATCATCTCTTCGATTTCTGCTTTAACAACGTCTGGTTGTGCAGATGGTAAATCGATTTTATTAATGACAGGGACGATTTCTAAATCATCGTCGACCGCTAAATAAACGTTGGCTAACGTTTGTGCTTCAACCCCTTGGGCCGCATCGACGACTAATAAGGCGCCTTCGCAAGCTGCCAAACTTCGTGACACTTCGTATGAAAAATCGACGTGTCCAGGTGTATCGATTAAATGGAAAATATAAGTTTCGCCATCTTTGGCATGGTAGTGTAATTCCACCGCGTTTAACTTGATGGTAATCCCACGTTCACGTTCTAATTCCATGTCATCTAAGACTTGCGCTTGCATATCGCGCTTGGCAATAGTATCCGTCATCTCGAGAATCCGATCAGCTAATGTTGATTTACCATGATCAATATGCGCGATGATCGAAAAATTACGAATGTGCTTTTGCCGGTCTAACATTTCTGCGTAATCCATTAATTGTACCTACTTCCTCTGACTATCCTTTAAATTATACCAAGCCTGCCTCGTAAAAGCGAACGCATTTAACGGCTTTCCAATAAAAAAGCCAAAACCAAACGGATGATTTTGACCTTTACTTCATTACTAAGTCCTATTTTTTGTCAGCTTTTTGCGCCTTTTCTTTCTTATCTTTATTAGGTGTCACTTCACTGACAACCTTCTTAACTGTGCCTTCAATTACATTTTTCAAACTATCTAATCGTTCTTCGTTTGCCATATCAATGACTTCCTTTCTATTTTGTTCACCTTCATTCTACTTTTTAACCACAATGACTGTCAAAAGGTTCGCCTTTTATTATCTAAATGCTATAATTTAGGCAGGCAACCAAATAGATTGTTGCTTAATTAATTGATTGGAGTTGACCCATATGCAATTTATCATGACTTTTTCAAATAACGAAACCGTTACTTTTTCGGAAACGGATTTGCTACATGCTTGGAAGAATGATACTACCTATTTAAACGTTGGTGATGATCAAGCCTTTTATCTAGATGAAATCTTCAATGGTAGCTACCAAGACGCCATTGCAACTTCTAGCGAACAACAACTCGCTAAAGAACGCCCAATTCTTGCATTGGCTGGTCTATTCGCTGATGCAGATTGGTTAACTTTTGAAACCAACCCTGAAAAATACTATCAAACAAAAGCAATTGTTTCACTCACAACCAAAGATTAACCGCTAAAAGCCTAGGTACGCCTAGGCTTTTTATAATTGCTTTCATATTATGTACAATATACAATCGTTAAGAACTGTTATTCATTACTTTGGAGGTTATTATGTCCTATTTATTTTTAGCGTTCTTGGGGAGCGCACTGATTTCACTACTATTCTTTAACCGGCAACGACCCAGAAAATGGCGTCGCGTACTGATTATCATCATCGCCTTAATCGGCTTAGGCGGTTCATTAATGCCGGTGGCTGCTGCGAATTCCAAGAAGACCAGCCAACATCAAGTTGATGTACGCGAAAACAAGGCGGCCCGTGCTAACTCGAGCGCTTTAAAAAAACAACTAGCTACAAAGAAAACAGAGGCTAGCCAACTGACAAAACAAGTTGCCAGTCAATCACGACTTGTTAAAAAGCAGCAAAAAGCGTCTGAGTCAGAAAGAGTCCGTGCGGCTTCAGCCTCAATCGCCGCTACTAATCAAGCTAGCGAGGCCGCTCAGCAACAGGCTGCAATTCAGGCAAGCCAACAAGCACAACAAGCTGCTAGTGCTCAACAAGTTGAACAAATGGTGACAATTGCCCCTAATTCTGGTAAAAAATACCATCTTGATCCCAATTGCCGTGGCTTAAGTCGTGCCAACAGTACTACAACCATGCCATTGTCACAAGCACAAGCAGAAGGCTATACCCTTTGCGGATGGGAGGATTAGCCAATGAAAGCAACCCGTTTGATAAGTCGCGTGGTGGTAACAATTTCACTTGCTGGTGTCGGAACCCTTTTGCAACAACCAACTACCGTTCACGCTACCACCTTACGTCAAGAAACCAAGCGCATTAATGCGCACAACAAAAAAACCGAACGTCAAATTAATGCGCTTCAACGTAAAATTAACCAGTTAAACAAAAAACTCACTAACTATCAGCAACAAATGCAAACGACTAGTCCTGAGCGTCATAACACATCAGAGCTCGCGGCCTTCACCTACCGTGGTGAAAACGAGGTACTCGTCAATAATAACCAACCAAGCTTCAGTGCTACTGATTTGGCTACCGATCACGGTGGTTGGCAAACTTTTAGTAATCTCGACGCACTAAATCGCGTTGGTGCTGCAAATGCTCTTTTAAATCAATCGATGATGCCTACTGCCAAGCGCGAAGGACTCACTTGGAATCCGACCGGTTGGCATAATAAGCGGATTAAATCTGGCTGGCTGTATAATCGGAGTCATTTAATTGGCTATCAACTAACCGGTGAAAATAATAATCCAAAGAATCTGATGACAGGAACACGCCAGCTAAACGCACCCGAAATGCTGGCCCATGAATCAGATATTGCTTATTATCTCAAAAAACACCCTAATCGTTTTGTTCGTTACCGTGTCACACCTATTTTTAACGATAATGAGCTGCTAGCCCGCGGCGTTCAAATGGAAGGCCAATCCGTCGGGGATAACAGCATTCAATTTAACACTTACATTTTTAACGTCCAAGACGGCGTTACATTAAATTACGCAGATGGCACAAGCCAAATTGCTAAATAAGCTCAGAACCACGATAAATTCCTTTTATCGTGGTTTTTGCTATCTAACATTATTGTCACTAGCCATTTAAAACTTAATAATATGAGCTAAACATGCGATAATGTACTTACTTAACTTTTAGGGAGGCTATTATGCAGACTAAATCATAGCAAGTTTTAAATAACTTCGACATCAACGTAATTGGAATTATCCTCATGTTTATTGATCACGTGCACCAAATGTTCGCCGGGGCTGGGGTCCCTGGCTGGGTTGATTGGTTCGGACGACCAGTTGCCACCATCTTCTTCTTTATGGCAGTTGAAGGATTCATACATACGCGGAATCAAAAACGTTACATGTTCCAATTACTCGTTGGTTTTTGAATTATGAACTTGGGAAGCCCCATTGTCCAACACTTCCTCGAAGTCGGTAACCTCGCACTGTCAAACAATATTTTTACCGATTTATACATTGCCGTTTTAGCAATGTATGGGATTCAAGAAATTAGTGTCGGTCGCCGCACGCACCATTCCAAACAAATTTTGCTTGGTGGACTGGCAATTATTGCTCCTATCCTCTTATCATTATTGGCGCTTGGTCTAATTGCTAACCCTAAGACAATGATGTTTGCTGCCAATCTCGCAATGGTTATTCCAACCATTATGCTTGCGGAAAATGGCCTTCTCCTCTACATAGGAGTATTTTTTTATCTTTTCCGAAACAACCGGCTCTTACAATGTCTTACCGTTCTTGTTTTCGCATTCCTTAACGCTGGAATCAACTCCGGATTTGCCTTCACTGGACTCTTCACTAGCAATACGCAATGGATGATGATCTTCGCGATTATCCCAATCCTCTTGTACAACGGACAAAAAGGACGTAGCATGAAGTATTTCTTCTACTTGTTCTACCCAATTCACATTTGGTTATTATTCATTCTTGCTTCATTAATGGGCGTTGGCGCATAAATTATTGATTCTCTATGTAAGCTAAAAACTGTAAAAAACTCGTTTAAGTATGTCATAATATCTTTGGTAGGAAGTTATTAAATTTATCATAACTTCTCATCTCGTCCAGAACTGACGACGCGAAAAGCTGATAAGGAGAAGGGGGTTTTACATCATGGTTAAATCATATCAAAGTTTTTGGTCCCGGATTTTTGATTTCTCAGGCACTTCAAACCGACCTGATTTCTGGTGGCCAATCATCATTAACTACATTCTAGGTGGTATTATCATCGGTATTATTCAAACAATAACCGGCCATCCAATTTCAGAAATCTATAATATTGGGGATTTAGGCATCTCAATGGGTCGTAACATCGTTGTCTTCATTGTTTGGATTGCAACTTTATCCGTTAAAATACGCCGACTTCACGATACAGACCGCTCAGGCTGGTGGGTACTCATTGAATTCATACCGCTTATCGGGACAATTTGGTTCTATATCCTAATGCTCTTACCAACAAAAACAAACCGTTGGGCATAAGCAATTAATGTAACAGTCACACGTGTGGCTGTTATTTTTTTGCAAACAAAAAAGGCGATTAACACCGTTACGGTAGTGTTAATCGCCTTTTGTTAAGCGCCTAATTCTGCTTAACACCTTGTTATCTAATGGAGCCGGCGGGGGTTGAACCCGCGTCCATGCGCATTGCCACATCAATCTCTACACTCATAGTCGAACGATTTAGGAGTTCGCTAGTCCAAAACGCCGTCCGACAGAAGCTCGGATGAACTAGCTAGTTTGCAAATCTCTTTTAAACACCTCAAACGGCAGCGTTTAACGTAACCCAATTAATTTGAGACCCGGATCTAACCCTTGGGTGAAGTCAGGCGGATCACGCTATGCTGGTGTTTAGGCAGCTACAGCGTAAGAATTGTTATTGTTTGCAGTTATAATTAACTGTAACGTTGTTAACGTAGACGTAACCTACGAAGTGCAACTCACGCTCACCTACACATGTCGAATCCGTAACGGCCCCGATATGCAAATACTAGTTTAGCATATCAGCCAGTAATATGAAAGACTTTAACCCTATTTCACCACTAAGCGTTTCTTAGGAAACCGGTCTTTTAAAAAGGTTTGTAATTTTTCTACCGTCGTTTTAAAGCGCAACTTGGCAATCCGAATTTCACCGACATAAAAACAAGCTTCGACTAAGTCACCTTGTGTTAGTAATTCAATCTTAGAAATCGCTGCAAATTGATGAATAGTATTTAAGTTTGCAATCAAACTTGTTTTGGTTAAACCACGAGGCCAAAAAGCAATCACAATTAAAATTACAACAGAGCCGATACCTGTGATTTGATCGCTGAGCGTTCTGCCCATCACTAACGTTAAACCTAGTAAGAGGATTCCAGCACAACATAAAAAAATCGTCCATAGTCGATTCCGTTTTGCGCGCCAAACCATTTTCGTTTCAACAATCAGCCAGATAATGAGCAAGGCAATTGCCAATAAGCCATAAAATAATGTAAAACCTGTCATATTCCCATTCCCTCCACTAAAAAATGACCAGCCATGCGCTGGTCATTTTTGCTGATGCCTTAGACGTGGCCAATTTCAACAACGTCTCTGGCAATCATTACTTCTTCATTAGTTGGTACTAATAATACTTTAACGCGAGAATCGTCAGCGCTGATGACGCGTTCTTGAGCCATCACGTTATTGCGTTCTGGATCAACTTTAACGCCAAAGAAACTCAAGCGATCGGCGATGCGTTGGCGCATTAAGATGTCACCTTCACCCATTCCGGCTGTAATCACTAGGACATCAAGACCACCCATAATGGCAACGTATGAACCAACATACTTGATTAAACGATTGACGAAGATATCAATTGCCAATTGTGATTCTGGACGTTCTTCACGCGTTTTTTCAAGATCGCGCATATCAGGAGATAATCCAGAAATCCCATAAATACCTGATTTAGTATTCAAAATATCGATCATTTCTGCTGGATCTTTAATGTTTAATTTTTCCATTAAAAATGCAACGAGTGATGCGTCAATGTCCCCTGAACGCGTACTCATTGTCACCCCTGCAAGTGGTGTAAAGCCCATGGATGTATCCAACGATTTACCGTCTTTAATAGCAGTCACTGAAACACCACTACCAAGATGCATGGTAATCATCTTTAATTCTTCCAATGGTTTGCCTAACATTTCAGCAGCACGGTGGGAAACATACCGATGACTAGTCCCGTGGGCACCGTATTTTCGTGCGCCATACTTGTGATAATATTCCAACGGCAAACTGTAAAGATAATTTTCTTCAGGCATCGTTGTATGGAAAGATGTATCAAAAACAGCAACCTGTGGTACATCAGGTAAAATCTTGCGGAAAGCACGGATAACACCTGCTTCAGCAGGATTGTGTAATGGTGCGTATTCTGACAATTCTTCAATCCGTTTTAATGACGCTTCATCAATTAATGCGGATGACTTAAAGTCTTCCCCACCGGCAACGACCCGATGACCAATCCCACTAATTTCACTATATTCATTGATGATTTTAAATTCGATTAACTTCTTCAATAACAAATCAACCGCAACATCTTGCGTCTTAATATCCTGGGTCATTGAGAATTTTTGACCATCCCCGTATTTAACGGTAAAGACTGAATCGGATAATCCTAAACGATCAACCATCCCTTGTGCGACAACTTGTTCTTCAGGCATGATAAATAACTTCCATTTAAGGGTAGAACTACCAGCGTTAATTGCTAATACTTTTGACATCTAATCACCTTTTCTATTCGATTATTGTAAATTATCTTTATGCCAAGTCCGGATCTTCTGTAGATACGTTGCAAACGCCTTTTGATCGTTAGAATTTGGAAATTCACCTAATAAAATTTGGTCCACTTGTTTAGCCCTGGCACCTTGTTTTTGAAGGACTAAAATTGCTTTTTGACCTTCCTTAGTCTTAAACAAGTTTGCTGGTAAACTCAATAAGCCTTGCAAATAGACATGTTTTGTCACCCATTTAATCAGTTGCTTAGCTTCATCCGTTTCCAAAATCACATTTGGTACTAGGAAAAAGCCATAGCCGCCTTCTTTCACATAATGCATCGTTTGTTCAATCAACAAGTGATGTGCATATGAATGACCACTGGCAGCGTGGGTTTCAAAATCAGCCGCCCGTTCATCTAATGGATAAAAACCAATTGGTAGATCCGCAACGGCGATATCAACTGGTTTAACCAGTAGCGGTTCAATCGCATCCTGATGGAAAAAGGTTGTTGAATGCTTCTGCAATTCACTACTGATGCCCGCAATTTCCAACAAACTATCATCATTATCAACCCCAAAACCTTGCACGGTATTCCCCGTTAGTTTTTGAATATGATTGATTACGGTTGCCAATAAGTTCCCCGTTCCAACAACTGGGTCCAAAATTGTCTTGATTTGGTCAGCACCACCAAAAACCTCTGCCAAATAAGCTACAAGATAGCCGATCGCATCTGGTGTCATTTGCTTGTTTGGTTCCACTTTAACTTGACGCAAACCCTTGAGCGTTGCCAACTGTAATGCTTGGCGAATTTCTTCTGCTTCAAATTGGTTGAGATTAACCGCCGCATAAAGCGGTTCTAGTTGTGCAACAGTGGCAGCATCTGGTAAGCCGTCTTCAACCTTTACGCGGCCACCATCTGCAATATTAGCAATGGTCTCGGTGAGTGCATCCAAATAGGTTGTTTCTAAATTCTTTTCAATTAATTGTGTTGTTTGATCGAGTTGATCAAACAACGTTTCTACAGCACTCTTAGGCAAAATAGCCACCTCTATTCATTAGATTCCTGTTATATTCTATCGGTATTCTAACGGCAAAGCAAGTAATACAGGTGGGTATACCTAGAATTATAAATCATAGTAAGCGCTTTATCAAATAGAAAATTTATCCTTGATCTGTTTCATTCTGATCTGGAAACTGTTTTCGATAACCATTGTTTAACTCAATGATGATTAACTTGTGTTGCTGGTCGATACGACTCTTACCGATGTTAGTCTTTATACCTTGAATTGACTGAGTTTGCCGCGCTTTATTTGTTAATTTAAGCAAGATTTGCGTTTGGTAATAGTTAGTCAAACTGACGTAACTCTGTTGTTGCTGTTGGTAACTGTGGGTCACAATCAACAACGCACTTGTCACCAAGCTCAACATCAAAACTGCATTCAAGAGCGCGACTGCAGAGCGTTTAATCTGTATTTTTCGTGTCATGTTGCGCCTCCAAAAAACATTCATGTTGATAGGCTGTCCCATCGCTTAAGCGCGCTTCGAGTTCTAAAAAAGGTTCATGATACACCATTTTTAACCGCGAGACCCCATCAAACAGAGGCATATAACCATTCTTCGTACTCGAAACCACCAGTTCCTTCTTAGTTTTCGTTAAGGTATAGCGTCGTTTCGAATCTTTAGCGACGGTTAATTGCTGTTCATAATTCGCCTGTTCAATTGAAATAAATTGAGCGTCATCCAGAAAACGATCAAGTTCAATCATACTAATGTGCCAATTAATATTCTGACGTTCCATCTGGGTTAATTGCGTTGTGTGCGTTAGTGTTTTAGTGGTTGCCAATATTAATTGACTGCTCAATATCAGAATAACGAGAGCTATAACCATTTCAATCAGTGTAAATCCAGAGCGTTTAGTAACAATACCATTGAAGTGCAACTCGCTCACCCGCTTTATTTGTGACATAAATGGCCTGTTTTTTGGTGACGACTTGGTATGTTTCCCGTTGCAACTGCCATTGTGCTTGTGGCGGCTGCTCATTTGCCAATCGATTGGCAGCCATTGCCATTACAGCATATTCTGTAGCAGCACACCGCCGTTGAACTTGATGTGCTTTAAACTGCCGTAGACTCATTGTCAAGGTCAAGCCTCCCATCAGGAGAAGACTTAACGCCACGATTTGTTCTATTAATAGAAATGCCGGTCTACTTCTTAACATGTAACATCCCCCACATCATCTGGACCCGATATTCATAACGGTGCCCATCAATTTTAGACCGACAAATCAATGACCGCGGTCTAGCAGCTGAGTCATGATTAAATTGAATCCTAAACCATGTTTCTGGATCGACGCACATCAATGTTTCTGGAATCGGGATATCCATACTTTGGTATTGTGGATCCGCACTTGTGTAATGCAACGTGTGGTTGGTTTGATCCCAAGATAAGTGCACATTATGCGGCTCAACAGCGACATATTCGCGAGTCGCATGCCAAGACGCTTCAAATTGTTCAAAAAATAAACGCTCCGCCTGCCGTGCACGATAATCTCGAATATGTTGCAACGCAAATAAACTGACTACTCCAACAATGAACAAAACAAGACAGCTCTCGATTAAAGTGAACGCCTTATTTTGTATTTTGAACAACTTTATTATCCTTAATTGTTATGCCGCGTTTTTCAGCTTGTTTAACCTGATTATTGGTTAAATATTTTTCACCTGATGCTAAATCGGCTAGACTCGACACCGTTTTACCGTCATCCTCAGCTAATTCAACTTGTGTTTGAATCGTTGCCACTAGAGCCGTATCCGTTTTTTGCTCAGCTGTCTCTTTCTGATGCATTAAATTAGGTGCAATTAACAAGACTAACATTGCTATCACAGCTAGCACAACGACCATTTCAATGGCGGTTCACGAATATTTTTAAAATTAAACGATTGGAATGATAAATGATGCCCGAAAGTACAAGAGGTTTTAATAATTGGACCATTAAAGGAAAATATACACAACAAACTTTCATTGATGAAATTAAAAAAAGATATAAAGAAACTGGCATTGTGCCAACTCAACGGTCTTTCCGAACCCACGCAAGCTATTACTTATTTGGAAGCTGGACTGAAGCCCTTATTATGGCCGGAATATCTCCTTCAGAAGTTAAAGGCGATACACCAATTATTCGCCAATTTATCATCAATGAAGTTAAGCAACTTGCAATTGAATTAAAAAAAGCCCCCGCCAAAACTGAATACGCTAGATGGCTGAAGGCTATTGATTTATTTGGATCATGGGAACGAGTTTTAAAAGAAACAAAAATAGAAACTCGCTTATTCATAGAAGGAAAAGAAGTCAAATAACGTATCTTAATGCGAGGTGATTAATATGCAAGCAATCGAAATAGAAGAACTTGGTCTTTTTGTGGAATTGAAAAACTCAACTATTAATATAGAAGGAACCAAACATTTCAACCTAGAATTTCAAAGCGACATACTAGCTGGCATCTGGTTTCAGACACTATTGGACTTGGTGGAAACTTTGCCCGAATTTACGCTATAATCTAGCTGGGTATCAAGGAGGAATAATGATGGTCGCTGTAGATTTAAAAGGACAACAATTTGGCGAATTAAAAGTAGTCGCCAGAAATGGCAATGTTGGGAACCACGCTGCGTGGCTGTGTCAATGCTCATGTGGCAATCAAACCACTGTGCCGAGTAACAAGCTTAAATCTGGTGCTGTTGTGAGCTGCGGGCACTTAAAGCGCAATGTAAACCACACTGGATTAAGGCGTGGGTATCAAGATAAAAAGAAAAAAGGCGTCGCCACCTTCCTATTAGATTAAAAACTATAAAAAAATAAGCCTAACCCCAATTAAGGAGTTAGGCTTATTTAATGTCCTATGTTAGTCAAATGACACCCAAACATTATTGGCTGTGCCGACTGGGTGAACTGGCATCCATACCGAATTCCCGTTGTTAGTTGTCCAGTGACACCAAACATAACCGTCACGGACTGCAACACGATCATAGTAGATTGTTGTCCATGCTGGTAGCTTACCGGCATATGGTGCGCTTAGTGATGGTGTACCGAGACGCGCTTGGATTGGTTGATTGCCGTTCTTGAAGTGCCAGTTTTCCGCCCATTCATTAGCATTAGGCGTTGGTTTAACTGGATTGATTGGCGTTGTGTTTGTCCCGCTACCATTTTCAGGTAACCCTGTCTTCAAATCTTGCGCAAATTGTGACTTAGAAATGCCATGGCTTGCCAAATAACCATATGGGTCTTGATGATCACCCCAGACATTATCAGTAATCCATTTGTGCGTTACAATCCCGTAACCGGTATCTAAATTAGTGCTAATACCAAATTTCTTAGCTGAATCCCGCAATAGGTTAACGTAAACTGCGTAATCTACTTTAAACTGAGTAGCGTTAGTTGTGCGGGCCAATTCAACTTGAACCGGTGCATTGGCATTGCCCCATGTCCCAGCACCCCAACTTACATAACCATCAGCGCCAACTCGATAGACTTGACCACCGTCACCAACAACATATTGCGTATAAGCATAGTTAGTGTTCCAAGTACGCTTCATATAAGCTGCGTTATTAACTGCTGGCGCATAAGTCCCAGTTTCATGCGCAATCACTAACCGATTATTAGTGCGTTGATTAGAGCCTTCGTTAACACCTAATTGGTAAGTGTTATTGACCGAGTACGCTTGTGCCCCGCCAATCATAGCTGTTGATGCAACTAAAATAGCCGCCCCAAAGGCGACTACTAGTTTATTTAATTTTTTCATTTTGAATCTCCCTTCGTGGTGTCATAGACGACACCAATTAAGCCTAAGATTGTAAGCACCGTATTAACGATGCCTTGTACTTGGCTAGCTAAATCGTTGCTGAATTCAAT
>ENA-UOZS01000039-UOZS01000039.1-food-metagenome-genome-assembly--contig:-NODE-39-length-64836-cov-9.762585_pt1 | contig 64836 bp, 54 predicted proteins | sample MGYA00249875_ERZ772737 | MGnify/ENA primary metagenome ERZ772737 (study PRJEB29005, sample SAMN08379463) | food metagenome | isolation source: cheese - non spiked | study: EMG produced TPA metagenomics... | reverse complement strand
GTATTTCAAAATCATTCGAAATTAGCTCGAAATTATAGCCCACTCACAGCCCCTTGTGTCACGATATTTCTCGCTCACGTGCCGTGACTGGGCGCACGAAAGACGTTGAACTGACTCTTTATCAGGCTATTTCGTGTGTATTCCAGCAGTATATCACCAGGTGCTGGGTTCGCCTCATCCAACCAGAGGTTGGCCAGAAGCTTCACGCTAAGACGGCCGGATATTAATTCGCTGGCGAGGGGATTCGGGCAATAACCTTAATTTCAAAATCAAATCCGGCCAGCCAGTTAACGCCGATAGCCGTCCAGTTTGGGTAAGGTGGCTGTGGAAACAGCAGTTTCTTCACCTCCATGATGACGGGGAACTGGTTTTCTGGATCGGTATGAAACGTCGTGACATCAATCAGATCGTCAAAAGTGCATCCTGCGGCGGCCAAAGTCGCCTGTAAATTATCGAATGCCAACTGCACCTGAGCGGCGAAATCAGGCTCAGGCGTGCCATCGCTGCGGCTGCCGACCTGACCGGAAACAAATAACAGATCGCCAGAGCGAATAGCAGCCGAATAGCCATGCTCCTCATAAAGGGCATGTCGATTGGCAGGGAAGACAGGATTACGTGGATGCATGGCATTTCCTTTTCTGTCAGAGGCGTTGTTGTGGTTACTTAAGAGAAGTAACATACGCAATGTATGTGAAAAATGTAATTCACATACGCCGCGTATGTCAAATTAAAAATATCGCTTTTATAGGAAGTTCTATGGCTACAAAACGTCGTGCTGAAACAGCTCAGGAAAATCGCGAAAAATTGATTCATGCGGCGCGAAAGGCGTTTGCTGAGAAAGGCTTTGCTGCAGCGTCGATGGATGAACTGACGGCAAGCGTGGGGTTAACGCGCGGTGCGCTGTATCATAATTTCAGGGATAAGAAAGGGTTACTGGCGGCGGTGGTCGCGCAGATAGACAGCGAAATGGCGGGCAACGCGAAAGCCGTTGCCGCGGCCACAGACGATGATTGGGAAAGACTGCTGGCGGAAGGTATCGCCTACATCAACATGGCGCTCGTTCCGGAAGTTCAGCGTATCGTGCTTCTTGACGGTCCGGCCGTTCTGGGCGATCCGGCGCAATGGCCCAGCCAGAACAGCTGTCTTGAGTCGACCCGTCAGACCATCGAAAAATTAATCGAACGCAACGTGCTTAAAAAAATGGATGCGAAAGTCGCAGCCCATCTGTTGAACGGCGTTGCGCTGAATGCTGCCTTGATGATTGCCGCGAGTGATGAGCCGCAGAAGACGCTGCCGCATGCCATCGAGGTGTTTACTCTGCTGGCAAGCGGGTTACGCAACGGCTAACGATCTTTCCGCCACGCATCGGCCGTCAATGCTTCACCAAAGTGTCCGGCAATCAGGCGTTTTGTCAGGTCGTGGAGCGGGGAGGCCAGCACGTCAGCGGTACTGCCGCGCTCAACGACTTCACCCTGGTGCATCACCAGCACCTGATCGCTGATGTGCTTCATCATGCCCAGGTGCTGAGTCACGTAGATATACGATATCCCCTGCTTTTCCTGTAGCTCCAGCATCAGGTTGATGAGTTGCGAACGCATCGACATGTCCAGCGACGCCAGCGCTTCGTCGGCGATAATGACCTTCGGGCGCAGGATCAGCGCGCGGGCCAGTCCGAGACGCTGTTTTTGGCCCGGGGCCAGCATGTGGGGGTAATAGCTGACATGGTCGGGCAGGAGACCTACCAGACGCAGGGTTTCGACAATCCGTTTGCGACGCGCTTCCGGCTCCAGGTCGGTATTCAACCGCAGCGGGAAATCCAGGATCTGCGAAATACGCTGGCGCGGGTTGAGGGACGTTGACGGATCCTGAAAAATCATCCGAATGCGCTGGCTGCGGAAAGAGTAGTCACCAAATTCCAGAGGATGATCGTCAATCAGTATTTCACCGCCGCTTGGCTCAACCATACCCGCGAGCATTTTTGCCAGGGTCGATTTACCCGAGCCGTTTTCACCGATAATCGCCAGCGTCTGCTTTTCGCGCAGCGTAAAGCTCAGCGGTTTAACCGCCTCGACGGTCTGACGGTGAAACAGGCCGGTGCGATAGCGAAAGGTCTTACTCAGGTTACGCACTTCCAGTAAGGTTTCGACCATTTCACTCTCTCTCCATGTTCAGCGGGAAATGACAGGCAAACAGATGATTTTTCGGCCCTGTCAGGCGCGGTGTTTCAATGCATTTACGCTGAGCATACGGGCAACGCGGACCCAGACGGCAGCCAATGGGCAGCGATTCCAGCAGCGGTATCGCGCCAGGCAGAGTATTCAGACGGCTCTTGTGTGGCATTGCGCTGCCAAAATCAGGGATCGCCCTGATCAGCGCCTGCGTGTAGGGATGATGCGGCGTCGTCACCAGGTCTTCGCTTGGCGCGGTTTCTACCGTTTGTCCGCAATACATCACGTCAATTTTATCCGCCCACTTGCTCAACATTTGCAGGTCATGGCTGATCAGCAAAATGGTGGTGTTGTTATTCTGGTTCAGACGCGTGAGCAGGCGGAAAATCTGCGCCTGAGTCGTTGGCTCCATCGCGTTCGTCGGTTCGTCCGCAATCAGCAGACGCGGCTGATTGGCCAGGGCGATAGCAATCATCACTTTCTGGCATTCACCGTCGGTCAGTTCGTAGGGGAAACTGCGCATCGCGTCTTTATGGTCTTTGATTCCGACACGGTGCAACAGCTCAATGGCACGGCGTTTACGCCAGCCGAAACGCTGCCACCAGCGGCCTTTATAGGTCCAGCCGGGGATATTCTGCATCAGCTGTTTCCCGACGCGCTCGGACGGATCGAGACAGGATTGCGGCTCCTGAAAAATCATCGAGACGTTATGGCCCACCAGTTTACGGCGTTCGCGCGGGGAGAGACGCAACAGATCGATGTCGTCGAAACGCATACGGTCGGCGGTCACCCGCCAGTTGTCCTTTGCCACGCCGCAAATGGCTTTGGCGATTAGACTCTTACCGGAACCCGATTCGCCCACCAGCCCGCGTATTTCGCCCTCAGCGAGCGTAATACTGATGCGATCCACCGCTTTAACCCAGCCTTCGCCCGTTTTAATTTCGATCGTGAGGTTGCGGATATCAAGTAACGGCATTATTGCACCCCCGCATTGATTGCGCGGCGGATCCCGTCGCCAAGCAGGTTAACGAGCAGAACGCTCACCATGATGGCCGCGCCCGGCAGCATGACCGTCCACGGCGCAACGTAAATCAGCTCCAGCGCATCGCCGAGCATTGCGCCCCATTCCGGGGAGGGGAGCTGCGCGCCCAGGTCCAGGAAGCCCAGCGCTGCGATATCCAGAATCGCCATCGACAGGGCGCGGGTGATCTCCGTCACCAGCCCGGCGGCAATGTTAGGCAGCACGGCAAACCACAAAATATTAAACGTGGTGGCGCCATCCAGACGGGCGGCAACGACATACTCTTTCTCCAGTTCGTCGTGAACCAGGCTGTAAACCGATCGCACCATGCGCGGCAGAATGGCCAGCCAGACGGCGAACATCGCATGTGTGAGGTGCGGCCCCGCGAAGGCCACGACGATAATCGCCAGCAGCAGCGAAGGAATAGAGAGCAAGGTATCAAGAATATGGTTAAGCACGGCAGACCGCAGCCCGTGGGTAGAGCCGGCAAAAATGCCCAGCGCAAGGCCGCATATCGCGGCGGCCAGGGTGACCACGAACGCGCCGCCTACCGTAGGTGCGGCGCCGCTCAGTAAACGACTTAGCACGTCGCGTCCGAGATCATCAGTCCCCAGGAAGAACGAAACCTCCCCGTAACGCGACCACGATGGCGGTAAAAGCTGATAACCAAGGAACTGCTGATCGATGCCATACGGCGCAAACCACGAACCCAAAACACACAGCAACACGAGGCCAATGCAGCCGTAAAAGCCGATCATCGCCGTGGTGTCGCCGTAGAAATTACGCCACACGGTGCGTAGCGCACCAGGCGTGCGCTTTTCGCTGTAGACGTTATCGTAAGGCATACCATTCCTTATGCTTCAACGGGTTGGCCATGGCACCCAAAATATCGGAAACAACGTTAACAATAATAACCAGCGAGCCAATCACCATCACTCCGGCGGAGATCGCAGCGTAATCCTGCTGGCGAATGGCGTTGATCATCCAGCGTCCAAGGCCCGGCCAGCTGAAAACCATCTCGGTGATCATCGCCAGCGTCAGCATGGTTGAGAATTGCAGCCCAAGCCGTGGGATTACCGGCGGCAACGCATTGTGCAGCACATGGCGACGTAGAATCGTCAGGCGAGACAGTCCGCGTGTGGCGGCGGCTTTCACATAGTTTTGATCGAAGACTTCGATAGTGCTGATGCGCATCAGGCGGATCACTTCGGTCGTCGGTGCGACGGCCAGCGTGAGCACTGGCAGCACCATATGGCGCAGGGCGCTCACGATCATTTCGTCGCGCCAGACTGAATCGGAAAGCCAGGCGTCAACGATGGCGAAGCCGCTCACCGTTTGCACGTTATATAGCAGGTCGAAACGGCCAGACACCGGAAGCCAGCCTAACGTCAGTGAGAAGAAGAGGGTAAGCAGCAGCGCCAGCCAGAAAACAGGGATGGAAAAGCCAATTAAGGCAAGCGCGCTGATGAATTTATCCTGCCATTTATTGCGATAAATTCCCGCCAGCATCCCCACCGGGATCCCCACCATGAGGGCAAAGCCAAAGGCGAGTATACACAGCTCCATGGTGGCCGGGAAAACCATCTTCAGCTGCTCAGAGATGAGCTGTCCGTTGATGCTGGACACGCCAAAATCCCAGTGCAACAGGCCGTTAAACCAGAACAGCCAGGCGTCCCAGAGGGATGAGCCCTGAAGCGGGGCGTGCGGCGTAAAGTAGCTAAGGCTAAAGCCGACAAAGGTCAGGAAGAACAGGGTGACCAGCAGTAATAGCAGCCGCCGCAAGGTAAATATAATCATGGTTTTTTCACCTCTTGTTCTTTCTCACGAGTCACGCCCGCGAAGGAGGCGTTACCAAACGGGCTGAGTACCAGCCCTTTTATATCGTAACGGTAGGCCTGAAGGCGCAGGGAAGAGGCAAGCGGCAACACGGGAAGCTCTCTGGCCAGAATATTTTGCGCTTCATCGTAGGCCTCAATGCGTGAAGCAAGCTGTTGAGATGAGAGGGCTTTTTGCAGCACAGCATCAAATTCCCGGTTACACCAGTGCGCGTAGTTGGTCTGGGAGTTGATCGCTGCACAGCTCAGCAGCGGACGGAAGAAGCTGTCCGGGTCGTTACTGTCGGTAGACCAGCCAGCCAGCGTTAAGTCGTGATTCATGTCCATCAGACGCGCCTCCTGGAAACGGCCTTCGACAGGAACGATGATCACCTTAACGCCCACCTGGGCCATATCTGCCTGCAACAGTTCGGCGGTTTTCAGCGGGCTGGGGTTCCACGCCTGAGAGCTGGTGGGTACCCACAGCTGAAGCGTCAGGTTTTCTGCCCCCAGTGCTTTAAGCTGTTCGCGCGCTTTCGCCGGATTATATTCCGTGATCTTCGCCTCGCCGTCATAGGCCCAGGAGGCGCGGGGCAGAATAGAGGCGGCGGTTTCCGCGGTGCCGTAATAAATCGACTGCATCAGACGCTGATTGTTGATCGCTAACGCCAGCGCATGGCGCACGGCCGGATTATTCAGCGGTGGCTTATCGGTGTTAAACGCCAGATAGGCGATGTTCATTCCCGGGCGTAGGGTCAGGCGCAGGCGGGGGTCGTCGCGCAAAATAGTCAACTGGCTGGCCGCAGGCCACGCAAGGACGTCGCACTCACCGGTCAGCAGTTTGGAGAGGCGGCCTGTTCCACCTGAACCCAGATCAACAATAACCTGCGGCATCAGCGGTTTGCCGCGCCAGAAATGATCGTGTCGTTGCAGGCGAATGTACTGTCCGGCGCGGTACTCAGCTAACTGGAAGGGTCCTGTGCCCACAGGCTCACGATCGAGACGTTCCTGACGATCCTTTTTCGTCAGCTGATCTGCGTATTCGGCTGACATGACGGACGCGTAGTGCGTCGCCAGGTGCCAGAGGAATGAGGCGTCCGGGCGCGTCAGGCGAAACTCAACCGTGCGGTTATCCAGCTTACGAACGCTTTTGACCGTGTCCGCGAATTGCAGACTGTCGAAGTAGGGGAAGTTTCCGCCGTTGACGTTATGCCACGGATGGTTGCGGTTAAAGATGCGCTGGAAGGTGAAAACCACGTCATCCGCGTTGAGCTTGCGGGTTGGGGTAAACCACGGGGTGTGCTGAAAAGCCACATCATCGCGTAGACGGAAGCGGTACGTGGCGCCGTTATCAAGCACTTCCCAACTTTCAGCAAGCTCCGGAACCAGCCGATAGGTATAAGGATCGACGTCGAGCAGGCGATCGTAAATCTGTGCGGCCAGCGTATCAACAATCACGCCGCTCCCCGCCTTTTGCGGGTTAAAGGTATCAACTTGCCCGCTGACGCAATAGACGAAACCACTATCACGAATATCAGGAGGCGCAGTACGATCGGGCGCAGCAAAGGCCAGATTGCTGAACAGACCGAGTGCAAACAGGGATGATAAAACCAGGCGCATAGTTTTTAAGGTTTTTAGATTCGATCTGCAAAGTGTATCGCACTTACGCCTGCTTCGTAAAAATGTCTGGGGGTAAGTGCTGATAATGTCAGCGCATTTGATGTTTTTTGAGCAATGCCCTTAACTGATGGTAGGTCAGACCCAGCAGTTCAGCTGCCCGTTTCTGGTTATATTTCGCCTCTTTCAGGCTCCGTTCCAGCAGTTGCTGCTCCTGCTGATGCTGGAACTGGCGTAAATCGAGCGGCAACGCCGGATCATGCTGGCGCGCCGCCGGAGCAAGGAGCTGTTTAACCTCGCGCCGAAACGGATCGAGAATAATGTTGTCCAGTTCGGTCTCGCTGCTGCCATGACGGTAAACAGACCGTTCCACCACGTTTTTCAGTTCACGGATATTCCCCGGCCAGTGGTAACCGAGCAGGGTCTCGGTGGCCTGTTCGCTGAAGCCCGGAAAGAGCGGCAGGCCCAGTTCCCGGCACATCTGAATGGCAAATTGATCGGCCAGCAGCATGATATCGCTGCGTCGCTCACGCAGCGGCGGCAACTGGACGACATCGAAAGCCAGCCGGTCCAGCAGGTCGGCGCGGAATTTATCTTCTGCAACCATCGCGGGCAGATCGGCGTTAGTGGCGCACACCAGGCGAACGTTAACCTGAAGCGGCTGACTTCCGCCAACGCGTTCCAGTTCGCCATACTCAATGACGCGCAGCAGCTTTTCCTGTACCAGCATTGGCGCGGTCGCCAGCTCGTCGAGAAAGAGCGTTCCGCCATCGGCACGTTCAAAACGACCGGGGTGCCGTTTTTGTGCGCCAGTAAACGCGCCGGCTTCATGACCGAAAAGCTCCGTGTCGAGCAGATTTTCATTCAGCGCCGCGCAGTTAAGCGAAATAAAAGGCCCGTCCCAGCGGCCAGACAGAAAGTGCAGACGGTTAGCGATAAGTTCTTTACCCGTTCCGCGCTCACCGATAATGAGCACCGGTTTATTCAGCGGCGCCAGGCGCGATACCTGCTCAAGCACTTCCAGGAAGCTGTTTGCCTCGCCAAGCAAATTGTCTTTATATTCAGCCATGATGAAATTAACCACTCCTTAGTGATATTCACCAGGTGAGAATAGCCGCTGGATGGATAAATATCAATGACACCCAGTAAAATCAATAAGATAAAAAGTTGGCATGGGATTTGTATTAACTACTCAGCAGGGCATCGCCCGATAACAGAACTATGAGGATTGAATTATGGGTATTTTTTCTCGTTTTGCCGACATCGTGAACGCCAACATCAACTCGCTGCTGGAGAAAGCAGAAGATCCGCAGAAGCTGGTGCGCCTGATGATTCAGGAGATGGAAGACACGCTGGTTGAAGTACGCTCCACCTCCGCCCGCGCGCTGGCAGAGAAGAAGCAGTTAACGCGTCGTATCGAGCAGGCGACTGCCCAGCTTAACGAGTGGCAGGAAAAAGCTGAACTGGCGCTGCGCAAAGATAAAGAAGATCTGGCCCGCGCTGCGCTGATTGAGAAGCAGAAGCTGACCGATATGGTGGCCACGCTGGAACATGAAGTGACGCTGGTGGATGATACTCTGACGCGTATGAAGAAAGAGATTGGTGAGCTTGAAAACAAACTCAGCGAAACCCGTGCACGTCAACAGGCGCTGGCGCTGCGCCACCAGGCTGCAAGTTCGTCCCGCGACGTGCGTCGCCAGCTGGACAGCGGCAAACTGGATGAAGCGATGGCGCGTTTCGAATCGTTCGAACGTCGTATCGACCACATGGAAGCGGAAGCCGAAAGCCACAGCATCGGTAAGCAGAAAACCCTGGATCAGCAGTTTGCTGACCTGAAAGCCGATGATGAAATTAGCGAGCAACTGGCGGCGCTGAAAGCCAAAATGAAGCAAGACAACCAATAATAAATCCTGCGGCACCTGAGCGTGCCGCATCGCAAGACAAGGAGTACACATGAGCGCGCTTTTTCTGGCAATACCCCTGACAATTTTCGTGCTGTTTGTTCTGCCCATCTGGTTATGGCTGCACTACAGCAACCGCTCTTCTCGCGGGGAGCTGTCGCAAAGCGAGCAACAGCGGCTGGCGCAGCTCTCTTCTGAGGCAAACAAAATGCGCGAACGTATTCAGGCGCTGGAAGCCATCCTGGATGCGGAACACCCGAACTGGAGGGAGCGTTAATGGCTGGACTAAATCTGAATAAAAAACTGTGTCGCATCCCGCAGCAGGGCATGGTTCGGGGCGTTTGCGCCGGGCTGGCACACTATCTGGATGTCCCGGTAAAACTGGTACGTGTGGTCACCGTATTGTCGATTTTCTTTGGCCTGGCCTTTATTACACTGGTGGCTTACATCATTCTGTCGTTTGTACTTGATCCGATGCCGGAAGGTGAGCTGGATGCGGAAAACACGCCAACCAGCAGCGATCTTCTTAACGCGGTGGATGAACAGCTGAGCGCAGGGGAGAAGCGATTGCGCGAGATGGAACGTTATGTCACCTCCGATACCTTTACGCTGAGAAGTCGTTTCCGTCAGCTTTAAGAGAGAACTTACATGAAACAAAACTGGCAACAGGCCGGTCAGAAGGTAAAACCCGGCCTGAAAATCGCAGGTAAACTGGTTCTGATGACGGCGTTACGTTATGGTCCGGCTGGTGTGGCGGGCTGGGCGATCAAGTCTGTTGCCCGTAAGCCGGTCAGAATGTTGCTGGCGGTCGCCCTGGAGCCGCTGTTACAAAAACTGGCAAAACGCGTTTCACGTCGCTACTTTTCACGCTAATCCCGCTCATATAAGCCCTTTCTCGCGCTGAGGGAGGGCATAAATTCCCCCTCTGCTTTTTCTCTTTCTTTGCGGCAGCTCACATTACTGCGTTGCGCTGCTTTGAGAATGCCTTTTTCAGCCCCCAGGTCCGTTGACAGATATTTTTCATGGGAGTAGATTGCCACTCCGTGGGACCGCTACCATGGAAAATAATGTGAACGCAAAAATTAAATACCTTATCAATCATATTTACGGTGAATCATTTTCAGATGCACACCTGGACGTGTTATTAACTAAGCTTCAACTGGCGGCGGTTAATATTACGGAGAAGCGTAAGTCAGGCTGGGATGAAAAAGATGTTGTTCTGATTACCTATGCCGATCAGATCTCCGCGAAAGGGGAGAAAGCATTGCCGGTATTTACCCGGTTCTATAATGAGTGGCTTTCTCGTACTTTTTCTCATGTCCATCTTTTACCTTTCTATCCGTGGTCATCAGATGATGGTTTTTCCGTTATTGATTATCATACCGTTGCACCTGAAACGGGAAACTGGCGCGATGTCGCGGAATTAAAACAGTCAGCCAGCTTAATGTTTGATTTCGTTTGCAATCATATGTCAGCGAAAAGCGAATGGTTTGCGAATTATCTTGCGCAGAAGCCTGGTTATGAAGATTTCTTTATTTCTGTCGATCCGGAAACCGATTTATCCGCGGTGACGCGCCCACGCGCTCTACCGCTGTTGACGCCGTTTACGCTTAATGATGGCAGCGTTCGTCATTTATGGACTACATTCAGCGATGACCAGATCGATCTCAATTTCGCCTCGCCGCAGGTGCTGATTGCAATGGTTGACGTTCTGCTCCATTACCTCATGGAAGGGGCGCGTTATATCCGTCTGGATGCGGTCGGGTTTATGTGGAAAATCCCGGGAACAACCTGCATCCATCTGGAACAAACCCATTGCCTTATTCAGCTGTTCCGCGCCATTACGGACGCCGTGGCACCTGGAACGGTGATCATTACTGAGACAAATGTTCCGCACAAAGACAACATCTCTTACTTCGGTGATGGTGAAAACGAAGCCCAGATGGTCTATCAGTTTTCCTTACCTCCGCTGGTGCTGCATGCCGTTCATCGTCAGGATGTGAAAGCACTTTGCCAATGGGCGGGGTCGCTGGCACTGCCTTCTTCACACACTACATGGTTTAATTTCCTGGCATCGCATGATGGTATCGGTTTGAATCCGTTGCGCGGCATTCTTCCGGAATCAGAGATCCTCTCGTTGGTCGAAAATCTTCAGCAGGAAGGCGCGCTGGTCAACTGGAAAAATAATCCTGACGGAACGCGAAGCCCTTATGAAATTAATGTCACCTATCTTGATGCGTTAAGTTTACAAGACAGTTCAGATGAGGAACGTATTGCACGGTTCCTCCTCGCGCATGCTGTGTTGTTAAGTTTCCCAGGCGTCCCGGCTGTTTATATTCAGAGCATTCTTGGTTCGCGGAACGATTATGAAGGCGTCGAACGCCTCGGATATAACCGCGCGATTAACCGGAAAAAATACACGGCGGGGCAGCTTGATAGCGAACTGAATAATAAGAAGAGTATTCGTTATCAAATTTATTCTCGTTTGAGTGAGTTTATCGCTATTCGTCGCGGCGAGAGGGCGTTCCATCCGGATAGTCAGGCTGCTTTCGACGCAGTGGGTAAACAAATTCTTAAAATTATTCGTGTTGCTGAAAATGGCGAGCGAATTACAGCATTATTTAATTTTAGCAATAAAATGCAGACCGTTTATGAACAAACGCTTTCTGGTAAGGAATTATTATCAGGACAGGATATTAGCGGTACGGAGCTGATCCTCAATCCATGGCAGGTAATGTGGATTAAAGAAAACTAAAAAGGACCCTAAAATGAAAATGCCAAAAATTGTGCTGTTATCAGCACTGGTTTCGTGCGCCCTGTTATCAGGCTGTAAGGACGATAAAGCATCTCAGGTCACCATTGAGTTTATGCACTCGTCGGTAGAACAGGAGCGTCAGGCCGTTATCACGAAATTGATTGAAAAATTCGAAAAAGAGAACCCGACTATAACGGTGAAACAGGTACCCGTTGAGGAAGATGCCTATAACACCAAGGTTATTACTCTGGCCCGTACCGGTGCGCTACCGGAGGTGATAGAGATCAGTCATGACTACGCCAAAGTCATGGATAAAGAGCAGTTGCTGGATCGTGACGCCATCGGCCGCGCCGTCAAGGCGGTGGGCGAGGAGACATTTTACGACGGCATTTTACGCGTGGTTCGCACGGAAGATGGCAGCGCATGGACGGGGGTGCCGGTTAGCGCCTGGCTGTCCGGCATCTGGTATCACAAAGATGCGCTCGCGGCAGCGGGGATCGAGGAACCGCACAACTGGGAACAACTGCTGAAAGCCAGTCAGGCGCTCAACGATCCGGCGAAAAAACATTACGGTATCGCGCTTCCAACCGCAGAAAGCGTCATGACGGAGCAGGCTTTCTCGCAGTTTGCTTTGTCTGGAGGGGCTAACGTCTTTGATGCAAACGGCAGCGTGAAAATCGATACCCCTGAGATGTCGAAAGCGCTGGAGTTTTATAGGGCACTGGCCGCGAACACCATGCCGGGCTCGAATGATGTCATGGAGATCAAAGACGCCTTCATGAACGGTTCTGCGCCTATGGCCGTTTACTCTACCTATATCCTGCCCGCGGTCTTCAAAGATGGCAATCCGGCCAACCTGGGGTTCGTAGTCCCGACGGAAAAATCATCAGCCGTGTACGGCATGATCACTTCGTTGACGATCACTACCGGCCAGACCGAAGAGGAAACGCAGGCCGCCGAGAAATTTGTCACCTGGATGGAGCAGGCTCAGAACGCCTCTGATTGGGTCATGATGTCTCCGGGCGCCGCGCTACCGGTCAATAAACTCGTGGTGGGCACAGATTCCTGGAAAAACAACGACGTTATCAAGGCCTTTGGTCAACTGCCTTACGAGCTGATTGCGCAGTTCCCGAACGTCCAGGTGTTTGGTGCCGTGGGCGACAAGAACTTTACCCGCATGGGAGATGTTACCGGGTCCGGCATTATCAGTTCCATGGTGCATAACGTGACGGTGGGACAAAAAGATCTCAGTGCGACGTTAAGCAACAGCCAGAAGAAACTGACTGACCTGATATCACAACGATAGGAGCGCTTTGCGAAGGGAATTATGAAGACGTTGTTTTCTGGTCGTTCAGATATGCCTTTCGCCATGCTGCTGTTGGCCCCCAGCCTGATTTTGCTGGGGGGCCTGGTGGCCTGGCCAATGATTTCAAACATTGAAATCAGTTTTTTACGTTTACCGCTGAATCCGCGTATTGATGCGGTGTTCGTCGGTCTGGATAACTACATTCGCATCCTGGGCGATGCTGCGTTCTGGCACTCCCTGTGGATGACGTTCTGGTATACGGCGCTGGTGGTGATCGGCAGCACCGGACTGGGGCTGGCCGTAGCGATCTTCTTTAACCGTGAATTCCGCATGCGGAAAACGGCACGTTCACTGGTGATACTGTCCTATGTGACGCCGTCTATTTCACTGGTATTTGCCTGGAAATACATGTTCAACAACGGCTACGGAATTGTGAACTATCTTGGCGTTGATCTGCTGCATCTCTACGATCAGGCGCCGCTGTGGTTCGATAACCCTGGCAGCAGTTTTGTCCTGGTCGTGCTGTTCGCCATCTGGCGTTACTTCCCGTATGCCTTTATCTCGTTCCTCGCGATTCTACAGACCATTGATAAATCCTTGTACGAAGCGGCAGAGATGGACGGGGCGAATGCCTGGCAGCGTTTTCGTATCGTGACGTTGCCCGCCATCATGCCGGTGCTGGCCACGGTGGTCACGCTGCGCACCATCTGGATGTTCTACATGTTTGCGGATGTTTATCTGCTCACCACCAAGGTCGACATTCTGGGCGTATATCTCTACAAAACCGCCTTTGCGTTCAATGACCTGGGTAAAGCAGCCGCCATTTCCGTTGTGCTGTTTGTGATCATCTTCGCTGTCATTCTGCTGACCAGAAAAAGGGTAAACCTCAATGGCAACAAATAAACGCGTTCTGGGCCGTATCGGTTTTTATCTGGGACTGGCGGTATTCCTGATTATCACGCTGTTTCCGTTTTTTGTGATGCTGATGACATCGTTCAAAAGCGCGAAAGAGGCGATCTCACTGCACCCGACTATCCTGCCGCAGGAGTGGACGTTACAGCACTACATCGACATCTTTAACCCGCTGATTTTCCCGTTTGTGGATTATTTCCGTAACAGCATGGTGGTGTCACTGACCTCCTCGGTCATTGCGGTGTTTCTCGGTACGCTGGGCGCTTATGCGTTATCCAAACTGCGCTTTAAAGGGCGCACGACGATCAATGCGAGCTTCTACACCGTCTATATGTTCTCCGGGATCCTGCTGGTAGTGCCGCTGTTCAAAATCATCACCGCGCTCGGCATTTATGACACCGAGCTGGCGCTGATCATCACCATGGTGACGCAGACGTTGCCGACTGCGGTCTTTATGCTGCGCAGCTATTTCGACACTATCCCGGACGAAATCGAAGAAGCCGCGATGATGGACGGCCTGAACCGCCTGCAAATCATCTTCCGCATCACCGTGCCGCTGGCGATCTCGGGTCTGGTGTCAGTCTTCGTTTACTGCTTCATGGTGGCGTGGAATGACTACCTGTTCGCCTCCATTTTCCTGTCCAGCGCCAGCAACTTCACGTTGCCGGTGGGGCTGAACACGCTCTTCAGTACGCCAGATTACATCTGGGGTCGCATGATGGCGGCATCGCTGGTGACCGCACTGCCCGTTGTCATTATGTATGCCCTGTCTGAACGTTTTATTAAAAGTGGTTTGACCGCCGGCGGCGTAAAGGGCTGAGGCGGCCGATTTTAACAAGGAGTGAGTCATGAAAAAATTAGTTGCGACAGCGCCTCGTGTAGCGGCGCTGGTGGAATACGAAGATCGTCCTGTTGCAGCACATGAAGTGAAGATTCGTGCCCGTTATGGCGCCCCGAAACACGGCACCGAAGTTGTGGATTTCCGCGCGGCAAGCCCGTTCATTGATGAAGAGTTTAACGCCGAGTGGCAGATGTTTACCCCACGTGAAGAGGGGGCAGCACGCGGCATCGAATTTGGTAAATTCCAGCTGGGTAACATGATCGTCGGCGACATCATCGAATGTGGTGCGGACGTAACGGAATACCAGATCGGCGACAGCGTTTGCTGCTACGGCCCATTGCAGGAAACGGTCATCGTCAACGCGGTGAACAACTATAAGCTGCGCAAAATGCCGCAGGGCGCATCCTGGAAAAACGCCGTTTGTTACGATCCGGCTCAGTTCGCCATGAGCGGCGTGCGTGATGCTAATGTCCGCGTAGGGGATTTCGTTGTAGTTGTCGGGCTGGGCGCTATTGGCCAGATTGCGATTCAGCTGGCGAAAAAAGCTGGCGCGTCAGTGGTTATTGGTGTCGATCCTATTGAACATCGCTGTGAGATCGCCCGCCGTCACGGTGCAGACCACTGCCTGAACCCAATCGGTACCGATGTCGGTCTTGAAATTAAGAAACTGACCGGCAAGCAGGGCGCGGATGTGATCATCGAAACCAGCGGCTTTGCAGATGCGCTGCAATCTGCGCTGCGCGGACTCGCCTACGGCGGCACGATCTCTTACGTGGCTTTCGCCAAACCTTTTGCGGCAGGCTTCAACCTGGGCCGCGAAGCACACTTCAACAACGCGAAGATTGTCTTCTCCCGCGCATGCAGTGAACCCAACCCGGATTATCCACGCTGGAGTCGCAAGCGTATTGAAGAGACCTGCTGGGAATTGCTGATGAACGGTTATCTCAATTGTGAAGATCTGATCGACCCGGTCGTCACCTTTACCACCAGCCCGGAAAGCTATATGAAGTATGTCGATCAGCACCCGGAACTCAGTATCAAAATGGGCGTTACTTTTTAAGCTAAGGACAGCAAATCATGAAAATCGCAACACAAAACCAGGCCTTTTTCCCGACCGCTATCATGGAAAAATTCAAATATATCAAAGCGATGGGATTTGATGGCTATGAAATTGATGGCCGACTGCTGGTTGAACATCTCGACGAAGTGAAAGCCGCTATCAAAGCCACCGGTCTGCCGGTCACGACGGCGTGTGGCGGATACGATGGCTGGATCGGGGATTTCATCGAAGAACGCCGCCTGAACGGTCTCCAGCAGATTGAACGCATTCTGGAAGCGCTGGCAGAAGTTGGCGGAAAGGGGATTATCGTTCCGGCTGCCTGGGGGATGTTTACCTTCCGTCTGCCGCCAATGACTTCGCCACGTAGCCTGGACGGCGATCGCAAAGCGGTCCGCGCTTCCCTGCGCTGGCTGGATGAGGTAGCAGCACGCACCGGTACTACCGTCTACCTGGAGCCGCTGAACCGCTATCAGGATCATATGATCAACACCCTGGCCGACGCGCGTCGTTACATCGAAGAGAACGGCCTGAAGCACGTGCAGATCATCGGTGATTTCTACCACATGAACATTGAAGAAGACTCACTGACGGAAGCGTTGCATCACAACCGCGATCTGCTGGGTCATGTGCATATTGCTGATAACCACCGCTATCAGCCGGGCAGCGGCAGCCTTGATTTCGCCAGCCTGTTCGGTCAGCTGCGTGCTGATAACTATCAGGGTTATGTGGTGTACGAGTGCCGGGTTCGTGCCGACGATCCGGCTCAAGCCTATCAGGACTCACTCAATTACCTGCGTGAATGCTAAGGATGACGAGCGTGATGAGTGCTTCTACACCTTTGCCTCTGCGCGTCGCCATCATTGGCGCCGGGCAGGTTGCAGACAAAGTGCATGCCTCGTATTACGCCACGCGCAGTGATGTTCAAATGGTGGCTGTCATGGACAGCCGCCTTGAGCAGGCACAGGCGTTCGCGGAACGTTATGCCATTCCAACGGCATGGCAGGACGCTCACGAGATGTTGCAGAAAGTAAAACCGGATGTGGTGAGCGTCTGTTCGCCTAACCGGTTCCATTTTGAACATGTGATGGCGGCTCTCGAAGCGGGTTGCCATGTGATGTGTGAAAAGCCGCCGGCAATGACGCCGGAACAGGCCGACCAGATGCGCATCGCGGCGCGCAAGGCAGGAAAAGTCCTTGCGTATGATTTTCATCATCGCTTTGCCCTGGACACCCAGCTCCTGCGCGATGCGGTAATGAACGGCACACTCGGTGAAATTTACTTCACTTCCGCGCAGGCGCTGCGTCGCTGCGGTGTGCCGGGGTGGGGCGTTTTCACCAATAAATCGCTCCAGGGTGGCGGGCCGCTTATCGATATCGGCATTCATATGCTGGATGCTGCGATGTACGTGTTGGGCTTCCCGGCTGTGAAGCGGGTAACCGCGCACAGCTTCCAGAGACTGGGGAACCGGAAACACAACGGTCAGTTTGGCGAATGGGATCCTACGCAGTTTACCGTGGAAGATGCCCTGTTTGGCACGATTGAATTCTGCAACGGCGGCGTTCTGCGTCTGGACACCTCCTTTGCGCTTAACATCCGCGAGCAGTCCATCATGAACGTCTCTTTCTGCGGTGATAAGGCAGGCGCAACGCTGTTCCCGGCGCATATCTATAACGACGAAGCCGGTGTTTTAGAAACCCTTATCCATCGTGAAGAGGCGGACGATCAGCGCCATCTGCGCAGTATGGATGCCTTCGTGCGTCATGTGCTGGGAGAGCACGTTATGATCGCTGACGCAGAACAGGGTCTGGTTATTCAACAGCTTGTTGCCGCGCTTTATGAATCAGCAGAAACAGGGGAAAGCGTGACATTATGCTGAACGTGTCTGTATTAAACGATCCGGGCTTTTGTCCTCACAGCCTGAACAAATATGCCTCTGTCATGTCATGCGGGAATGGATACATGGGCATTCGCGCTACGCATGAAGAAGATTACACCCAGCAGACCAGAGGCATGTATCTCGCGGGGCTTTATCATTGCGCGGGTCGCAACGAGACTACTGAGCTGGTCAATCTGCCGGATATCACCGGTATTGATGTTGAGCTTGATGGCGTCAATTTCACGCTCCTGTCAGGCGAAATTCTTGAATGGCAGCGCGAGCTGGCCTTTGCTAACGGCGAACTGCATCGCAACGTTGTCTGGCGTGCACCCGACGGGAAACGTTATCGGCTGGAGAGCCGTCGTTTTGTTTCGCTGGACCAGTTGCCCTTAGTGGCAATGCAGTTCTCGATCACACCGCTTGATGGCGACGCTCAGGCCGTGCTGAAAACCGGCATAGATGCGACACAAACGAACAGCGGCAGACAGCATCTGGATGAAATCTCGGTCAGGATCTTTGACCAGCACTACATGCAGGGCGTGTATGAAACGCAGGACCGTGCATCTGAGGTTGTGGTTTCGGCGTATTGCCAGCTCTCGACGAAAAGCGACAGCTGTTTCACCGCCAAAAACCGCCGTCTCAGCGTGCATCATTCGCTGACGATTGCTCGGGGTGACACTGTCACGCTTGAGAAGATCGTCTGGGTGGCTCATCGTAGCGAGAAAGCGCTGTCGCAGGAGTCATTCGCGCGCAACGCGCTGGCCGATCTTAAAGTCTGTGCGGCAAGAGGTTATGAGGCGTTGCTTGAAAGCTCAGCGTATGCCTGGAAAGATGTCTGGCGCGACGCACGTGTGGAAGTGACTTCCACAGAGCAACAGGATCAGCTGGCGCTGGATTACGCCGTCTGGCATCTGACGACAATGACGCCTGCTCATGATGAGCGAAGCAGTATTGCGGCGAAAGGGCTGACGGGTGAGGGGTACAAGGGGCACGTCTTCTGGGATACCGAAATTTTCCTGCTGCCGTTCCATCTGTTTACCCGCCCGCAGATTGCCCGCAGCCTGCTACGCTATCGTTGGCTTAATCTGGCAGGCGCACGGGAAAAAGCGCGCCGTAACGGTTGGCCGGGTGCATTGTTCCCGTGGGAAAGTGCGGCCAGCGGACAGGAAGAGACGCCAGAATTCGCGGCCATTAACATCCGCACCGGGGTTCGCCAGAAGGTGGCTTCCGCACTCGCTGAACATCACATCGTAGCTGATATCGCCTGGGCCGTGGTCGCTTACTGGCAGGCGACACACGACGATGCCTTTATGCGGAATGAGGGGCTGACGCTACTGATGGAAACCGCTTCGTTCTGGATGGGACGCGCGACGGAAATCAATGGTCGTCTTGAGATCCATGACGTGATCGGACCGGATGAATACACCGAGCATGTCAACAACAACGCCTACACCAACTATCTGGCCTGGCACAACGTTGCCTGCGCGCGTCAGTTTATGGCGATGTTTGGCCGTGAAGATGCGCGTTTTACGGAGAATGCCGGGAAGTTCCTGGCGCGCCTGTGGCTGCCAGAGGCCGACGCAGACGGTGTGATCCCGCAGGATGATACCTTCATGGCAAAACCTGCCATCGATCTGAGCCGCTATAAAGCCAAAGCGGGTAAGCAAACCATTCTGCTTGATTACTCTCGCGCGGAAGTGAACGAGATGCAGATCCTGAAGCAGGCCGATGTGGTGATGCTTAACTACCTGCTGCCGGAACGGTTTACGCCGCAGCAATGTGCCGCCAATCTTGCGTTCTACGAGCCACGCACGATTCATGATTCATCCCTGAGTGAAGCCATTCACGGCATTGTGCTCGCACGCTGCGGTGACACCGAGGGGGCGTATGCCTTCTGGCGTGACGGTATCGCCATCGACCTGGGGGACGACCCACACAGCAGTGATGAGGGTATTCATGCCGCCGCCACCGGTGCGATCTGGTTGGGCGCTATTCAGGGGTTTGCTGGCCTGCACATTAGCGAAGGGGAGCTGCATCTTGCACCGAAACTGCCTGTTCACTGGCAGAAACTCGCCTTCCCGCTGCGGTGGCGGGACGCAACAATGCACATTACCTGTGAAAATGACCAGTTAACCATTGAGACTACCGCACCTGTCACATTGACGCTGTGGGGTAAAACGCTGCACGTATCAGGGCGAAAAGTCTGCGCGCATAAGGACTTTCTTGCACCTGTTAATGGGACCGCTACCACGGAGGGGCGCCATGACGCTTAACGCTGTTGTATTCGATCTGGACGGGGTGATCACCGATACCGCGCATCTTCACTTTCTGGCCTGGCGCGCCGTGGCGGAGGAGATTGGTATTACCTTCGATGAAGTATTTAACGAACAGCTGAAGGGAATAAGCCGTATGGACTCCCTCCAGCGCATTCTGAAACATGGCGGGAAAGAGGGGATGTTCAGTGACGAGCAGCGCCTGGCGCTGGCAACGAAAAAAAACGCGCTTTACGTCCAGTCGCTGGCATCACTGACGCAGGATTCGCTGCTCCCGGGTATTCGCGACGTGCTGGCGGATATTCGCGCCGCGAAGGTCAAAATTGGGCTGGCATCCGTATCGCTTAATGCCCCTGGGATTTTGCACGCGTTGGGCATTCATCAGGCTTTCGATTTTTGCGCCGATGCTTCGCGCATATGCCGCTCAAAGCCGGACCCGGAGATCTTCCTTGCAGCCTGTAAAGGACTGAACGTGCGTCCTGAAGAGGCCATTGGTATCGAAGATGCCGCCGCAGGGGTAGATGCGATCAACGCCGCAGGAATGCTGTCGGTCGGAATTGGGCCTGGCCTGAACCATGCGGGATTACAACTTCATTCAACGCAGGAACTGACATGGGAACGCCTGACGGCGTTCTGGGCATCCCGGGCGTATTGATAAGGAATTAATAATGGCTCAACTGTCTCTGAAACACATTCAGAAAATCTATGATAACCAGGTCCACGTGGTTAAGGATTTCAATCTCGAGATTGAAGATAAAGAATTTATCGTCTTCGTCGGTCCATCGGGCTGTGGGAAATCCACGACGCTGCGAATGATTGCCGGCCTTGAGGAGATCAGCGCAGGTGAACTGATTATTGACGGGGTTTGCATGAATGATGTTCCCGCCAAGTCCCGTGATATCGCAATGGTCTTCCAGAACTATGCGCTCTATCCGCATATGACGGTCTACGACAACATGGCGTTTGGCCTGAAGATGCAAAAAATAGCACCTTCCATCATCGAAGAACGTGTTAGCTGGGCGGCCCAGATCCTGGGTTTACGCGACTATCTCCAGCGTAAACCTGGTGCATTGTCAGGTGGTCAGCGTCAGCGCGTGGCGTTAGGCAGGGCGATAGTGCGTGAAGCAGGGGTCTTCCTGATGGATGAACCGCTGTCAAACCTCGATGCCAAGCTTCGTGTACAGATGCGCGCTGAAATCAGCAAGCTGCACCAGAAGCTCAACACCACCATGATTTACGTGACGCACGATCAGACGGAAGCCATGACGATGGCGACCCGTATTGTGATTTTAAAAGACGGCATCATTCAGCAGGTGGGCGCGCCGAAGCAGGTTTACAACGAGCCGGCGAATATGTTCGTTGCAGGCTTTATTGGTTCACCTGCGATGAACTTCATTCGTGGCGCGATCGACGACCGATACTTCGTGACGGAAACGCTGCGTCTGGAGATCCCGGAGGAGAAGCTGGCCGTACTGAATGCGCAAGGTTACCAGCGCAAAGCGGTCGTCTTTGGGATCCGTCCGGAAGACATTCTCACGCTACAGCGCAGCGGTGAAAACATCGCGGCGAAGATCAGCGTCGCTGAGCTGACTGGGGCAGAATTTATGCTTTATGCCAACGTGGGCGGGCATGAACTGGTTGTCCGTGCGGGAGCGGCGGATGATTACGTTGCAGGAGATAATATCGGCATCCAGTTCGATATGAGTAAGTGCCATTTCTTCGATGCTGATACTGAAGCAGCTATTAGATAAGAAAGGTATTCGCCGGAAATGAAAGTTTCCGGTTTTTTTGTATGTTAATTATAAAGGAATATTTTAATGAGTACTCTACTAAGAAGTGCTGCGCTCGTTTTGTGCGCAGGGGTAAGCTGCGCGCAAGCAACAGAGTCAACCAAACAGTGGGAATTTAATATTGGTGCCATGTATGAAATTGAAAACGTCGAAGGGCAGGGCGACGATAAAGATGGATTATATGAACCTTCCGTGTGGTTTAACGCCACGTATGATGCGTGGACAATTTCACTGGCGATGTATCAGGAAGGCCCGGTTGATTACAGCAGCATGACGCGCGGCACCTATTTCGATCGTCCTGAATTTGAATTACGGTATCGCTTCATTGGCACAGAGGATTTTACGCTGGGTCTTACGGGCGGATTCCGTAATTATGGATATCATTTTAAAGATGAGCACGGTGCGAAAGACGGTAGTGCTAATATGCAGCGCTATAAAATTCAGCCTGACTGGGATGTGAAATTAACAGATGACTGGCGTTTTGGCGGTTGGTTTGCCATGTACCAGTTTGCGAATGACCTGGGAAAAACCGGTTATTCTGACAGCCGCGTCGAAACGGAAACCGGATTTACCTGGACAATAAACGAAACCGTCTCTGCAAAAGTTAACTACTATTTAGAGCGTGGCTTCAATATGGACAGTTCACGTAATAACGGTGAATTCTCCACCCAGGAGATTCGTGCCTACCTGCCTGTTTCATTAGGCCAGACAACGCTTACACCTTACACCCGTCTGGGGCTCGATCGCTGGTCAAACTGGGACTGGCAGGACGATCCAACTCGTGAAGGGCATGACTTCAACCGACTGGGTCTGCTCTATGCTTATGACTTTGCGAATGGCCTTTCCATGACGCTCGAGTATGCCTACGAATGGGAAAATCATGACGAAGGCGAGAGCGACCGCTTCCACTATGCGGGTGTCGGCGTCAATTACGCGTTCTGATGACGTTATACCAGGGGCGTTTGCCCCTGGTTTTTAGCGTAACGAAGCTGCATCTGAAAAATGTGTTTCAACCAATACCTTATGCGGCGCAGGTTTATCCGCAATGCACCTGAACAACAAATCGCAGCTCTCTTCGCCCAGCTTTTTCGTGGGGATATCAAAGCCGCCTGGTGCAGGGGTTAAAATGAGAGATAGCATCGGGTCGCTGTATCCTGCCATTGCGACCTGTTCCGGGATCGCCAGATTTAGCGCATCCGCGGCACGATAAAGACTCAGCAATTTCATGCTGTCAGTCGCAAAAACCGCATCGGGCGGGTTGTCTGAGGAGAGTAGCTGGCAGGCCGCCTGAAGCGCGCTTTCATGGGTATAGCCGCCATCGATAACCCAGGTCGGGTTAATTTCGATGCCGTGTTTCTCAAGGCTGAATTTATAACCCGCCAGGCGATCGATAGAGACGTGATAATCGAGCGGGGCATGCAGGCAGGCAATTTTGGTGCGGCCATGCGTGATAAACGAGTCTGTTAATATGGCGCTGTCGCGGAAATTATCCGTGTCGACAGAATAGATATTCTGGTAATTTCCTTCCACTTTACCAATGACGACCACGGGCACACCGTATTCATCCAGCGTCGAGAAAAACGACTCGTTCGCCGGCGAGCTTAGCATGATGATGCCTTTGATCATCTTCTGCTTTATTTTACCCACGCATTTTTGCAGATCATCTTCACTGCTTTTGGACGTTTGTAAAATAACATCAAAACCTTCTTCTTCTGCTTTTGCCGTTATGGCATGCAGTACATCTGAGAAAAAGGGATTTCCTGCAGTGGTCTTGGTTGAGCGGGTCGAAATAACCATAATGGCGTCGAAGCCAGAAGAGGTGAGTGCGCGGGCAAGTTTATTAGGTTGGTAATTTAACTCATCTATCGCCTTCAACACCTTTTCACGCGCTTCAGGAGAAATATTCGTTTGTTTATTCAGAACGCGTGACACGGTTGATTTCGAAACGCCAGCAACGCGGGCAATATCATAGATGGTGGGTGACATACACCTTACTCACTCCAGACGGACAGCAATTGCGTCCATCTTACTGGAGAGAAAACGGCAATAGCAATAATTAAGAATTGATAATCAACGATCTGCCCCAATTTACTGTATTCTGAAGTGACTTTGTTCAGGGTTCCAGACAATGAAGGACGGCGATGAAGCGACTTAAAAACGAATTCAATTCTCTGGTGAACCGTGGCGTTGATCGCCATCTGCGTCTTGCCGTTACCGGGCTGAGCCGCAGCGGTAAGACGGCATTCATTACGGCGATGGTCAATCAACTGTTGAACCTGCATGCTGGGGCGCGCCTGCCACTGCTTAGCGCGGTGCGCGAGGAGCGATTGTTAGGCGTAAAACGCGTACCGCAACGTGATTTTGGCATCCCCCGTTTCACCTATGATGAAGGTCTGGCACAGTTATACGGGGAGCCTCCCGCCTGGCCCACCCCGACGCGTGGCGTGAGCGAAATTCGCCTTGCGCTTCGTTTTCGCTCGAATGAATCCCTGATGCGTCACTTCAAAGAAACGTCCACGCTGTATCTCGAAATTGTGGATTATCCGGGAGAATGGCTGCTCGATTTACCGATGCTGGCGCAGGATTACCTGAGCTGGTCCCGGCAGATGACCGGTCTGTTGCAGGGGCAGCGGGCAGAGTGGTCGACCAAATGGCGCCAGCTTTGCGAAGGGCTGGATCCGCTGGCACCGGCGGATGAAAACCGTCTGGCTGTCATAGCCCAGGCCTGGACGGATTACCTGCATCAGTGCAAGCAGGAAGGGCTGCATTTTATTCAGCCTGGCCGTTTTGTTCTGCCGGGAGATCTAGCCGGTGCTCCCGCGCTACAGTTTTTCCCGTGGCCGGACGTTGACCGCATCGGCGAATCGAAGCTGGCACAGGCAGACAAGACCACTAACGCCGGTATGCTCCGCGAGCGATACAATTATTACTGTGAGAAGGTGGTTAAGGGTTTTTATAAAAATCATTTTTTACGCTTTGACCGCCAGATCGTGCTGGTGGACTGCCTGCAACCCCTCAACAGCGGGCCGCAGGCGTTCAATGATATGCGGCTGGCGCTGACGCAGCTGATGCAAAGTTTTCATTATGGCCAGCGTACGCTGTTTCGCCGTTTATTCTCGCCGGTCATCGACAAGCTGCTGTTTGCCGCCACAAAAGCTGATCATGTGACGGTCGATCAGTACGCCAACATGGTATCCCTGCTGCAACAGCTGGTGCAGGATGCCTGGCAGAACGCGGCGTTCGAAGGGATTAGTATGGATTGTCTGGGTCTGGCGTCCGTACAGGCTACACAGAGTGGGTTGATTGACGTGAATGGCGAGAAAATTCCGGCCCTGCGGGGCAACCGACTCAGCGACGGTGAGCCGCTCACGGTCTATCCGGGCGAAGTTCCCCCGCGTTTGCCGGGCCAGGCTTTCTGGCAAAGCCAGGGTTTTCAGTTCGAAGACTTCCGTCCGCAGAGCATGAACGTTGACCAGCCATTGCCGCATATCCGTCTGGATGCCGCGCTGGAGTTTTTAATTGGAGATAAATTGCGATGACGGAACCGTTAAAACCCCGCATTGATTTTACCGGCCAGCTTGAGCAGTCCCCGCATGAGGCGTTTAAAACAGCGCAAACCTTCAGCGGTCCCCAGGCCGACAACTTTGCTCCCGTGCTGGCAGAGGAGCCGTTGGTGGAAGAGGGGCAGGCGGAAGCGGTCGTTGATGCGGCACTGCGCCCGAAACGCAGCCTGTGGCGTAAGATGGTGACCGCCGGGTTAGCCCTTTTTGGTGTGAGCGTAATTGGTCAGGGCGTGCAGTGGGGCGTCAATGCCTGGCAAACCCAGGACTGGGTAGCGCTGGGGGGATGCGCCGCCGGGGCGTTGATCGTTGGTGCGGGCGTCGGCTCGGTCGTGACCGAGTGGCGTCGCCTCTGGCGTCTGCGTCAGCGTGCGCACGAACGCGATGAAGCGCGGGATCTGCTGCACAGTCACGGCACCGGAAAAGGGCGTGCTTTTTGTGAAAAGCTTGCGGCTCAGGCCGGGATAGATCACTCTCACCCGGCGCTTCAGCGCTGGTATGCGGCGATCCACGAAACCCAGAATGACCAGGAAGTGGTCACGCTCTATGCGCACATTGTTCAGCCGGTACTGGATGCGCAGGCTCGTCGTGAGATCAGCCGCTCGGCGGCGGAATCCACCCTGATGATTGCCGTCAGTCCGCTGGCGATGGTGGACATGGCCTTTATCGCCTGGCGCAACCTGCGCCTGATCAACCGCATCGCCAGACTGTATGGCATTGAGCTTGGCTATTACAGCCGACTGCGCCTGTTCAAACTGGTGTTGCTGAATATCGCCTTCGCCGGGGCAAGCGAACTGGTGCGGGAGGTCGGGATGGACTGGATGTCGCAGGATCTTGCGGCGCGTCTCTCTGCCCGGGCGGCGCAGGGGATTGGTGCCGGTCTGCTGACGGCACGCTTAGGAATCAAAGCGATGGAGGTTTGTCGTCCACTCCCCTGGATCGATGGCGATAAGCCGCGGCTGGGGGATTTCCGTCGCGAATTGATTGGTCAGCTTAAAGAGACGCTCAATAAAAAACCTTCTCAGTGAGGTTTCGTTTACTAATCGTGCGGGCTGTCAATATTTGTTGACAGCCACCTTCCCGAATACCGTGATCTGACATATCATTTTACTGTTATTGGCTTAAACGGTGAATTTCCCATGCGTCTGGAAGTCTTTTGTGAGGACCGTCTCGGTCTGACCCGCGAGTTACTCGATCTTCTTGTTTTACGTAGCATTGATTTACGTGGCATAGAGATCGACCCTGTCGGGCGAATTTACCTCAATTTTGCCGAAATTGAATTTAATACCTTCAGTAGCCTGATGGCCGAAATCCGCCGTATCGCTGGCGTTACGGATGTACGCACCATCCCCTGGATGCCATCCGAGCGGGAACACCTTGCGCTGAGCGCACTGCTGGAAGCAATGCCGGAGCCGTTTCTCTCTCTCGATCTGAAAAACAAAGTCGAGCGCGTTAACCAGGCCAGTTGCCAGCTGTTTGCGCAGACTCAGGAAAAGCTTATCGGTCATTACGCCACGCAATTGATCCCACGTTTTAATTTCCAGCGCTGGCTGGACAGCAACCCGCAAAATACCCATAGCGAGCACGTCGTCATCAATGGACAGAATTTTCTGATGGAGATCACGCCGGTCTACCTGAAAGGGGAAAATGCCGCGCGGGTGCTCACCGGCGCGGTAATCATGCTGCGCTCCACGGTGCGCATGGGACGCCAGTTACAGAACCTTTCCAGCCAGGACGTCGGCGCATTCAGCCAGATTATTGCGGTGAGCCCGAAGATGCGTCACGTGCTCGACCAGGCGCGTAAGCTGGCAAATCTTACGGCACCGCTGCTGATTACCGGGGATACCGGTACGGGGAAAGATCTGCTGGCGCATGCTGTGCATATGGCCAGCCCGCGTGCGGCAAAACCGTATCTGGCGCTGAACTGCGCGTCTATTCCTGAAGATGCGGTGGAAAGTGAACTGTTCGGGCATGCGCCGGAAGGCAAAAAAGGCTTCTTTGAACAGGCGAATGGCGGCTCGGTGTTGCTGGACGAGATTGGTGAAATGTCGCCACGCATGCAGGCGAAACTGCTGCGTTTTCTCAATGACGGCACGTTCCGCCGCGTGGGGGAAGATCATGAAGTGCACGTGGATGTACGCGTCATCTGCGCCACCCAGAAAAACCTGGTGGAGCTGGTGCAGAAAGGGGTATTCCGCGAAGATCTCTACTATCGTCTCAACGTTCTGACGCTCAATATTCCGCCGCTGCGCGATTGCCCGCAGGACATCATGCCGTTGACGGAACTGTTCGTCGCCCGTTTTGCCGACGAGCAGGGCGTGCCGCGTCCGAAGCTCTCTGCCGACCTGGGTACCGTGCTGACGCGTTACGGCTGGCCGGGCAATATTCGTCAGCTAAAAAATGCGGTCTATCGCGCATTAACTCAGCTTGAAGGGTATGAACTGCGTCCTCAGGATATTCTGTTGCCGGATTACGATGCCGGGACGGTCTCGGTAGGCGAAGAGGCAATGGAAGGCTCGCTGGATGACATCACCAGTCGTTTCGAGCGTTCGGTGTTAACACAGCTTTATCGCAGCTATCCGAGCACGCGCAAGCTGGCTAAACGTCTTGGGGTGTCACATACCGCGATTGCGAATAAGCTGCGCGAGTATGGGTTAAATCAGAAGAAGGGTGACGAATAAATAAAAAAGCCTCTTTGCAGAGGCTTTTTTACGTTTAGGCTTTAAGCGCCTCAAGTGCAGCGGTGTAATCCGGTTCGGTAGTGATTTCGTTAACCAGCTCACTGAAAACAACGTTGTCGTTTTCGTCGATCACCAACACCGCACGAGCAGCCAGACCTTTCAGCGCGCCTTCGGAAATGGCAACACCGTATTTTTCCAGGAAATCCGGGCTGCGCAGAGTGGAAAGGGTGATGACGTTGCTCAGGCCTTCAGCGCCGCAGAAGCGGGACTGGGCAAACGGCAGGTCAGCAGAAATGCACAGCACTACGGTGTTGTCCATTTCGGTCGCCAGCTGGTTGAATTTACGCACTGATGCAGCACAAACGCCAGTATCGATGCTTGGGAAAATGTTCAGGACTTTACGTTTGCCAGCAAACTGGCTCAGCGTGACGTCAGACAGATCTTTAGCCACCAGAGTAAAAGGCTGTGCTTTGCTGCCAGACTGTGGGATGGAACCTGCAACAGCAACCGGGTTGCCCTGGAAATGAACGAGTTGTGACATAGATATCTTCCTGTTTACAAATAGTTAACGTCGTGGCTAGTGTATGTCATCCACAGTTAGCACGGCAAACCAATTTTCTGCCTTTCCGGCCTGCAAGGAGTCAGTGATGAGAAGCGTTAAGGTCTATGAAGAAGCCTGGCCATTGCACACCCCGTTTGTGATCTCGCGCGGCAGCCGTAATGAGGCCTGCGTGGTCGTGGTTGAATGTGAAGAGGACGGCGTAAAAGGCGTCGGGGAATGTACCCCTTATCCTCGCTACGGAGAAAGCCTGGCGTCAGTCATGGCGCAAATTATGACGGTGGTGCCCGAGTTGCAGGCGGGCCTGACGCGTGAGGCTCTTCAGCAGAGGTTGCCGGCCGGCGCGGCACGTAACGCGATTGACTGCGCACTCTGGAGTCTGGAAGCGGCGAAACAACAAAAACCGCTGCCTGCGCTGCTGGACGTTACGCTGCCGCAATCGATCGTCACCGCGCAAACGGTGGTCATCGGTGAACCAGAGCAAATGGCGGCCAGCGCCCAGGCGCTATATGCAACCGGTGCAACCTTATTAAAGGTGAAGCTCGACGATCGTCTGATTAGCGAACGCATGGTCGCCATTCGTGCGGCGGTACCTGATGCCACCATTATCGTCGATGCGAACGAATCATGGCACAGCGAAGGGCTGGCAGCCCGTTGTCAGCTGCTTGCCGATCTGGGCGTTGCCATGCTGGAGCAGCCCCTCCCGGCAGAAGACGATGCCGCGCTGGCGAATTTTATTCATCCGCTTCCCGTCTGTGCAGACGAAAGCTGTCATACCCGTGAGAACCTGTCAGCCCTCAAGGGCCGCTACGAGATGGTGAACATCAAGCTGGATAAAACGGGTGGGTTAACCGAGGCCCTGGCACTGGCACAAGATGCCCAGGCGCAAGGCTTTTCCCTGATGCTGGGCTGTATGTTGTGCACGTCCAGAGCGATCGGTGCTGCACTCCCGCTGGTGAACAGCGTGCGTTTTGCCGATCTGGATGGCCCAACCTGGCTGGCGGTTGACGTTTCACCCGCCCTGAGTTTTACCTCCGGCGTACTTCATCTTTGAGGCTGCCAGCGCAGAAGATCTGTCATCGCTCTGAGGTATTTTTCACTCGCTTCATCCGAGGAAATAGGCGGAAACTCTGCGGTGATACAGTGAAGACTGAGGTCCGCGCACCAGCTGCCAAACGACCCGGGCGTTTCATACCCGACGCTGGTTACCAGAGGTAGAGCAAACGCATCCGCCAGCCACTGCCCGAGCGCTGTATGACGAGGATCTTCAATACAGGCGAGGGGATCGTGGAAAGAGACAACCCAGGCCGGGTGGATCTTATGAATAAGCTGACACAGCGCCTGGGTTTCGGGCTCGGAACCCGGTTTTTCTCCCGTAAGCAGGACCACATCTCGTTCCTGCGCCGAACTGTTCCAGCGATACACCGTTTCACCGGCACGCCAGTTTGCTGCCGGAAAGTTCCTGTTAAGGTCAACGCCTCGTGCGTTCGCCCGTAATCCAAGCTGGCATCCGTCCGGGTTGACGGTCAAAATCACATGATGTCGTCGTAAATCGGGGGCCAGCGTACGTAGCGCGCACGAAAGCGTCACGATGGACGAGTTTTCATCGCCATGTGTGCCCGCAATGATTAAGCCGCTAGTGCGATCGGGCTCGGGGGCCGGAAACCAGATCAGTGGGGCGCCTAAAAATGAGCGGCCATAATGTTCAGTCCCGGGCGGGAAGGCGCCGCGTTCCGTTCTTGGTCGGGTGGTTGCCATAATAAACCCTGATGATGAAGTCGCTTCTGGCAGTGTTGTGCAAAACCCGCGCTTAATCAAATAGTTTCCGTCTGTGTGTAAAATTGCCTGACATCAACTTTCCTGAGGAAGCATTTGCATTTCTCCGTTTCGAAACAAATAATTACGCATCTGCCTGTTACCTGACATCATTAAGGGGATCGTATGAAGCATCCTGTTTCGCTTCTTTGTACTGCGCTGTGGCTGTGCGGGTTTTCTTCACTTTCATATGCCGCGGAGGTTCCCAGGGGAACGGAGCTGGCGCAAAAGCAGGAGCTGGTTCGACACATTAAAGATGAACCCGCCTCGCTCGATCCGGCAAAAGCGGTGGGTTTACCCGAGATACAGGTGATCCGCGACCTTTATGAAGGGCTGGTGAATCAGAATGAAAAAGGGGGGCTGGTTCCCGGCGTGGCGACGCGCTGGCAGAGCAACGATAACCGTGTCTGGACGTTTACGTTGCGGGATAACGCGAAGTGGTCTGACGGTAGTCCTGTGACGGCACAAGATTTTGTCTACAGCTGGCGTCGTCTGGTTGATCCTAAAACTACGTCACCTTTCGCCTGGTTTGCAGCGCTGGCGGGTATTAATAATGCGCAGGCCATTATCGATGGTAAAGCTGCACCGGAAACGCTCGGCGTGACGGCAGTCGATGCTAAAACGCTGCGCGTGCAGCTGGATAAACCGCTGCCATGGTTCAGCAACCTCACGGCTAGCTTTGCGTTCTATCCTGTTCAAAAGGCAAACGTGGAAAGCGGTAAAGAATGGACGCGCCCTGGCGCGCTCATCGGCAACGGTGCGTATGTGCTGAAAGATCGCGTGGTGAATGAAAAACTGGTGGTTGAGCCGAATACTCACTACTGGGATAACGCCAGGACGGTGCTTAAAAAAGTCACCTTTGTGCCAATCAACCAGGAGTCCTCAGCGACCAAACGCTACCTGGCGGGCGATATCGATATTACAGAATCGTTTCCGAAAAACATGTACCAGAAGCTGCTTAAAGATATTCCGGGACAGGTTTATACACCGCCACAGCTTGGGACCTATTACTACGCGTTTAACACACAAAAAGGCCCAACTGCGGATGCCCGCGTACGTCTGGCGCTCAGCATGACTATCGACAGACGTATTATGGCTGAAAAAGTCCTGGGAACCGGTGAGAAACCGGCCTGGCATTTCACTCCCGATGTCACTGCCGGTTTTACACCGGAAATCTCGCCATTTGAGCAGATGTCGCAGCAGGAGCTAAATGCTCAGGCGAAAACGTTATTACAGGCGGCAGGCTATGGTCCCCAGCGCCCGCTGAAATTAACGCTGCTGTACAACACGTCTGAAAACCACCAGAAAATCGCCATTGCCGTCGCATCTATGTGGAAGAAAAATCTGGGTGTTGACGTTAAGTTGCAGAATCAGGAATGGAAGACCTACATCGACAGCCGCAATACAGGGAATTTCGACGTGATCCGTGCGTCGTGGGTAGGGGATTACAATGAGCCGTCGACATTCCTGTCGCTGCTGACGTCCTCTCACACCGGCAACATCTCACGGTTCAACGACCCTGCTTACGATAAGATTATTCATCAGGCGACGCTCGAAACCACTGAAAAAGCGCGTAATGCAGACTACAACATGGCCGAGAAGATCCTCGCCGAGAAAGCGCCGATAGCCCCTATTTATCAATACACCAATGGCCGCCTCATTAAGCCCTGGGTTAAAGGGTATCCGATAAATAACCCGGAGGATGTTGCGTACAGTCGTACAATGTATATTGAAAAGCATTAAAAAAACAGGAAAGGCGCTTAAGTGGTTTTGGCAAATAGCCGTACATCGCTTAAGCGCCTGAACTCACGGTTCATGGTACCTACAGGCTAGTTATTATCAAAATTCCTTTCATAAAAAATCATTTATTCTTTTGATGAATGCTTCGAGCGACATCTCTTTTCCAGTTTATTGAAAAGCGTGCAAGCATTTATACATCCTCCATGTAATAGCTTAATTCCTGCTATTTAAAACCTGACTTTTGTCCGATATAGGATTTTTCCATATTCAGGAGGTTTATTGAATAAGATGATATGTCTCTGCGATTTTGCAGCTGATGCTTAAATCAGCATTGATATAAATCAATTATTCAACGACAGGTGGCAATGAATTCAATATTCTCTATCAAGGCAGACGTTCATGCTAATCTATTGTGAATAAATGGTTAATACTTTCTGCGTGCCACTTATATCTGGAATTTATAAATGCTAGTGATTAGTGGAAAATTCTTAAGAAAAATCCATATGCAGATCTTTGATCTGAAAAGTTGATCATGAATGGGCTTTTGCTCTAATATGGTTTTGTAAAGACCCGTCACTCACTTAACTCGTATTTCTTGCAAAGAAAGGGACTGCTATGGCCGATTCATTTCAGAATGAGGTGCCCAAGGCACGCATAAATTTAAAACTGGCGCTGCATACAGGCGGCGCGCAGAAGAAAGTCGAACTGCCGCTTAAACTTCTCACTGTCGGTGATTTCAGTAATGGAAAAGAGAATCGTCCATTGTCCGAAAGGAAGAAAATCAACGTCAACAAAAATAACTTTAATAGCGTACTTTCGGAATTTAACCCGGAGGTTAATCTGACGGTGCCTAACACCATGGCTGTCGATGGTTCGGAGGAAAGTATAAAACTGAATTTCTCCGATATTAAGGATTTCGAACCTGAACAGGTTGCCCGCCAGATCCCTCAGCTCCGCGCCATGCTGGCCATGCGTAATTTATTACGCGACCTCAAATCCAATCTTCTTGATAACGCCACTTTCAGAAAAGAACTCGAGAAAATTCTTAAAGACCCGGCGCTTTCTCAGGAATTACGCGACGAAATGAGTGCACTGGCCCCGAAATAAGCGGCATGTGTAATTTGATGGATTAACCGGGAATATGCTGATGTCTGTGAATAGTGAAACCGCCTCCGCGCAGGGGCAGACCATCGTACTGGAAAAAGAGGGTGTTTACGCCTCCCTGTTTGAAAAAATCAACCTGACTCCGGCCTCGAGCCTGGGTGATATCAATGCGTTTCTGGATGATGCCGCGCTTTCTGACGCGCCGGCGGGTGAACGCCTGACGGCGGCGATGCAGGTGTTTATGGACTGCATCCGCAAATCTGGTCAGCCCGTGGAGAAGCTCGACAAGACCCTGATTGACCACCATATCGCCGAACTGGATTTCCAGATCAGCCGTCAGCTGGATGCCGTAATGCATCACCAGGCGTTCCAGAAGGTGGAGTCCCTGTGGCGCGGCCTGAAGCAGCTGGTGGACAACACCGACTACCGCCAGAATGTGAAAACCGAGATTCTGGACGTCTCCAAGGACGACCTGCGCCAGGATTTTGAGGATGCACCGGAACTGATCCAGAGCGGCCTCTACTGGCACACCTATACCGCCGAATACGACACCCCGGGCGGCGAGCCGATTGGCTCAGTGATTTCATCCTATGAATTTGACGCCAGTCCGCAGGATGTGGCGCTGCTGCGCAACATCTCGAAAGTGTCTGCCGCCGCACACATGCCGTTTATTGGCTCTGTCGGCCCGAAATTCTTCCTGAAAGACTCTATGGAAGAGGTTGCTGCGATTAAGGATATCGGCAACTACTTCGACCGCGCCGAGTACATCAAGTGGAAATCTTTCCGCGACACCGACGACGCCCGCTACATCGGCCTCGTGATGCCGCGCGTGCTGGGGCGTCTGCCGTATGGCCCGGACACCGTACCAGTACGCAGCTTTAACTACGTTGAGCAGGTGAAAGGCCCGGATCATGAGAAATACCTGTGGACCAGCGCGTCGTTCTCCTTCGCGTCAAACATGGTGAAGAGCTTCATCAATAACGGCTGGTGCGTGCAGATCCGTGGCCCGCAGGCGGGCGGGGCGGTGAAAGATCTGCCTATTCATCTGTACGATTTGGGTACCGGCAACCAGGTGAAAATCCCGTCTGAGGTGATGATCCCGGAGACCCGCGAGTTTGAGTTTGCCAACCTCGGCTTTATTCCGCTCTCGTATTACAAAAACCGCGACTATGCCTGCTTCTTCTCGGCGAACTCCGCGCAGAAACCGGCGCTGTACGACACCGCAGATGCCACGGCCAACAGCCGCATCAACGCCCGTCTGCCATACATCTTCCTGCTGTCGCGTATTGCGCACTATCTGAAGCTCATCCAGCGCGAGAACATCGGCACCACCAAGGACCGCCGTCTGCTGGAGCTGGAGCTGAATACCTGGGTGCGTAGTCTGGTGACGGAAATGACCGATCCGGGCGATGAGTTGCAGGCTTCTCATCCGCTGCGTGACGCGAAGGTGGTGGTGGAAGATATCGAAGACAACCCGGGCTTCTTCCGCGTGAAGCTGTTTGCGGTGCCGCACTTCCAGGTGGAAGGCATGGATGTGAACCTTTCTCTGGTGAGCCAGATGCCGAAAGCGAAAGCGTAACGTAAGGCAGGAAGCATGAAAACGGAACAACCGTTATGGGGCAGGGGCCAGATGGTCTCTCCCCAGCACTTCCAGCAACAGGCCGCGTATGCGGCCTGGTCTGCGGAATGCATCGCCCGGTTAGGCCTCTCCCATCCCTGGGGAGTGATTGAAGCCACTTTCGAACCGGATGCACTGAAACTGGGCCGCCTGCAGGCCCGCCATCTGCACATCCGTTTCCCCGACGGGACGCTTATCGACACGGATAATGCTGACGATCTGCCACCGGTTCTGGCGCTGGAGAGTGAATCAAATGAGGTGGTAGTGATGCTCGCGCTACCGCTGCTGCGCGCGAATGGTGGCAACTGTCTTAAGCCCGATGAGGTAGCCGGGCGTCCTGTTCGCTATCGCCAGCGTTGGCAGGATATCCGCAATACCTTCGGGGACGATACCCGCCAGATTGCGGTAATGCGTCCTGAGCTGACGCTGCGGTTTGCACATCAGAACAACAGCGATTACCTGACCTGTCCGGTTGCCCGCCTGCAGCAGGATCTGCAGGGGGCGTGGCAGCCTGATGAGACGTTTCTCCCCCCGCTCCTGGCCATCGAGGGCAGCCGCTGGCTGTTAACCCAGCTCGAACAGCTGATGATCCAGCTACGTGTACGCCTGAGCCGACTGATGGCCATGCGACGGGAAAGTAATGAGCGCATGGCAGACTTTGCCGTGGCCGACGTGTCGCTGTTCTGGTTGCTGAATGCCCTCAACAGCGCTGAGCCCGTGCTGGGGCAGTTTCAGCGCCATCCGCAAAGTCCGCCTGAACGCCTGTATCCGGAGCTGGCCCGCCTGGCGGGCAGCCTACTGACCTTCTCGCTGGAGCACCAGGTGAGTGCGATCCCGGTCTGGCAGCACGAGCAACTGAATAACGTATTTCCGCCGCTGTTTGATTTACTGGGGGACCTTCTGGAAGCCAGTCTGCCATCGCGGGTGGTGGCGATTGAGCTTGAGCACGATGCCCGGCTGCACTTCTGGCAGGCCCGTCTGCATGATCCGCGTCTGCGTGAAGGGGCGGATTACTACCTCTCCGTGCGTTCAATGGTGCCGGTAGCTCAGCTGCAGGAGCAGTTCCCGCGCCAGTGCAAGGTTGGCAGCCCCGATCATGTCAGAAGTATCGTCAATTCATCGCGGGTGGGCGTGCCGCTGACCCCGCTGCGCCATGTGCCGGCAGCCATTCCGTTACGTCTGGAAAATCAGTATTTCAGTCTTGATGTCTCTCATCCTCAGGCCACTGAAATGCTCCAGGGCGGCACCTGCATGTTTTACGTTCCGGGCATGCTCGGCGAGCCTGAACTTGAACTCTTTGCGGTGCTGAGAACATGAGTGAGCGTAAACGCGGCGCTGCCGCGGCCATTGATATTGATGCCCTGCTGCAGGATACCTGGCTGCAGGTGATCAGCCTGCGTCACGGTCCGAAATTTCAGGATGGAGAAGGGCGCACGCTGTGGGAGCGTTGCATTGCTGATGTCGAACGTGTGCAGCGTGAGCTGAAAGCGGGCGAACTTGATGAAGCCAGCTGCCGGCATATTCTCACCGCACAATGTGCGCTGCTGGATGAGGCGGTTAAGAGTCGCGGTGTGGAGGATGATGCCTGCGTGCAGTGGTATGACATTCCCCTGCAGGGGCACTTCCTTGGCACCATGGACGCCGGTGACACGCTGTGCGATCGGATGCGCGATGTGCTGCGTGAACCGGCTCCTGACCACGCTGTCGTGACCTGCTTCCAGCGGGTCATGATGCTCGGATTCCTCGGCAACTTCCGCTCCCTATACGATCCTGAGCGGCAGAAACTCATGAATGCACTTAATGAACATGTTGCGCCGTTCAGCTATTCACAACCCCATCCCGTTCTGGCGGAAAGCCATGCCGGACGGGGGATAAGGGGTTGGCTTGCATCATGGCCCATGCGCATTGGCCTGAGTGTGGTGGTGGTCACCGCATTATGGTGGGGACTGGATTGCTGGCTGGATCAGACACTGCTTACCCTGCTGCCGGGAGCCGTGAAATGAGCCCTGCACAACAGCGCGGGCTTGCGCTCTGGGCTGCCCTGCTGAGTGCAGTGGTCTGCCTGTGGTTTCTGCCAGCATCCCGGCTGGTTTCCGTTCTCGTCCTGCTGGCGGTACTGGGGCTAATCATGGCGTTCTGGGCTGTCGCCTGCCGTCGCGTGCAGCACGATTTCACCCTGTGTCTGGAGGACCTGCCTGAAACGAGTTATTGCCAGCCCGTGGTACTGGTCTGTGGCGATCTGCCGCTTGCCTGGCCGCATCAGTCACCGGTACTTACTGTCACGCAGGGCTGCTGGATCCGTGTGGAGGATCATCTGGAACTGGAGCAGGCCGCCCGTCAGGTACTGTGGTTGCGCCCCGACTGGGGACGTCAGCTGTCAGTGATGGTCAGTGTTTGTCCGCAGCAGCACCCTGACAGTGAACGCCTTACCAGTCGTTTGCTTGCCCTGCGCTGGCAGATTAGTCGGTTGCGTAAAGCAACCGGCCATTCTGTGCCACTGGTTCTGAATGGACAGGTCGGCAGTGCGATGATGAATGACATGCTCTGGCAGACGGCGATCCTGGGGGAAGGGGTAAAGGTCTGGAGTGGGACTTCAGCGCCTGGCTCAGTTGCTGAATGGGTTAATACTGGCGGAACGCCTGCGATGCATCAACAGGTGCTTATGAACAGCCTGATGAGCTGGTTCCAACAGCACGTCCACGCTGTCCTTATGGATGAAAACCCCGATATTCCTGTCATTGAACCTGTTGCGGTTCTGTGGGGATTGGGCCCGATCCTGGCCGGAAGCATGGCCACCTCTGTCTGGACAGCGTGGTTGTCCCGCCATACTGCGATGCAGCAGGTGTCTGGCTGGCAGCCGGCGGGAACGGACAGTACGGTTATTTCCCTGTTCCCGAATTTTGTCCTCCCTTTACTGCCAGAAGGACGAGGCCTGACACCGCATGGACGAACCTGGCGCGGTGCGCTCGGAATCTTCACGTTGGCGACCATTGCTGCACTGCTCAGCAGTGGCTGGAACAACCGCCAGCTGCTGCAACGCGTTAGCTTCGATATTGTCCGTTACAACAGCATCGCCATGGATGATTACGGTCCTAAAGCCAGCGCCGTACAGGTGCTGCGCGAGGATGCGGCGCTGCTGGATGAGCATGCACGCAATGGTGTACCGGCCCGGCTGGGTCTGGGGCTTTATCGGGGGGAACGTCTGCGAATACCGGTGCTGGAAGCGATCCGCTCATATGTGCCACCACCTCCTCCACCAAAGCCTGTGGAAAAGGTCGCGCCGAAAATCATCCGCCTCGACAGCATGTCGCTGTTCGATACCGGCAAATGGGCGCTGAAACCCGCCTCAACAAAGCTGCTGGTGAACTCACTGGTGGGGATCAAGGCGAAGCCCGGCTGGCTGATTGTGGTCGCGGGCCATACCGACAGCACCGGGGATGACCAGTCCAACCAGGTGCTGTCCCTGAAGCGTGCGGAGTCGGTGCGCGACTGGATGCGGGACACCGGCGATGTGCCGGAGAGCTGTTTTGCGGTGCAGGGCTACGGTGAAAGCCGACCTGTCGCCACCAACGACACGGCGGAAGGCCGGGCGCTGAACCGCCGTGTCGAAATCAGTCTGGTGCCGCAGGCGAACGCCTGCCAGCTGCCGGGCAACACCCCCGCGTCATCGCAGGATGATGGCGCTGATAACAACTTAACGGAGTAATTAACATGGCAATTCCAGTCTATCTGTGGCTGAAGGACGACGGCGGCGCGGACATCAAAGGGTCTGTGGACGTTCAGGATCGTGAAGGCAGCATCGAGGTGGTGGCCCAGGAGCATAACCTGTACATCCCGACCGACAATAACACCGGCAAGCTGACCGGTACCCGTATCCACACCCCGTTCCTGTTCACCAAGGAAATCGACTCCTCCAGCCCGTACCTGTACAAGGCGGTGACCACCGGCCAGACCCTGAAGTCTGCGGAATTTAAGTGGTACAGAATCAATGACGCGGGCCAGGAAGTGGAGTACTTCAACACGAAGCTTGAGAACGTGAAGCTGGTGAAAGTGAATCCGAAGATGCACGACATCAAGGACCCGGCGTTCGAGAAGCACAACCACCTCGAGCAGATTGAACTGCGCTACGAAAAAATCACCTGGACCTACAAGGACGGCAACATCATTCATTCCGATTCCTGGAACGAACGCGCCACCGCGTAAGTCGCATGCGGACAGGGCCCTGTCCGCAGTTTTTTGCACAGCGTCTGTATGCACGGACGCTGTGCAAAGAAAAACACAATCTGCCTGCCCGACCTGATGCGCTTTGGGTTCCTGAATAACAGGGAACAGCGACGGGCGGTAGCGTGTCCGGAACTGATAAAGAGAGAGTCTCATGGAAAATCCCGCCATCCTGTTACGCCGTCTTAACCCTTACTGTGCCCGCGCGATGGAAGGGGCCGCTTCCCTGTGCCAGACCCGCGCCCATGCGGAAATCCTGCCCGAGCACTGGTTGCTGAAGCTGCTGGAGCAGGGTGAGGGCGACCTGACGGTGCTGGCGCGGCGCTACGAATGGGATATGGATACGATATGGCAGGATATGCTGGGTTTTCTGGACAGCCTGCCACGTTCGGTGCGCAGCCGTCCGCAGCTGTCGGACAGTGTCCGGGCTCTGATGCAGGAGGCCTGGCTGCACGCCTCGCTGTCGGGGGAAGAGCACATCCGCAGCATTCACCTCCTGATGGCCCTGGTGGACAAACCGAAACTGGTGCGCTGCGACGGCCTGTGGCCGCTGCTGACGCTGGCGCAGAGCCAGCTTGAGCGCCTGCGGGGGCTTCTGGATGCGCAGTCGGATGAACGCCCGGAGGTGCAGCAGGAAGCGGAGCTTACGCAGGGCGATGAGGTGGAGTTTGTCGGCCGTCCGGTGAATGCGGATATAAAAGGAGAGCTGAACCCGGCGTTACAGAATGCGCTGGACAGGTTCACCCTCGACGTCACCGCCCGCGCCCGTGAGGGCAGAATCGACCCGGTCTATGGCCGCGACAATGAAATCCGCCAGATGGTGGACATTCTTTCCCGGCGCCGCAAGAACAACCCGATTCTGGTGGGCGAACCGGGAGTCGGCAAGACCGCGCTCGTGGAAGGACTGGCGCTGCGCATCGCCGAAGGCAATGTGCCGGACGCGCTGAAGCCGGTCTCGGTACGCACCCTTGACCTCGGCCTGTTACAGGCGGGTGCAGGCGTGAAGGGGGAGTTTGAACAACGCCTGAAAAACATCATCGACGCGGTGCAGCAGTCACCCCTGCCGGTTCTGCTCTTCATTGACGAGGCGCACACCATTATCGGTGCGGGCAACCAGGCGGGGGGCGCCGATGCGGCCAACCTGCTGAAACCGGCGCTCGCCCGCGGTGAGCTCAGAACCATCGCCGCCACCACCTGGAGCGAATACAAGCAGTACTTTGAGCGCGACGCCGCGCTGGAGCGTCGTTTCCAGATGGTGAAAGTTGACGAGCCGGACGACGACACCGCGTGCCTGATGCTGCGGGGACTCAAGCCACGTTACGCGCAGCACCACGGTGTGCATATTACCGATGAGGCGGTCAGGGCGGCCGTCACGCTCTCCAGACGCTATCTGACCGGACGCCAGCTGCCGGACAAGGCGGTTGACCTGCTGGACACCGCTTCGGCCCGTGTCCGCATGAGCCTCGATACGGTGCCGGAGCCACTGACCAGGATGAAGGCGCAGCTCACGGCACTTGCCATGGAGAAACAGGCGCTGCTGGAGGATATCGCGGTGGGCAATACCGCCCACGGCGAACGTCTGGCCGCCATCGGAGAGGAAGAAGTCGGCATCATTTTGCAGCTCGATGAACGGGAAACCCGGTACGGCCAGGAGCTGAAACTCACGGAAGAACTGCTTGCCTGCCGCACGGATATCTCCCGCCAGGGAGAGATTGCGGACCTTCAGATGCAGCTTACTGCCGTGCAGCAGAATACCCCGCTGCTGGGGCTGGATGTGGACGCGCGTACCGTCGCCACCGTTATCGCCGACTGGACGGGCGTACCGCTCTCTTCCCTGATGAAGGACGAGCAGACGGAACTGCTGAGCCTTGAACACAGTCTGGCGAAACGCGTTGTCGGCCAGGACAGCGCACTGAATGCCATTGCGCAGCGCCTGCGCGCCAGCAAAACCGGTCTGGCGCCGGAGAACGGCCCGCAGGGCGTGTTCCTGCTTGTGGGGCCGAGCGGCACAGGCAAGACCGAAACCGCCCTGGCGCTGGCCGATGAACTGTTCGGCGGCGAGAAGTCCCTTATCACCATCAACCTCTCGGAATACCAGGAGCCACACACCGTCTCGCAGCTCAAGGGCTCACCGCCGGGCTACGTGGGTTACGGTCAGGGCGGCATTCTGACCGAAGCCGTCCGTAAGCGTCCGTACAGCGTGGTGTTGCTGGATGAAGTGGAAAAGGCACACCGGGACGTGATGAACCTGTTCTACCAGGTGTTTGACCGGGGCTTCATGCGCGACGGCGAGGGGCGGGAAATTGACTTCCGTAACACGGTGATTCTGATGACCTCGAACCTCGGCAGCGACCTCATCATGCAGATGCTGGAGGAACAACCGGAGGCGACAGAGCCGGACCTGCATGAACTGCTGCGTCCTGTCCTGCGGGACCACTTCCAGCCCGCACTGCTGGCGCGCTTCCAGACGGTGATTTACCGTCCGCTGGCACAGGCAGCGATGCGTACCATTGTGGGGATGAAGCTGAATCAGGTGAGCAGACGCCTCAACCGTCACTACGGAATAACTACCCATATCAGCGAAAGCCTGTACGACGCGCTGACCGATGCCTGCCTGCTGCCGGACACCGGGGCGCGCAATATCGACAGCCTGCTGAACCAGCAGATTCTGCCGGTCCTGAGCCAGCAGCTGCTGAGCCAGATGGCTGCGGGGCATAAGCCGCATACCCTGACGCTTGGCTGGGATGAGGAAGAGGGCATAGTGCTCGAGTTTGACCGGACAGAAGGTGAGCATGCATGAGCAGTAATCTTCCCTTACGATTCAGCCACAGCCATCACCTGCTTTCGGTGAAGAGCTGCGATGCAGGGCTTGATGTGCTGGCATTTGAGGGCAATGAAGCCCTGAGCACGCCGTTCAGCTACCGTACTGAATTCACCAGCGCGGATCATGTCATCAGCAAAGAGATGATGCTGATGAAAGCGGCTTCCCTGACGCTTCAGGCCCCGGTAGACCAGGGTTACGGTATCAAAATACAGCAGCCGGTACGGGTGATTCAGGGCGTGGTGACCGGTTTTGAACGCCTCAGCACGTCAAAAGATGAAACCCGCTACGCCCTGACGCTTGAGCCGCGTCTGGCGCTGCTTGACCGCTCGCACCAGAACACCATTTACCAGGACATGTCCGTCCCACAAATTGTGGAGAAAATCCTGCGCGAGCGCCACGGCATGCGCGGTGAGGATTTTCTGTTTTCGCTCACCAGAGAGTATCCACGCCGTGAGCAGGTGATGCAGTACGCTGAGGACGACCTGCACTTCATCACCCGCCTGCTGGGCGAGGTCGGTATATGGTTCCGCTTCACCACCGACACGCGCCTCAGCATTGACGTGGTGGAGTTTTACGACAGCCAGCAGGGCTATGAGAAAGGCCTGACGCTGCCGTCTGTACCGCCATCGGGCCAGCATTCAAAAGGCGTGGATTCAGTCTGGGGAATGGAATGCCATCACAATGTGGTGCAGAAGCAGGTCAGCACCCGGGACTACAACTACCGTCAGGCCACGCAGGACATGAACGCCCGGGTTGACGCGACCGGCGGGGATGTCACCACGTACGGTGATGCCTACCACTGGGCGGATAACTACCTGACGCCGGGCAGCGCGTATGACCGCAACCCGGCAGCGGAGTCCGGGGCGTTTTACGCCCGCATCCGCCACGAACGCTACCTGAATGGCCAGACGCAGACCGTTGCTTTCACCAGCTGCCCGACCCTTTCACCGGGTATGCGGCTGAAAGTCACCGGCGGGTACGAAGTGGCGGAGGTGTTTACCCAGGGCGTGGTGGTCACGGCGATGCACAGCCATGCCCGGCGTGATGCAGACTTTTGCGTCAGGTTTGACGGTATCCCGGACAGCGCGGACTTTTGCTTCCGCCCGGCGCCAGGCCGCCGCCCGGTGATGGCCGGTACCTTACCGGCCCGCGTCACCAGCACCACCGAAAATGACACCTACGGGCATATCGACAAGGACGGTCGCTACCGCGTCAATATGCTGTTTGATCGTGAGAACTGGGAGACCGGGTTCGAGAGCCTGTGGGTCCGTCAGTCCCGCCCGTATGCGGGGGACACCTACGGCCTGCACCTGCCGCTGCTGGCAGGCACCGAGGTGGCGATTGGTTTTGAGGACGGCAACCCGGACCGGCCGTACATTGCCGGTGTGCTGCACGACTCGGCGCACGGCGACCACGTTACCATCCGGAACTACAAACGCAACGTCCTGCGGACCCCGGCGAACAACAAAATCCGCCTCGACGACGAGCGCGGAAAAGAGCATATCAAGGTCAGCACAGAGTACGGCGGCAAGAGCCAGCTGAACCTCGGCCATCTGGTCGACAGCGAAAAACAACAGCGGGGGGAGGGTTTTGAACTCAGAACCGACAGCTGGGGTGCCATCCGGGCGCAGAAAGGACTATTCATCTCGGCGGACGGGCAGGCGAAAGCGCAAGGACTGCAGCGTGAAATGCAAGCTGCGCTCAAAGAACTTGACGCTGCCAGAGAGGTGACTTCTGGATTACGTCACGCTGCTCAAGCAGCCCAGGCGGAATTAGCCGATCTTGAGAAACAAACAACATTAATGAATCAGACGCTTAGCGATCTTAAGCAGCAAGCATTACTTCTGTCTGCCCCTTCAGGAATTGCGCAGGTCACCCCCGCGAGCGTACAAGTTTCGGCGGGGGAAAATCTAATTGTTACTGCTGGTCAACATGCAGACATTAGCATTGCCAAAAAATTAACTCTGGCGGTGGGCGATATTCTGAGCTTATTTGCACACAAACTGGGAATAAAAATGTATGCCTCGGAGGGCAAAGTAGATATTCAGGCACAGTCGGACGCGCTGAATTTATTTGCTAAAGAAAAGCTTTCGGTCGCCAGTTCAGACAACAGCGTTGTCATATCAGCCAAAAAAGAAATCCTTTTGGTTTGTGGGGGGACATTTATACGGTTAAGTGATGCGGGGGTTGAAGTTGGTACTGGCAAAAACGTCACGTTGAAATGTATTGCGGTTCAACAGCAGTCTGCGGCGACGTTAAATTCAACGCTTTCGCTACCTTCTGGCTGCAAACCTGGGGTAATTTCTGCAGCCCAACAGCAAGGGGCTGTGGTGATGCTTAGCTAATACTTGAGGAAAAAGATGACTACAAAATTAGCCGTTTTAGGTGACAGGACGAGTAATGGGAAAATAATTTCTGCAACTGCGAATTATTTTAGTGATGGAAAACAGGTGGCACAAAATAATGACAAAGCCATCTGTACTGTCTGTAAGGGAACATTTCCCATCCTGGCCACTGCAATTGGTATCGTCAGTAATGGCATACTTCTGGTACAGGATCAGGACCGTGTGCTTTGTCTATGTCCCGGCCATAAAGTGATCGCAGGCTCTAATTTTTTCACTGGCTAAATAAGAATTTTTTATTTACAGGCTTAATTAAAAAAAGGATGTGAATATGGCATGCCAGGGGTTATGCACAACGAAAGGCCTGACAGTACTGCCCGTGCGCTATGCTGTTGTGCCAGAAAATATTAATGCCAGTTTACCGGGATGGGCGAATGATGCGCGCATAACAGGGGTAACGCTCGCCAGTAATGAAAAGTACACACTCCGCGCGCTTCGCCAGGGCTACCTTTACGTTTTTTATGAAAAAGGAAAACATGGCATCAATTACTGGCAGTGCTACAGCGTTGCGCCAGACGGCTCACTGTGGCTGCAACAGGTGGAGTCTAATCCTGTACCGGTGGATAAAGCGCTGTGCGAAACGGGCGAGCATATCGCGCAAAACGTCGAGTTCATGAGCATTGAATCCCCGGATAAGTGCGGCAATGTGTGGTTTGCGTTCAGTCAGTATCCGTGGGAGCAGGAAACGCTCGATCGGTATCGCATCAGGCCAGAAGAGCGCAGTGAGAGAATGCAGAAAGTGATGCCTTCGGTGGCGGGAGCTCAGCGCACAAAAACAGGGACCGACGTTACCGGGGCAAGCCTGAATCAGGTACTGGACTATCAGGTGCCTTCTGTTTCTGGTCTTCTGCCTGGTCCGGATGAGGCGAAAGTGGTAAACATCAGCCGTGCATCGTCACTCTGGGATCCGACAGTGGATGATCCCTGGCGGGTCAATAATGATGTGGTGAAACTGCAGTCCAGTCTGTATCCGTGGGCAAAAAACCGCAGTGGCATGGCAGCCGCGACGGTCACGGCCATGGAAAACCGAAGTGAGGGGATGACGCCGTTGCTGCTTCCACTCTGGGATCCGGTGGGGATTGTTCATGAGCTTAACGGCTGGAGCCAAGATGTGCTGGGGCGCCAGGCGCAGTTCCTGCAGGAGCGTGAGCTTGAGTTCGCCACCAAAACAAACCTCGATGCAGTCAGAACGCTGCTGGAAAGCAATGCCGAATCTCTGGAGGACGCGATGCGGAGACGAAGAACTGATGGTCCCATGCTGACAGACGAATATCTGGATTCGCGTCTGCAGGCGCTTGAGAAAAGGTATCAGGGTAAGCCTGATGTGCTGGCACAAATCAGGGCTGATGACAGGTTAGTGAGAAATTGGCATGCGCAGAACGTGACGGCATCATACCCGGAGAGTGTGCTGATGAGTCCACCCGAACCGCTGGCTGCTCACCAGCGACGGGTTGCCGCGATACAGGCTCAGGTCGATAAGGAACTGGCGTTAAATCTGCCTGAACCCTCGCAGGATTTCAGTGGAGTCCGGGCCCGGAGCTGGGCTCCCTATCAGAAAAAGCTCAACGCAACCCGACAGGCGAACTTTGATACCTGCTACACGAGCCTGGTTGATTCGGTTAATGCTATCTTCCAGAAGCGTATCGTCAGCGTGGTGAACTGGCTCAGTGCACCGGTACTGCTGGCAACGCTGGATGATTTCCACTGCGAGGCACAGCGGGCAGGGCTGTTCTACCAGTCAGCGGTGGGGATGTCCATGCACGGGATCAACAGCTGTCCGGCAGGGGCGGCAAAGATAGACGGCTGGTGGAATGAGTACAGCACTAAAAATCGCGGGAATCTGCTGTGGCGGCATGTGGCGGCCAATAACCCGCAGCTAATCAGTGAGCTGGAGCCGTATCTGGCGACGGTGAAAGGGAAAAAGGACGAGGACGTGACGCCTCTGACGGCGACCGCCATGACGGCAGCCCTGATGCAGCAGGTCAGCAATATGAAAAAGCTGGAGGGATATTACCAGAAATCGATGAACAGTGTCGTGAAGGGGCTGAGGGAAAATGCCAGCAAACTGGAAGTACAGCTCTTCAACACGGATGCGTTTATCGTCACGGTGGGAGACAGGGTAAGCCGAATTCTGCGGGTGGATAAGACAGGCGAGAAGCTGGCGACCACGGCGTTCAGGCTGATATTTATGATAAGGGCGGGAATACCTTCAGAAAAAGTTCACTCGTTAGTGAATGCGTATCTGAAAGATGCCCCGGTGTTACGTCAGACGGTGCTGGCAGGTATACGGCGCAGCGGACGTTTTATGGCGAGCGGGAATGAAGTCGCCGAGATTAAACAGAGAATGAGCAGCAGGCTGGAAGAGCACTTTGCATCAGAAAAGGGCAAGGCCGAATATCGGCTGGCGGGAATAAACAGTCTGTTGCTGGTGCTGAATGCGATGGATTTTATCTACCTGTGCGGACAGGTAAGGGATGAGAAGAAGCCGCTGGCGAGCCTGCTGGCCAGCGGGCTGGCGATGGTGAGTCAGGGGACGTCGGTTATTTTGCCGGCAATAGAAAAAGGTCTGGAAGCGCGTGAGCTTACGGTGGCCTGGGTCAAGGGGGTTGGGGCGGCAGCGGGTGGAACTGCGTCTTTAATTTCGGTGTTTGCTGATGGTGCAAGTACTTACGAAGAGTTGCAAAGCAATCGTTTTTTACTTTCCTCTGTATTGCTTATTAAAACAACAGTTGATGTCCTGGCAGTCACAAAATCAGTCGGTCTTCTGCTGGAACAGTTTAGTCAACCGATAGTTAAAAAAGTAGCTGGGAAAATTACAGGTTTTTTGGCTTGGGAAATTTTAGGGATCCGAATACTTGCAGTACTGATGACCTGGGAAGTGATGGTAGCGATAACTTTGTTACAGGTGGTTGTGACCTGGATATCGGACGATGAGCTTCAGATATGGTGCAGGAAATGTGTATTTGGAACAGCACCGTTCAACCGCAGTGTGGCAGACCAGAATAAAGCCTTGGAAGGGGCGATAAAGGATATTTCATGAATTCAAAAGAGCAGCATCAGATATGCTCCCGTTTTGTTGAGCCAGAAAAATTAGCAGACCTGCGTACAAAGCGAGAGATTGAGATGATGAACGGCAGGCCGTGGACACGTGAGCTTCCGCCGCCGCCGGTATTGCCGCCTTATGGTCCTCTGGAGAAAATATCAGGGAAACTGCAGTCTTTCCGTAGCGATTATTTTCGGGAGTATTTTGATGCAGATGCCTACCGGACCAGCACGTTGCCGGAGATATCAGATGGCCAGCGCGGAGCTGCCGCCGCTGCAGCGATAGTTGCAGGGAGCCCGGGTGTCGGGGCTGTAATGATGGCTGAAAGCGAGTCTTCGAATGATTCGGCGGAATATGTGCAGGGGATGATTAATGGCCAGCCGTTTCGCGGCTGGGTGGGTGTCACCCGGCTTCAGACTGGCGATGATGTGGACATGATTGTTGAGTGGCAGCATGACCATTATGAGGTCTATGCCATTGCGTTACCGGAAGAGCGGATAGTGTCAGTATGTCCGAAATGTGATATGGGGCATATTGCGCATATGCTGTGGCGCATTAAAAATATGTTCATTCTAATCACCATATTGATGGTGGCTTTTGTTTCTGTATGTGTATTTATCTCTATCTCAAAAGGAAATCCAAATGGTGTCTCTTTATTTGAGAGGTTTTATCTTTTCCTGGTAATGGCTTTTGTGGTGTCCTCTGTAATTTCGGGGTTGATTGCATTCTTTGCATATAAAGCCTGTGCGCCAACACGCTGCAAACTGGCGGAGGAGATATTTCAGTTGCTGCGGATGAGGCGTGTTGCAACAATCAATCTCAATAAAATAACAAAAAAACGTGAGCAACAACTAAAAGATAATGGGAAGTGGTATGAGCCGAGTGATAAAAGCAAACCTGCCTGTCCCAGCGGGAGATTCATTTATTCAGATGAAGGCTGGTTTTACTACTAAATCGGCAGTGAAACAAGCTACTTTCGCTAGTGTTATTAGTCGTGGAATGCTTCTGGTGTGGAATTAATTGCTGAAAAATAAACGGTGGAAATATATTTTGGAGTCAGATCTCTGGCGATTTTGCTGGCCTGGGCAGTGATGGTGGCGATAACTTTGTTACAGGTGGTTGTGACCTGGATATCGGACGACGAGCTTCAGATATGGTGCAGGAAATGCGTATCTGGAACAGCACCGTTCAACCGCAGTGTGGCAGACCAGAATAAAGCCCTAGAAGGGGCGATAAAGGATATTTCATGAATTCAGAAGAGCAATATCAGATATGTTCCCGTTTTGTTAAGCCAGAAAAATTAGCAGACCTGCGTACAAAGCGAGAGATTGAGGTGATGAACGGCAGGCCGTGGACACGTGAGCTTCCGCCGCCGCCGGTATTGCCGCCTTATGGTCCTCTGGAGAAAATATCAGGGAAACTGCAGTCTTTCCGTAGCGATTATTTTCGGGAGTATTTTGATGCAGATGCCTACCGGACCAGCACGTTGCCGGAGATATCAGATGGCCAGCGCGGAGCTGCCGCCGCCGCCGCGATAGTCGCAGGGAGTCCTGGCGTCGGGGCTGCCATTATGGCTGAGAGCGAATCATCAAATGATTCGGCGGAATATGTGCAGGGAGATATTAATGGCAGACCATTTCGCGGCTGGGTGGGCATCACCCGACTTCAGACTGGCGATAATGTGGACATGATTGTTGAGTGGCAGCATGATCATTATGAAGTCTATGCCATTGCGTTACCGGAAGAGCGGATAGTGTCTGTATGTCCGAAATGTGATATGGGGCATATTGCGCATATGCTGTGGCGGATTAAAAACATGTTTATTCTCACGGGGATTTTTTTCTTCTCGGTGCTTTTTGCGGGAGTTCTGAGTGAAGTGATTGAAGATACCTGGAAGGGCCTTGAGTCATTTATCACCACATACTTTTGGTTGTATGTTATAGCATTGTTGGGGGGAGTGGGTCTTTCAGGATTAATTGCATTCTTTGCTTATAAAGCCTGTGCTCCAACACGCTGCAAACTGGCGGAGGAGATATTTCAGTTGCTGGGGATGAGAAGAGTTGCAACAATCAATCTCAATAAAATTACAAAAAAAAGTGAGCAACAACTAAAAGATAATGGGAAGTGGTATGAGCCGGGTGATAAAAGTAAACCTGCCTGTCCCAGTGGGAAATTCATTTATTCAGATGAAGGCTGGTTTTACTACTAGACAGAAAAAGACAGTGTTATTTTGGTTACCCCCGACAGGAAACAAGGTAAGCCAGCATGCCCAAGTTTGAAATTTACCTATTCAGGAGAAAATTGTTATCGCTACTGAGAGGGGGAGCGGCTAAATATGAATAAGATAATGATGTTTTATGAAAATCATAAATACAAATTAATTGAAATGTGTTTCTAATATTATTCTGGCAGGGTTGATTATGGATGATAAATTTTTTAACGATATACATGAAGAAATTACCAATGCTGCTTTTGGGAAAAATGGGAAATGTTTTCTGCTGATAGATGCATCTTTAGAACAGTATCATTCAGAACTTTTTTTGCCCGGTATTCTTAGAGAATATAAATCTTATCCTGTTACATTCCGCCAGGAAGAACTTCAGGGGGCTTTACCACTTTACCTTTTCCCTCTTAGTGCCTCCAGCGAGAGAGATGGTCAATTGTTTAAGAATAGTATTTACCATTCATTGAATGAGTTGAAAATAGAAAAACTTGAGTCCGGGGAAGGGCGCAGCGTCTGTGCGTGGATTTCGACGGATTTAACTGGGGAGCAGCTTGCTGAACAGGTCGCTTTGTCCGCCGTACAGTCGATTCAATCAGTTGGTAATATATTACTTCGCTATTACGACCCATCAGTATTTGGTTTGTTAATGTATGCGCTAGATAAATGGCAAAAACAACAGCTATTAAGCAATATTAATACATGGTCTTATATTGATGGAGGCGGAATAGCTCAGGTGGTGAATGGTGATGGTAAATGCAAAAAAAAATTAAACTACTCACTTGGATTAACAGAGCAAAATGCATTAGAAATGGGCCGAATTTTAGTTGTTAATTATATTTTGCGAGCATATCGGAAAATGAGAATGCCGCATAAATTTAGTGAGCGTGATGTTATGGGATTATTGCTTCCTGCGCTGGATTATTATTATTCAACTTTCTCAACATCCGATAAGGATGTTATTGATTTTGGGCTTGATGTGTTGAGCGCGCAGCGGCTATTTTATCAGGATGAGGTATTTAAGAAGGTCTTATTTAGTAATCGCAGTAAAGACCTTCAGTCATACTCAGATATTAAATCCATAATTGACAGTATGGCATGTTAAGAAGTTTTTTCTCTTAAAGAAAATGTGCTGTTAACAATGATGGAGAATGATATGAATTGGCCTGTGCAAATAATCCCTCCAGTCGATAAAATTCCTGGAATTAAATGGAGTAAATGGTTTTTTTCTTTCATAAGTATTTTGTTGATTGTGGTGGTTAGTTGGGTTGGGGCTAAAATTATTTTGCCTGCTGAAGATGAAGAGCTTTTGAAATTGCTTACCCTGTTGTTTTTTTCGGTGCCCCTAGCTTTTTCTGTCATAATTTCCGTTAGAATCTATTACCATGGTTTGTGTTTGTCGGCATTCGAAGCAAGAGAGCGCGAAGCAGCATTGGTCAGGAAAGACTGGACTGAATGGGCAAGTAAAAAGTTTTATGTTTCCGCTTATAAACTATTTCTCCCTTCTGCAATATCGCAAACCGATATAGCAATGTCTCATTCGGTTGAAATATATAATAACCAGCGATTGAAACTACGGGGCCATAACGATGATTTATATACTGAAGAACAATTGATTTACGAACTGTTGTCGTCTGTCAGAACAAGGCTGTTACGGTTGAGTGAATCATGTATATTTGATGTTATATTTACCTATGATAGTAATTATATTACTTTCTCAATATTTCAAGAGTGTTGGGCTGCGATCGGGTTTGATGAAAATTGCTTGCGTAATTATTACTGTTGGAGTAAAGCATTAGGACAGGGATTTGATACATTATCCAACATCTCAAAAAATCGGGTGTCAATAATAATATCTGCAAACATTGAAACTTTTGTAAAATACCCCCCTGACTCAACAGAGTTCGCTTCAATATTGCTGGTGACTCATCAAGGGCAACCACCTGAAAAAGACAATAATGGTGTGGCTTTGCGACCAATGGTATGCAACAAAAATCTCACCAAACAAGAGGTCATCCACATGATGACTTACCAGTCAGATATTCTTAAAACGACAAGAGTACTTTTTAGCAATATGAGTGCAGAGGAAGCTTCAGAAGTTTCGGGGATATTAAGACTCTCATCTTTATCTATGAATGTTGAATGGGAGTGTGAGATAATGCATTTAAATTTGATGCTGGGTAATTTAAATGAGCACCATTTTTGGTTGGTGTTTACTCTGGCACTTTTCATATCAGAAAAAAATAATGAGCCGGTTTTAATGGTCACTGGCGTTGGTGATGAATACCTTTTAAATGTCATTAAGCCATTTGATAATAGCAAGGAGCATTAAATTGAACACCTCGGCAAAATGGAGAGTGATTGGCCTTGTATCCTGTCTCATTATCTTTGGTGTGCTGACTTTTATAGGATGTTACTACTATGGGGATATCTTTGGATGGGTATCCTCAAAAGAAAAAGTGAGCCTTTGGTTCTTATGCATGTTTTTAATTTCTGTGTTCCTGATGTTGATGAACTTCGGTGTGTGGTTCCATCAAAAAGAGTATCGCTTTCAGCATATCGCGGGAGGGAAGTCCGTCACAGCTAATGTTCTTAATAACTATAAAAAGTCCAGTAAAAAGGATCCTGTAAAAGCTCATTTACGCCGACGCTATAGCTTCTTGTGGCAAAACAAGATCCGCCTGCTGTTGATCACCGGCGATGAAGCCGCGATTGAGCAACTGGTACCTGGCCTGCAACAGCAGCAGTGGCTTGAAGGCAACCGCACAGTGCTGATTTACGGTGGCAGCCTGGCATCGGAGCCTGACCGCGAAAAATACATCGCGCTGCGTAAACTGCGCCGCGGGCGTCCGCTGGACGGGATTGTCCGTGTACTGCCTGAGTCACTTAATCTGACCCCACAAATCAGTGACAACGATTTACGCGGCCTGGAAAAAATCAGCGAACTGCTGCGTTATTCCGCTCCGGTCTGGCTGTGGCAACTGTGCAGCAGTCACTGGTCGCAGGGTACGCGTCCTGAGCAGGCGGTAGGCGCAAGCTTTCCACCACGCGCAAAAGAAGATGATGTGATCCGCCAGCTGGAACTGATGCTGCTGGCCCTGCGGGCGCAGGGGATGAGTCAGGTCGCGGAAAACAGCAGCCACGACTTCCTGCTGCGCCTGAGCCAGCACCTGAACGACGGTGCTATTGCCCGCTGGGCTCAGCAGTTGCAGCCATGGTTCTTTGTTTCTCAGCAGCGCGTCCCGCTGCGTGGTCTGATGTTCAGCCTGTCGGAGAAGAAACCTGCCGGAATGTCAGCGGGAACAGCCGATGCTGAGAATTATGGATCACAGCGTCATGCCCTGACTCTGCCAGCAACCTGGCAGGGTATTGTTGACGACTGTACCCGCGTACGTGGCCGTCGTGTCGGTATGCCGTGGGAACGAGCGCTGGCCTGGGCACTGATGGCCATCATCAGTGTCTGGGGGGGAGGGATGCTGCTGTCGTTTGCGGTCAACCGGTCACAAATAGTTTCTGTTGCACAGCAGGCTCATGCTCTGGTTGAGCACCCTTCTGTATCGGATTACCAGCTGACGGCCCTGCATGCTTTGCGTAATGATGCCGGTCGCCTGCTGCACCATATTCAGGACGGCGCGCCATGGTATCAGCGCTTTGGTCTTAACCATGATCAGCAATTGCTTGACGCAATGCTGCCCTGGTACGGGGTGGCGAACAACCGTCTGATACGTGATCCGGCAAATGAAGCGCTTAAGCAGAAGCTTATTGCGCTGGTCAATTCGGCACCCAACAGCGACCAGCGGACACAGATGGCGAAACCGGGTTATGACCAGCTGAAAGCCTGGCTAATGATGTCCCGTCCGGATAAAGCTGATGGTGCATTCTACGCGCAAACCATGAAAACCGTGCAGCCGACGCGTTTAGGTATCTCAGCTGGCCTGTGGCAAAGCCTGTCACCGGATTTGTGGGCCTTCTACATCACCGAACTGCCAGCGCAGCCACAGTGGAAAATCACGCCGGATGCGCAACTGGTCAGCCAGAGCCGCCAGGTGTTGTTGCAGCAGATAGGACGGCGCAACGCGGAAAGTACGCTGTACGAGAACATGCTCAAATCCGTACGTCGTAACTTTGCCGATGTGTCTCTGGAGGACATGACTGGCGGTACCGATGCCCGTCGCCTGTTTACCACCGATGAGGTGGTGCCGGGCATGTTCACCCGTCAGGCCTGGGAGGGAGGGATTCAGCAGGCCATTGAGAAAGCGGCAAACTCCCGCCGCGATGAAATCGACTGGGTACTGAGCGACAGCCGGAAAACCGTTTCCTCAGACCTGTCGCCGGAAGCACTGAAAGCACGTCTGACGGAACGCTACTTCACCGACTTTGCCGGTAGCTGGCTGAGCTTCCTCAACAGCCTGCAACTTAATCCGGCAAACAATATTGCAGACGTCACTGACCAGCTGACGCTGATGAGTGATGTTCGCCAGTCACCGCTGATTGCCCTGATGAACACCCTCGCCTGGCAGGGGCAGGCCGGCCAGAAGAGTGAAGGCCTGTCGGACTCCATCATCAAATCGGCTAAAGACCTGGTAGGCGGGAAGGACAAACCGGTAATTGACCAGTCAGCCTCAGGCCCGCAGGGCCCACTGGATGAAACCTTTGGACCGTTGCTAACACTTATGGGTAAAAACAACGGCAGCAACGTTATGTCGGCTGACAATTCACTGAGCCTGCAAACGTATCTTACCCGTATCACCCGTGTGCGTCTGCGTCTGCAACAGGTCGCCAGCGCCTCTGACCCTCAGGAAATGATGCAGAGCCTGGCGCAGACCGTATTCCAGGGCAAAAGCGTGGACCTGACCGACACCCAGCAGTACGGCAGCCTGATTGCTGCAAGCCTGGGCGAAGAGTGGAGTGGTTTTGGCAGCACCATGTTTGTGCAGCCGCTGACCCAGGCCTGGGAAACTGTGCTTCAGCCATCGGCAGCGAGCCTGAATGATAAATGGAGTCGTTCCGTGGTGGCGAACTGGCATACGGCATTTGACGGACGTTTCCCATTTGCTGTCAGCATGAGTGATTCCTCTCTGCCAATGCTGGCTGAGTTTGTGCGTAAGGACAGCGGACGCATTGAGCGCTTCCTGACCACGGAACTCGGCGGTGTGCTGCACAAGGAGGGCAGCCAGTGGGTAACGGATAAAGTCAACAGCCAGGGACTGAACTTTAACCCAGCCTTCCTGCGGGCGATTAATCAGCTCAGCCAGCTGTCGGATATCTTATTTACCGACGGCAGTCAGGGCATCAGCTTTGAACTACAGGCGCGTCCGGTACCGCAGGTGGTAGAAACGCAACTGACTATTGATGGACAAAAGCTGCACTACTTCAACCAGATGGCAGACTGGCAGAGCTTCCGCTGGCCTGGTGACACCTACAAGCCCGGAACCATGCTGACATGGACCACCGTCAATGCGGGTGCACGTCTGTTTGGTGATTACAGCGGAACCTGGGGCTTTATTCGCTGGCTGGATGAGAGTAAACGAGAGCAGCTTGACCGCAGTCAGTGGATGATGAGTTTTACCGCGCCGGATGGTCGTACCCTACAGTGGGTACTGCGTTCACAACTGGGCAGTGGGCCGCTGGCGTTACTGGCACTGCGGGGCTTCACGCTGCCAGATCAAATATTTAGCGTAGATAGCGCGGCTATGGCGCAGGCGCTGATGACCAATACAGAAAACAGTGACATGGACGGAGTCGAATAATGGACGCTTTGCAGAATCTGGTTGTTGCCTGCCAGGCAGATGAAACCCTGCTGCGACAGCAGGCGCAGTCACATTCCGAAAGCTGGCAGCGCTGGCTTACCCCGATCAGTGAGAACAGTCCTACAGGAGAAGACCCGGGTTATGACGATGATTTCCAGCGTATCCGGGAGGAGGTCAATAAACTTTCCAGTATTGATACCGGGCTGATTTGCCAACTGGCTGAAAAGGTGTTGAACACTGTGGCCAAAGATGTCCGGGTTGCTACTTACTATTGTTGGGCGCGCTTGCACCAGGACGGTGAAACCGGGTTTGCTGAAGGGCTTGAGCTACTGGCGGGATTACTAACCCAATATGGAACACAGCTCCATCCTCAGCGTGAGCGAAGCCGTAAACCGGCGCTGGAGTGGCTCGCAGGCTCTCGTCTACTTGACAGCCTGTTACTCTGGCCAGAAGTGGTACGCGACGATGCCCAGCGTACGACCGGAGCGTTGCTTCTCATCCGAGACAGTCTTGAAACTGAGCCTGAAGCGTCACGTCCAGATCTGAATGCCCTGTACAGCGCGCTGGGTTCCCGCCTGATGAAAGCCGGTGGCGTGGATGCGGTAATACCCCAGAACGCCAGCAGTAAAACACGCGCGCAGTGGGCATCTCACGCGGCAGAGCAGGACGCGCCAGTGCTGAGCCACATCACGTCAGGTCAGGATTTGCTGGCTCAGGCCCGAACCCTGACGGGATATCTACGTGAGCAACCCGATGGCTGGCTTGCCGCACACCGACTGATGAAAAGTCTGCGTCACGACACGCTGAGAGCGATCCCGGCACCGGATGCCGAAGGGAAAACGCGCATCGAACCGCCGCGGGCTGACCAGCGGGCAATGCTCAAACGGCTGTATTTGCAACAGAGCTGGCTGGAGATATTGGAACAAGCGGACAGTACTTTCTCGCGTGGCGCCAATCATCTCTGGCTGGATTTGCAGTGGTACATCCATCAGGCCCTGATTAAATCAGGCCAGGATGTGCTGGCCGATATCATTATCGCTGACCTGAAAGGGCTGCTGCGGCGCCTTCCCGGACTTGAAACGCTGGCCTTCAATGACGGCACACCCTTTGCTGATGAGGTCACGCTGAACTGGATACACCAGAACGTGCTGGACGAGATGTCCGGCTGGCGGGATGAGCCGGTCACTGCTGTCAGTGAGACGGACAACGATATTCTGGCCCTCGAGCCGGAAGCGCTGGAGAAAGCGGACACGGATGGTCTGGATGCCACACTCCACTGGCTGCAAACGCGCCCGGGCACCGACACCACAAAAGACAAATGGTTGGTGCGTCTGCTGATGGCACGTGTGGCGGAGCAGAAGGGTAAGAATGAACTGGCGCTGCATCTGCTGGGTGAGCTTGACGGTGCAGCACAGGCCATCACCCTCACTCAGTGGACGCCAGCGCTGTTGTTTGAAGTGAAATCACGCCGCCTCCGACTGCTGCGCATGAAAGCCGCCCGCAGTGAAACCGATAAGTCACGGCTTCAGCCAGAGATGGACCAGCTTCTGGCGGGCCTGATTGCGCTTGACCCGGCAGGCTGTGCGGTGCTTTGCGGGTAAAGCGACTGACATACCTTTAAAACACATTTATTCAGGTTCTTATGGATGATTTAACCCTGCGTTATTACGACGCTGAAATGCGCTACCTGCTGGAAGCAGGCGAAGAATTTGCCCGCGCTCACCCTGAGCAGGCAGCAATGCTCAATCTCGATAAGGCGGGCGCGCGCGACCCGTACGTGGAGCGCCTGTTCGAGGGCTTTGCCTTCCTGATGGGCCGCCTGCGCGAGAAGCTTGACGACGACCTGCCGGAACTGACCGAAGGGCTGGTCAGCCTGTTGTGGCCGCATTACCTGCGCACCATTCCCTCGATGTCGGTGGTGGAGTTCACTCCTGTCTGGCGTGAGATGAAAGAACCGATGCGTATTGCCAGAGGTTTCGAGGTCAATTCGCGGCCGATCGGTGAAAAAGGCACGCGTTGTCGCTACACCACAACTAAAGAGATAACCCTTCAGCCACTGGCGTTGGAGCATGCCCGCCTGTCGACTGATCCTGACGGGCGCTCTGTCATCAGCCTGCGCTTCAGTTGTAGCCATCTTGCTGACTGGAGCCGTGTCGATCTCAGCCAGATCCCGTTCTATTTCAATGCTGACGCACCGCTGGCCTGCGCTATGCATGAAGCTTTTACCATGAATACGGCGCGTCTGTGGCTGCGCATGCCAGGTGACGTAGACAGAAGGCCGATGGACGGGTATTTCACCGCACTGGGGTTTGGTGATGATGACAGGCTGTGGCTGAAGGGGGACAGCAGTTTCAGCGGTTACCAGTTGCTGCTGGAGTACTTCACCTTCCGCGAGAAATTTATGTTCATGGGGCTGCGCGGGCTGGAGGCCGTGATCTTTCCTTCTGAGCTTCCTTGGTTTGAAATCGACGTGGTGCTGGCGGAACGCTGGGAGCATGACTTCAGCTTTACCGAAAAGCACCTGCGCCTGAATTGCGTGCCGGTCATTAACCTTTTCCCGCTGGAATCCGATCCGCTGACGCTCAATTCTCTGCAAACCGAATACATGCTGCGCCCGATGCGCGTGCAGGATGGCCATACCGAGATATATACCGTGGATTCGGTGATGTCGTCGAGTCAGCATACCTACGTGCCGTTTTCGAGCTTCCGTCATAAGGGAGGAATGATGCGTCATGAAGCACCGGAATATTACTACCACACCCGCGTGCGCCGCGGTCCGTCCGGCCTGCATAACACCTGGCTCATTCTTGGCGGCGAAGCATTTGATAATCATACCGTCCCGGAAGACGAAAGCCTGTCGCTGACGCTCACCGGCACAAACGGTCAACTGCCACGACGTGCGCTGCAAAGCACCGTGCTTGATACGGTGATGAAAACCACTTCGGTCAGCATTGCCGTGCGCAACCTGTGCGCGCCGACGCTACCTTGTTACCCACCGGCGCAGGACCGTTTCCACTGGCGCGTGCTGAGTCACCTTGGCAGCGGATTTCTGTCGATGATGGATAATGCCGACGTGCTGCGCGGTACCCTGGCGCTGTATGAATGGACCGACAGCGAGATGAACCGTCGCCGCCTGGAAGCCATCATTGACGTGAAGCACAGTGAAACCGAACGCTTTGAGCAGGGCTATCTGGTGCGCGGCGTGCAGATTGAGGTGACCCTGGACAGCCATGGCTTTGCCGGGCGCGGTGACATCTGCCTGTTTGGCGAGATGCTGAGTCGTTTCTTTGCGCTCTACACCGACATTTATCTGTTTAACCGACTGATTATCATCCTGCAACCTACCGGAGAGCGCCTGGAATGGGAAGAGAAGCACAATCGCCGTATTCCCGGCTGAGCCCACGGCTGGAAGCCGACCTGCATCGTATGAACTTTTACCGTTTATGCCAGTTACTGGAGAAGCGTAACCCGGGCAGGCCGCTGATGGGCTCGACCAGTCACCCGGGGGATGATCCGGTACGCTTTGCCCCACATCCGGGGATGGGATTTCCGGCCAGTGAGATGAAAGCCGTGGAATATGATGAGGAGGATGACAGCCGGCCACCACTCATCCGCACGACCTTTATGGGAATGTACGGTGTCGACTCACCCTTGCCGACGGCGTATCTCGATGACATCGCTCAGCGTCGGGAAGGGCATTATGCACTACAGGGTTTTCTGGATATCTTCAGCCATCGCATTCTGACGCAGTTTTACCGTATCTGGCGTAAATACTCTTACCCTGCCACCTTTGAACCCGGTGGTACAGACAGCATCTCGCAGTCACTGCTGGGCCTGGTGGGGCTGGGTATTCCCGGCACAGCAGACCACATTGCCACACCGGTATCCCGTTTTCTGGCTTTGCTGGGTGTCCTACAGCAACCGGGCAAAACGCAGGAGGGGATGCAGGCGCTGGTGACTTTGCTGGCCCCGGAAACCACCGTGAAGGTTAGCCCGTACTGCCTGCGGCCGGTGGAAATTGGTCAGCCACTGGGCTTTTACGGTGATGACGATTTTCTGTTGGACGGCAACACGCCACTGGGTGACGAAGCGATGGATGCGGGTAGCCAACTGCTGGTTGCGCTTAGGACGGATAATGAACAGGAGGCACAGGGCTGGAAGCCGGACGGTCTGCTGTATCAGGACTTTATGGTGATGCTTCGTGTCTGGCTCGGTTGGCGTTTTAAGGCAAAACTCACCCTGACCACCCGGACCCGACTTCTTGCCGTTCCGCCGCTTGGTGAAGGCCCTTTCTGGCTCGGGATGAACGGCGTGCTGGGGGCTGATGAGGGGGAGTTTACAGACGATATCCCACCGACCTTTACGACGGAACTGGGCTATTACACCGGCCTGAAGCCGGCAATATCACAACAAGGAAACCGACGTGTTACGTACAAGTTCAATTAAACACGCGAGCTTGCTGCCTGCTCTGCTGGCATTCAGCCTGACGGGGTGCGGGGTGACGCAGGGCATCACTGATGGCACCAAATCGGCATTTAACTCCGTGTTCTACAAAAAAATTAAGATGCTGCACCTGGATTTCACGGCGCGTGAAGCGTTAAACACCGATTCCCGCGAAAATAACTCACTCTCCGAGCCGGTGGTAGTCCGCGTCTATCAACTGAAAGACCGTAAAATCTTCGATAAAACGGTTTACCAGCAACTCCTGAAAGATGGCGAAACCATCCTGAAAGCCGACCTGCTGGCGACCCGAGATGTGGTCGTAAAACCGGGTGGTGATACAAATCTTGATATGCCAATGGAAGAAGAAACGCAGTTTGTCGCGGTAGTCGGCCTGTTTCGTCACCCGGACCTGGACAACAATACCTGGAAGCAGGTTCTAAAACGTGAAGATCTCGATCCGGATAAGCCGCGCATTCTGGAGGCCGGGAATAACCACCTGACGTTACAGCCATTGAAGGATGACTGATGCCAAAGGGACATAATACGCCATCGCTGTATGAAATGCTGAGCGGCAATTTCTCAGGTGGCCTGAACCTCAACCAGGTCAGCGAACAGAATCAGGTGATTTTATCAGTACTCGATAATATGCAGCGCATCCTCAACTGCCGCGCTGGTACGCTGGCTCACCTGCCGGACTACGGCCTGCCGGATATGACAAAAATCCTCCAGGGGATGCCCGGAACCGCCCATCAGCTGATCACCACACTGTCGGCCGTGTTGCTGAAATATGAGCCGCGCCTGAATCGAATTAAAGTGGTGATGCAGGATCAGATTCAGGCCGGTGAGCTTCGCTACGCCATTGACGCGGAGCTGAAGGGGGTCGGGTTAGTTCGATATGGTACGGAATTTATGCCGGAGGGCAGGGTATTAATCCGTCATCTGAAACAACAGCAATACCTCGATGCACGTGCCGCCATCTAGTTATTACTCAGGTTAAAACAGTTATGACAATAAATTCTGAACGCCAACTTAGAACCGGCGGGGATCCGCGCACGCTTGCGGGTTACGCTGCCTTGCGCGAAGAAATGAACAAGCTCACCCATCCGGCACGCCCGGATGTGAACTGGCAACACGCGGAAACGCTCTGTCTGTCACTGTTCGGGCATAACGGTGTGGAGCTACAAACGGCTGCCTGGTATACGCTCGCCCGTACGCATCTGGCCGGATTGTACGGTATGAATGAGGGGCTTGCGTTACTTGCTGCACTGGTAGCCCGCCAGTGGGGAAACCTCTGGCCACAGCCTGTCCATGCGCGAATCGAAATCCTCAGTGCACTCAGCAAGCGCCTGCAACAGGTAGTACGAACGCTATCGCTGACGTACGCTGACTTAGGGCAGCTGTATCAGTCTGAAGAGCATCTGAGCGCTTTGGGGGACGTCTTGCAGCGTATGGAACTCAAGCATGCTACTCAGCTTGATGCTCTGCGCACGATGATGCAGAACGCAGCTGTGCGTCTGGAAAACAGCGAAAATACGGACATGAGTCTGCACGGTGACGCATTGGGTGCTACGGAAATTCACCTCGTCGAACCGACTGAGCGTAGTAAATGGGTTTATGTGGTTGAGCCCGAGCCGGTGCTGAACGTTGGGGTGGTTAAAGAACCTCCGGTGTCGATGAAACCCTGGAAGCCATTTGCTGCTGGTATGTTGACCATGCTGGTGGCAGCCAGTGTCGTCGCAGGAGGATGGCAGATGTTGCATGCGCCAGATTCGGCACAAGCGCAGCTAGCCGCGGCTCTGGCTCCTCTACCTCAAGGGCTATCTACAGGGCAATTAGAGGCGCTGCAACAAACGTCACCGTCACCGGAACCGGGGATTGGCAGGACACAAAAGTTGTTAGCGCAGCTTTTACAGTTGAAACCAGACTGGGCAGTGAGCTTCGGCGACCGTCTGGTGCAGCAGGCGCTGACGCTGTGGCCGGAAGAAGCCAAACCCCTGGCGCAACATTGGCACAAGCAGATTAGCGTTGCCGGACTTGCAGAGTCAGAGCTGAATGGCTGGCATCAGGGAATGACGCAGTTACAGCAGTTGACGAACAGGCTAAACGCGCTGGATGAACAGAAGGGGAAGTACATGACGGTCAGCGAACTGAAATCAGCCGTGTTTGCCATGTCGCAGTCCTTCAGCCATACCGTTCCGCTTGAGGAGCAGCTTCGTCTGCTTTCCATTTTACCTGCCGGGCAACCCCTGTCAGCAGCGCAGCTAAACCAGACCGAACAGCATCTTCAGCAGTTGATTGCCAGCTATGCCTTGCTGAAGCACCAAAAAGAATAATGAGACTGGCGAAAAACACGGAGTTGTCATGTCAGCAAGAGAGCGTTTTTTTAAGAAAGTGCAGCAAAGTATCGGGGACAAACCGATCTATGTTAATACGGCTGAGGCCGAAGTCAGGGCGTTTTGTGAGCGGATGGAGGATCTTGCGCAGCAAATTATTACATGGTTTGAAGGTTCTGGTATTGAAATATTTTTATCTAAAAAACATATCACCGATTTAAGTACGGTTGGCTACAGCCTCAGTAGCGGTATATGTCGTTATGCCATTACGACGATCATTTTGCAAAATGGGGATCGCAGCGTCACCATTATGCCAGAACAGGTGATCAGGGGGCCGGAGAAGGGGTGTGTGACGATGAGTATTAATGTCCCCGATAGTCTGTCGGGGGCGAGGATATTCCATTTAAGCATGGCGCCTGAAACAGGCTGGTATATTCGTCGCGGGCATCAAAGTCCAAAAGAGAATATTCTCATGACTGAGGACTGTTTTTTCCAGGCTATCGACTGTCTGGCCTGAACGTAAGTCACCCTAACGGAAGGAGCGCGCATTAACGTAGTTAATATATATTAACTACGTTAACTTATTAAGCACCACTACACACCGGCGGCCTACAGTACCCCTCCTTAAATATATAATTACCGTTTATGAAGGTGTATCAGTAACCCAACGACAAGCCAGATATTTAGCGTAAAACATGCTTTTTATCCACCTTAAGTAAAACTGCGCAAATCAAACTGCAAAACAACAAACCAGCGACGAACGTGAGGACAAATTCGTATGGCAATGCTATAACCTTTAATGCCAACCAAAATATAATATCCCAGGAAAAGGTATGCTAAGAAATATTAGTGTCAGAACGTTCATTGTCTATTTCCTTTTATGTGTATTTTTGGTAAGTGATGGAGTTATAGCGCTATTTTCACGGAATTCTTCGCTTTTTATTGCTGTCATAATTGTACAATTCATCGCCTTATTTTTGCTTTGGGCATACATGACAAAATATCTTGTGACGCCGATCAATACTGTGAAAAAAAGTATTGAAGAAGTGACGTCAGGCAATCTCGGCGTGTCGATCCCTGAATTCGGCAACAACTGTGCGGGACGACTGATCCCGGGCATTAATAGTCTCTCCAGCAACATTGCAACGCTGGTCCGTGAGATCCGCGCCTCCTCGCAAACCGCGATGACCCTGTCAGATCAGCTTTCTTCACGCAGCGCGCAGCTTTCCGTTAAAACAGAACAGCAGTCAGCTTCGCTGGTGCAAACGGCAGCCAGCATGGAAGAGATGGCTGCAAGTACAAAAAATAATGCCGACAATACCCGTTTAGCCAGCGAACAGGCGAATATCGCGACGTTGCAGGCGCGTAAAGGCGGAGAGTTAATGGGGCAGGTCGCGAACAATATGCAATCAATTACCGACTGCGCCCAGCAAATGACAGAGATTATCTCGCTGATTGACGGTATCGCTTTTCAGACCAATATTCTGGCGCTTAACGCCGCCGTTGAAGCGGCAAGAGCGGGCGACCATGGAAAAGGATTTTCAGTGGTCGCTGGTGAGGTCAGAAGCCTGGCGCATCGTAGCGCCGAAGCGGCAAAAAATATTAAGTCATTGATTGAAGTCACCAGCCATAACGTGACGCAGGGCGTTAACGTAGTCTCTGAAGCTGAAAAAAACATGCACGACATCGTTACCGGCTCGGGCAACGTGAGCCGATTGATGGATGAAATTTCCGCCTCAACATCGGAACAAGAAAAAGGGATTTCACAAATCACGCTGGCATTGTCAGAGCTGGAACGCGTAACACAGAGCAATGTGTCGATGGTTGAAGAACTCAACGGCTCGTCAGATGTGTTGCGCAATCAGGTGATTGAACTTCAGACACGAACACGTAATTTCCGTCTGAAGAACGAGTACCAGGCTGATAATGCGTTAATAAGCCGCGAATGGGTGGTGAATTCCTGAGCATATTCAGGATGATGCCTCACATAATTATTGCTTAACCCTCGACGAAAGCTAGACTGACACCGAAAGAGATAAATCGGTGGAGGCGCTGTGGAGAGCATTAAAGGGTCTGAAGTTAACGTACCTGACGCGGTTTTTGCATGGGTACTTGATGGACGCGGGGGCGCAAGGCCGCTTGAAGATCAGGATCACATCGACAACGAACACCCATGCTGGCTGCACCTCAACTACACGCACCCGGACAGCGCCGAGTGGCTCGCGTCCACGCCGCTATTGCCCAACAACGTTCGGGATGCGCTGGCGGGAGAAAGTCTCAGACCTCGCGTCAGCCGGATGGGTGAGGGGACGTTAATAACACTGCGTTGCATAAACGGCAGTACGGATGAGCGTCCGGATCAGCTGGTGGCAATGCGTGTCTACATGAATGAACGATTGATTGTTTCCACCCGTCAGCGAAAAGTGCTGGCGCTGGATGACGTCATTAACGATCTGAAAGAGGGCACGGGGCCTACGGATTGCGGAAGCTGGCTGGTGGATGTATGTGATGCGCTGACCGATCATGCCAGCGAGTTTATTGAAGAACTCCACGATAAAATCATCGATCTGGAAGACAACCTGCTCGATCAGCAAATTCCCCCACGTGGTTTTCTGGCGTTGTTGCGAAAACAGCTTATTGTTATGCGCCGTTATATGACCCCGCAGCGCGACGTCTATGCGAGACTGGCCAGCGAACGCATGAGCTGGATGAATGACGATCAGCGTCGCAGAATGCAGGATATTGCTGACCGGCTGGGACGTGGTCTGGACGAAATTGATTCGTGTATCGCCAGAACGGCGGTCATGGCGGATGAGATAGCACAGGTAATGCAGGAGTCATTAGCCAGGAGAACCTATACCATGTCGCTGATGGCGATGGTCTTTTTACCGAGTACGTTCTTAACCGGGTTGTTTGGCGTCAATCTTGGGGGGATCCCCGGCGGTGAATATCACTATGGCTTCACCACGTTTTGCGTCATGTTAGTGGTTTTGATTGGGGGTGTTGCATGGTGGTTGCATCGTAGTAAATGGCTGTAAATTTACGCATTTTCTAATGCTGCGACTGCTTCAAAACGACATTTTAATTGAGCGAAGTCAATAAACTTAGACCATGTTAGGTGCAATATTACTCCCGCAGGTGAATGCAACGTCAAGCGATGGGCGTTGCGCTCCATATTGTCTTACTTC
>ENA-UOZS01000037-UOZS01000037.1-food-metagenome-genome-assembly--contig:-NODE-37-length-65216-cov-9.686223_pt1 | contig 65216 bp, 84 predicted proteins | sample MGYA00249875_ERZ772737 | MGnify/ENA primary metagenome ERZ772737 (study PRJEB29005, sample SAMN08379463) | food metagenome | isolation source: cheese - non spiked | study: EMG produced TPA metagenomics... | reverse complement strand
AATATAAAAACCCCCGATATTGGATTTTGGTCCAATATCGGGGGTTCACTTCAGGCGGGGCTTTTTATTTTGGGTTAAAAGGCGACCAGTACGCGGCCAGTTTTATGCGTCTTTTGGCTAAGTTCTTGGGCTAAATCAGAAAAGGCGACCAAGTTAACTGTTGGCCAAATTTCCGGTTTAAACGTCGTGGCGAGTAATTGCCAGAGTTCTTTACGGTCTTTGCGCGGGTAATAGACTGAATCAATTCCGGCTAAGGTAATCCCACGTAGAATAAACGGCATCACCGTTGTTTCGAGGATCGCACCAGCGGCATTGCCACAAGTTGCTACGAATCCGCCGGCACAAACTTGCGGTAAGATATGGGCTAAAACAGGACCGCCAAGCGTATCGATGACCCCGGTGAATGTCTGATGGCTGAGCGCTTTAAGCGGGCCAGCAGTTAGGTCAGCTGTATTAATAACATGGGTCGCACCAAGGTGCAATAAATAATCGGTTTGCTGCAAGTCACGCGTAGTTGCCGTTAGATTTGTGAAGCCAAGCTGTGCGAGGATGGTAAGTGCGAAACTTCCGACTCCGCCAGTGGCACCCGTAATTAAGAGTGGGGTGTCATGATCGGCTGTAAAGGTTTGGCGTAATAATTTGCTGAGCGCAATTGCGGCGGTGAAACCGGCCGTCCCAAACTGCATCGTTTCAGCAAGACTAAGATTTTCGGGCAACTTAAAGAGCCATTCACTAGGGACTTTAACATATTCAGCGTAGCCCCCAGCGATTGTAATGCCAGTTTCATAACCCGTACATAACACCTGATCGCCCGCTTCAAAGAACGGGTTATCCGATTCGACAACTTCGCCAGCAAAATCAACGCCAGGCGTCATGGGGTAGTGACGTAAGACGCCACTTTTAGGATTCATAGTGAGCCGGTCTTTGTAGTTAATATCAGAATAGGCGACTTTGACTAACACCCCGTCTTTAGCGAGGTCTGGCGTTAACTTAGTTTGATAAGTGGCACTGACAGTAGTGTCGGTTTGTTCTAAAACGAGTGCTTGATAGGCGACCATATGATTACAACCTCATTTCTAAATAATTATTTAACTCCATTATACAACAATGTTCGCTTTAAATTGGCATCGCGTCTCGGAAACGGTATAATTAATAGAATATTAGTCAACTAATAACGAGTCTGAGAGTGCTAAAGATAAAGGGGACGAAGAAGAAGATGCAACAACCAATGGTGGAATTTAAAAATGTCATTAAAGAATACGACGATGTCCAAATTTTAAAGGGCATCGACATTGCGTTGGAAAAAGGTAAGTTTTATACCTTACTAGGGCCGTCTGGCTGTGGTAAGACAACTATTTTAAGAATTATCGCCGGATTTACCAATGCGTCTGCCGGGGATGTTTTATTTGAAGGGCAGAAGATGAACGATTTACCGGCCAATAAGCGCCAAGTCAATACAGTTTTTCAAGATTATGCCTTGTTTCCCCATCTAAATGTCTTTGAGAATGTTGCATTTGGGTTAAATCTACGTAAAGTTAAAAAAGCAGCGATTAAAGAAAAAGTGATTGAAGCCCTTAAATTGGTGCGTCTTGCTGGATATGAGAATCGCGAAATTAGTGAGTTATCAGGTGGGCAACAACAACGAGTAGCGATTGCGCGCGCTTTGGCCAATGAACCAAAAGTCTTGCTACTAGATGAACCTCTATCAGCACTCGATATGAAATTACGAAAAGATATGCAATATGAACTACGCGATTTACAACAACGATTAGGGATTACGTTCTTATTTGTAACGCATGATCAAGAAGAAGCCTTAGCGATGAGTGATGAAATTTTTGTTATGAACGAAGGGCGCGTGTTGCAAAGTGGGACCCCTGTCGACATTTATGACGAACCGATCAACCATTTCGTAGCCGATTTTATCGGGGAAAGTAACATTCTGCCAGGTAAAATGGTTGCTGATTATCAAGTTGAAATGGTTGGCAAGCAGTTCGAATGTGCCGATGCCGGGATGCGGGTCAACGAAGCAGTTGAAGTGGTGCTTCGTCCTGAAGATCTAGACATTGTTGCCGTTGACCAAGGCCAATTAGTGGTAACAGTTGATACGCAGCTATTCCGTGGTGACTATTATGAAATTACGGCCTATGATGCGGATCAGAACCGGTGGTTGATTCATTCAACTAACCCAGCTAAAGATGGTCAACGAGTCGGCTTATTCTTTGAACCAGAAGACGTGCACATCATGCGTTTTGGGGAATCAGAAGAAGATTTCGATGCACGACTTGAAAGTTACGAAGAGGAGGACTAAGGCAATTGCGTAAAAAACAATGGTTATATTACTTACCATATGCCCTGTGGCTAATTTTGTTCGTCCTCGCACCAGTCGCATTGATTGTGTACCAGTCCTTTTTTGATATCAATGGGCATGCGACATTGGTCAACTACACGACCTATTTCCAGTCAGGCACTTATTTGAAGATGACATTAAATTCGTTATGGTACGCCTTTTTAATTACGCTGATTACGCTATTAATCAGTTATCCGACGGCGTATTGGCTTCATCAAACGAAACATAAACAACTTTGGCTATTATTAATTATTTTACCGACATGGATTAACTTATTACTGAAAGCTTATGCGTTTATCGGGATTTTTAGTCAAGATGGCGCCATTAATCATTTCTTGGGGTGGTTCGGGATTGGACCACAACAGATTTTATTTACGAATTTCAGTTTCTTAGTGGTGGCGACTTATATTGAAATTCCGTTTATGATTTTGCCGATATTTAATAGTTTAGAAGAATTGAATCCATCATTGGTCAATGCAAGTCGTGATCTTGGCGCAAGTAATTGGCAAACCTTTACGAAAGTCATCTTACCGTTAACAATGGCTGGGGTTAAAGCCGGGATACAGGCCATCTTTATTCCATCGTTATCCTTATTCATGTTGACGCGTCTAATCGGGGGTAACCGCGTGATTACGCTGGGGACTGCGATTGAAGAACACTTCCTCACAACAATGAACTGGGGAATGGGCTCGACCATCGGGGTAGTCTTAATCGTCGCCATGGGCTTAATCATGCTGGTAACCGGGGAGCAAAAAGCAAAGAAGAAGGTGACTAACAAATGAAAAAAATGAAATGGCAAAACGTTTGGTTAGTGCTTGTCTTTGTCTTATTGTACGCACCGATTTTCTATTTGATTTTCTATTCATTTAGCAGTGGGGATAATATGAATGGCTTCAAGGCATTTACCTGGGCAAATTATCAGGCCTTGTTTGAAGATACTCGGATGATTGAAATTGTGTTACAAACGTTATTAATCGCGATTCTATCATCTTTATGTGCGACGATTGTGGGGACGTTTGGTGCGTTAGGGATTTATTCAACGAAGCAACGGCGTGTGCGCAATATGATTTTATCGCTTAACAATATTTTAATGGTTTCACCCGATGTCATTATCGGGGCAAGTTTTTTAATTTTCTTCACGTTCTTAGGTTTTGGTTTGGGCTTTGGTTCAGTTTTACTGAGCCATATCGCTTTTTCAATTCCGATTGTTGTCTTGATGGTTTTGCCGAAGTTAAATGAAATGCGGCCAGCATTAGTTGATGCGGCACGTGATTTAGGTGCGACTGACTGGCAAGTCCTGAGTAAAGTTATTTTACCGTACATTAGTTCCGGCATTTTTGCAGGCTTTTTCATGGCGTTCACTTATTCGCTAGATGATTTTGCCGTGACCTTCTTTGTCACTGGGAACGGGTTTGAAACGCTCTCCGTTGAAATTTACTCCAGAGCGCGTCAAGGAATTAGTCTAGAAATCAACGCATTATCTGCCTTGATGTTTGTCTTCTCCTTAATCCTTGTGGCCGGCTACTATTTATTGAATCAAAGAAGCCAAGCCCAAAAAGTACGGCGTAAACGGAAAGCGGGGGCTTAAAATGAATAAATTAGGACGCATCACTTTAGCGATTTTAGTGGTCTGTGCAGCCCTTTGGTTTGGGACGGTTGAATTACAAAAATCACAAGGTTATACGAAAAATAATACATTAACATTATATAACTGGGGCGATTATATCGACCCAGCACTTATTAAAAAGTTTGAAAAGCAAACTGGTTATCACGTTTCGGTTGAGACGTTTGATAGCAATGAAGCGATGTACACGAAGATTAAGCAGGGTGGGACTGCTTACGATTTAGCGGTGCCAAGTGAGTACATGATTGAAAAGATGCGCAAAGCACACTTACTTAAACCGATTGATCATCGTCGCTTAACCGGCTATCAGAATATCGGCAAGGATTTTTTGAATCAATCATTTGATCTTGGGAATAAGTATTCATTGCCTTATTTCTGGGGTACGCTCGGGATTATCTACAACGATCAATTGGTTAAAAAACCACTGACACATTGGTCAGATCTATGGTCACCAGATTATCGCGGCCAAATTATGGTGGTCGATAGTGCGCGTGACATGATGGCCGTGGGCTTAATTGAAAATGGCCAGTCAGTCAATAGCACGAATCCGGCGGTTTTAAAGGCGGCTAAGGATAAGCTTGATCAGATGGCACCAAATGTCAAAGCGATTGTAGCTGACGAAATTAAGATGTATATGGTTCAAAATGAAGCGAGTGTTGCTGTGACTTGGTCCGGTGAAGCCGCCGAGATGTTGGATAATAATCCCCATTTGCACTATGTAATTCCAGAAGAGGGCAGCAATCTATGGTTTGATAATCTAGTGATTCCCAAGACGGCAAAACATGAAAAGGCGGCCTATGCCTTCTTAAACTTTATGTTAGAGCCCAAAAACGCGGCTCAAAATGCTGAATATATTGGTTATTCAACGCCCAATATACCGGCCAAAGCACTCTTGCCAGCAGCAACACGGAATAACCCAGGCTATTATCCAAGTCAAAAGGTGATCGATCGTTTGCAAGTTTATAGTGATTTATCACCAACTGCGGTTGGCCGTTATAATGATTTATTTTTAGAGTTTAAAATGCAACATTAAAAGTACAATGAGCAGATTGAAATGGTTCATGGTATAATAGATACAGAATTTTTTTGGATGGAGGTTACCTATGTCATTTGAATGGTCACAGTTATTAACGTGGCGGATGCTCGCAAATGTGCTAGACATCATCGTTGTCTGGTATTTTGTGTATAAATTAATCATGTTGATTCGCGGTACCAAAGCCGTCCAATTGTTTAAAGGCATTATCGTCATTGCGCTGATTAAGGTTATCAGTTGGTACATTGGTCTACGAACTGTTTCGTACATTATGGATCAATTTATCAGCTGGATTGTGATTGCGTTGATCGTTATTTTTCAACCCGAAATTAGACGTGGTTTGGAACATATCGGACGTGGATCGCTACTACGACGCGGCGTTAATCCTAAGATTGAACAAGAAAATAATTTAATTAAAGCCCTCGATAAGTCGATTCAGTATATGTCGAAACGGCGTATCGGGGCGCTGATTACAATTCAAATGAATACCGGTTTGGAAGATTATATCGAAACTGGGATTGATTTGGATGCGGATGTGACTGGGGAGTTATTAATTAACATCTTTATCCCGAATACACCATTGCATGATGGGGCGGTCATAATTCGCGATGATAAGATTGCCGTTGCGGCCGCTTATCTACCACTTTCAGAGAGTAATTTAATTCCCAAAGAATTAGGGACCAGACATCGGGCAGCCGTTGGGATTAGTGAAGTAACGGATGCTTTGACGATTGTTGTTTCTGAAGAAACCGGTGGTGTCACATTAACGCGCAATAACGAGTTAATGCGTGATTTAAGCCGTGATGATTATATGAAGTACTTCAACTCGCATTTGATTACCCAAGAGGAAAACAAAACGAGTCTCTTACAAGAATTTGTTGATGGCTTCAAAAAAGGAGGCCAGAAATGATGAAAAAGTTTGTTGAAGGCCCATGGCTCTATCGAATTTTAGCGTTATTTCTAGCGTTATTATTGTTTGGTTATGTCAATTTGGATGAAATTAACACGACGCGCCAGACGAATAACAATGATACACAGATGCTAGCAACCCGCACGGAAACCGTAAAAGTACCGCTCCAGATTAATGCGGATACTGATCGGTATTTCATTACTGGCTATCCACAAAAGGTCAAAGTGAAATTATCCGGGCCGAATGCGCTAGTCACATCAGCGGTTAACACATTAAATTTCCGCGTGATTGGCGATTTAACGAAGCTGGGTCCTGGTGATCACACCGTCAAGTTAAAACAGACGGGGATTAATAAAGATATCAAAGTCACGATTGAACCTAAAGAAATTAAGGTCCACATTGAGCACAAAGTGACAAAGCAATTCCCAGTGCAGGTCAATGTTAAGAAAGAAAACTTAGCGGCGGGGTATAGTCTAGGGAATCCAAAACTAAGTCAAGACGTGGTTGAAGTCAGTGGTGCAAAATCAGCAGTGAATGCTGTGTCGCAAGTAGTAGCCACTGTTGATCCCGATGAAGGCGCCAAAAAAGACATCAATGAAGAAGTCTTGTTGCAAGCTGTTGATCGCAATGGGAAAGCGTTAAATGTTTTAATTTCACCACAAACCGTTAACGTTAAGATATTGGTTCAAATGAGTAAGAAAACACTCCCGATTAGTTTGGAAAAGACCGGTGAAAAAAGTGGCTACAGCTACAATCTGTCATCAACAACTGATTCAGTGACCGTGTATGGTCGTCAAACAGCTTTAGCCAAGTTGACATCGTTACCAGTGAGTGTCGATTTATCGTCAATCACGAGTTCAACTTCAAAGACGGTTAAAGTGGCTTTACCAGACAACATTTATGAGAGTACGCCAAGTGCCATTAAGGTGACAATTACGGTGACTCCAGATACGACCAATACGAGTGCTACTAGTACTGTTGAAGCGCCGTCTGAAAGTACGGCACAAACGTCAAGTAGTGCGCCCGTTGAGTCAAGTTCAAGTAACAAGCCAGTCAAGTAGTCAATCAAGCTCAAGTGAAAGTAATAAAGCAAATACCGATGTAAATCAATAATTAACGCTAAAGATTTTAGCAGGATGAATGGAGATAATTAAATATGACAAAGTATTTTGGAACTGATGGTGTCCGTGGCGTTGCCAACTTAGAATTAAGCCCAGAAATGGCTTTTAAATTAGGACGTGCGGGTGGTTACGTTTTAACCAAGCACGCTGATAAGAATCAACGGCCAAAGGTTTTGGTGGCTCGTGACACACGTATTTCAGGCCAAATGTTAGAACAATCTTTAATTTCCGGCTTATTATCAGTTGGGATTGAAGTCTTATCATTAGGCGTGGTGACAACACCTGCGGTTGCCTATTTAATTAAGGTTCAAGAAGCAAGTGCCGGCATTATGATCTCAGCCTCACATAACCCCGCTATCTATAACGGGATTAAATTCTTCGGTGCAGACGGCTATAAATTGCCAGATGCAACTGAAGAAGAAATTGAAGCAATCATTGATGCTGAAGAAGATACTTTACCACGTCCAGAAGGTGCTGGTCTGGGGACGGTGGAAGAATATCCAGAAGGTGCTTTGAAGTATACCCAATTCTTGGAACACACGATTCCTGATGATTTAGCTGGGATTAAAGTGGCGTTGGATGGCGCAAACGGTTCAACGAGTGGTTTAATTAGCCGCGTATTTGCTGATCTAGAAACAGAATTTACAACAACGGCAACCCATCCAGATGGTTTGAATATCAACGATGGTGTCGGTTCAACACACCCAGAAAATGTTGCTAAAAGAGTGCTTGAAACAGGCGCGCAAGTTGGTTTAGCATTTGATGGTGACGGGGATCGGTGTATCGCAGTTGACGAATTAGGTAATATTATTGATGGGGACAAGATTATGTTCATTCTCGGTCAATATTTATCTGATAAGGGTCGTTTAAAACAAGATACGATTGTCACAACTGTTATGAGTAATATCGGCTTGTATAAAGCGATTGAAGCCAACAACATGCAATCAGCCCAAACTGACGTTGGGGATCGTCACGTCGTTGAAGAAATGCGTGAAAAAGGCTATAACCTTGGTGGCGAACAATCAGGACACATCATCATCTTTGATTACCACAATACAGGTGATGGGATGTTAACCGGGATTCAACTCTTAAACGTCATGAAACAAACTGGTAAGAAGTTATCTGAATTAGCAGCGCCTGTTCAAACTTACCCACAAAAACTCGTTAACTTAACAGTTAAGGACAAGGATGCTTGGTTAACAAATGACAAGATCCAAGCTGCCATCGATACCGTTGAAAAAGAAATGAATGGTGATGGCCGCGTCTTGGTTCGTCCAAGTGGGACAGAACCATTGCTACGAGTAATGTGTGAAGCTGCAACAGAAGAAAAAGTAAATCAATATGCTGATCAAATCGCAGCGGTTGTTAAAGCTGAAATTGGCGCATAATTAAAGGGAGTGCTGACGCGAGTTGGTTAGGCTTTGAGGATTAACAGTAAAATGGGGGTTATGGTGTTTCTTGCCATAATCCCCATTTTGCAGTTCACCGGAAATGACTACTCGAGAAGTGCGTTCAAGTTGGTCAACTTTTGAGCACTAGCTTGAAAAGCACGTTCTCACTTGAATCAAACTAAAAAAGCCCGTCAACATTGTGTTGACGGGTTTTTTTGGTGCAATTTTATTTAAGAGCCCATTCTTCTAACGCAATGTGACTTGTTCGTACATCAGAAAACCAAAGACAACCAATAAGACAACAGCAGCGGATATCAGATACCATTCTTTGACAAGTATGATAGGTGCATCAGTCAAATGATAATTTTTGCGGTAACGTTTGAGATTGAAAACACTGACTTCATTCACGATGATTAATAAAGCGGGTTCTAATAGTAGCATGTATTTGCTACCGGATGAATCGACAACGTTATTGGCGGCAATATGTAAGGCGATTGTTTTAGGTGCAACGATGATAAAGCTCAGTCCGACTAATAGGCCAAGAAGAGAAATACTTCGAATTAACAAGATGCTCTTTTTCATTACAGAAACTCCTTTTCTAAAATTGACTGGTCTCAGCATAGCATAAAAGCGCTAGATAGCGGAAAACATTTGGGCTATACCAAAATTATAAATTGATATATACCAATAAAAATGTTGACATTAAAATCGTTGATGCTATTATATTTAAGTGTTGTACCAATTAATTGAAATATATTAAACCAAAGTTGAAAAGAGGATTTTTATAATGTGTGGAATCGTAGGCGTAATTGGTAATGAAAAGACAACTGAAATTTTATTAAACGGATTAGAGAAGTTGGCGTATCGTGGTTACGATTCAGCGGGCATTTACGTGAACAGCGAAACTGGGCGTGACTACTTAGTTAAAGAACCCGGTAAAATTAGCGTTCTAGAAGCAGCGGTTGGACCTGAAGTACAAGGAACAATCGGTGTTGGGCATACGCGTTGGGCAACGCATGGTGTTGCGAGTCGTGATAATGCGCATCCGCATGTTTCTGAAGATGGTCGTTTTTACTTGGTTCACAACGGCGTGTTAACTAACTATTTAGCTTTAAAAGAAACATACTTGGAAGATGTCCATTTTGTCAGTCAAACCGATACGGAAGTCGCTGTTCAGTTGATTGCTTACCTTGCTAAGGCAGAACAATTATCAGCTAAGGAAGCCTTCCGGAAGGCTTTAACGTTGATTGAAGGCTCATACGCATTTGTCATGGTCGATCGTGATGATCCTGACACCTTATACGTTGCTAAGAATAAATCGCCATTGTTAATCGGTGTAGGTGATGGCTTTAACGTTGTGTGCTCGGATGCATTAGCGATGTTGAATGAAACAAAAGATTTTATTGAAATCCATGATCGTGAAATGGTGACACTCACGAAACAAAGTGTTCAAATTGAAGATTTAGACGGCACTTTTATTCACCGCGAAAGCTATCATGTTGAAATGGATGCTGATGCAGCGGGCAAGGGCACATACCCCCACTACATGTTAAAAGAAATCGACGAACAACCAGCTGTTATGCGGCGTTTATTGAACGAATACGTAGCTGCTGATGGAGAGCTTAAAATCGACTCAGCGTTACTCAGTGCAATGAATGATGCAGATCGCCTCTATATCGTGGCGGCTGGGACAAGTTATCATGCCGGTTTAATCGGGAAGACCTTGTTTGAAACATTAACGCACAAGCCTGTCGAAGTACATGTTGCTAGTGAATTCGGCTATCACATGCCGCTATTATCTGAAAAGCCATTCTTTATCTTTTTAACACAAAGTGGTGAAACCGCTGATAGTCGCCAAGTGTTGGTACAAACTAATGCCTTGCATTATCCAAGCTTGACCATCACTAACAGCCAAGGGTCAACACTTTCACGGGAAGCTGATTACACATTATTATTGCATGCAGGCCCAGAAATTGCGGTTGCTTCAACGAAAGCCTACACTGCACAAATTGCAGTTGAATTATTCTTGGCTGTTGCGCTTGGACGCCACAATCAACTGGTGCTAGCAGAACAATTCGATGTACATCATGAATTAGGCTTAGTCGCTACTGGCATGGAAGCTTTATTGAGCGAAAAAGAACAGATTGAAACCTTGACGACTGATTACTTACAAACAACACGCAATGCCTTTTATATTGGTCGTGGTGAAGATTACGCCTTGAGTTTAGAAGCTGCTTTGAAGTTAAAAGAAATTTCATACATCCAAGCTGAAGGATTTGCAGCCGGCGAATTAAAACATGGCACCATCGCTTTGATTGAAGAGGGGACACCCGTTATTGCATTCTTGATGGATGCTAAAACGATTGCGCACACGCGTGGTAACTTGCAAGAAGTGACTGCGCGTGGGGCAAAAGCCTTGACGATTGTCAGCGAAGAATCTGCTGAAGCAGATGATCAGATCATTTTACCAAACGTAAACGACTTATTGACACCATTATTGGGGATCATTCCTGGTCAATTAATTGCTTACTATGCAAGTTTGCATAGAGGGTATGATGTAGATCAGCCAAGAAACCTAGCTAAGAGTGTCACGGTCGAATAAATAATATTCAAAAAGCCTCGTTCAAAGAACGAGGCTTTTTTGCGTTTAATGAGTTGGTGCATATGTTGCTCGTGGACCGCCAACGTATTTTGGTCGTGACCGTAAAGCTGTGACATGTGCACTACCCAATGTATCAAGGGTTGGGCGGACAGGGACTTGAACGAATTTCACGTGCATCCCAATCGCCGTATCACCGATATCTAATCCAGCTTGTGCAACGATATGTTCAACTTCAACCGGATCACTGAATTGTTCAAAAGCAGCGACGGAGCAGGCGCCTCCAGCGTGCATAGCAGGAACAACTGAGACAATTTCAAAGTCGTGTGCGCGGGCAACCTGACGTTCAATCACCAAACTACGGTTAATATGTTCACAGCCTTGCACGGCTAAATGAATCCCCAATGGATTGAGAATGCCACGAAGTGTTGCGATGATGACTTCACCGACTTCTTTGCTAGAAGCCTTACCGATATGGCCACCGACGACTTCACTCGTTGAACACCCGAGGACGAACAAATCACCATTTTCTAAGTGTGCTTCGTTTAGAACATCCTGAGTCATCTTTGTTAAGTCTTGTTGAATTTGGTCTAATTGTAATTCATTTGTCATTTAAAAAATCTCCTAGTGGTTAAATAATTGTGGTCGAATACGGGATAAACTAGTGACTAACGGGATGGTAACCACGATACCAAGTCCATTTTGAACAATATTACTGAAAATCGAAGCGATTCCGGCAGCCCAGCCGAAAAGTAAACTGGTAGCTAAAAAGTAACCGGCAACCATGACGATACTACCGCAAATGAGGGGGATAATCAGCTGCTTTGGTCGCATTGAATCACTATGAGTCAGGTGACCTACAACGAAGCCTTGCCCCCCATGAATGATGAGTGAGAAGAGACACCACTCAGGGTAACCAGATAATAGATCGATTAATAGGCCACTCAGGGCTCCGACAGTGAGTCCGCCAGGATTTCGCAGCATGATCGCCGTTGTATAAATACCGACCTCACAGAGCGTCACAAAGCCCTTCGTCGCCGGAATCGGGATGATGATTAACAAAGAGAGTGCCACGGTCAATGCGGTGAGCATCGCGAGTAATGGTAATTGACGTTTATTAAAGTGCATGTTTAGTAGCCCCCTGCCAGACATTCCCCAGGCCATGGCGTAGATGAATACCATCTTTTAAACCGGCATAAACAAATTTCTTTGCGCGTGCCACGGCAACTTCAATCGATTTTCCTTGTGCTAATTCCGCCGTAATCGCTGCCGAAAGCGTACAACCGGCGCCATCAATGGTAGTTGTTTCCAATCGTGGAGCTTCTAAATAATGGGTTGTTGCGCCCGATTTTAATAAATCAACGGCCTGTTCACCAGGGAATCGTTGACCACCTTTGATAATGACGTGCTTGGGGCCAAATGATTGGATAATTGTAGCAGCTTCGACCATTTCCTCACGCGTGGTAATCGACGAAAGGCCACTGAGTTGTTGGGCCTCCAACAAGTTTGGGGTGACAACGCTCGTCAAAGGCAGTAGTTCTTTTTTTAACGTATCGAGGTACGCTTGCTGCGCAGGAATGGCGCCTTCTTTAAAGACGAGGACCGGGTCAGCGATGATGGTTAATTCAGGATGCTGTCGTAGTCGCTCACAGATGGCTTTTAAAGTTTCCGTTTGATGAACCAAACCAATTTTAACGTGCGTTAGTGGCACGTAGTTTAAAATGGCACCAAGCTGGTCCAAAATGGTATCCTCAGGTAAGTTGTGGATTTTCAAGTGACCGTCTGGTAGCAATGTAGCGATGCAAGTTAAGGCACTGACCCCAAACGTTTCTAAGGCCTCGAACGTTTTTAAATCGGCCTGGATGCCACCACCACCCAGAGTATCAGAGCCGGCAATGGTTAGAATGTTTTGCATAGTTGTCCTCCAAAATTCTATTCTTAACTATCATAGAGAAGAATAGAATGTTCAACAACAGCCAATTGGCTTGTTTTTTTACCATCCAATTTATAAACTAAATAAGAGGTGTTAAAAATGATTGAATGGTTACAATATTTACCTGAACAAAAGCCAAAGTATATGGCAATTAAAAAAATGATTATTAGCTTGATAGATAAAGGACAATTAAGTTCAGGTGACCAATTACCGCCAGAGCGTCAGTTAGCTAAATTATTGAGTGTCAATCGTTCAACTGTGACACGTGCGTCTGATGAATTGGTTGCAGATGGCGTGATTGAACGTCGCGTTGGTAGCGGGACGTTTGTCAGCCAGCAAGCGCGACCACAGGCAAAGCGGGTCAATTGGCATACTTATTTGATCAGCCAACGTCAGTCACAAAGTCAAAATGAACGGCGCCAATTACAACAACTGATTAGACGAAAACCTGAAAAGTTAATTGATGTTTATTCAAGTGACTTACCATTAGCATTAGTCCCACAATTTCAATTTCCTGCATTGACGTGGCAAGATTTTATTACTGCACAAGCATTAGAGACACCACGAGGCTATCAACCACTTATTACGGCAATTAATCAATTGGATCAACACAATAAACGGCTATTTTTTACCGAAGAGCAGTTATTAATGACTGCTGGTGTGCAACAATCACTCTTTTTAATATTACAGGGTTTATTGACGCCAGGTGATGCTGTTGCAATTGAATCACCCTCCTTTTTTCATGACTCAACTTTGTTTGAAGCGACTGGTGTCCGTGTCTATGAAGCTTCAGTTGATGCTGATGGGATTTCTTTGACTGCTTTAGAAGCGCTAATCATTAAGCACCGTGTTAAGTTGGTTATTCTCAATCCAGATTATCAAAATCCAACGGGGCACGTAATGAGTCTTCAAAAAAGAAAAGCAGTTGTTCATTTATGCCAGATGCATCAAATACCAATCGTAGAAGATGATGTCTTCGGTTGGTTAGGCTTTGATACAACTAGGCCAATCCCAACGTTAAAGCAACTTGATCCGGATAATGTTATTTATATTAGTTCGTTGTCCAAAATTATGGGGGCTAGTAGCCGAATCGGGTGGGTAGCTGCTACTCCGCAAGTCATCGAACAGTTGACCCGCGTGCAACATGAAATGGATTTAGTGCCAAGCATTATGGCGCAAGTCATGGTGACCTTAGCGATGGGGGATCCGCAATTTCAAACGCAGTTGGATCAACTTAAGGGGACGCTTCAAGAACGTGCACAAGCAACCTATAAGATGCTTAAAAGGGTATTACCCGATTGGCACGTTTACTTACCAGCGGGAGGTTATTATATTTGGGTGACCCATCCGAACCATAAATTACGCTTAAAAACCTTTATTGATCATCAGCTTGCTGTTGCACCAGGATCATTATTTGGGCTTAAAACAGATGCGTTGCGCATCAATTTTGCGCGATTAAATGCAATTGGTTTGGTCGCGCTAGAACAACGATTAGCAGCCATTATTAAAGCAACAGAATAAAGAGGGGGGATTCGGATGACAGAGCAATTCGTACCAGAGATTTATACACCATTAAAAACCAGTGTTGTCGGACCACCTGCTGTGGCGCGACAAGTTGGGGGGATTAAGATCCTCGGTAAGAAGATTAAAACAATTATTTTTACCACCGATGTTGCGATTGTGAATAATACAAATGCTGACGCTGTTTTGGCAGTTTATCCATTTACACCACACCCAGCCGTCATGAATGCCATCAGCAATGTGGCGACGATCCCCGTTTTTAATGGGATTGGTGGGGGCTTAACGGCCGGCAGCCGGTCCGCGTACATGGGATTATTGGCAGAGGCCGCCGGTTCGATTGGCGTGGTGGTTAACGCACCGACCTCGGTGGAGACGATTAAAATGATTAACCGCGTTGTTGACGTTCCGATTATTCGTACTGTTGTGTCAGAACGTCAGGATTACGCCGCGCAGATTGAAGCTGGAGTTTCAATTTTAAACGTTAGTGGCGCGGCTAAAACCCCAGCAATTGTTAGCGCAATTCGCCAACAATATCCCGAAATTCCGATTATGGCAACTGGGGGTAAAAACGAAGCTAGTATATTAGCGACGATTGAAGCGGGTGCGAATGCATTGACGTACACGCCACCGACCAATGGCGAGTTATTTGCTAAGAAAATGGCCGATTACCGGTCTGATTTAGCATGATAACAGTTGACGTGCTATGCAATCCCCCGTATGATAAAAAGATTACTAGAGGAGGTTCTTGAATGATTCGTCAAGCAACAGTTGCAGATGCCAAGAGTGTCTTGCCAATTATTAATATTGTTTTTGAAGAAATGGAAATGCCACTCTTCCAAAAGATTCCGCTAGAGGATTTGTTTAGCATTTTAGAACAGGCCTTTGCAATGCCTGAATATCGGTATAGCTATGCTAACACACTAGTTTATGAAGAAGACGGCCAAGTATTAGGGATTGTTGTAGGCTTCCCAGAAGAAAAGGAAGCCCATATCGACGATGCATTAGCACCGTTATTCCCACAAATCGGCTTACCTGAGACAACGCGTTTCTTTACCGATAAGGAAGCACAACCGGGGGAATGGTATTTAGATACACTTGCCGTCGCTGAACATGCACAGGGGCATGGTGTAGGGACGAAGTTACTTAAGGCCTTACCAGATTATTTAAAAGCACGTGGTGAAAAAAAGATTAGCTTAAGTGTGGATTTACAAAATCCTGGGGCTAAAAAACTTTATGAACGAATGGGTTTTGTTAAACAAGGAGATTTAATGATTGGTGACCATCAATATGATCATATGATTAAACAGCTTTAACACGAAAAGAGCCGACAACAATTGTTGTCGGCTCTTTTCAGATTAAAGTAATGGCATAATCATTGTCGTCCGTAGCCAGCTCAGTGGCATGACTAAGATCATTGCTGGTATCATGTCTGCAATTGGAAATTCGCGAATTTTAGCAATTCTAAAGCCAGTGGCGAGCATCAAGAGGCCGCCGCAAGCTTTGAAATCTGCAAGCATTGTTGGATTTGTTAGTGGGAAGATGAGTTTGGCGAGTAAGAAAATGATGTAAAAGATAATGAATTGCGGAATCGCAATGGTTGAAACGACGGGGCCAAGATTGCAGGCAAAGATGGCAGCAGTAAAGAAATCTAGAATTGATTTAGAAATTAGAATCGTATTGTTGCCTGTCATACCAGCATCTAATGTCCCATAAATACCGGTCCCACCGGCACAAAAGAGGACAATCACTGTCACGAGTGCTGAAATAAATTCGGTATCTGATAGCGTATTGTTTTTACGCGGAAAAATTTAGAAATTGGCCGTTCCATCAAGACGGCACCGCGACCAATCCAGCGACCGAAGTGAACGAGTAGGCCAATCCCAGTACCGAGAACAACTGCGAAGATGACTGCAGGCATGTTCTTCATTTGAATAATGGCATTGATGCCCATTCCCATCGAAGCAACACCGAAGATTAAGGTGAGTTCTGTTTTAAATTTAGTTGATAATTTATCTCCCAATAAACTACCGAATAGACCGCCAAATAAGACGGCTAATGAATTAATAATCACGCCAGTTGGCATTGAGAAGACCCCTTTAATTTTAAGTTTGCATATTCAACCATACCAATTTAAAAGAAAAGAATCAATTTAATTTTAAATGTTAGCGCTTATATATATTCGATGGGAGTCTTGAGCTAGACCAAAAAACGACTAATCATTTGATTAGTCGTTTTTTTACTGACTATTCGAATCGCAAACTAGGCTTAAAACGTCGAATCAGTGCCTTGGGTTGGTTATAGGCCCAATGATTTAAAACGGCGGCAATCAAAATACAGGGGACGATATCCTTTTCTTGGTTGACAGTCAATTGAAAGGCTGGACCGCTGCTTGCTAGAATGGTGGTCGCTTGCATGATGGGTTGTGTATGGTAGAGAATGCGATATTGATTTTGCGTTAAATCTCCCATAATTAACCAATTAAGTTGTTTGACATAGACAAACTCATGCCAGATGCCCCAGATCTTTTTGAGTTGACCAATCCGTTCATCGTTTTGGAAAAGGTCAAAGTCAGGTGAGGGGCTAATTGTGACTTGGCGAATTTCACCGAGTAAGTCGCCGGTGAGTGAGTAAAGGCTGAATACGTCATGCCGAATCCCACGTTTTCCAACAAGTAAATAACGCGGTTGTTCTTGATCGTCAATCACGGTTGAGACACCACGTGAAGCACTAGCCTGGTGTTTAATGTAGAAAATAGGCATCAAAGATCACTTCTTTTCAGCTGTACGATTCAAGTCAATCGCGTGATAAATCGCTTGTGCGACGCCGTCTTGAATGTTAGTTGCAGTTTGATAGTTCGCAAGTTCCTTAATTGTTGGGACAGCATTGCCCATGGCGACACCAATGCCAGCTGTTTTGATCATTGAAAAATCGTTTAAGTTATCACCAATTGCCATTGTTTGCTCAACTGGAATCCCTCTTTGTTCAGCATAGGCGGCCAAAGCGATGCCTTTTTGAGCGTCAATGTGGTTTATTTCGATGTTATTACTTGAAGAGGAAGTTACAACTAAATCCCCGCGGGCTTCACAAAAGGCCTTAATTGGTGCTAATTCGGTCATTCCCTGTGTGCTAAAAGCGATGATTTTAAGAATCTTAACCGTTGGATCGTTAATAATCCCTTGATAGTGATCATCGACGTAGTTAATATTCATTAATTCCAAACGGGCTGCTGCTAAAGCAACCGCAATTTTATAACTCGTATCGGGATTGAGGTTGACGAGTAAATCAGCGATATTTTGGATGCGACTGACTTTACTATCTGAATAATTACCGGCAGTCGTCATGAGTTCGAAGTAAATATTATTTTCGCGTAAATTTTCTGTGACGGCTGTCACCGTTTCGGAATCAATCGGCACATTCAAAACTTCATTACCTAAAGAATCAAAAATTTGGGCACCATTCATCGTAATTAAAGTAGGTTGGATGTCATCACTGTCAATTAGGGGGAGGGCTTCAGAACGACTGCGGCCGGTAGCCACCACGAATTCGATGCCGGCGTCTTGGGCAGCTTTAATGGCGGTCATGTTACCGTCTGAAACCTGCATTTTGTCGTTTAATAAGGTACCGTCCATATCAGATGCAATAATTGAAATCAAAGGAATTCCTCCTGAAAACGTATTATTAGAAACTTACCTCTATCTTAGCATGCAAGCTACTTTTCTTCTAGCAACTTATGTTAAAACACGATAAACTAGTTAATGAGGTGAGCAGATGAAAACAATTATTCACAATGAGTGGCAAACGATTCTCGCACCAGAGTTTGCCAAACCCTATTATGGTCAGCTCCATACCTTTTTGAAACAGGAATACCAAACGACCACGGTTTATCCAGAGATGCACCATATTTTCCAAGCCTTTGAATGGACACCGTTTGAACAGGTTAAAGTCGTCATTTTAGGACAAGATCCTTATCATGGCCCGAACCAAGCCCATGGGTGTAGTTTTTCCGTTTTACCAGGGGTCAAAGTCCCACCATCATTGCAAAATATTTATAAAGAATTGCAGACGGATGTTGGCTTTCAACCGGTTCAGCATGGCTATTTAAAGAGTTGGGCGGACCAAGGCGTGTTCTTGTTGAACACCGTATTGACCGTGCGGGCAGGTCAAGCAAATTCGCATCGTAAACAAGGTTGGGAACAGCTAACGGATGCGGCGATTGCTGCATTGTCAAATCGGGGACATGTGGTCTTCATTTTATGGGGAAACGCGGCAAAGGATAAACGGCGGTTAATTGATGAGACGCAAAATGCGGTCATTACTGCAGTACATCCCAGTCCCTTGTCAGCCTATCACGGTTTCTTTGGCTCTAAACCTTTCTCACAGACGAATACTGCCCTTGAGCAATGGGGCATGGCGCCAATTAATTGGCAATTACCACAAACAGTCACGGTAGAATAATGAAGCGTTACCATTGTTGACTTGTCGCGGTATTAGAAACGTTGTATGATTACATTAGCAATAATAAAATGCTTACTGGAGGTTGCAATTGTGGATTTATTTGAAAGCTTAAAAGCAAAGATTACCAATCGGCAATTTAAAATTGTTTTTCCGGAAGGAACAGAACCAAGAATTATTGGTGCAGCAGCACGGTTGAATGCTGATCGGATTTTGAAACCCATTTTAATTGGGGCAACGAATGATATTCAACAAATCGCTGCTGCTAAAGGATTTAACTTGGACGGGATAACGATTATTGATCCACAAGAATATCCAACAGCTGACTTTGAAAAAATGGTTGCCGCTTTTGTCGAACGCCGCAAGGGCAAGGCAACCCCTGAACAAGCACAAACAATTTTACAAGATCCTAATTATTTTGGCACCATGCTGGTTTATTTAAACTTAGCCGACGGGATGGTTTCAGGTGCCGTGCATTCAACAGGTGATACTGTTCGACCAGCATTACAAATTATTAAAACAAAACCAGGTGTCCAACGCACAAGCGGGGCCTTCATTATGCAACGCGGTCGCGATAACGAACGTTACTTATTCTCAGATTGCGCCATCAATATTAACCCGAATGCGCAAGAATTGGCTGAAATTGCTGTGGAATCTGCAAAGACGGCTGAGTTGTTCGATATCGATCCGAAAGTTGCGCTGTTGAGCTTTTCAACGATGGGGTCTGCGAAAGCAGACGAAGTCACGAAGGTTCAAGAAGCAGCACGGATTGCACATGAAATTGCGCCAGAATTAGACATTGATGGTGACCTACAATTTGATGCCGCATACGTACCAGTTGTTGCGAACCAAAAAGCACCAGATTCAAAAGTGGCGGGTCAAGCCACTGTGTTTGTTTTCCCAGAATTACAATCAGGGAACATTGGCTACAAGATTGCCCAACGTTTTGGGAATTTCGAAGCCATCGGACCAATTTTACAAGGTTTGAATCAACCCATTTCTGATTTATCACGTGGGAGCAACGAAGAAGATGTTTACAAGTTAGCCATCATTACGGCTGCTCAAGCATTACAAAACTAATTGACTGACAATAAAGACGCCAGCACAGAAAAATTGTGCTGGCGTCTTTGACTTTGCGAACAGGGCTTTTTTCGGTATAATGACACACAGATAACAATTAGAATGAGGCAGAACATGTTAGAATTTAAAACAACTGATCCAGAACAAACAATTGCGATTGCCAAACAGTTGGGCCAACAAGTCCAAGCCGGTGATGTCTTGTTGTTGGATGGTGATTTAGGCGCTGGTAAAACAACGTTTACGAAAGGATTGGCAGCCGGTCTGGGAATCGACCGCTATATTAAGAGTCCAACGTTTACGTTAATTCGTGAGTATCAAGACGGTCGGTTACCACTCTATCATATGGATGTGTATCGATTGGAAGAAACGGGTGCTAGTGATTTAGGCTTAGAAGAGTATTTCGATGGGGACGGGGTTTCGGTGATTGAATGGAGTCAATTTATTGCTGAAGAACTACCGAGCGATTATTTGACGATTCATTTTAATAAGGATGTTAGCGATGATCAAGTTCGGACGTTAGTACTTGATCCGCACGGCGCTCACTACGAAGCATTGGTGCGTACTAGTTTTGCAGACTAGTGTAATTGACATTCGGCCCGCGCAAGCAGCAGATGCGCGGGCTTATTTATGTTTTTTAAAGGCGGTCGCTAAAGAAACACCGTATGTTGCGTTACCAGCGGAGTTAGCCACTTCAACACCATTATTTACTGAATTTTTGATAGCAAGTATTCTTGAATCGCAACAAGATGTATTATTGCTTGCTTTTGATCAACAGCAAATTGTCGGGGCAATTCGTGTGAATAGTCCCACAGAACAGGGGCTAACACATATCGGTGAAGTTAGTATCGCTGTTTTAAAAGCGAAGTGGCATCGCGGAATTGGCTCTGATTTGATGGCGCACCTTTTAGCGTCGATTCGAGAAATAGGAAATCCGCGACGGCTTGAGTTAACAGTACAAGCCCGTAATCACCGTGCAATTGCACTTTACAAACGGTTTGGTTTTGTGACCGAAGCACAATTAGCAGCGGGATTTTATGCGCCAGAAACGGGCTATATTCCGGTTGTGCAAATGTGCCAATTAATGAATATGGATGAGGAGATTTAAGATGCAACAACAACGAGGACGCGGAATTTACTTAGCCGTATTAGGATCAATATTTTGGGGGATTCAAGGGCCAGTATCACAGTGGCTATTCACTGACACGGCAATTAAGCCAGAATGGCTAATGGGGGTTAAGATGGGGCTTTCAGGCCTATTTCTATTAGGTTATGCGCTCATTAAACAACCGAACGATGTTTTTACAGTGTGGCGGCAACCGCGGGACTTTACGCGGATGTTATTATTTGCAGTATTAGGGTTATCGGCTGTTCAGTATTTTTATTTTCTAACGATTCAAGCCAGCAATGCACCAACGACTACAATTCTACAACAGCTAGGCACCATCATGATCATCTTAATTAGCTTGGTGATTTATCGTAGAGCACCTAGCCGCGTTGAACTAATTGCAGTGACTGTCGCATTGTTGGGGACGTGGTTGTTAGTGACAAAAGGACAACTGACGCATTTGGCGATTTCACACGCGGCATTCGGACTTAGTTTATGCCTTGGCTTTTCTGGCGCTTTAAACACATTAATTCCGGTTAAGTTATTCCAAAAATATCCAACATTAGTGATTGTGGGCTGGGCGATGTTAATCGGTGGGGTGGTCTTCACATTTGTTCATCCATTTTGGGTCGGTGTTCCACCGTTGAATGTGGCAACAATCAGCAGTGTCTTATTCATTGCTTTGTTTGGGACAGCGCTCGCCAATCTTTGTTTCTTGGGGAGTTTACGGTATATCACACCGACAACGGCGGGTTTATTGAATACTTTTGAACCGTTAGCTGCGACTATCGGTACTGTTTTATTCTTGAAAACGAGTTTCAACACCTGGGAAGTCGTGGGTGGGATTCTCGTGATCAGTACGGTCTTTATCTTGAGTCTTGGTCAATCTAAGTCAAAATAAGTTAACACGGTGAACCGAATTGTGGTATAATTAACAACGGAGACGAAGCTCGTACATTAGTCAAAACAAATTAATGATTATGATGAAGTTGTTAATCTTGTCGAAGCCCTAATGACAATTTAGCTTTAATCCACCATTCGCTAAAAGAGCGGTTAGCCTGTCTGCATAGACAAGTTAACCGCTCTTTTTTTGTTAGCCGATTAATTTGGTGGCCGCTTTTAGCGGTTCAACGCCAAAATCGTTGGCTTCTTTAATCAGAATCTTGGCACAAGCGATACTATCAGCCAGTGCATTGTGGTGATTGTTGAGTGGAATCGCTAGGTTATCACACAAGGTGTTTAACTTATGATTCTCAAATTGCGGATACAACCGCCGACTCGTTTTGAGAGTATCCAACGCTAAATAATGGGGTTCTGGAATGTCGTAGTGTTGGAGTGTACTTTTCAACACACCAATATCAAAATTCGCGTTGTGGGCGACCACTAACTTGTTTGGCGTGAAAAATGGTGCGATGTGCGGCCAGACTTGATTGAACTTGGGCGCTTGAGCCACATCGGCTTCATGAATGCCATGAATTTGCGTATTGCGACTGCTAAAATAAGTTTCAGGTTTAATTAACGTATAAAAACTATCAACGATTTGATCGTTGCGCACAACAACAAGGGCAAGTGAGCAAGCACTATGCTGTTGACCGTTGGCGGTTTCAAAATCCATTGCGACAAAATTCATTATTTTGAACCTCGCTTTTTATAAAGTTTGCTTATTCTAAGCGAATAAATCTTGCGTGTCAAGTTCGACGGGGCAGTGGTCGGAACCAAAAATTTCCGTGTGAATCTTGGCATCGACTAATTTAGGTTGGAGATCATTGGAAGTAATGAAATAATCAATGCGCCAGCCGGCATTATTGTCGCGGGCGTGGAATCGATAACTCCACCAAGAATAAATATCGGGTTGATCAGGATAGAAATAACGGAAGGTATCGGTGAAGCCGCGATTTAAGAGGGTTGTCATTTGCCCTCGTTCTTCATCTGAAAAGCCGGCGTTATGATGATTGGTCTTATCATTTTTCAGATCAATTGGTTCATGGGCAACGTTTAAATCACCGCAGAAAATGACGGGTTTTTGAGTCGATAAATTAGCGATATAAGTTTGAAAGGCATTCTCCCAACGCATGCGATAGTCTAATCGTTTCAACTTATCCTGTGAATTGGGTGTGTAGCAAGTGATTAAATAAAAAGTAGGGTATTCAAGTGTAATCACGCGTCCTTCTTGATCGTGTTCAGGTTGGCCGATACCATAAGTTGCAGTGAGCGGTTTATGCTTAGTGAAGATGGCAGTACCGGAATAGCCCTTTTTTTCAGCGTAATTAAAGTATTGATGATAACCTGGTAAATCTAATTCAACTTGGCCGGCTTGCATCTTAGTTTCTTGCAGACAGAAAAAATCGGCATCTAGTTGATTAAAAGTGATCATAAAGTCTTTTTTTAAAACGGCGCGTAAGCCATTAACGTTCCAAGAAATAAATTTCATTGTCGATTCCTCATTTCTAAATTCCATTTTAACGGTCTAGTCAATAATACGCAAAAAAAGTGTTGGCTGTTCAATTCAAGCCGTCTTTGTTAAACTAGGAGTAGATTATTTTTTGAGGGGAACGACAATTGTGACAAGTCAAGTTGAAGCATTTTTACAAGCAAACCAAGCAATCGAGATTCATCAAGCAGAACCATTGAGCTTATACACCTTTACCAAAACAGGTGGACCGGCAGATTTACTCGCACTCCCCAAATCTGTTGCAGAAGTGCGGCAATTAGTGGCCAGTGCCAATGAACTGACATTACCCATTACAATTATCGGTAATGCTAGTAATCTAATTGTTCGTGACGGTGGCATTGAAGGTTTAGTCATCATCTTAACGGCGATGAATCAGATTAAAGTTGAAGGTAACTTGGTGACCGCGCAAGCTGGAGCAGGGATTATTCAAACCTCTGAAGCAGCTTATAGCGGTAGTTTGACCGGCTTAGAATTTGCTGCCGGCATTCCTGGTAGTGTTGGCGGTGCGGTCTTTATGAACGCCGGCGCATATGGTGGCGAAATTAGTGATGTACTGACCCGCGTTGATGTTTTAATGCGCGATAATCAAGTACAGACGTTAACGGCCGCTGACTTAGACTTCAGTTACCGGCATAGTTTAATTCAAGATAACGGCAGTATTGTGTTGGTTGCCTATTTTGAAATGGCAACGGGTGCGGCACCAGCAATTCGCGCCCGGATGGATGAGGTCAACGCTTTGCGGGCTGCCAAACAGCCGCTAGAATATCCCTCATGTGGGAGTGTCTTTAAACGACCAGTCGGTCATTTTGTTGGACCGTTGATTCAAAAAGCGGGCTTGCAAGGGCATCAAATTGGGGGCGCACAAGTTTCTAAAAAACATGCCGGGTTCATCGTGAATATTGATCACGCAACGGCAACGGATTATTTGACGTTGATCGAATACATTCAAAAAACGATCTGGGCGAAGTTTAATGTGCGCTTAGAACCAGAAGTCCGGATTATTGGGCAACATAAGCAAGGTTAAATCAATGATGAAAAGCTATGGTAAAAGATGATTTTATCAGGGCTTTTTTTATCAGGATGAGCGTGTTAAAAAGAAAGGGTGTTGGGATGGCAATTATTGAAGCTGTTATTTTGCTAATTACGTTGGTGATTATTGCCAATATCATCGGGCATTATTTGCCAAATTTACCGGTTAGTTTAATTGAGATCGGGTTGGGATTAATGGTGGCGTTAGTCTTTGCCGTCAAGATTCCACTAAAAACAGATTGGTTCATGTTGGTGTTTGTTGCACCATTATTGTTTAACGATGGCCGTCGTTTTCCTAAGAAGGAACTATGGGCGTTGCGCGGACCAATTATTGGGAATGCGATTTTCCTCGTCTTTGCAACGACGTTAATTGGCGGCTTGGCCATTCATTGGTTAGTCCCGGCGTTACCGCTGGCTGCAAGTTTTGCGTTAGCGGCAATCTTGTCGCCAACGGATCCGGTGGCGGTACAATCGATTTCAGAACAGGCCGATTTACCGCCCCGGGTTTTGCACTTAGTGAGTGGTGAAAGTTTAATTAACGATGCCAGTGGCTTGATTAGCTTTAAATATGGGATTGCTGCCGCTGTTACCGGCTATTTCTCATGGCAACAAGCCGCGGGCGATTTTCTGTATATTAGTATTGTTGGCACACTAGCGGGGATGATTATCATGTTAATCATTCATTTTATTCGCCTATTTATGCTACAACAAGGCTTTGAAGATGTGATGTTCCATACGATTTTACAGTTGGTGACACCGTTTATCATCTATCTAATTGTTGAAGATCTATTCCACGCATCCGGTGTGATTGCGGTGGTGGTAGCTGGGATCATCAGTCATTCATCACGGAATATCTTCCTCGATTTTTTACCGGAGTTGAAGTTAGTGACCGAACAAACTTGGTCAATCAGTGTTTACTTATTAAACGGGATTGTCTTTTTAATTTTAGGGATTGAATTACCTGTCGCTATGCATAATACCGTGCATAATCCGCTGATTAATACGAGTGAAGAAATTCTCCTCGTCTTAGCGGTTTGGTTGATTCTGGTGATTGTGCGGGGACTCTGGACACTAGCTTACTTGCTCTACACCAACCAGACGAATCCCAAAACATTCCGCGAAAACATTAAAATTGCGGTGCTCTCTGGACTTTCTGGGGTTCGTGGAGCGATTACGATGGCCGGGGTATTATCGGTGCCAACTGTTTTAGCGGATGGTTCACCGTTTCCTCAACGCGGCTTAATGCTCTTTATTGCGGCCGGCGTGATTATTGTCAGTCTGGTGATGGCCGTTGTCTTAATTCCTAAGCTGACAAAAGTCAAAGCACCAATCGAGATGCGAGGGATGCAACGAGATCTTGAAGCCGAAGCAGCCGCAGAAGATGAAGCAGCTGCTGATTTATTGGATGAAACAAACGCTAAGATTTACATGTACAAAGTAGCAGCGAGCATGGTCGAATCCCAACGGCATATTGATAATAACCGGGCTGCTTTAGATTTATTGGCAGAGTATCAGTTGATGATCCGCCGGTTGGAGAGTCAACAAAGCGAAGCAAGCACAAGTGACGAACTACCACCGTTAATTGCTGAAGAGTTGATTTTGCGACAAGTGGCATTTGACGGAGAACGTCAGAAGTTAGAGTTGTTATGGGCTGAAAAGGCCATTAGTGCTAAAAGCTATCGGCATGGTAAACGTAAGTTACGGCAAAAACAAGTAATGTTATCGGTTATTGGGACGAGTTTTAATTGGCATCATGTGCAACTACAAGTCTATCGTGCTTGGTCAATCAGCAAACGCTTTTTGACGCATCTCTGGCCGCGGCATACCAAATCACCAAGTGAAACCGAGTGGCAATTGACTGAACGTGAAATGGCTAAGGCGGGAATTAAACAATTGTCGTATTTCCTAAAACAGCCTGAAAATCGCCAACGTCATTATAATCGTCAGGTTATTTATCAAATTATTGTGCGGTATCGGAATCAGATTGAAAACATGAAAAATGGGGGGCGGAGTAAGACCGCTATCTATGAACGTCAATTACAAAAATTAAGAATCAAAGCGCTCACGAGTGAACGAGTGGCGATTCAAGAGTTATTGGAACAACATAAAATTTCATGGCAACTTGCAGATGAATTACGCAAAAACATTAACTATTCCGAAAATGCACTGATTTTAGCACGAACGGATACTGAATAGATTCAAAAAAGCCCCACGCACTCATTTTAAATTGAGTGCGTGGGGCTTTTTTTGATGGTTAGAATAAGTGGCGGCGGCGGTAGTATTTGTAGCTGTAATAACCACCAATTGCAAAGCCGGCGCTGATTAGTGAAATCGTCAAACCCCAATAGAAATAAGGTGGCCAGTATTTAAGGGTAACGGTATGGTGACCTTTTTTCAGCGGGATGGCGATGAAGTTCTTCAAGCCGCGTTTGATTTTAACCGGATGGCCGTCAACCGTTGCATGCCAACCAGCAGCATAGGGGACGGTTGTCATGAGGACTTGGTTTTGTTGAGGAATGGTGATCGTTCCTTTGATGGTTGTGTTTGAGAAAGTATTCAGTTTCAATGCATGTGCACGAAGTTGCTGCGTTAGGTGCGTCAATGCTTGATAATTCAAACTATATAAATTAATATTTTGGAGCCAAATTTCCTTTTTAGAGAAGCTAAGGTCAACGGTTTGTTGTTGGCCGATTGCGTTACTTGTCAGGTTTAAGACGACAGTATCGCGGAAAGTATCGTATTGTTGTAGCGTGTGACCGTTTAATGAGACCTGAACCGCATTTTTTTCGAGGTTTGAGCCTAATGTGAGGTAATAGGGGTCACTCGTTGTGGGTGTGAAGGTATAGATGACGTGAGCTGGATTCTTCGGATCAACCCGGAGGAAAGTTTCGTTGAGTTTTGGTTTTTGTTTAGCATTCTTGTAAGTGACAGTATTGAAAAATTGAAGTGTGAAGAGTGGCTGTTCTGTCGCTGAATTGACTAAGTCTGCCGCAATCTGGTTCTGTTCAAGGATGGGATAATTGGCAACCACATGATGTTTAAGCACTTTTTCAGAGGCCGCAAAGCCTAAATCAAGTGCGTTGGGGTTTTGATAAATTGCAATTTGATCTTTTTTTTTGAGTAAGTTATAACGTGCTAAGTCCGGCTTATTCGTACTGAGTGGAATTGTTGCTTGCCCACTAGTATTGTTAAGGTAGTAGCGATAACCTAATAACGCATCGGTGAACAGGGTCTGATTAGTATCGGCAACGGCGCCATCGCCAGCTGGTTCGCCAATGCTGCCCATGAATTTCGGATAGCTCAGTTCGAGCATCGAATTAAAATGAGATCCGCCGAAATAATCAGCTTGCATCGGGTCATTTTTTGTCCGCATAAAGGTTTTGCCAATTCGTTGAAACGCGGTTTTATTTGGAATTGCGCTAATGGCTGATTGTAAATGAGCTGTATAATCTGCGTAATCTTTTTGTGAGACATAGCTAATTTGATTAAGACTCATTGTCGCGTTGGTGACCATCTCACCACCGACGCATAGAACTAAGAGCAAAGGATAATAGCGCTTGAGCGGCTTTTTCAGGAGTAAAAGCAAGCATGTCATCAGTAAGAAAGCGATGCTTAAGTTAATCTGATTAGGACTTAGCGCGGTGAAGCTCTTGAGATGTTTGGCAGTATAACCAAAAGCCGCCATCAACATTAAAAACGGCAACAAGAGTTGATACCAACTAAATCGGGGGTGCTGGTGGAGCCGTTGAACCGCGAGCACGATTAGCCAAAAGCTAACCACATATGAAAAGCGGTAAGGATACCAAACTGGAAATTGCATGCCGTGCCATAATAAATCAAGGGGCTCATAACACATTGAAACACCTAAGAAAATGGTGACTAATAAGGCAACTAACCGTTCTTGCCAGGCAATCTTGCGTGTTCCAAAATACAAGATGGCACAAATCAATACGAGACTGCCGACGAATATATTCGGTTCGCCTTTTGGCATTTGGTCGAAGTTAAAATTGCCAATCACAAGTTTAGAAAGCATCTTAAGCGGATTATATTCGAACTTCCAATGAATCTTTTGAATGGTGTACTGCCCTTTGCTCTGCGTCAATTGGAAAAAAGTTGGCAATAGGAGCCAGGCTGAGAGTAAACCGGCCAAGAGTGAGCCACTGATGAAGCGGGCAGCGCGTTGCCATAGATGGCGCCAAGTTTGCCAATAATGAGCACAAGCCCACGCAAAATAAGCAATGACAAACAGGCAAACCATATAGCCCATATAATAGTTACTCATTAAGAGTGCGGCAAGACTCAATGGATAAAGCCAAAAGTGACGGCCTGTAAAGAGCCGGTCGATGCCTAAGACAACTAGTGGAAACCAGACGAGTGCATCCAACCACATAACGTTAAACTGGTTGGCAATTGCAAACCCGGATAAGGCGTAGACAACACTAAGTGTCGGTAACCACCAGCTATGGAGTAGTTTGTTAGATTTTAAGTAGTACGCAAAGCTAAGACCACTGGCGCCTGTTTTGAAAAGGACAAGCAGCCAAACACCAAAACTCAACCAAGTTCCTGGTGTCAATAGGACGATTAGATTGAATGGACTCATCAAATAGTAAGCCCAGACCCCAAGCATGTCGCCCCCTAAGCCCTTAGCAAAGGAATAAAAAAAAGTTTCGGGATGGTGCAATAGCGTACTTCTGAAAAAAGCGTAAAAATCGATGTATTGTTGGCCTAGATCAACAGTCAGGATTGTTTGCCCTCCAAAAGGGAACACTTGTCGAAGTAGTCCGTAGATAAATAAAATGCCAAATGGTAGTAAGAAACTAAGGCCTAATGTATAATGACGACGTGCAAAAGCGTAAAATCGACTCACGGTAATCCTCCAATTAATAAAAAAATCTAAAAATTAGGTTGCTAGTCCGTTTTTAACTGAGAAAAGCTGTAAAATATAACCAGTTAATGACTATGCTTAAGCATACCATAATCTCGTTTGAATTTAGAGATTTGGCATAGCTTGTTTAAGATAATTTTGCTAAACTTAAACAATACAGCACAAAATCGCTCAAAAGGTCGCTTGGCGACTTTTTGAAGCATAGAGCGGCGCCATCTTTTACTAGAGCGGCGCTAAATAAGGAGTATCTGACCGTCTGTGAAAATCATTAAGAGAAAAAACAAACAAAATCGTGAAAAATCACTGATTCCATTCCGCTTAAATTTCCTATTATTCGTTGTCTTCGCGTTATTTGCCGCGTTGATTATGCAATTGGGACGCCTGCAAGTGATGGAGGGCGCTAATTTTCAAGCGATGGTCAACAGTACTGATAAGAAAATCGTTACAGGTAACGTGCCTCGAGGGATGATTCTGGATTCAAAGGGCCGTGTCTTAGTTGGGAATACTGCTAAACCGGCGATTACTTATACGAAGAATATGAATGTCTTGGCAGACAAAATGTATGCAGAGGCCAATAAGTTAACCCAATATTTAACGGTCCCGACGGATAAGTTAACTGAACGTGATCAGATTGATTACTACCTCAGTAACCCCAAGAATCTTAAAAAATGGAACGCAAAACTGCCTAAATCTGCGAAGGTTGCCAGTGATGGTTCTGAGTTGCCAGAAAAGAAGGTTTATCAATCAACAATCGAATTGGTTAAAAAGTCGTTTAAAGGGTTAAACGAGCAACAAAAACAAGCCGCTGCGATTTTCAAAATTATGAGTGGGGCTTATCAATTATCGACAGTTTATATTAAAAATACGGATGTGACTGATAAGGAAATTGCTGAAATCAGTGAACATCTAACGAGTTTGCCAGGGATTAATGTCAGCACCGATTGGGAACGGGCTTATCCTAATGGCGATTCAATGCGCAGTATTATTGGGCATGTTTCAACTGAAGAGCAAGGGTTACCAGAAGATGGCGTCAACTCCTTGCTAGCACAGGGCTATTCGCGTAATGATCGCGTTGGGACCAGTTATTTAGAAAAGCAATACGAAAGTGTCTTGCATGGTTCTAAGTCGCAATCACAAGTTGAAGTTGGTGCGAATAATCAGATTCTCTCAAGTAATGTCTTATTTAAAGGGCAAAAAGGGAGTAATTTAAATTTAACAATTGACCAAGCTTATCAAACGCAAGTGGAAGCGGCTTTGAAGAAAATCTATGATCAGGCAAAAGCAGCGGGAGCCACTCAGTATTCTGATGGTGCCTATGCCGTGGCGATGAATCCGAAAACAGGTGCTATTTTAGCAATGGCTGGCGAATCCAACGATCGTAAGTCAGTTGAAATTGCCGATGATGCGCTCGGGGTGATTAATCACACCTTCGTCATGGGGTCTGCTATTAAAGGGGCGACCGTTATGGGGGGCTTAATGGATGGTGTGATTACGCCAACCAATAATACCTTACCGGATACACCAATCTATTTAAGAGGAACGCCGGTTAAGAAATCTGTTTACCCAGTTGGGACGTTTGGATCATTGAACGCTGAATCAGCGTTGGAAGTTTCTTCTAATATTTACATGATGCAATTAGCGATGTTAGAAGGGCATGCCAAATATGTACCCAATTCTTCGTTAACGATGGATTCAGATATCTTTACGAAGATGCGTGGCTACTTCAGTCAATTTGGCTTAGGACAAAAGACTGGGATTGATTTGCCAGGTGAAGCCACCGGGATCGAAGGGCCAACCGTCAATGAATATGGCGAGCCAGCCAATGGTTCATTACTTGATTTATCTTATGGTAACTACGATGCCTACACCTTAATTCAATTGGCACAATACATTTCAACCATCGCAAACGGTGGTCAACGAATGAAACCATACCTTGTGGATTCGATTCAACAAACTGGTAACGATGGGTCAGCTGGCCAAGTTGGTACCAAGACCACGCCGACAGTGCTTAGCACAGTTGATGCGCCCGAAAGTTACTTTAATGTCGTTAAAAAAGGGATGTACAACGTTGTCAATGGGACCAACGCTTGGGGGACAGCACACACCTTGAAAGATATTAAACCAACGCTTGGCGCTAAAACCGGGACGGCACAATCATTTGCCCGTGAAGATCCAAACGATTCGACAAGTAAGCAAGTCGAAACCGTTACTTCTAGTTTGGTTGGCTTTGCTCCATACGATAATCCGCAAGTGGCAATCGCCATTGTGTTCCCGAACTTAAACTCTGATAAAGGGCACTACAATACGTTACTAGCCCGTGAAATGATTACGAGTTTCTATAAATTAAATAACATTACTGAATGAAATATTCCAAAATAACCTTTTCAGATACCATAAAAAATGGTATGATACTAAGAGTCTAAGAATTAAACAGTTTTTTAGAAATTTACTTACAGCTTGGAGGCTATATCAATGCGTGTTCACATTACAATGGAATGTACAGAATGTCACGAACGTAGTTACTTATCAAACAAAAATAAACGTAACAATCCAGATCGCTTGGAATTAAAGAAATATTGCCCACGCGAACGCAAAGTAACTTTACACCGCGAAACTAAATAATAGTGACGCACATCAAAAGTCGGGGCGCTTCGCGCTCGGGCTTTTTTTTGTTAAGGAGGCTTTTGAATGCGGACTAAAAAGCAAATTCGGCAACAACAAATTGCGGCATTACAAACGCTTGCGCAGACGCCTGCGCTTAAACATGCCCAAGAAGCACAACTTTTGGAATTGTTAATGGCAACCGAGGTGTTTCAAAAGGCAACAATCATCGGTGTCACGTTGAGTCAGCCAATTGAAATGGCGACCCAGCCGGTAATTGATGCCATTCGTTTGGCCGGTAAAGAAGTTGTAGTGCCCAAGACATTGCCAGAGCGACAAATGGCTTTTTACCCGTTAACGGCAACCACTGAATTAACAACGAGTTCCTATGGTGCTTTAGAACCAGTGGTTACAGCTGGTAGCCAGGTGTTAATCCCTGATTTAATGATTGTGCCGGGACTAGCATTTAGTCCAGAAGGTTGGCGGGTTGGTTTTGGTGGCGGTTATTATGATCGTTATCTTGCCAAATATCCAATGCCAACTGTTGCACTAGCGCTTAAACCACAACAACGAAGTGCTGATTGGGCCATTGATGAATTCGATATCCAACTCGATCAGGTTCTTCAGGTCTAAAGGAGAAAAGATGACTAATTTTAAAGAACGTTGGCAAGACGCACCGATTGTGGTGTATGCCTTGATGTTACTAACGATTTTGATGTTTGCAATGATGTTTTTGAATCCGGTTGTATGGTTGAACGGCTTTACATCGGTTAACATGCTAATGAATGGCCGGATTATTGGGTTTATGATGGCATCTGTCAATCATGGCCGGTTTATGAATCTCTTCGTAGATTTGGTTATTTTGTTTTTTGTTGGTGGACAACTTGAACGATTATTAGGACACTGGCGCCTATTAGCTATCTATATACTGAGCAGTTTGGCGAGTTTGTTTACAACGGGCGCTTTTTTTGGTCTCGATACACCAACCGTGACTGCTGGAACAGCTATCTTAGGGCTATTCGGTGGCTTCTTGATGTTAGGTGATGCCTTTAAAGAAGAATCCGTGCTAGGACAAGTGGCACGCCAGTATTGGCTGTTTTTATTTTTAACAATCGGATTACAATTTATTGTCGATCACAATGCATTGTACGCAATGGTAGGTGGGGTACTTGGCGGCTTTTTAAGTAGTATGGCGTTGGGTGCACCTAAAGTGGGTAAGATTAACCCGCTGAACCGTGTGGTGAGTGGGTTAATTTATGTTGCAACGATGATTTTATTTGGTTTTCTGGGTATGAATCATTAATCAATTTATGTATAATGTTAAAGGTGAAGTTGATGAGAACTCTATATGATGTACAACAACTTTTAAAACAATTTGGCGTTTACGTCCATCTTGGTAAACGACTTTGGGATATCGAGCTCACCAGTATCGAATTACGGCACGTTTATGATGCGGGGTTAATCGATGGCAAAGTGTATCGTGATGCTAAGATGGTTTTAGTGCGTGAACATCGGTTGGAGAAAAATGAAGCGTTTAATCACAATTTATTGGAGGAGAAGTTTAAATGACAGACAAGAAGTTAATCGGCGTTGATTTAGGCGGGACAACTGCTAAATTTGCAATTATGACAATGGATGGCGAAATCCAACAACGCTGGAGTATCGATACGGATATTTTAGATGAAGGTAGCCACATTACACCGGATATCATTGAATCGATTAATCATCATTTAGATTTATATAACATGACACCTGCTGATTTCATCGGGATTGGTATGGGCACACCTGGTAGTGTTAACAGTAAAGAAGGGACCGTTATTGGTGCTTACAACTTAAACTGGAAGACAACCCAATACTTACGTCGCGATATCGAAGCTGGCACACACATGAAGCTTGCAATTGATAATGATGCCAACGTTGCTGCTTTAGGTGAACGTTGGAAGGGTGCTGGTGAAAACCAACCCGATGTTGCTTTTGTCACACTTGGCACTGGAGTTGGCGGCGGGATCGTTGCTGATGGCCATTTATTACACGGTGTTGCTGGTTCTGCAGGTGAATTAGGCCACGTAACAGTTGAACCACATGGTTATGAATGTACGTGTGGCAAACAAGGTTGTTTAGAAACTTATGCTTCAGCAACCGGTGTTGTGCGCGTTGCACGTGACATGGCTGAAGAATACGCTGGTAATTCAAAATTAAAGACAATGTTGGATGATGGTGAAGAAATCAGCTCTAAATTAGTTTTTGACATGGCTAAAGAATCAGATGCATTGGCTGTTAAGGTTGTTGATCGTGTTTCTTACTACCTTGGTTTAGCATTAGCTAACGTTGGGAACATGTTGAATCCCGCTTACATCGTTATCGGTGGTGGTGTTTCAGCTGCTGGGGAATTTTTACGTAAACAAGTTGAAGCTTACTTTGAAGAATTTACATTCCCAAATGTTAAAAATACGACTAAGATTCGTTTAGCAAACTTAGGAAACGTAGCCGGTGTTATCGGGGCTGCTTCACTTGCACTTCAATTTGATCAACAATAATTTGTTATAAGGGAGTCTTATCGATGCTTGTATTAGGGACAATTAATGTATGGGTAGTAATTAATATTATTCTGATCGCCATTTTACTTTGGTTCTTGGGCGATTGGGCATATTATCAAATTCAACGCAAACGCTTAGGCGGCGAATTAACGGAAGCGGCGTTTGAAGAAACAATGCGCAAGGCCCAAATTGTCGACTTACGGGATAAAAAAGATTTTGATGCAGGCCACATTTTAGGCGCCCGCAACTTACCTTATCCAATGTTGAAACAAAATATGGGTGAACTACGGATGGACTTACCAGTCTACTTATATGATGCAGGCATTACGCTCAGTATCCGAGCAGCACTGAAGTTAAGAAAAGCTGGTTTCACCGACATTAAATGGTTGAAAAAGGGTTATGCTGGTTGGACCGGCAAAACAAAGCGTAAAAAGAAATTAAATTAAACCAAAAAAGCCCAAGAGTTACTAGCGAAAAAAACTAGTCAACTGTTGGGCTTTTTATAGAGTGCGCAGGCAGATGGTCATACTCTGAGGATTAGTGGCATACCGTAAATGAGCGGCAGAGCCGATCGTTTGCGGTATGTAACTAACCGAAAGAGTATATCTGGCGGCGCACGTTTCAAAACAGAGTGCGTTTAAAGCGGTTTGACTCTGAGCATTAGCATAGTGTTGTTAATGATCGACAAAGTCGGTCGTTTGCAATACGAAGCTAATCCCAAGAGTCAGCTTTAAAAAGCACGTTTCCACAAAAAAAGTCCGTCGCCAATCAGGCAACGGACGCAGTCTTTTCAAAGCGCTTAGCCTTGGTGAGCTGAATGGCTCTTACGGTTAGCACGTCGACGACTTTCTTCAATTTGATTTTCTTTTTCTTCGATTGGATCAACGACGGTCTTCTTAAATGCCAAGAGTGAACCGGCAATCGCGCCGACTGTTGAAACGGTTCCGATTACGAAACCTTTTAGAAATTTATGTTTCATAGGTAAAGCCTCCTCAAGTCTCAATTCATTCAAGTACAACTTTATTATCGCGTATTTAAGCGCGAATAGCTAGTAAAATACGTTAATTAATGTGGTGAAAATATGGAAAAAGAAAAGCTAATCGTCATTGTTGGTCCGACAGGCGTTGGTAAAACAGCGTTAAGTCTACAACTCGCACAACAGTTGCAAGGTGAGATTATTTCCGGGGATGCGATGCAGGTTTATCGCCAGTTAGACATCGGTACGGCCAAAGTCACACCAAAAGAGCAGGCGCTTGCGCCGCACCACTTAATTGATGTGGCGGATATCGATCAACGCTTCACTGCCTTTGACTTTCAACAGCAAGGACAACAACTCGTCACTGAAATCGTCGGCCGGCAACACATGCCCTTGGTTGTTGGTGGAACGGGACTTTATTTGCAGGCGTTACTGTACGATATGACCCTGGGTAGTGCGCAAGATGCGGAACAGAATTTTACGATTCGTCAAAAATGGCAAACTTTTTTGGATCAGCATTCTGAAGAAGCTTTGTGGCAGATGCTTAATCAAATTGATCCGCAAGCAGCCGCTAAAATTTCGAGTGCGAATCCACGGCGTGTGGTTCGCGCATTAGAGGTTTATGAAACAACGGGAACTTTGTTTTCACAACAAAAGCCAAAAGAATTACGTTATGATACGTTTATTATTGGATTGAATTGTGACCGTGCATTATTATACGAGCGAATCAACCAGCGGGTGGATCAAATGATCGATGCTGGACTTTTAGAAGAAGCGCGGTTGGCTTATGCACATCGTGAAACGAGTCCGCAAGCCGTGCGGGGGATTGGGTATAAAGAGTTCTTCCCATACTTTGATAGTGACTGTTCATTAGACGTGGCAATTGCTCAAGTAAAACAAAATTCACGGCACTACGCAAAACGACAACTAACGTGGTTTAGAAACCAGATTCCGGTCAATTGGTATAATCTGGTTGAACAACCTGAAGCCGATTTGGCTCGGATTCAAACCGATTTACAACAATGGTTACAGCAATAATAGAAATGGAGTGGTTAAAAAATGGATTGGCAAGCAAACTTAGCACCAGAATTACAAGCTAAAATCGCAGCAGTTGATACGCAAATCGCACCGCGTTTACAAGCACTGGATGAACAAATCATCAATAATCAAGCAAAGGTGCTCGAAGCGTTTCAAGCAGAAAATATTTCTGAATCGCATTTAAACGGGACAACCGGTTACGGCAACGATGATCAAGGACGCGATAAGTTAGAGGCCGTCTATAGTCACGTTTTCAAAACTGAAGATGCGCTTGTGCGGCCGCAATTGGTTTCCGGCACACACGCGATTGGAACGGCCTTATTGGGGATGTTGCGGCCTGGCGATGATCTTTTATATCTTACGGGCGAACCATATGATACGTTGCAAGAAGTCATCGGGATGGCCGGTAACGGGATTGGTTCACTAAAAGAATTCCAAATCGGATTCGATTTTGTGCCATTATTAGCTGATGGTGCCGTGGATTTTGAAACGGCCCGGACCAAAATTACAGCTAAGACAAAAGTGGTCGCTATCCAACGTTCACGTGGCTATGCTGATCGCGATAGTTTCACGGTTGATAAAATCAAGGAAATGATTGCCTTTGTCAAAAACATTAACCCTGAATTGATTGTCTTTGTCGATAATGCTTACGGTGAATTCTCTGAAACAACGGAACCAACAGAATTCGGGGCCGACGTAATGGCCGGTTCTTTAATCAAAAATGCTGGTGGTGGGATTGCGCAAACGGGTGGTTACATCGTCGGGACTGAAAAATTAATCGAAATGATTGGTTATCGCCTGACTGTGCCAGGTGTTGGTGCCAGTGAAGGCGCCACACAAGGCAATCTGCAATTGATGTTTGAAGGTTTCTTCTTAGCACCAAGTGTGACTGGTAATGCGATTAAAGGGGCTGTTTTTGAAGCAGCGCTTTTGGAACAAATGGGCTTGAGTGTCTCACCTAAATGGGATGCCCCTAGAACAGACTTGATTCAAACGGTGAACTTCGGTAATCCGGATGATATGGTTAAGTTCGCTGGTTGTGTTCAAGCGCAATCACCAATCGATTCATTTGTGACCCCCATTCCAAGTGATTTTGCCGGTTACGAAGATCAAATCGTAATGGCTGCCGGGACCTTTATCCAAGGTGCCAGCATCGAATTTTCAGCAGACGGCCCATTGCGCGCCCCATATACACTTTACTTACAAGGTGGGTTAACTTACGCGCACGTTAAACTCGCGATTAGTCGGGCAGTCCAAACAACCTTCTTTGAAAAATAAATGCCAAGCGGTCAATCAAATTCGCGTTTGATTGACCGCTTTTTTTGTGCGTTAAGCATGGTATGATAAGGGTGCAACGAATCGTAGCGGTCGGTTTTAAGAGATGCTTTGGATTGTTGCTAGTATAAATGTGTCATTCTCGCTACGGTAAGTCTTGGAGGTGGTTAGATGTTAATTGGTCAACAATTAAAACAATTTCGTTTGGATGCGGGCTACTCTCAACAGACACTCGCAGAGCAGATTAATGTGTCACGACAAGTCATTTCTAAATGGGAGACGGATAAAAGTGCACCAGACTTGAATACATTGGTTGTTCTTGCCAAATTGTATAATGTAAGTTTGAATACTTTGCTCGGGGTTGAAACGGTTACTAAACCAAATTCATTCATCGGCCGGTTGCGGCAACATTGGCATTTGGCAGAAAGTGAAAATACAAAACCGCTGTCCGATTTAGGACGGATTATGCAACAACCCGAACAACACTATGTGGATTTAGCACAACAGTTCAGTGCCACTTTGACGGATGTAACTGTTACTAGTGATGGCCAAACAATGCCAGCGAATTGGCGGCAAGCACGGAGTCCTTATTTAATTGTATTAGAACCGCACCAAATTTGTTTAAAGCAGACAGATGTTTTAAAAGTCATGCCCGCAAAAGTTGTTAAGCAACTTGCGACAACGGAAATTCGAACAATTCATTATGCGGTCATGCAGACTGCTGGACCATCAACCATTGGCGGGTTACAAGGTATCGGGCACGCTTATCGGGCCGTCGTGACGGTTGATACAAAGCAATCCGTAGCACCATACTATATTACCAACCAGGATTTTTTTCAGTAGGCAAAAGTTCTGAAAGCTTATGCACAACAGGAACACGTTCAATTTGATGATCAGATGGCTTTGCTGCCTTATTTTATGACGCATGACACAACTGACTGTTTTAATTATTTGGAGGTACATTACAGCGAATTAGCGGAAAAAGTTGGGTTTCCAGCAGAAAGCGCAGGACAGGCGGTTTATCGATGGTAGATGAAACAGCAAAAAACAACTTTGAAACGGCGACAGATGGGGTTCAGGCTTATCACAATTATTTTGGCACGCCAACGCACGATGATCGTATTTGGTTTGAACTCTTAACAGTTGGGGTCTTCCAAGTGGGGTTGAGCTGGAAAGTAGCTGCAAGTAAAATACCAGTTCTGCGGCAACAAATGGCGGGGATGGTGATTGATCAAGTCGCACAATTTGATGAAATGGATGTTGAACGCCTGCAAAAAGAACCAGATATGATTCGTAATACGCGTAAGATTCGGGCAACGATTCAAAATGCGCGGGCAATTCAAGCCATCCAAACTGAATATGGCAGTTTTTCAGCGTATTTGTGGGTGTTTGTTGATGGTCAGCCGCAATTGCTTGATTCACAAATGGCTGGCGTGTCCGATAAATCAGCGCCGATCAGTACGCAACTTGCGAAAGAATTAAAGAAGCACCAGTTTAAATTTGTTGGACCGGTGGTAACGCATTTGTTTATGCTTGCAGGTGGTTTGATTCAAATCATCGATGAAGACTAATGCCTAAAAGGTAAACCAAATTGGTTTACCTTTTTTTGTTGGCTGATGTTAGAAAAGCTGACATAAAATATTGACCGTTTTAAAGGCGACTGGTAAGATAAAACGCAAGTGAGGTGAAATGGATGGCTGAAAAACACTTAAGGCGCAACTTAGCAGTTTTACCAATTGGTACGGTAATGAAATTGACGGGACAAACTGCGCGTCAAATTCGTTATTATGAAGCACAGGCGCTTGTTTTTCCTGAACGGACAACGGGCCATCAACGGTTGTTTTCGTTGAACGATGTTGATCGTTTGTTGGAAATCAAGGATTACCTGGCTGAAGGCACCACGATGGCGCAGATTCGCCAGATTTATCAGAAGAAGGCGGATCGGCAGCGTGATAAACAATTATCAGACAAAAAAGCGCGGCGGTTATTGGCCAATGAATTATTATCGGTCGGCGGCTTAGTTGGACAACAGTCAACCATTTCACAATCATCTAAATTATATTAAGGGGCGACGGATTAATGGCACGTAAAGTATTGACAGCAGAAGCAATCAAGCAATTAGTGGATCAAGAAAACGTTAAGTTCTTACGTTTAATGTTTACGGATATCAACGGGATTATCAAGAATGTAGAAGTGCCAATTAGTCAATTAGATAAAGTTTTAAGTAACAAAATGATGTTTGACGGTTCTTCAATCGACGGTTTTGTCCGGATTGAAGAAAGTGATATGTATTTGCGGCCTGATTTAAGTACATGGCTCATTTTCCCATGGGAAGCTGAACATGGGAAAGTCGCGCGGTTAATCTGTTCTGTCTATACCGCAGATGGAGAACCATTCTTAGGCGATCCACGGAATAATTTGAAGAAATTAGTGCGCGAAATGCAAGATAAAGGGTTCAAAGACTTTAACATTGGACCTGAACCAGAATTTTTCCTCTTTAAATTAGATGAATACGGCAAACCAACGTTGAAACTCAACGACCAAGGTGGCTACTTTGATTTTGCCCCCGTTGATTTAGGCGAAAACTGTCGGCGTGATATTGTTTTGGAACTTGAAAAGATGGGCTTTGAAGTTGAAGCTAGTCATCACGAAGTCGCACCCGGACAACACGAAATCGATTTTAAATACGCTGATGCAGTCGATGCAGCGGATAACATCCAAACCTTTAAATTAGTCGTTAAAACAATCGCTCGGAAACATGGATTACATGCAACCTTCATGCCAAAACCATTACACGGTGTCAACGGCTCTGGGATGCACATTAATATGTCACTCTTTAATCAAGATGGTACGAATGCCTTCTACGATGAAAAAGGCACAGAACAACTTTCCGAAACGGCTTATCATTTCTTAGCTGGCTTATTGCAACACGCACGTGCCATCACGGCAATCAACAACCCAACAGTTAACTCTTACAAACGATTAGTCCCTGGTTTTGAGGCACCGGTTTATGTTGCATGGTCTGGTCATAACCGGTCACCATTGATTCGGGTCCCACAATCACGCGGGTTATCAACGCGTCTCGAACTACGGAGTGTTGATCCAAGTGCCAATCCTTATTTAGCAATCGGGTCGATTTTGGCAGCCGGTTTATCTGGCTTAGATCAAGGGCTCTTGCCTGATGCTGGTGTGGATCGCAACATCTACAGCATGGACGAAACAGAACGGAAGGAAAATCACATCACTGACCTACCATCCACATTGCACAATGCATTGAAGGAACTAACCAAGGATGAGATTATCAAAGATTCAATGGGGTCTTATCTCTATCAGAGCTTCATGGATTCTAAATCATTGGAATGGGCAGCTTATCGTCAACAAGTTTCCGAATGGGAACGCGAACAATATTTGGAACTCTATTAGTCGCAATTTACGCCATGTTTTTGTACAATTAAACTTTAGAAATAGAAAGTTGGCAGAATATGAAAACATTGGTGATTATCAGCCATCCCGAAATTGAGACGTCGATGGTCCAAAACTTTTTAAAAGCGAGTGCAGCACCACTGGAAGCCATCACTTGGCACCACTTAGATGCGCTTGAGACGTTAGATGTGGCTGCTGAACAAGCATTATTACGCAACCATGAGCGGATTATTTTTCAATTTCCGCTCTATTGGTATACTGCTCCAGCGAGCTTAAAAATGTGGTTGGACACCGTTTTAACGGGGCAATTTGCCTTTAATGGCCGCCAACCATTAGCCGGGAAAACACTCGGGGTTGTCGTTTCAACTGGTACGGCGGCTAAACATTTTCAAGCTGGCGGCAGTGAACAAGCAACGCTGTCTGAAATTTTGCGCCCATATGAATTGGTGGCTCGTAAGCTAGGGATGACCTATTTACCACCACTTGCGATTCATCAATTGGGTTATTGGCAAGAAACTGATAAACAATGCTTGGTCATCGATTATCAACGGTATTTGACGCAATCCGAGTTCAATTTTGATCAGCAATTAGCGTGGTTTGAAGCGATGCTGACTAAAAAGGCTGCTGAAGCCACATCGCCTGAAGCGCAACAACGTTTAATACTTTTAAGCGAACAATTCGCCGACAAACGATCGGAATTAACCGATTTGAATTGGCAAGTCCAACTGATTCGCGAAGAAGAGGGGGAAGGCTAATGGATTGGTTAACAGAACAAATTCAACTACAAAAAGAACAAGCCACAATGTATGAAGAGCAAGCTTTTTATACGGCGCTTCAACAAACGAGTGATGAACTGGCATTACGGATTGAACAACGCCAAGGTGAACTTGATGGTCGAATCTGGAATGCAACGAATTGGTAAACTAATGCAAAATAAAAAACGCCGCGACGAAAGTCGGGGCGTTTTTTGTGTAATTCGATTAATAGCGTTTGATTAATGTATCGAAAGCATCAACGATTGCTTGGAAGAATTTTAGTGTATCTGGGTTTGTGATTTCTTGGTTGTCGTCTAATAAGTTCATGACATTGCCGATATAAGCTTCTGGTTGTTGAACCATTGGCATGTTCAAGAAAACAAGTGATTGACGTAAGTGGTGGTTAGCACCGAAACCACTGATTGCACCAGGTGAAACGCTGACGATTTCAGCTGGTTTGTTATCCCAGATGCTTGCACCATAAGGACGTGAACCAACGTCTAAAGCATTTTTCAATACGGCTGGTACTGAACGGTTGTATTCTGGTGTGACGAATAAAACGGCGTCCATTGTCTTCATTTTATTTCTGAAAGTTGTGTAAGCTTCTGGTACTTGATCTAAATCATCATAATCTTGGTTGTACAATGGTAAGTCACCAATTTCAACAATTTCTAGATTATAATCTGATGGGAATAATGGCATCAATGATTTAGCAACTGATTTGCTAAATGAATCTTTCCGTAAACTACCAATTAAAACTGCGATATTTTTTGTCATAGTGAAACCTCCAATTGTTTTACTTATTATTAGTAAGTAACTTTAGTATAGCACGTTCCCCTGAAAAGGCAACCACTTTTATTTACTAATTTAAGCATGGCGAATTAGTGAAGCTTTTAGCAAATAATATGGTCGGTCATCGATTGGCATTGGCAAGCTATAAATCGTATAATAGCAGTAAGTAGAACAAAGATGGGAAATGAATAATGGAAATTAAATGGCACGTCAATCAACCACAATCTGTTAAACAATTCTTGCTAGCAAGTGGTGTCAGTCAACGATTGTACGCCAAAATTAAGGCGTTAGGCCAACCGATTCTAGTAAACGGTAAAAAAAGTGCGCCTAGTGATCAGGTACAATGCGGCGATGTGGTCACATTGCAGTTACCAGCTGAACCGGCCGATGAATCAGTTGCTGTTAGTCACGAACCAATCACTATTTGTTATGAGAACGAGTATTGGTTGGCGGTCAATAAACCAGATGGCTTGGCAACGATTCCGGGTCCCACTAATCAAACGGATACTTTGTTGAATCGCATTAAGGGTTACTGGCAAGCGCAAGGTGCAACAGATTTAGTACCGCATATCATTACGCGCTTGGATTTTGATACAAGTGGAATTGTTTTAGTCGGCAAACACCAAATTGCACAAAGTCTATTGCAACCGCAGATTGAACAGCATCAATTACAAAAATTCTATTTAGCAGTTGTTTCAGGAACGGGTTTACCAGCATCAGGGGATATTCGTGAACCGATTGGACAAATCGACCATCAACCGCGGCGTGAGGTGTTGGCGGATGGGCAGTCAGCTTGGACGAGTTATTGGCGCTTGGGTGCATCGGGTCAGTTGACGGCGGTTAAAGTTCAGATTCATACTGGGCGGACGCATCAGATTCGGGTTCACTTCAGCGCGTTAGGCCATCCATTGGTGGGTGATCAGCTCTATGATGGGCCGCTTGATTTAGGGATAACGCGACAAGCATTGCACGCGTATCGACTGCAATTTCAAGATCCATTCAGTCAACAATCAATCTCAATTACAGCACCGATTCCAGCCGATATCCAAGCGATTCTACCTACAGAACGATTATCAATTGATTGATTCAAAGGAAGATGACAAATGAAAAAATGGCAATGGTTACTAATTTGTATCTTGTGTTTCGGCATTGGCGGGGTTATCGGTCATGTAGCGACTGGTCCAACAATGGTGCCATCGATTATTAAGCCAGCTTCGGCCACCGCGAACCAACCCGTTATTTTCGTACCGGGAAGTAATGGAACGGTTGAAGGGTTTAGTGGCACCTTTGCTAAATTGAACCGTCAAGCCACACGCCATGTTTTAAAAGTAACGGTATTAAAAAATGGTCACTTGAAAACCAGTGGTCGCTTTGATCAAAAAACACAACACCCCGTGATTGTGGTTGCGTTTGAAAACAATGCAGATGGTGATGAAAACGTCTTTAAACAATCCGAATGGTTTAAATTGGCAGCAGGCAAATTAGCTAAACAATACCACTTTACGTATTTTGGTGGGGTTGGTTATTCCAACGGTGGGCTTGTATTAACGCGGTATGCTGAGCGTAGTGGAAGTGGACCGAAGATTACGCGATTACTGACGTTGGGAACGCCATATAATGGCTTGTCGGAGCACATCACTCAGGAAACACCGATGTTAGCTGATTTAAAGAGCCGCCGGCAACATTTATCCAAAGACTTAGTGGTCTATTCAGTCGGCGGCACAATTAACGATAAGAATGATGGGATTGTCCCAGTAGCGAGTGTTGCGGCTGGTCGGCTCATTTTTCAAAAGCAAGTTGCTGATTATATGACAATTTCGGTGAGTCAGCACCATGCAGCCCATACTGAATTGCCGGATAATCCAACCGTCATTTCACTGATTCAACAATTGATGTTTAAATAAAAAAAGGTGTGTCGCAGCAAGTTGAGCTGTGACACACCTTTTTAATACTATTGATCGATTGTTTTCAAGAGATTCCGCGTGATGAGCATTCCCATGATGAAGATTAAAATTTCTGTTAATGGGACACTCACCCAAACACCGGTTAATCCGAAAAGGCTAGAAAGAACCAAGACGCTCGCAATCAAAACGATGTAGCCCCGCATGATGGCCACGAAAAATGACAATCGAGGTTGCGCAATGGCGGTCATGAATAAGTTATTGACGATGTTCATGCTTGAGAAGAAAAAACTAATGAAAATTAAGGGAATGCCAGCTGACGCGTAGCGAATCAGTTGTTGGTTGTGTTCATGGTTAAAAATTTCGATGATCGGTAATTTAAGACCAATCAAAACGAGATATAATCCTACCGCAATCCCGAGTGCGGAAAGCAAACCGATTTTGAGGCTCGTTTTGACATTATCCCAATGATGTTTCCCAAATTCGCGACTAACGATTGGCTGAACCCCGACTGCAACACCGTTGAATAGGGATAGACCAACTAGTAAGATGTTGGCGATAATGCCGTAAGCGGCGACGGCATAGTTATTACTGAGATGGAGAATAACGATGTTAAAGACGAAAATGCTGACCCCAGTACTCATTTCAGTTAAGAAAGATGGGAAACCGAGTTGAATTGCTTTGAACGTCGGTTTAAAACGTAAGGTTAAGTGCTGCAAAGTTAGTAACCGTTGTGGGTGATGCCGGTGTTGTGTCAAAATGAGTAGGCTGACGATTGGCGAACAAATCGTGGCCATCGCAGCACCCATCATGCCCATGTGTAGGGGGAACATTAAGAGGTAATCGAAGATAATGACGAATAAGCTTTGTGAAAGTGTCGCAATCATTGTCAAATGTGGATTACTATCGTTACGTACGAAACTTAAGACTAAGTTATTGATGATAAATAAGGGACTGCCAATTAAAATAATTCGTAAATAGGTCAAGCTTGGGGCGAGCGTTTCATGATTGGCACCCAGTAAGTAGAGTAGTGGGTGAATAAAAATTAGGCCGAGCGCCATGATGATGAGGCCTAATAAAATCCCAAAAGAAAGAACTTGAGTGAAAATCGAGCGACTCTTTTCGGGATGCTTGCTCTTGTTAATTGAGAAAATCGTGGCGCCCCCAATCCCGAGCATCAGACCTAAACCGTTAAATAAGTTAAAAATGGGCAGATCAATATTCAAAGCGGCCAAGCCAATTGGTCCGACTGCGTAAGCGATAAAATATGTGTCCGCTAAAATATAGATGGATAAGCCTAACGAGCTGAAAACGTCACGGATGATGTAGCCCGTTAATTCTTTTTTGATATGTGGTGAGTTTTCCAAAATAACACTCCTATTCGATTGGTAGTGGGGTCGCCATTAATAACGCAATAAATGATTGGATTGGTGCTGGCAAATTCTTCCGGGCGACAAGGTAGAATTGGCGTTGATATTGTTGGGACAATGGTCGATAGGGAATTTCTGGGTAATCAAGTAAGGCTGCGCTAGAAACTAATGATTGGCCGATACCCTGTCTTAATAGTTGGATAATCATCGCATTGCTTTTGATGGTCATCACGTTTTCGAGTGGTAAATTATTTTCTTTGACGTAATTCATCGTGTAGTGATAGACGCCAGAACCCTGTTCACGAAGTAACCAAGGTTCATTCGGGCGACCTGCTAGGACCAGTTGATCGGTCTGTAGTGGCGTCCGAATCAAGTCTTTTTCGGTTAATGGTTTTTCAATGAAACCAAAGTCTAGTTTGTGCTGCGTCAATTCTTGAACAATCTGCGATGAGTTGAGTGTACTGATATCTAAGGCGAGTGTTTCAAGGGCTGGCCGATGCGCTTTAAGCAGGGTTGGCAATAAGTAGATTGCAGTGGTGTGCGAGGCGCCAATCCGGCACGGTGTTTTTGGCTGGCCATCTTGATGATGGAGTGCGTGCAAATCTTGGTCCCATAAATCAAGGAGTTGTTGCGCTTGTTGGTAGAAGAGATCAGCACTCTTAGTCGGCGTCATCTGCTGGCGCCCATTGCGTTCAAATAGTGTGACCCCCAGCGCATCTTCCAATTGTTTAATTTGCACAGAAACGGTCGGCTGCGAGAGAAAAAGCAGTTGCGCAGCCGTTGTAAAATTCTTGGTTTCATAAACGGTTTTAAAAGTTGTTAAAATTTTAAACATATCATCACTTCTATTCGTTCTCTTAATAACAACTATTATAAAGATTTATTTTATTAATTGAAAGAGTTTCGGTATAGTTTAAGATAACAAGTGAGAAGGAGTAAAGTAATGGACAATATAACAAAAAAAATACCTGGCTTTGCGTTATCGTTAGCGATTGCGATTGCCAGTTATTACATCGCTAAATTATGGTTACCAATGTTAGGTGGCGCAACGATTGCGCTTTTTGTTGGCATCATACTTGGCAATACTTGGTTGCAACAACCGGTATTAGCAGCCGGAACTAAGTTTTCCGAGAAAAAATTATTGGAATATTCAGTCATGTTACTGGGTGCGACAATTACATTCCAAAGTATTCAACAAATCGGCTGGCATGGTGTGCTGTTTACAGTGTTACAAATGAGTTGTACGATTGGATTTGCCATCTGGTTTGGCCGCCGGTTGCAATTTAGCGAAGGTACCTATTTATTGATGGCCGGTGGGAATGCCGTTTGTGGCTCGAGTGCGATTGGGGCAATTGCGCCCGTCATCGATGCCGATAATGAAGATACCGGTATTGCGATTACATTGGTAAATCTAATGGGGACCATTTTGATGTTACTCTTGCCAGTTATTGGAACGTTGATGTGGGGGCATAATAATGAACTCCGTGGCGTGTTGATTGGTGGAACAGTGCAGTCAGTTGGTCAAGTGGTTGCCAGTGCGACGATGATTAACCAAGGAACGGTTGTCACAGCGACTTTATTCAAAATTTTACGGATCATCTGTTTGGTTTTTGTTGTCAGCGGTTTTGGTTACTTACATCAAAAGAAACAAAGTAAAGTCAGTGATACAAAACTGAGCGAACAATTATTAGCGAAGAAGAGTAGCTTAGTGCCATGGTACGTGATTGGCTTCTTATTATTCTGCGTCTTAAATAGCTTACGGGTTTTCCCAAGCCAATTTGGTGCATTATGCCATTTCTTGAGTACATGGTGTGAAACAACGGCGTTAGCAGCCATTGGGCTACGCTTGAACTTAAAGGCACTCTTCAGCCAAGGTAAACGTTTATTAGCATATGCCGGCGGACTGGTGACAGTACAAGTAGTCCTCGCGATTTTATTAATTACACTATTATTCTAGGGCGTGTCAGCAGCTAAGATGTTTCTAGAAATATTGAATTATTAAAAAATCTGCCATCAACAATTTTGTTGATGGCAGATTTTTTTGTTATTAAGCTTGGTAAGTGCCGACTTGAACGGCTTGTTTTAAAGTGGCTGGTGTGTGATGTGACTTGGCGAAAAATTCGCTTAAATCACGTCCGGCTGTTAAACCTTTAAAATGTTTGCCGCCTTGCCAAGGGGCGATTGCGGAAAGGTCATAAACGACGCCATCAACGGCAACGTATGCGGGTTGACCATCTTGACCGTTATATTGAGCGAGTGTTTCTTTTGTAAAGACTTTATCTGTCATGATTAAAAATCTCCTTCGAATTGTGAATGGGTTACCAATAATATAGCGCTAGATGCAGAAGTTGGCAACGATTAAGTTGTGCACTTTGAAAATGAATAATGTTGAGGCTAGCGAATTAGAGAATTATTCGTGACCTTAAATACTGTTCTTCAAATAATAATTTGTTAAAATAATCATAGTTGGGGGGGATGAAAATGGACAATAAAAAAGACTGGTTGATGCGACAAGTTGATTCTTTTGCGGAAGGAATGGGTTATTTGTTATCGAAACAAAGTGGTAATTCACAGTCGGAGGTTGTCTTTCCGCAAGAAAATGCTAAAAAATTGCCTTTTCAAAAGGAATTGGCAAGTTTAATTGCTGCCAACGATACTAGAGGGGCCGCCCAACGATTATTAAAATTACAATACGCAATGCCTGAAGAACAATTTCTACAGTTAGGTACATGGTTGTTATCAGAAATGAAGCAGGACAGTTTTCCTAATCCTTTAACCCGTGAAGCGCTGACAGACGTTTTAAATACGATTAATTAAATAATTGAACGAAAAAACCACCCTAATAAATAATAGGGTGGTTTTATTTAATATTGATGGACCCGACCAGATTCGAACTGGCGACCTCCTACATGCGAAGCAGGCGCTCTCCCAACTGAGCTACGGGCCCAAACGCTTACAAAAATATTTTAGCACTTTTAGCTAAAATAGCAAGGCGAATTAGTGACGGGCAGATGTTCTGAGGTTATTTGCTTTTTTGCCACCTTTAATCGTGCGGGTTTTGAAGTGGGCTTGTTGGCTATCAGGAACGAACTTGAAGTGTTGCATTTTCCCGGCATATGGTTGGCCACTGAGGCGAATCTTCAACCAATCTTGCATAGCTTCAATCATTCCAGTCAGTTTTTCGGCTTGTTCAGAATTTGCTTGTTTTTGGACTTCGGTTGTAACATCGTTAGTGAGATAAGCCAATAATTTTTGATGATAGGCAATTAGTTCTTCTGTGAGTGGCGCTTGGTTATATTGATTGAAAAGTTTTTGAACAAAACGCATTGCATCTTTAGCGTTTTGTGGTTGGTAAAAGCGATCTTGATCAGACATAGAATTTCCCTCTTTCTTCAGAGTAGTATAACGAATAATAGTGCTCGTCACAACCGTGTGCTTTGGTATAATAGAGAAATACTAGTTTTTCGGAGGTCAGCAATGTTTAAACGTAAAAGTGATTGGTTCTTAGTGGCTGCACTGGTGATGATGGCGATCTTATTTTACAGTTCTTCAATGACGTATCATGAACAAACATCGGTGCCCACTTTGGAACGATTTCTCAAGAATGAACCACTTAAGGCTTGGTTAAGTCAATTTTCGTTCCATTATGCAGGCAGTGAACAGAGTGTAAAAGCATCTGGGTATTTCAAATTTGTGGAGTTTTTCGTGCGAAAAGGCGCCCATTTTGGGACGTATTTCTTATTGGCGGCTTTTAGTTATTTAGGGCTACGGCCACGCGTAACCGGTGGTTTTTTAGCAGTTATCTTTAGTTGGCTGGCAGCAACCGGGTATGCGGCCACGGACGAATTTCACCAAATGTTGACTGGTGATCGGACGCCACTTTTTCAAGATGTGATGTTGGACAGTGTTGGCGCATTAACGGGGATTGTGATTGTTTGCGCACTACAATGGATTTTTACACAAAAAAAGAGACGATAGCCCGACTATCATTGCTTTTAGCATGGTAATTTGCTATCATAGAAGACGACTTAGTACCAGAATTCTATAATCGAAAAGAGGAGTTAGATATGTCAGGACATTCAAAATGGCATAATATTCAGGGTCGTAAAAACGCACAAGATGCAAAACGCGGCAAGATTTTCCAAAAACTATCCCGTGAGCTTTTCATGGCTGCGAGAAGTGGCGGTCCTGACCCAAGTTCTAACGCCGCATTACGTTTAATTATGGATAAAGCACGTTCAGCTAACATGCCTAAAGATAATATCAAACGGGCAATTGATAAAGCTGACGGTAGCGATGGCGCGAACTACGATGAAATTACTTATGAAGGCTATGCACCAGGTGGTGTTGCCGTTTTAGTACACGCTTTAACTGACAATAAGAACCGGACAAGTTCAGACGTTCGTGTTGCATTTACTCGTAATGGCGGGACAATGGGTGCTTCTGGCTCAGTTGCTTACATGTTTGATCGTCGTGGTTACATTGCGATTGCACGTGAAGGCTTAGATGTTGATGAAGATCAAATGTTTGAAGACATTCTAGAAGCTGGCGCGGATGATTTACAAACTGAAGAAGACGTGTTTGAAATTTACACAGATCCTAAGGAATTAGCAAATGTCCGTGATATTCTTGAAAAGAAATACACATTGGCAAATGCTGAATTAACAATGATTCCACAAAATACAACACCGGTTGATCCTGAAAAAGCAGAACAATTCCAACGTTTAATTGATGCTTTGGAAGACAACGATGATGTTCAAGAAGTTTATACAGCTGGCGAACTACCAGAAGAAGACTAATTTGTTTGATAAGTGCGTTGCAAGTAATTGCAACGCACTTTTTTTGTGCAGAAAATTATCCGGTTATTTGCGTATCTTTGGTTAGTCAGGAAGGAGGGACGAGATGACCGAAGTATTAACAACCCTTTTGCAAAAGTGCGCAACGGAAAAAGCGCAGGATCTTTATTTTCGACCACTATCGACGGGTTGGGCAATTATTGAACGCTTAGCGACAGGACTAAAGCCGTTACAAAAAGTTACTCTGTCAGAAGGCAATCAATGGCTCAATCAAATGAAGTATCAAGGGGGGATGGATATCAGTGAAACTCGGCGTCCACAGACCGGCCGTTCAGCGATCGAGGTGGCAGGCGAATTGATTTATTTACGGTTGGCAACCGTGGGGGATTTTTTGAATCGGGAAAGTTTAGTTGTTCGTTTCATTTATCCCATTGGGCAGACTTATCATTGCGACGACTCGCAGATTTTAAGTCGTTTAATGCAGTTAATTCAGCAACCAGGATTATTGCTATTTGCCGGTCCAACTGGTTCAGGGAAGACAACAAGTTTGTACTATCTTGCGGAACAAGTCATGCAAGATAAGATGGTGGTTGCGATTGAAGATCCGATAGAGATTCAACAGCCAGCTTTCTTACAGTTACAGGTGAATGAAGCCGCAGGGTTAACCTATGCAGCATTGTTGAAAATCAGTTTGCGATTACGGCCTGATACCTTAATTATTGGTGAGATTCGCGACTTACAGACGGCCCAACACGCGGTTTCTGCGGCGTTGAGCGGTCACTTGGTACTAAGTACGATTCACGCGCGAAGTACAACGGGGGTGATGGACCGTCTATTAGATCTTGGAATTAGCCACTCACAATTAACCGCTTGTTTAGCGGGTGTTGCCTATCAATCACTAGTGGTCGAAGGCCACAATGTAGCGGCCCACTATGAGTTAGCAACTGCACAACAATTGGAGGAGGCTGTTCATGAAGACTAAAACCACTGTTCAATTCAATACTGAATTTATGTTGCTGTTAGGGCGCTTACTGCAAAATGGTTTTTCTTTACAACAAGCACTTGAGTTCATGCCGATTGTTTTTCCGACACAAAAGCAGTGGCTGCATCAGGTGCAAACTGGGTTAGAAGCAGGAAAACGACTAGCACCAAGCTTAGCGGCGGTTTCGTTTCCAACACACCTTGTTGCACAGATTGAATTGACTGAGTTGCAGGGAAACTTAGGCGAGTGTTTGTTACATCTTGGCCAATTACAGCGAATTCAACAGAAACGGCGTAGAGAGTTAGTTGGCGTAATTGCCTATCCCTGTTTTCTACTCCTTTTTCTCGGGGCGTTGATTGGGATGATGCAGATTTATCTTTTTCCGGAAATCGCGCAGTTTAACCCAACAACTTCGGCGACATCACCATTACAACTATTTTTTAGAGTGATGGGGACATTCGTTATTATGGCTGGTGCTCTGATTAGTGTGTATTTATTCCGTTGGCATCGGCGACCGCTATTACAACGATTGGCGGCGGCATTTAGATGGCCGTTCATCGGTAAAACGTTGCAGGCTTACTATCAGTATTGCTTATTATTTGATTTAGCGACTTGCCTGAATAACGGCTTAAACTTGGCCGAAATGCATCAGCTTACACATCGTTTGGCGAAAACATCGTGGCTTGTACAATTAATGCAACAACTTGAAACGGCTGTCCAAAAGGGGGGCACGCTATTAGCGAACTTAGCGGATGGCGTTTTTTATCCACCTGAGCTGCAATTAGTGCTCGCTAAGGGAAGTCCGTTACAACAGATGGCCAAGGAGGTTGATCTGCTTGCAGTCATCAAATACGATGAACTGCAACGGCAATTGAAACAGAAGGTGAATTGGCTACAACCGCTCTTGTTTATCCTAATTGGGATCATCATTATTTGTACCTATCTCAGTATTTTATTACCGCTATATCATACAATGGAGGGAATTTCATGAAGAAGAAAAGAAATGCATTTACATTGATCGAAATGGACGTACATAAATATTTTTAAAAAGTCCATTTAATCGTGACCTTATCACGTTTTAACGTTATTTTCTGAATCAGCACATGAACCAGCCGCTTTTGAGCGTCGTAATCTTTGCTATCGACTACATCGGATGCGTTAGAAAGTAGCTCCAAAACATCTGTTGTTGATCCATTATTTAATTTTTCAGACTCAAGCCTTTTTAGTTGCTCTTCAAGATTGCTCTTTTTAGCGTTTAAATCATCTAACCGACTTTCAATCTTAGCGAAAGTGATTGCGCCATTCTGATAAAGGTCGAGTAGTCGTTCGATCTGTTCTTCCGTCTCTTTTATTTGGGTTTTTGTGCCTTCTGTCGAAACGATAGAAGTCGTTTGGTTAGTTATCCGCTTAATCGTTTTAGGATTCATTGACAGCTTTCTAATGCGCTGCAATACATACGTTTCAAGTTCAGGCCCATCATACTTATCATTATCACAGTTGGCATCTTTAATCATGTGTTGTATTGTCGATTGAGAATAGCAGCCGTATTTGCGAATATATTTATGCTGCTTACTTGAATATGATTGCAGAGTAAACATGCGAGCGCCGCACACACCACAATAAGCGAGGCCAGTCAGCATATACTTAGCTTTAAATGGTCGCTGATTGTTCTTAGCTGCGGTTGATTTGCGCTTAGCCATCAATTCTTGAACCTTGTAGAATTTATCTTCATCAATAATCGGCGTATGTGTTCCGTCGTATATTTCGTTCTTCCAAGTTATCTTCCCAATATAAAGGTTATTGCACAAGACCTCGTTAACTACCTTATGCGACCATTTAGCTGACCGCTTTCCGCTGATATGTTTAGCGTTCAAATGTTTTGCGATTGATTGAACGCCCCAGCCATCTAAATATTGGTCGAAAATATAATTAACAATCTTGGCTTCCTTTTCGTTTGGTATAAGTTCACCGTCATTATAGTCGTATCCGTGGGGGATTGTCCCACCACCGTGGAAATAGCCAGCTTTAGCACGTCCAACTTTTCCCATTTGCATCCGTTCAGTGATTTGTTCGCGTTCAAGTTGTGCAAAAACTGACATCATACCGATTGAAGCACGTCCGAAAGGGGTAGAGGTATCGAAATTTTCATTTAAAGAAACAAAATGAACGTTGTATTTTAGAAATACATCTTCGATTAAATAGAGCGTATCTTTTTGGGACCGAGACAATCGATCTAATTTATAAACTAAAACTGCATCGATTCGCTGTTGCTCGACATCGTTAATTAATTTCTGCATACCAGGGCGTTTGAGACTAGATCCAGAAAAGCCGGGGTCGGTATACACGTCCGACACCGTCCATTCTTTGACATCACAGAACTTTTTCAATTTATCGGTCTGTTCTTGAATTGAATAGCCTTCCGTTGCTTGTTCGAGTGTTGAGACCCTTACATAAATACCGACTTTCAAAATACCATTCCTTTCATCATTCATTGTTAGTTGTTGCATTTGAATGGGAAATGTGCAAACGTATGTTCTTTTTAGAGGTTAAATAAAAGCCTATCAATCATATAGACAGGCTTAATTAGAGCGTAAATCTATTCTACGTTATAAGTTTTAGTGCCGAGTTTGCTAAAGTCAGCGTTGCTAAATTCAATGGTTACGGGGTTAGTGTTTTTTAGAGTGAACATTAAAATTGCATCGACCTTTTTCCCGGGCAAAAGAGCGTTATTTAAATTGTCTTGTTCTGCTTGTAGCGGGCTATTGCCATTTTCATCGATAGCAAGAGTCCCGGGATTTAAATCTATGTTAGATGTGTCGGTTTTTTGTTTTGCGTGAATGACCATATAAAAGTTAGAAGGATCTTGTTCTTTTTTTGAGTTATTCAAAATAGTCGTGTGCAGCACTAACACTTTGGTTCCTTCTTCGGCACCATCGCGGATTTCAGAACTCTTTAAAGTCATAGTTTCATTTCCAGCATAAAAGATGTCATCTTTAAAGAACCATTTATGATCCGCATCAGTTGGGACGCCAGATGTTTTTGATTCTTTTTTAGATGTTTTGTTAATAGCTTTCTCTGCTTTCGAAGATGTCGAATTTGTGGTTTTATCATTCGAATTATTATTTCCACAAGCGGCAAGTGTTAAACTTGCTAAAGCAATAGTAGTGATTAGGGCTAATTTCTTCATAATATCTCCTCCAAGAAATACATGCAGCTTTTAATGTCATCAGTTTTGGACGAAGCACATTATTCGCCGGATTGTTGTCTATCCAATAATTTTCTGGTTCTATCAATGCGCTTTAAAAATTTTTCTTTGTATTGAATGTATTGATGTTGCCCCTTTTCGTTTATTATGTAGTCATTTAAATAATAGATTTCAGAGTCATATTTTTTGAGTTTTTTTGAATCGATGGCTATCCGTTCAATAACGAGTGCGCGCAAATACCTATTCTTACCATTTAGTCTGGGCAATAGTTGTAGTAATATATCTAAAGATCTTTGTGAATCACCTTGCTTGCCTAATTTTTCAGCTTCGAAGTATGGTTTTAATAAAGTGTCCCGTTCTTTTTCGTCTGATATTTGTTGATTTAGTTCTTTTGCATGCTCGTGCATGCCCCATAATTCATCTTGTTTAGCTACATTTTCCATCTGAGAATAGTGCAGAGCAGAATTTCTTTCTTTATCTTCAGTAGTAATCCAATTATTACGATGTTTATCAATGTATTCATAATTATTAGATAGGGCGGCTTGTCCTAAATCAGTTAATTCACCAGATTGTTTGATGAAACCGCGAGACGTTAGTTTTCTGCGTTCTATTTTGAAGTTTTTAACATATTTCTTTTCGAAATAATTTGGAATTGCCTTTTCTTTATCCCAATATTTATCAAGCCACCACAACATAATAATGTTACCAATGGTGATGTCATTTCTGTAAACAATTTGATTAGACCAAGGATATAAGCCATCATCATTGATTTCATCCATGGGATAATCATTAACAGTGGGGCTTTTTTCTGAGTTTATATTTTTAATTGTAGCGTCTTTTTTATTTTTATTTCCAAATAGTATATCGAAAATTCCCATGACTTGGCTCCTTTAAAAGAATTTATGCATCAAATTTAAATGTTGTATTCATTTAGCTCGTCAATAACGACATCTTCTAAATATGCAGGGATCCCAAACCCCTCCATGAAGTCATATGCTTTTATATGACTTTTTTCTTTATCCTCTAAATAAAATGGGATTAGCATCTTAATAGCTAGGGCATTAGCCCCGTGTTCCAATTTGGCTTTATTCGGTGTGAAGTACAAAGGTTCAATTGAGCTATCGCCATTTAGGATGTGGCCAATTTCGTGTGCAAGACTAAATGCCAGTTGTTTCTCGTTGTGCCAATTCGCGTTGAACACGATGCTTCGCCGTTGGGTATCAACAGCAGAAGGCGTATAGGGGGAAAGCTCTCTAGTGATCATCAAGTTAATGTTGTGATCCATAGCATAGTTTAATAGATCAGTGATAATTCTATCCATATTATTCTTTCCCTCTTAATAGACGTTTTATTAAATCTAAATCCTCCTCAGGTATTGGTTTCCCTTCGAAAGTCATGATTACTTGATCATCAGTAATTTCTGCTTGTTTAACTTGTTTTGGTTCTATTTTATTCGTTTCGTTTCCGACTAGAAAGTCAACAGACACATCGAATAGCCGCGCAATTTTTGCGAGCATTTCGTTATCTGGTTCGGATTTCCCGTATTCCCAATTTGCATAGGTCTGCATGTTTTTAAGCCCTAGATGGTTAGCAACATAGGTTTTACTCCAGTCGTGGCTCTCTCTAAGGTTTATTAGTTTTTTAGTGAATTCTGACATGTTTACACCTCTTTAGACGTATTATATTACAATTAAATATTTTATTTATAAAATTAAATAAAATATTTAGAAAAACAGTTGACTTAAACATAATATTTAAGTATTATGTAGATATTGAGTTAAACAAAATATTTGAAAATGAGGTGATTGAATGATAATCCCTAAAGTTAGCGACAATGCCGGTGAAACATTGAGAAAAATCAGAATAGACCGTGGTATTAGCCAAGTAGCGCTTTCAAAAAAAATTGGGTTAAAAAGTTCTCAACATTTATGGAATATCGAGCATGAAACAAATCCTTTAACTTTAGAAATGATAGAAAAAGTATCAAAAGTTTTGAATGTTTCACCAAAGGTTTTTTTATGTCAAAAAGTTAAATAAAATGTTTAAAAAAGGAGGTGATGAAATGACAAAAGAAGAACTAGTAAAAATCGTTATGGCTTACGAACCTGATCGCTCACGAGCATTGCTACAAAGCTTACCTGCGAGCGTATTAGAAAAGATGGTCGCCATCTGCGAAATGAAGTTAGAGAAGGAATTAACGGAGCAATCAATCGAATTAGGCATTTAATAATGCCATAAGTTAATCATAACGATTGATTGGTTCAAAGAATATAAGAAGGTGTGAAAAATGGGGAATGTAGTAATAGTTAGGACGGCTAGAAACTTTAATCAGCTGCCCAAAACAATGAAGTTAAACCATAAGACAGTTCGACAATTAGCGAAAGATGTTGGCTACACAGATGGCATGATTTCGAAGATTAAACACGGTGCTGCTCCGATGCAGTTTGATAACGTACAAGCAATGCTAGAAGCGATGCCGAAAGACAATCAATTCTTGGCAATCGAAGTAGCCAATAAGTTCGTCGGGATAACAACGCCGGTGATTGATGGTGACGGCATTATAAAAGAGCCGTTATCAATGGCAATTAAAGCAATGCCGGAGTTAACCGAGGCACTATCATCAATTCAAAATTCACTTGATGAGATGACAATTCCAGAAGATAGGTTAAAGCCTGAAAATTTCGAAGACCCTGACAAGCTAGTCAACGAATGCTTTGATGCGGTCTTGTACCTAACTAACTTGATCGCGTATGTATGCAAAACGTTTGGGTTCTCGATGCAGGACATGCTCAAGAAACGAGTTAAAAAATGGATTATGGAAGGGATCGTGAAACCATGAGAGGCAAAAAAGCGTTAGGTGCAAACGATTTGAAATGCGTAAATATTCGACTTGATGGCACTGTTCAAGATTCAATGGCAGGCGTCAAAGTCCCAGAAGATAACAGAGCCTATGAGATTTTAGCTTCACTACAACGAGGTGACTACTGATGATTATGTTAAACAACGTAGATTTAATTGGCTTAATATTAGTCGTTGGAACATTAGTGGCACTTAGTTATGGCGCAGGAAAAATCGGCTTTAAAAACTTATGGGGGTTCGATGATGATCAGTCTGATAGTAACGTTATCAAGTTTATCGATGGCCGGTATGTACGACCTAATAGAAAGGCACAATAGACGAAAAAAGCCGCTGATGCTGGCACATCAACGGCGAATTAATAACTTAACAAATTATTTATACGAGAATTATACCACAAATGAAATGGGGTAGAAATAATGGACACAAATTTAATGACCATACAACGTCAGAATTGGCAGTACTACGAACAAGAAGAACAAATAATCGCCGAAGATTACAAAGGTGATCCAATCTATTGCACGGATAGTTACTTAGAGCTTGATGGTGAGCTATTCATGCCAGGCGATGTGCTGGATTTCGTCAAATACTTAGGCGCAACGGAGGTAGAACAATAATGGCAAACGAAGTAATGGATAAAGAAGTTTCATTTGAGGTCAACGGCGAGAACGTTCGTTTAACACCTAATATGATCCAACAATTCTTAACGAGCGGCAACGGCAAGATTACACCACAAGAAACGATGATGTTTCTAAACCTATGTAAGTATCAGCATTTAAATCCGTTTTTAAAAGAAGCATACATTATCAAATTCGGCGATAAGCCAGCACAAATTATTACATCAAAAGAAGCATTTATGAAGCGTGCCGAATCATCGCCTAATTATGATGGTGTTTCAGCCGGTTGTATCGTCTTGAGAAATAACGAGATAGTTTATACCAAAGGCGCATTTATATTGCCTACAGACAATTTAGTAGGTGCTTGGGCTGACGTTAAACGTAAGGATCGCTCACAACCACATCACGTTGAAATCGGGTTGAAAGAATTTAGCAAAGGCCAATCAACTTGGAACGCGATGCCTGCGACAATGATCCGCAAAACTGCAATTGTTAATGCTTTACGTGAAGCGTTCCCAGAATCATTAGGAGCTATGTATACAGAAGATGACAAGAATCCTAATGAAACAGCAACAAAGGCTGCTCAAAAGCAAACAGAACCAAGCAAAACTCAAAACAAATTAGCGGACATTATCGGGGGTGGAAACGATGCAACAAACAATGCTGGAGAACTTGAAACAGAGTCAGAACCTGAAATTATTGAGCCAATTGAGCAAGACGACGCAGAAGAAATTGAAGGAACCTTTGAACAGCCAGAACTACTATGATAATACTGCTGATTGGCGATATATGAGTCCTACATTGTTCAAACGATTTATGGCATGCGAATTCAGCGCTTTGCATGCTTTGGAAAATCCTACAGAGAACAACGCCGAAGCGTTAGTTGTTGGCAACTATGTTCATTCATATTTTGAATCAGTTAAAGCTCATGCAACTTTCGTTAAGGATCACGAACAAATAATTAATGGTCGCGGTGGGAAACCTAAAGCGGCTTTCGTAAAAGCTCAAAAAATGATAGACAGACTAGACAATTGGCACGCCTTTAAAGCGGCTTATAAAGGTGAGAAAGAAGCAATCGTTACAGGAAATATTTTCGGTGTTGATTGGAAGGGGAAAATCGACTGTTTGAATGTTGAAGCTGGAATCTTCTTCGATATTAAAACAACGCGTTCGATTCATGATCACATTTGGAACGAGGAGACACGGACAAAGGAAAACTTCGTCGTTAGATACAACTACACACTTCAAATGGCAGCTTATAAAACAATGCTTGAACAGATGTATGGGCAAGAATTTACGCCTGTGATTGTAGCGGTCAGCAAAGAAGATCACCCAGACATTCAAATAATTAGTTTTGACGGTTACGACTTTGAGCAAGACTTACAACTTATCAAAGACAATCAAGAACATATTATGAACGTTATTTACGGGAAAGCAGAGCCATTCAAATGTGGCCACTGCGATTACTGCAAGGATACAAAACAACCAACCGATGTCATTTCAGTATTAGACCTATAGGAGGACACTAATGAATTCAGTAAACTTAATCGGCAACTTAACGGCCGATATTAAATTGGAAACAAGCAGCAATCAAACACACTATGCAAGATTCTCATTAGCGGTAAGACGTGATGCTAATCACACAGATTTCATTAACTGCGTTGCATTTGGAAAGACAGCAGAAATGCTAAGTAATCAGTTAAAAGGTTCAAAGATTGGTGTTAGTGGCAGCTGGCAAACAGGCAGCTATCAAAACCAACAAGGACAAAAGGTTTACACCAACGATTGTAGCGTTTATCGGGTTTATTTCTTATCACCGCTAAATAAAGATGCTGACACGCGCAATACAGCGCCAAGTTCAGCAGCAACAGCTAATAACTATGTTGATCCATTCGCAAATAACGGACAACCAATCGATATTTCGGACAACGATTTGCCATTCTAGGAGGTAGCTCATGGCTATATACAGACAGATTCATACAACAATTTGGCAAGATAACTTCGTTGGCGACGTGCTGACAGAGCCCCCAGAAAAGCTTTTCTGGGCTTATCTGTTAACTAATAGCCAAACTACCCAATGCGGTGTTTATCCGTTCAGAATGCGACAAGCGCAGTTTGACATTGGGTTAACCGGAGACGAAATTAAAAGTATCATCAATAAGCTGGTGCAATACGAAAAGATTAAATACAGCACAGAAAACAACGAAATCATGATAATTAATTGGTTGAAATACAATTCGGCTAGATCACCTAAAGTGGCTGCGGTAATTGATAAAGAACTTTTAAGCATCAAAACACTTGAATTTGAATCAGAAGTCATCAAGAAGTGTGTTGAACTTAAATACCCTATCAAAACTAAATTACCTGATGAAAATACAGTATCGATACCATATGGATACCCTATCGATACGATATCGCAACCAGAACCAGAACCAACACAGAACCAGAATATAACCAACACAGCAACAGCAACAGAACCAACAGACGAGGACCAGGATTCTGCTACTCCTGACGTTTACACGTATTACCAAGAAGCCTTTGGCGTGTTGAACAGCTTTGCCAGTGAAAACCTAACGCAGTGGATTAAGGACTTAGGCAGTGACTTGGTGATCGAAGCGATGAAACGTTCTGCACTTGACCAGAAAGGGTTCCGTTATGCGGAAGGCATCATGAGGCAATGGGCCAAAAAGAACCTAAAGACACTTGAAGACGTTGCTGCTGATGACGTTAGTTTTAACAACAACAGTCGTCCAAAACGTAATTCGGGTAAACAAGAGCCAACGCCTCCTTGGGCTAAGCCTGATTATGTGGCTCCGGTTGAAGAGAAGACACCAGAACAGAAAGCGGAAGAACAAGCGCAGCTTCAAGCGGCGATGGAGAAGATTAAGCAAGGCAGAAAGGAAGAAGCACTGTGAAGCTAGTTGTGATGGGTGAGCCGGTTGCGGCTGGACGACCTAGGTTCAGTAGTCGCGGTGGGTTTGCCAAAGCGTATGATCCCAAAAAGAGTCGAGATTACAAAAAAATGATTAAAAAACAAACCATGCAACAGTTGCCAAGTGACTATGAACCGTTTGCTTGTCCGATTGAAGTCGACATAAAGGTCTATCGGTCAATCCAAAAATCAGTTAGCAAAAAAGAGTACGCCAGGCGGCTCTCAAATGACGTCAGACCGATAGTTAAGCCTGACACGGATAATTACATCAAGATCATCTTAGATGGCTTAAATGGGCTCGTGTGGCTCGATGATAACCAGGTAACAGATGTGGCAGCGCACAAATATTATTCAGACAAACCTAGAGTGGAGGTTGAAGTACATGGATCATAACGATTTTACAGGCGAACAGCAATTATTCTATGACAATTTAGATAAATCAGTGGGATTATCTGGTAACGACTTTGCTATGGGCTACAAAACGTTACTGGACATTATTTATTACCGTGTCAATAAAGAGTTGAGTAACGCGTATGAAAACATGCCAGAAGAAGACAGACGGGCAGTTATAGCAGACTACTGCTTGCCATATTAGGGGGTGACAGCATGAATTATGTAATAGTCGGTGTCAAATCGAAGGAGATTCTGCATGAGGCGCCACATAAGTCAGAGTTGAATAATTGGCGCTTGCAAAACGATGTGAATGAACTAACTACGATCATTCCAAAAGGAAAACTAGAACAAGCTTTAAAGCCCGAATCAGTCGAAGAATTGCGTGATAAGTATTATGCAGTTGATTATTGGCAACGTCAGCTTGATGAGGCTGTAAAGGCTTATCATGCACGCATCGCGGTCAAAACTAGACAGCTGATTGAGCAAGGTTATAAGCGTACCGATGTGATGGCTGAATTAGGCATAAACACCGGGTTACTCTCCAATGTTCAAACCGAATATGGCATTCTGTTCAAAAAGAGATCAACTAGCACAGTTGCGGAGAGACGTAAGAAGATGATTGAGCTATTAAAGTCTGGCATGTCAAAACAAGATGTTGCCAAAGCCGTTGGCCGTTCAGTTGACGCGGTGCAAGAGGCTGCTAAGGTATACGGTTTTAAAATCCCACGTCAAAAATCGCATTATTATGACATTCCGCATCGGTTGATTAAAGATGGCGAGTCTTTTGAGCTAGAAAGCGCGAAGAAAACAGCAGAATTCCTTAACGTTTCAACATACAAATTGAAGTACGACATGGACAACGGTCGAGGGATCAAAGGCTATAAGGTTATTAGATTAGAAAAGGTGGGCAAGGCTGATGACTGAATGTAAGTATTGCGATTGCGTTCTACCAGTCGGGCGGCACGTAGCTCTTGATTCATTTAGAACAGTCCGAATGAAATCAACCAAACAATTAGAGGATTGGTTTGCTGATATTCTTATCGTCAAATGCGTTGGCTACGATCGCAATGAAGACTACCTTGAGATGGGCAAATATTACTTGGAAATAACTGATTCTGAGATGTATCAAGGATATACAGCAATCAATTACTGCCTGATGTGCGGCAGAGAGTTGGGTGATTAGCGTGTTGAGATTCAGCGCTAAGCTGTGGCAACAGAATCATCGTGGGTTGCTGAATAAAGAACATTTATTAGCACTTGATGGCCTGCCGGTATCTAAGGCGGATGACGGGGATTATCAGATTGACGAGTATACAACAGCGGACGGGCAGAAATGGATGTTATATCCGATTTTTAAAGAAGACTGTGTTAATGATATTAGTTTGTTTGATGAGATTGATTAAACATTTGAAGATTAACGCATAATGGCCAGATATAGCCTAGAAATCAAATGTTAGTGGTGCTTTCCAAAATGGAAATAGTTCAAAATAAAAAGACCGCGTTAGCAGTCAGGAGGAGTGATAGGCATGGATGAAACGCTATACAACTTTTTCTTAGTTGACATTGAGGGCAAAACGACCGAAGAAATCAACGATTTTCTAAAAAATGATAATAATCCATCTGAAATCGTTGATGTACAGCCAGTTGGCAATCGGCTATTGATTAAGCGTGAATCGCTGCTTAGCAGACAAGGTAGGATTGCGGCACGTGTTAGTTTTAGCGGTGCTGCACGATAGGAGGATTAACATGCGAGAATGGTGGTAGATAATGGACAACTATGAGCAGCTCAAAGCTGATAACAAGCGGCTAAAGAAACAAAATGAATGGTTACAACAAGCTAACAGCGATTTAAACAAAGAAATAGAAGCGACTTACGAAAGGATCCACCAGCTTATAATTAGGATTGAAGAATTGTTTTAGGCACAAAAAAAGCCGCCCGGCAAGACGACTTCGTTGATGTTTTGACTGATTAAATTATATCATAAAAGGGGCAAACAGATGTATAAGATGGACGAGCTATTCCCACAAGTAGACGAAAAGAAAACCGTAGCTAAGGTTAAACACTTTTTAAAACACTCACTCCCCAAAATGCAACGATACAGTCATAAAGACATTAGCGGTATTAAGTCGCCAATCATTACGGACATGCCTAAGGGTGGTTCGGTGGGCAATCTAGCAGAAGAGACAATCACACAACGTGTGTATGCTGGTCAAGTCGTGGATAATGTAGTGATTGCCCTAAAGAGTTGTGATGCAATTAGTCAAAAAATATTGTGGGATATTTATGTGGAAGGGAATGCTGTGAAAGCTACGCAACCCGAGAGTGGATATGGCGAAACACAATTCAGATATTATCAAAATAGGGCGTTGTTAGCATTCGCTGATGCGTTTATGTTAGAGGATTTGCATGTGTTCAAGAAATAAAAGTGAGGTTTTTGTGCGGATTGTCTGCGGTTTTTATCTTAAAATATGTGTTAAATTAGTATTATCAGATAGTTACATATCCAACTTGCCCGTGAGTCTACAAGGAAGGAGAACCCTCGTCGTCTCTCTAATCGATGCGGGCAGTCCTAGTAGCTTAATTGGCAAAGCAGCGCGGAAGTGCACCTGCGGTCACGATTCGGGTTCGAGTCCCGGCTAGGATATTGGTCCGAGAAGCTAGCAAGTTTAAACCAAGACTATCTGGTCTAACCTCGGTTGAGATAGTTAAAATCGTCGCAAAAACTTAACATTTTGTTTTGTTTAACGGCGTAATCCTAGTAGCTTAACGGTAAAGCATGCAATCCTCCTTTAGGCGCAACTGGTAATCCACTGTTCGAGTCGGTGGCTAGGATATTGGGTTATTAACGACCTAGGAAACGTTACCTAACCGCTATATAGACTGTTGATCACAGTTTTCTACATTTGTTGACTAGCAACGGTAAAACTAGGATGTGTTTAGCATCGTTGAGGCGGCAACAACTAAATAATCGCAGTGGCGGAATAGGTAGACGCAATGGGCCGGTAAGTCCAGTAACGTGTTGTGTGGTGCAAATCCACACCTGCGATATTAATAGTCAAGTCATAGCCAGTCGGTTATGGCTTTTTTAATGCATAAAGTAAAGGTGGTGGATTGCCGATTGTATTATATGAATCAAGGCAGCTACAAGAAAGAACCTGATTGGCAGTCTAAAGCCGATGCTAGGTTAGAAAAGTGGCTCAAGGATAAGAAGGAAGAGAAACGTCGTTCGGATGAGCGGCGTATTTTTGTGCAAGAAAAAGGTGTCAAAGATGAAACTGATAAAA
>ENA-UOZS01000035-UOZS01000035.1-food-metagenome-genome-assembly--contig:-NODE-35-length-68453-cov-9.747975_pt1 | contig 68453 bp, 73 predicted proteins | sample MGYA00249875_ERZ772737 | MGnify/ENA primary metagenome ERZ772737 (study PRJEB29005, sample SAMN08379463) | food metagenome | isolation source: cheese - non spiked | study: EMG produced TPA metagenomics... | reverse complement strand
ACAACTTATCGTCTGTCAACAACTATTTTTAATTAATTATTACTTAGAAGTTATAGCTCCGTAAGCAACATATAATATATTATCACGATAAGGTTTAAATAACAAGCGTTTTTTAAAATCTTTTTTATTTCGTATCGCTGAGTCATCAACCATACGTCCCTCGTCGAGACAACTTTTATATATTACCAAGATTAACAGGCGCGGTCAAGCTTTTTATTAAAAAAGCTTTGAAAAGTTACCAGCAACGTTTCATCGTTACCAATAACCCTTCAAAGCTCTACGGTATCCCTATTGTTTAATGAGTGATTCAACATCCAAAATCTTATCAATCCAGTCACCTTGATAGAAGTCTTCTTCATGAGTAACAAGGAGTACGCCACCCTCGAAGGCTTGGATTGCTTTTCGTAGTGCATTCTTCGTATCATCATCTAAATGGTTCGTTGGTTCATCTAATAGAAGAAAGTTGCTTGATGTTAATAGTAGTTCGGCAATCTTCACCTTCGATTGTTCGCCACCACTAAGTTGTTTCAAAGGCTTCATCGCTTCTTCGGCAGTTAAACCAGTCCGCGATAAAACTTGGCGTAGTTCCTTTTGTTTCTGATCAGGGTATTCGCCTTGTAGATACTGTAATGGCGTTACCATATTATTCGGCCACTTCAAGTCTTGTTTAAAGTAACCAAACTTCACCGTACTGGCAATCTCAAAGTCCCCATCGATTGCTGGAATTTCTTTAATGATCGTTTTAATCAACGTTGATTTCCCAATCCCATTAAAACCTTTCAAGACCACCTTCTGATCACGACCAATTGAAAAGTTCAACGCTGGTAGTAACGCGCGATCGTAACCAATCTCCAAATCATTAGTCGTCAATAGAATCTGACTGGCCGTTGCATGATATGGAAAGCGGAAGTTAGCCTTCACGCGATTACTTGGTGGCGTCAAAATATCCATATGTGCCAATTGTTTCTCACGACTCTTGGCAATTGTCGAACGGGAGCCCGCTTTATACTTGCGGATATAAGCTTTCGTTTTTTCAATCTTCTTTTGTTGGTTCTCATAGGCCTTTAAATAACTAGCCTTATTCTCTTCCTTTTGCCGGAAGGCTTGTTGTAGTGTGCCGGTATACTTCGTAATCTTACCGAATTCGATATCGGCGATACAGGTTGTCACCCGTTCCAAAAAGTCATAATCATGGGAGATTGTGATAAAGGCGCCTTCGAAATGATTGAGATAATCACTCAGCCAATCAATGTGGTTCGTGTCCAAATAGTTCGTTGGTTCATCCAGTAATAACATATCGGGTTCTTCTAATAGTAGTTTCGCTAAAATAATCTTCGAACGTTGCCCCCCACTTAGTTGTGATACATCATGATCCATCCCTAATGCATCAATCCCCAAGCCAGTGGCGACTTGCATAACGCGTGTATCAATATCATAGAAGCTTTTTGCCTCTAATAGTTCTTGAATCGCACCCGCTTTTTCGAGCAATTGGTCATCAAGGCTCTCTGCGTAGTCCGCATAATATTGACTCATTAATTTTTCTTTCTTATATAAATCCGCAAAAGCCGTCTTCAAAAATTCAAAGATCGATAATCCTGGTGCTAACTTCGCATACTGATCGAGATAACCAATCTTAAGATTCTTTTGCCACGTCACTTTCCCTTCATCCGGAAGAATGACGCCCGTGAGGATATTGATTAACGTACTTTTGCCCACCCCGTTTTGGCCGGTAATCCCCATATGTTCGCCTTTGTTCACTTGAAACCCGGCGTCGTCATAAAGTTGTTTATCTAAAAACTGTTGTGTTAGGCCTTCGACTTTTAAAATACTCATTGTTTTATTCCTACTTTCTTTCCAAATAAAAAACAGGGGCAGCATCCGCTACCCCTGTCATGATTACAATCATTGACTATCGACCACTCCATCCATAGTCACTACCCAAATAAACCACTGTCACCAGTCGTTAAATCCAGTAATGTCCTATAGATGACTTTTAATCAATATTAGGCTCTGCACGATGCGTCATCTTCAAATGTACAGAGCGAAGCTTCATAATTAATGGTCGTTCAATTAACATGTAATCGCACCCTTCAATAAGTTAGTCCTATCCTAACATAGAACAATCGCTCATGCAAAAGCCTTAGCTAACCCGTGCACGCAACTTCGCTAACAGCTGTGCGCGTTTGCGCCGAGAAATGATTAGACGCAATTCACCGCGGACAATTGGATAGTCCTTAGCCCTACCATGCATCATTGTCGCTAAGTCTTGGCTTGTTAATCCTTGATTAGCCACTTCAATTTTGATCATTTCTGCTAAATACGTACTATAGAATGCATTAAACCCAACATATAAACCTAGTACTGCACTGATTAGAATCGTAAGCCATAAATTGAAATTCAAAATCGTCTTTAAAACTAACATGCCACAAATAAACGCAATGACCGTGGCCACTATCCCTAATATGATTGTATGTCTTGGGGCGTCTTTCATCTGCTCCACCTTCTTAATAATGATTAATCGTTTATATTTCATTTATATTATACCTAATTTTAGCCGCAATAAGCAGTAAAATCACTTAATTCTTCAAATTAAAAACCGCTAACGTCAAGCGAGACAGTCAACCACGTTTACTAGAATGAGAGGCTATGTATTGTAAAAATTGTGTATATATTGTAAATTTTTCTGTTTTTATCCCCGTAAACAGTCTAGAATTGTAGTAGTGCTTTTTTGAATAATATAACTATATTAAGAAGGATAATTGAATCTATATGAAAAACATTGCTTTGAACATCCGAGATTTTTTCTTAGATGACAAACTACTCTTAGCCGCTGCCATCGCAGCCATTGTCACCTCATTTTTCAACCGCCCACAACTTAGTTACGTTAATTTCCACGTGATCGTCAGCGTCTTTTGTATTATGACGCTCGTTCAAGTTTATCAACGGCTCCACGTGCTTGATTACTTCGCTCGCGAGTTAATTATCAAAAGCCGTTCCAAACGAGCCTTGATGCAGATGTTATTAGCACTAACGTTTGTCGGCGCGATGTTCTTAACCAACGATATGACGGTATTAACGTTCGTCCCGTTATTCATCTTAATTGCGCGTCAACTTGAATTTTCACCAATCTTACCGGTGACGCTCATCACGATTTCGGCTAACCTCGGTTCTTCATTAACACCGTTTGGGAGCCCGCATAATATTTTCCTTGTTTCGTTTTACCATATGACGATTCGCCATTTCTTCGAATATTCAATTCCCGTCTTGATTGTCAGCGTCATTATGTTGGCAGCAACGACCTTCCTCTTTCCAAAAGAACCCATCAAACTTCACGGGTTACATCCCGTTGAAGTTGAAAAAGGGCCACTGTGGTATTTCGTTCCATTAACGGTTGTCGTTTTCCTCGCAGTGTTCTCATTAATTCCATTATGGGTGACACCAATTCTAGTGATTATCGCGATTCTAGCGTTTGATCCTAAGTTATTCAAAACAGTCGATTACGGCTTATTACTCACATTCTTCTGTTTCTTCATCGCTGTTGGGAATTTAAGTCACATCCCAACGATTGCCACATTCATGCGATCAATTGTCGGAACAGCAAAACAAACCTACATCACCGGGATTATCAGTTGTCAATTAATTGCAAATGTCCCAACTGAAATTTTACTTTCAAGCTTCACCAACCACAGCCACGCAATGTTCTTAGCCATCAATATCGGTGGGGTCGGCACAATGTTCGCCTCACTTGCAAACTTGATTGCTTACAAACGATTCAAGAAAGGCTGGGGCAAAGACCTTGGTAAGTTCCTCGTCGTTTTCACTGGCATGAACTTCTTATTCTTAATCATTTTAGGGGTATTCGGCTATTTCCTCATCTAATTCTTAAAAACAGGGCAACTATCTTTACGATAGTTGCCCTGTTTTTTGTCATTTTAACAGTAATCGTCATGATAGCATTCCCATTCGCGTCTTACTGCCGATCAACGCCATCGTGACGCCCTTTAATTAAGCTCCTAAATTTTACAAACATATGACTAACATGACAAATTACCTCATTTCTGTAAAGAAACTGCTATTTAATTGACATGCAGCATTGATATACTCTCCTAGTTCCAAAACTTACCTAGGAGTGACGCTTTATTATCAAAAACAAACCATTCTTGTTAGCTATCGGCCTTATATTGCTGATGCTAATTACAACGAATATCGCGCGTGCCGCATTAACCAATGAAGCAGCACCAGAAACGAACCACCCTGTCCAAAAGCTGATGTCATCTAAAGCCATTGAACAATTCACGGGGCAACCTGCCCAAGCAACTGAAACGTCACTGGTCAAACACGCAACTGTTCTACCAACAGACAAACCCGTTAGCTGTCCGATTCATCCAGATCCTGATTCCGCAGAAATTAAGGAACCAACGCCCGCCCCTGAGCCAGAACCAGTTGCGGCCCCAGCACCTGCCGAACCAACCTTAATTGACAAAGGGACATTCAAATTAACCTTTTATGATCCCGCAGTTCTTGGTGCAACAAGCATGCCCGGCGGAATGTATGCTGGTGTTGCTGCGCACTTAGGCGTTATCCCCCGCGGCTCACAAATCAAGATCACATTAAGTACCGGTGAAGTGTGGTACCGTGTTGTCAACGACACCGGAACATTTGCCGCTTCTAACTCACAACAATTAGACGTCGCAATGCCAAATTGTGACATCCCCTCTGCCGGTGTCTTAAATGCCAACGTGCAGATTGTCCAACCTGCTTAATTCAAAAAAAGCCAACCATTCAGATTTCACCTGGATGATTGGCTTTTTTGATGTTCAATTTAGAAATAATCCCATAACATCGGTTTCGTATGACTAAACGCAGCACTGAGTTGAGCGATTTGCTGCGGTGTCCCTTGCACATGCCCAAAGTGTGCTTGACTCTCAAGTGTGCGATACCCCAACATCGCCTTAGTTAGATTTTGAATCGTAACGGTGATGTCTGCGGTCCCCGTTGCTAATTTTGCCACAGTAGCATGTCCTGCATGAATACTTAACTGCCATAAACCGGCATTTTCAGGTAAGAAATCATCTTGAACCGCAATCGTTACCGCAGATAGTTCCGCTACTTGATAGGCGTAACGCGCGAAGAAATCAGCTAGTGACACAATCCGTGCCATCATATAAGAGACGGTTGTCGTCTTTACGATTGTGGGATCAGGCAATAAATCAGCTAGCGACTCAGTCAGTGGACTCTCGTACTGAATCGTCGCATAAGCTGACTGATGCTTAAGAATAAAGCTCAATAGCTGTTCTTGACTTGCAACTGTCGAGGTCATCAGTTCTTGAATCACAAACGTCTCTGGTTGGCGCGTATAAATCATATACCCCGCAACCCGTCCTGTATCTTCTCGATAGACCGCCACTTCCCAATCACTATGCTTCATAACATCATATTGCCACCACCAATCAGTCCGCTGCACACCACCGACTTGATTGTCCGGATGCTGATTGAAGAACCCATCAATCAACGGCACCGCTTGCGCCAATGTCATCCGCACTACTTGTCCTGCACTCAGTGCAAATTTCAATCGTGGTAAGTCAGCCGTTTGAATTTCAAAGTGTGTCTGATCAAAAGTTTGTTCATAGCCAAACCGGCGATAGAAGCCGTATGAGAATGGCGCGAGATACGAAAGCGTCACACCTTCTGCACGCATGTGTTCAAACGCGAGTTGCATCAATGCTGCAATCCCACCTTTGCCCGCAAACTCGGGGTAACTCGCGACATAACCAATGCCACTCATCTTAAAGGTTTGCCCATTGAGCCGTACGTCAAACGGCGTCGCTAATAAGCCACTTGCCAACCGGCCGTCATCAAAAACGCCAAACCCTGCACTATGTGTATACAACTGTTTGAAGAATTCTTGGCGCTTAGCACTATCCGGTTTATTAAACGCATATTGTGCTAATTCATAAAATGCTGGTTCATCTGTTTCAATTAACTTTCTTTTTTCAACCACTGCACATTCCTCCTGCCATCACTTATCTTTCACTATAAGTGAGCGAGCAACAAGATGCAAGTGCCACCTTTGTGATTAGACCGCTTTTTGCGCATAAAAAAAACGACCTTTTCTTGGGAGTGGTCGTTTTTTTATAGGGAGAAATCTATGGTTATTAGGGAGTTATTTCGTTAACGAAATTGCACGAAGTTGTTGTGAATTCACTAGAATTCGTTGCATCAACTCGTGAACCGTAAAACGATCAGTTGGTGCATAGTTCAAGATTAAGATATGCACAGTTTCTTCACATTTCTCAATGACCTTACCGATATACGTCGCAGACATAATTTCGTTTGATTGGCCGCGAACTAAATCACCTACTTGAATCGCCATGTCCAGTTCACCTCGTTAATTTATTTAACCATGACCTCATTATAACGAAACCGCTTTATAAAATCAACTATTTACTTATCGTCATAATTAGTAGATGTTTATGATTGGTTAAGCAGCTTGCCTATTTTTGAATCTTACGATAGTCAGCATCGAAATACCGGCCTTCTTGAATATCTTCAATCATACCTTCATAAGGTGCTTCGCTAATTACGTCTTCGTTATTTTGTCCTGCATCACCCATATAAGTAATTGTGGCAAATTCAGGCACTAACATCTTAGGATATGTTTCATATTTTTCACGTGATTCTTCCATGAGTGCAATGTGATCATTTTGGTAGGTCACTGTGATTTCTGGATGTTCTTCAACCCATTTAGGGAAGAAAATCATGCCGTGTAACTTGTTTTCGTTTGGCATGAAGTCCAACGCAACATCAGTCTCAGTTGGTTCTGTCCAAGTAATCTTGAAGACGCCGTCCGTTAACTTAACGATGTTGGCTTCTTGATCACGAACCCAACGACCTGCAACCATCCCACCATGAATTCGGTAGTGTGGTCGTTCTTTGCATACCATTCATACTTCCACCCATTATCGTAAGTGTAAATGAAATATGTCCCTAAGAAATCTTCTAATTCTTTAAATTGTTTTGTCCTTTTAAAAGCCTTCATATAATGTAATTAAATACATGTTTTTCTTAACGTGATAAGTGTACTGCTCAATCCTTTTTTTGTCAACTTTAAAAAAGGGCAAAAAAAAAATCGCCAGCAAATAGCTGACGATTTTTCTTAATTGATTTCAGTTGCTAATTGGCGTTTCACCGCGTGTTTAAGAATCAGCGGTGCCAAAACAGTGGTAATGATAATCACGAAAATAATCTCTGAGTAATAAAGTTCACTCAACAATTTAGCGTTGTACCCAATCTGCGCGATAATTAACGCCATCTCGCCCCGCGAAATCATTGCCGCACCAATTGTATAGGCTCCTTGTGGCGAATTATTCATCCAACGCGCACCGAGACCACTTCCAATTAACTTCGAGAAAACAGCTAACACGGTTAAAATCGTAATAAATAGAATATGTTGATTCAAGCTTGCTAAGTTCATCGATAACCCGATGCTGACAAAGAATACCGGAATAAACACGGTATACCCGATCGGTTCAATATGGCGATTAATTTCTTTCTTATACGGGGTTTGCGAAATCGCAATCCCTGCGAAAAACGCGCCCACTACCGCACTCAATTCAACGGCCTCAGCGAACCAAACAAATCCAAAACAAATGATTAACGATGTAATGGCGCTCGCATATGGTACTAACAAACGACGACTCAAATGCATAACAAATGGCACAATCCATTTCACACTAAAGTAGACCGCAACCATGAATAAAGCTTGCAGCAATAAACTCAACCCTAAACTCATGTGGGTTGAACTAGCTGCAGCCAGTTGCGCCCCAAAAAGACTGGTCAAGACACTCAAGATAATTACGGCCAGTAAGTCATCCACTACCGCAGCACCTAGTATAATCGTCCCTTCTTTACTTTCTAACACGTTTAATTCACGTAAAACTTCGACTGAAATCGATACTGAGGTGGCTGCAAAAATCACCCCGATGAATAAACTCTCGAGCTGACTAATGCCAAAGGCCAAGCTCATCCCATACATACTGATTACCGGGACAATCACCCCTAAGACGGCGACCACTAAACTTGGTTTGAAATACTTCTTCAACAAGGTCAGGTTACTCTCCAAGCCAGCGATGAACATCAATAATACGACACCAATTTCGGAAAACGTGTGGATAAAAGAATTTTCATGTAAGACACCGAACAACGCGGGTCCAAGAATAATCCCTACCAGGAGTTGCCCAATCACAGCTGGCATTCCAATCCGTTTGCTCATGTGTCCTGCCAATAAAGTACTGATTAAAATAATTGCTAAAGTTGCCATTGATTCATTTCCCTCCATAAAAAAAGCACGCCAAAATTCCCTTCTACCACCCTAAAGAAGGAAATCTTGAACGCGCAATGCTTCAACCGTTTTTTAACTTATGTAATAATATTACCACAAAGCCGCACTGGGCGCAAAGTTTAAACGTTGAATTGGTAATAGTATTCATTAGATTGACATCGCTACTTTTTCCTGATAATTTTAGAGTAATAACTAACTGGAGGTGAGTATTTTTGGATGACGGCTCGGACGAAGCGTTTTGTTTAATCCATCAGATTATTCCTTATTATCGGCAAGAATAACGATCACGAACGACCGCATTTTGACTTTCGATAATTAAAAGGAGCTTACCATGACTAAAACACACGCTTATCAACAAACATTAGACGAACTGCAAACCAATTATGCCCACCAAGATTTTGAACAGGGGCTTTCGCAAACAGAAGCGGCTAACCGCTTAGCAACCAATGGTCCGAATAAACTCGAGAGCCATCACACCCCGAAGTGGCAACTTTTCGTGCGCCAATTCAACAACTTAATCATCTACATCCTAATCGTCGCAGCCCTATTAACACTCATGATGGGTCACTATTCGGATGCCATCATCATCGGTCTAGTAGTCATCATTAATGCCATCATTGGTTATTATCAAGAAGCGAACGCATCTGATGCTTTGGAACGAATCAAAGAAATGTTGGCAACCGAAGCAACCGTTTATCGTGACGGTCAGCGGATCGACATCCCAACTGAAGACTTAGTGGTCGGCGACGTTATCTTCCTAGAAGCTGGCGATAGTGTACCAGCGGATTTACGAATCGTTGATGCCGATAATCTGCGTATTCAAGAATCAGCCTTAACCGGGGAAGCAGACTCAGTTGAAAAAATTGCAACACGCTTAACCGAAGAAGAAGTTGCCCTTGCCGATCAAGTCAACATGGCCTTTGCCTCCACTTCCGTCACTAACGGGAGCGGCTTAGGCGTGGTCGTCGCAACCGCCGCTGATACCGAAATCGGGCAAATCTCAGTTGCTGTCACCGAAACGAAAACCCGCCCAACCCCATTGACTCGCGAAATCAACGGCTTAGGGACCGGCGTTTCATTTGTCGTCATCGGTGCGGCCGTCTTTTTATTCCTCTTCGGCTTACTTGGCGAACATTACTCACTCTCAGTATTAGCAATCGCGATTGTCACGATGGTGGTCGGTTCAATTCCTGAAGGATTACCCGCAACAATGTCCGTAATCCTCGCAATGGGGGTCAGCGACATGGCCAAGCACAAACACGCCATCGTCAAGAGCTTACCTGCCGTTGAAACGTTGGGCTCCGTCGACGTGATTGCGACCGACAAAACGGGGACGCTAACTAAAAACGAAATGACCGTGACCGAAATTATCACCGCCGAAACGACTTACCAAGTCAGCGGGAATGGCTATGCGCCCGAAGGTCAGATTTTATTAAATGACCAACCTGCTGAATTGGATACCACCCTCACACAATTCTTAGAGGCTAGTTATGAAGCCAACGATACGACGCTTTATCAAGCCGACAATGGTTGGACCATTAACGGTGAACCAACTGACGGTGCCTTTTTAACCTTATATCATAAGGTTCATGGTATCGACGACTCACCAACAAATACAGAAATTGACATGTTACCTTTCGATTCGGATTACCGCTACATTGCTAAACTCGTGCAACTAACTGATGGTACGCACCGAATCTATATCAAAGGGTCTCCAGATAAATTATTCCCAATGGCCCAACAGGCAATGGTCGATTTCCCAATCGATGACTGGAATGCCGATGTGACCAGTTTATCAGAACAAGGCAAACGGGTTGTGGCGGTCGGTTATCTCGACGTGCCAACAACGACTGCTACAATTACCCATGAACAACTCCAACAAGGGATTCAACTCTTAGGGGTTGCCGGGATTATCGATCCGCCACGCGATGAAGTCATTCAAGCGCTCGCCGAAATGAACGCTGCTGGGGTCGATGTCAAGATGATTACCGGTGACCATCCACTGACGGCTAAAGCAATTGGTGAAAAGTTAGGCTTAGCGCCAACGATTAATGCGATTACCGGGCCGGAATGGGATCGCTTGTCGGACGCTGAAAAACCAAAAGCCGCTTTAGAACACCAAGTCTTTGCCCGCACCACACCACATAACAAACTCGAAATTGTCGAAGCCTTACAAGCCAGTCGCAAAGTCACCGCAATGACCGGTGACGGTGTCAATGATGCGCCCGCATTGAAGCGCGCTGACATCGGGGTTGCCATGGGAATTAAAGGAACCGATGTTGCCAAAGATTCCGCGGATATGATTTTAACCAACGATAACTTCGCAACAATGTCCGTCGCAATTCGTGAAGGCCGCCGGATTTACGATAACATCAAAAAGAGTATTCTCTTCTTACTCCCGACTTCCTTCGCGGAAGGCTTAATCATCGCCTTCACGATTTTGATGCAACAAGATATGCCGTTGCAAGCGACGCAGTTACTCTGGATTAACATGGTCTCGGCCGATTACGATTCAATTCGCCTTCATCTTCGAACCAGCTGAAGATGGCTTAATGACCCGCAAGCCACGTAAGACCGGCCAAGCGCTGATGAATAAACACGATGTTTTCCAAATGGCATATGTTTCCGTCTTGATGGCCTTAATCGGCTTGTTAGCCTACGATTGGTTACTCGGCCGCGGTGTCGATCAAGTCACAGCCAGCACAATGATGGTCAATATCATTGTCATCAGCAAGATTTTCTACTTGTTCAATATTCGGACTGCGAAACTCGCCTTTTCAAAAGCTTTCTTCACCAACCAAAAGGCATTCGGCATTATCGCACTGATGATTATTCTCCAATTGATCCTGACCTACGTGCCATTCATGCAACAAACCTTCTACACCGAACCGCTTACCTTATTAGAATGGGGCGTTTCGATCGGCGCAGGCTTCTTGATTCTAATCATCACGGAATTCGATAAGATTATCCGTTTAATCTGGGCAAAAAGAAAGGCATAGTAAAAGAGCGTTCTTCTCGATAGGATGAGAGAAATGCTCTTTTTTGGTGTGCTTTTCGAAACTGGCTTTTCCGGTTAATCCTCAAAGTCGACCCGCTTCAAACGCACTCTAAACGTGCTTCGGCAAGCATATTTCTGTACTTAACCAAATTCACCCAATCGGCGATTACATCGCCAATTGGGCAAATCCAGTTAATGCTCAAAATATAACCGCTTGCCTACGCACTCTATAATCTACTAATCACCTCTTCTACATTCTTAATCTCCACCGACATTGTGCCGTCTGGGTGGTTGATGAATTCAAATAGATTTGGGTTTTGGTAGACGTCGATTGGGACGATTAGTTCGATGCCGTTTGAGAGTTTGAGTTTTTGTTTGCCGTATTTCTTTTCGGCGATTTCGCGGACGGCTGGTGAGATTGGCGCTGGTGCTGCTGGCGCGTTTTCCGTCATTTCTGCTTTAAACTCACTTTGGGCTGAAACGTTGTCTTTAAAAATCTTCGCCGCCATCTGGCTCGTATCGATTTCTCCATTGGTTTCAATCGTGTCGTAGATCGCTTCTTTGACGTTGGCGACCACATCGTGTTTGGCAACTTCGAATTTCTTGCCGATTTTTTCAGCGGCTTTTTTAACAACCTTGACGTTTTCTTCTAGCGATGGCGCTGGTTCGCTTTCAATCACGTTCGTTGATAAGTAGGTCATCTTTTCACCGGAGAAGGTGTACTTCTTCTCCATCAATTCAAAGCCAAACGTCTGGAGGTTAATCGCAAACCCTTCGTCCGCCTTTTGCGTTTTATTCGATAGAATCGATTGGTGAATAATCAGTTGATTCATCAATGGTCCCTCTTCAGCATTGACATAATGTGTGAAGGCTTGATGATAATCGACCTTCAAAAAAGCCAAGTAAGCTTGCGCATCTTGTTCATACAAGACAACAAACGCATCCGCACTCGGTGCATCGTCACTTTTTTGATAGACCGTGTACCATTTTCCAACGAGGCGTTGGCTAGCGCCGATAAAATCAGCTGTCGCATCGCGCAGAAAAGATGCGAGCTCAGCATCTTGGCGCAGCACGCCGGTCTTACTCTGGGCAGACGATAATTTCTTAATCTTGTTGGTCAAATAGTCGCGTGTGTTCCCATTGGTAAGATCTAGCACCTGTTGTGAGTAAATTGGATCGCCGAGTTCGCGGTCGACCACTTGTAAAATTGCTTGTTTCAAATAAATATCCATTAGTTAACATCCCATCTGTCTAGCGTGTAAAGTATTGAGCGCCTTCAATCGTGTGGAAGAAAATCACCGTTTCGACCATCTCATTGTTGACGCTTTTTAAAAATGGCCATTCGCCTTGTAACACACGGAGTGCCGTGCGCGGCCGTGATAATTCCCGTTCAAAATTGGTCTGTACCTGAACGGAGGTGTCTTTAAAAATGTGCGCATCGTATAAATAGCGCGCATATGCCGCAAAAATTTGTTGGGCCTGTTCCGTTTTAATCGCGGCATACACTTCACGGAGTGTCTGCAGTCCATATGTCATCAGACTTGCCAACATCAACGACCCATTTCTAGTCTCAACACGTTTCAAATAGCGAATTAGATTGCCCCAGAACTGGCTATACGCCTGAATCTCATCTTTTCGGAGATATGGTGCTACGTCAGTCACAAACGGGTAATGCCAATTTTTAGCATTCAAATAACGCGCCGTCCCAATGTAGAACGTATACGGAAAGCCAAAATAGATCCGCGTTAAATCTTTAATGAACCATTCATTTTCAATTGTAGCGTAATTATGTCCCAAAATCGCGTGGACTTGCATTGCTACAGCTGGATCTTGCGTATTGTTGTGCTTAGTCAATGCGAATAATTGTTGCCATTTTGAAGCGGATAAAAGATCCGGCCGATAATGCTTTATTTGTTTTAACTGAACCGGTGCAGCATTCAAGGTATAGCCACCATCAAACGGTTCATCCAATAATTGGACCGTCTGCACAAAATGCCCCCCGAGTGAGTGACCCAGTCCATAGATGATTGTTGCCGGATTAATTCGGCGCACCCGCCGGACCACATACCGCGTAAACCGCCGTGCGAGTTGGAGTTGCTCATCATTTTCGGTGTTGCCAATCAGCATCGCATCAATATTATACTTCCAATCTTGATAACTCTCACGGACATAATTATCCAGCCGCTGCGTAAACGACTTAATCCGCGGATCATCCATCGTCCCCTCAGTCCCCTTGTAGGAAATGTAGGTATACGATTGGCGATTAAGCGTGACGTAATAGGCAACTGCCGAAAAACCAGTTTGTTCCGCATTCGGCAAAACCGTTCGCGCGTCATAGTGAATCACCGCTTCCGCCGCTTGATGCGCGTGAATAAACACGAGGTACTTCACGTAATATTGCAATTCCTGCACGTTAAAATACTGATCTAAATAATTAAGGGCCATCATGTCCATTTTAAAAGCGCGGCTATCAAACGGATCGGCCAGTATCGGTCCTGGCTTACTCGTGGCCGCCACTTTATCAGGGACTACATGGTATAAATAGGCGAGCGCCTGCTTCGTCAGTACCGTACTCTCATTGATTTTTTCATTTTGTAAATTGATAATCAGTTGTTTCAAACGATTAATCTTGCGTTGGCGGTTAAATTGCGGATTTGCTTGAACGGCTGCCAAACTCGCCACATCCAATGCCTGCAGTCGCCGTAACTTGGTCCACAAATAGGGATCGGCTCCCGCCGTCGCCAATAATTGATTTAATAGTTTTGTTTTACTTGTTTTAAGTTGTTGATAGCTGAATTCTAGTCGGTTATTGCGCCGTAATAAGGCCTGCGATTGCGCACGGTCAAACGTCAACGGCACATCTAAATGCGCTTTGAACAATAACTTACCCATGTCATCGAAGACTTTTGCCAACCGAAAGAGCGTTGAGATGATCACTGTCGTTTCCATTTGCATCATTCCTTATTTTTGTAATACTTCTATTATAAAGTATCTGACTCAAAAAAGCTGAGACGAAATCGTCCCAGCTTAGATGGTTTTCGGTTTGATGCGCACGCCTGGTTCAAACATGCTTTTTGGTCGCAACAACTTCCGCTTAAGCTAAAATCACCAGTAATTCCAAAAACGGATTACTGGTGATTTTGTCTTAATGCTCATTTGCTAACCGCGACCAAACGCACTCTGTTCTTAAACGTGCTTCAGCAGGCATATTTCTGTGGCTAACCAAATTTGCCAAATTAGCGATTGCGTCGCCAATTCGGCAAATCCAGTTAATCCTAAAAATACGAACGCCTGCTTACGCACTCTGTTCTATGCAGTAATTTTTTTGTCCACAGCTTGGACACACTAGTTGTCTTGTCTTTGGCGTGTGACGGGCAAAAAACATTTTACTTAGGCGTGGTTTGAAGACCGTCTTGCAATTGGGACATAGATAGACAGTTTCTTGATAGTAGAATGTTGTCACATAAATGGCCATCGCAATGATGACCGGTATCCAAATCCACATTGGCCACCAAATTCCACTTAGAAACCCAAGAATTAATAAGCCAATTTCCACACCATCAATCAATAAGCCCCACATCAGCATTCGCCGATGTAATCTTTTTAACTGTGTTGTTTTAGCCATTGCGTCTTCTATGTCGCTGATTGTCATTTCAAAAGGCACCGCGCTAGTATTTTGAATCGATTGCAGTACAAATTGCAACGCTGCTTTCTGGTTAGCTAAGTCTGTTTCTTTTTGGACTAACTGATTGAGTTGTTGTTCGACTAACAATGCCAGTGTATCCGTCGAAGCTTGACTCGCCATCACTTTTTGAATTGCCTTCAGTGAAAAGCCTAGCTGCTTGTAGCCTAGAAGGACTTTTAACGTCTGCACTTGCGCATCCCCATACAGCCGTCGTCCATTTTCAGTTAAGCTTGCCGGCTTCAACAAATCCGCCTGATCGTAGTATTGCACCGTCCGCACCGAAACATTACATAATTTAGCAAGTTCACCTGTTGTATATTGCGCCATAGAATATCACCTCCATACCTTGATACTAGCCGATGACGTAACGTCACAAGCAAGTAAAAAAGCATTATTTGCTAAAACTTTTATTCGTTCTCCTTTAATGCACCAATCATATCAATCCCTTTTAACTTGCGATGGGTCATCCCCATCACAATCAGTGAAAATAGCACCGTCATCCCTGCCGCAATCAGGTAGCCGCTAGCTGGAATGATGAGTGGAAAGGCCACTTGTTCTGACGAGGCCATCGTGATGATGAACCAAGTCAGCAATTTACCGATTCCAAAGCCAAGCACAATCCCAATAACGGTGAAGATTACATTTTCTCGCACAATATAGGCCGTCACTTCTTTGTCGAAAAAGCCCAGGACTTTAATCGTTGCCAATTCACGTTCCCGCTCTGAAACGTTGATGCTAGTAAGGTTGAATAAGACGACAAACGCTAAAACCGCTGATAACCCGATGAAAATAAAAACGATTGGGTCTAAATTAGCACTAGCCGTTGCTTGCTTAGCCCCTTGATCACTGATAAACGTTGTGGCCGCCACTTCCGTTGTTTGTTGCAAACGAGTCGCCAACTGTTTTTCTTGCTTGGTAGTCATCTTAGCGGTGCGCACGAGATAGGCATTAGCCGCAACTGGTTGTTGTAGCGTTTTTGAAAGAGCAGATTGGCGGAGATAGACGCTGTTACCAAGGTAGTTTTCACTGATACCCGCAACCTGAATTCGTGCACGCTGACCTTGTGCCGTTTGCAACGTTAACCAATCGCCTTTTTGGACAGCATATGTTTTAGCGAGGTTCGCAGCAATAATCGCACCGTGTTTCGGCAATGTGAGTCGTTGTTGTTCTCGCGGTGTTTGCAAAGCGACGTACTGTGCAATTTTTGCTTGATCAGCGACCGCATAGACTGTCGTCGCTTGATCCGTAATCCCTTTTTGCTTGAACTTAACTTGGGTCATTGTGACCGGTAAGTAAGACCGAACCTTCTCAGTCTGTGTTAAAATCGACTTCGTTTGGGCTGTACTATTCGGTATTTTAAGCGTCACAATTGCTTGGTAATGGGTCAATTGCTTAAACTGACGGTCAGCAACTTCGCCAATTGACGTCTTTAAACCAAAGCCTGCAACCATTAAACCGGTACACCCAGCGATGCCTAAGATGGTCAGAATCATCCGTGCTTTATAGCGAAAAAGATTACGATAAGTTACTTTTTGATGGAAACTCAATCGCCGCCAGAGCAGTGTGATTCTTTCTAACCAAATCCGTTGGCCTGGTTTCGGCGCTTTTGGTCGGAGTAATTGGGTGGGCTTCTCGCGTAAATCGCGGATTAAAACATACCCCGTGGCCCCAACTGTCGCAATCAAGACCGCTCCAATGGCTAATAAAATTGGAGCTGTCCAAAAATGGGTTGGATAATGCGCAAAGGTGTAGACCGGTTTTTGGATTCGATAGACGACTAGCGGTAATAACTTCGTGCCCAAAATGGTGCCAAGCACGGTGCCGATACTACCTGTTAGTAGCGCATATAGTAAATACTTCTGCGCAATTTCCCAATTACGATAGCCTAGTGCCTTCAATGTCCCGATTTCCTTGCGATTTTCTTCGATCATTCGCGTAATGGTTGTAAAGGTAATTAGAATCCCGATTAAGAAAAAGAAGACAGGAAAGACATTCCCTATCGCATCGATGCGATCCGACAAGCTCGTAAATTCATTAAAACCCGGATTAGCACTGCGCGCAGTTAATAAGTACTGTTGCTGTGGCTGAGTTGTGTGTGCTTTTAATTGGCGCATGAGCTGTGTTTCTTTAGTCGCAATGCCGGTGCGATAAGCCTGTGAAAAGCTACTGTGGCGATCCAAATCACTAAAGCGCACCATCATCACCGAATACGGTTGAGGTGCAAATGCCTTTTGTGGCAAATACATAAAGCCATCTAGCTGACCATCCCCGACTGGCACGGTTCCACGTTCCTGACGGTCGATATATAACGGTGAGTCCACATAACCGACCACTTTAAACCGATGCGTCAATAGCTGCTGACTCTTAATCGTCACCCTCTGCCCCAGACGATAATGCGTCTTAACCGCGTTATCCACTAAAATTTCATTCGTTCGTTGCGGATAGCGCCCGGTAGTCAGCGTTAAGCGATTTTGCCGTGCAGTTGGTTGGTAATTATATAATTGTAAGTTAACATCCCGCGCTTCATCGCGATACGGAATCCGATAACCCAATTCAGCTTGGACACCATGCATTTTTCCGACCACCGCACGGTCCTGTTCCGTTAAGCCAGCGGTCCCACTAATCTGTAAATCGGATACGCGTTGCGTGGTGACAAAATGATCCACAGTCTCTTCTAAGTTCGGGCCAATCGATTTAATCCCCACAAACAATAAGACACCCATTAAAATAATCAGGATAATCGCAATGAACCGTCCAATCGCCTGCCGAATATCGCGGAATGTGGTTTGTAAATATAAACGTGTCTGCATATTAGCCACCTACCATTCAATCTTTTCAACTGGAAGTGGGTTGGGATTCACATCAATTGAGCGCACGCGCGCATCGTTAATGTGAATCACGCGCTCAGCCATCTGGGCAATCGCGGCATTATGCGTAATCAAAACAACGGTCCGGTGCTGCTGCCGACTAACTTCTTGTAATAATTTAAGAATCTGCTTGCCCGTTTCATAATCGAGTGCGCCAGTTGGTTCATCACACAAGAGGAGCTTCGGATTCTTAGCAAGCGCCCGCGCAATCGCCACCCGTTGTTGCTCCCCACCGGATAGTTGGGCCGGAAAATTCTGAAGCCGATCCTGCAGACCAACTTGTTGCAAAACAAGCGCAACATCTAAGGCATTCGGCGAGACAGCCGTTGCCAGCGCCACATTTTCTTGCGTCGTTAAATTCGGCACTAAATTGTAAAATTGGAACACAAACCCGACATCAGTCCGGCGAAACGCCGTCAATTGGCGCGCACTAAACTGCGCAATATCGACACCATCAATCAACACTTGGCCTTCATCGGGTGTATCCATCCCGCCTAAGATGTTCAGCACTGTCGATTTTCCCGCACCACTCGGTCCGAGAATCACCGCTAACTCCCCTTCATTGACTGTAAAACTAATATCATGATTGGCCACGATTGTTGTCTCGCCCATCTGATATCGCTTGGCTACATGTCGTACATCAATTAAACTCATAACGATCACCCCTATACCTATTTAACCGGTTACATTTGACTAGTTTTATTATCGCATATCCGAGCTTGCACGACACAAAAAAGGACAATCAGAAAACTGATTGTCCTTTAAGATAAGTACCATTTTTTCTTAATTCAACGTAAAACCCTGTTTTTTCAAAAAACTCGCCACTGCTGGTCGTCGCACTTCACTAAAGAAGGCCGTATTCTTGGTCGACCAATCAGTTTGTTGCTGATTGGTCCCACGATTAGCATAATAATTTTGCATTTGTTGATCGTATTGCACTAGGTTGGTTGCCTGATGCACATCATATTGATTTTGAGCGACTTGATTAACTTGCGGTAATCGTGGTTTAACCTGATTTTTAGTCTTCGGAATCCCGACCGTTAACCCAAATAGTGGGACGGTATAGGCGGGCAACCCGAGTAGTTCAGCGACACGCGCAATGTCATTGCGAATCCCACCGATATAACAGATGCCTAAGTCTAACGATTCGGCAGCAACTGCCATATCCTCTGCTGCAATGGCTGTGTCGACCGTTGCAACTAATAAGGCTTCCATATTTTGAATGCCAGCTAATGACTGGCCCGCTTTTTCTAAGAGTGTGGCTTGCCGGTATAAGTCCGCGACAAAAACATAGAACGTCCCCGTCTGTTTAACATACGCCGCACTTTGAGAAATCGTCGCGATTTCATCACGAATTACGGGATCGGTCACTTCAATGATTGAAAATGCCTGAACGAAATTCGAAGAAGACCCACTTTGAGCTGCCGCAATGAGTTGTTGCTTCACTGTCGTGCTGAGGGGTGTTGGCTCGAAAACACGAACTGAAACATGGTGTTGCATTTGTTCGATTAAAGATGACATACAAAGACTCCATTCGATTTAAAATAAGTTGCTTCTAGCATAGCGCGTTAACACAAAAAGGGCTAGCGCAAAATTGCCCTAGCCCAAAAACGTGCTTTTCAAAAGCATACTGCTGCGTTTAGCTACACAAGGCGAATTCTCGCAGTATAACCGCTTTTGACGCACTCTTGTTGAAACGTGCTTTTTGGTTGCAACAACTTCCGCTTAAGCTAAAATCCGCAGTACTCCTAAAACCTGGATTACTGCGGATTTTGTCTTAATGCTCAGTTGCTAACCGCAACCAAACGCACTCTTTACCAGTGGATTTCGTTAAAAATCTTTGGCCCTTTGCGCATCTTTGTCCGATCATTTTTAGCAACGTCGGTCTGTTTTGATCTGCCGCCACCTTTTTTCTGATCAATTAGTGCTTGCATTTTTTCTTTTTGCGTTAATTTCGGTGTTTGTTTTTCACTCATCTTCTGACTCCTAACTTTTCTACATTCTATAAGATTAGCATAGAATTCAAAGAATGCCTAACCGTTATTTTGTAGGGCCGGAATCAAGCGCTCCGTCACTTCTCGTACAGAAAACGGGTTTTGCCCCGTAATCAACTGACCGTCCTGGACAGCAAATGGTTTGTAAAACCGTTCTCGCACAAATTGCGCGCCGTTTTGAGTTACCACTTCTTGGTTTAAAAATGGCACCACTTTTTTCTTGCCCGCAATAATTTCTTCTGCAGTGGTAAACCCAGTCACTTTTTTACCAGCAATCAGATACTGCCCGTCATCATTTTTAATGCGTAGTAAACCCGCGATCCCGTGACAAACGGACGCAAGATAGCCACCGTGATTATAAATTTCCCGGGCAATTGTTTGTAATTCTGGATTATCAGGAAAATCCCACATCACACCATGGCCGCCCGTATAGTAAATCGCAGCGTAGTCAGCTGGATTGACATCGCTTGGCTTCAGCGTTGCGACTAACCCCCGTTGCACGTAATCCGGTTGTTCATAGATGGTCAGAATTGATTCATCCGTGTACTTCATCCCCCGTGGATCAAGCGGGACAAAGCCGCCTTTAGGACTGACAAAATCGTAATCAATCCCCGCTTTTTGTAGTTCATCAACGAACTCTGCGGATTCCCCCAGCCATAATCCGGTTGGATCGGTGGTTCCTTGATAACGCGTAACATTCGTGTGGACAATTAGTACTTTGGACATCTGGTTAGCCTCCTAAAAATTAGTGATGTGGGTTTATTAAATCATTTCGTTCTTATTCTGTCAATTGAAAAATAACTACTGACGTCGTAACAATCCAAATAGCGTTCTGAATTGATTTTTAAATGAAACAACATCATTGAAGATGTCTTCGCCGTCGTTCAACATCTTGACCGTTAACCAGCCGAGCGCTTCGGTAATCGACATCGCAACAGTTGCATTCACTGCAGCCCCGGTTACTGTCCCAACAACTGGCACTAATTTTAAAATGTTACCGACTGCACTCCGACCTAGGCCAACGAGGACCAATTCTTTCGACAGGCTCTTGCCTAAACTAGCCGACCAAGATTGACCGAATAGTTTATGCAAACGCGCCATCATCGTTAATTGAACCGGCACCAACAAGAACGCATCGGAAAATGGAATTGGTGAACAGCCAATAATCGCTGCTGTTAGTGATGCTGCGTGAATGATATTGTGTGCCTTTTTACGCATCTGATCATCCACACCGACTAGGAAGTCTTCAAAGACCCCATCAAACTGTGTCCGACTCTTCGCCATCGTCTTTTCCGCCAATGCTTTGGACTGGTTAAAAGACTTCGCAATCACAGCTGCCGATTGTTGCGGCAACTTCTTTAAGACTTCCGCAAAGAAGGAATCAAATTCCGGATTTGGTTCACCATTCACTTGTTGCTTATTAAAAGGTTTCTTCATCATGCCACGCTCCTTATCTGATTGACTAACATCGCTACTTTAAAGCGATTATATAATATTGAACAACAGTTAGTCTATCGAGCGAAAGGCTGACTTTTTAAAGAATTTCCTGAATCCCTTCTTCGATCGTCGTCACCTTAAATTCCGGGAACCGTTTCTTAAACTTGTCTGAACTGAACAGGTTATCTTCTTCATATCTAGGCAGGAGTTCTTTTAATTCCTTTAGCGGTTTGCTGAACCAGCTACCGAGGTTGAACTGCCACATTTTTAAAACAGTGTAGTCGATTTTCTGGTGGGTCAGTTTGCCTGCTAGCGCGATGATTTCGGCGTATATTTTGCCGTCATCACAAGGCAGGTGCCACGTTTGGCCAAAAGCATCTGGCGTATTGCCAATCAACGCCATCGCACGACTAGCATCCGGCGTCCAAATTAATGTCCGGACCGCTTGATTATTCAATGGCACACGCACCTTTTTACCCGCCTTGATATTGTTAAAGACCATCGTGTTCGTAATGCTTTGCGTCTTGCCTGGGCCATAAAATTCAGGTGCACGACAAATGACCGCTTCAATTGCGCCAGTTGCCATCTTATCCAGCCACAATTGCGCCATCTCCGCTCGGACAACCGCTTTACGGCCAACGGGTTCAAAAGGCCTCGCTTCTGTCTGGAGCGTGCTATTTTTCGCATACATATAGGTATTATCGAAAAAGACGAGCTTGGCCTTGTGCGCGATGCACGCGTTAATCACGTTGGTCATCATAATGTGAAATTGCGCTTCCCACATGTCTGAATTCATTGGTAAGCCGGCGGTAAAATAAATAATTTCACTGCCTGCAACCGCACGATCAGTTTGGGCGGCATCGAGTAAGTTTGCCGGAAATAATTGGTCATCTGTGTTCACTTTTTTCGGATTCCGGCTGACCAGTCGAATGTCCGTTGTGAAGTCCTTATGAAGTGCCTTGGCCAATCTGACCGCTACTACCTAAGATGGTTTGCATTTTAAAAACTCCTTTTACTGTTGTTTTTCGATGACTGCCGTAATCTGATCTAGCAGTGTTTTTAGTTGATTGATTTCGCCCAGTTCGTGTTGCAAGTAATAATAGTTCTTCGTGCCTTCGCGTCTAAAGTCGACCAAGTTGGCTTCCTTCAACACTTTCAAATGATGCGACACTGCCGGGCGCGACAAGTCCGACGCCGCCATTAAATCCGTGACCTGTAAGCCATCACAAGCTTTATCAGCCATCAATTCTAAAATAATACTCTGCCGCTTCTCATCCCCAAGCGCCGTCAAAAACGGGCTCAGCTCAGCAAAGCTCTGTTTAATAACCTTCATTTCATTCATACATTAATCTCCGGTTTTATTTTAATGGTTCTTAAGTTTAAACCATTAAACCATTGATGTGAATTTTTGTCAACAACTTCAAATCAATGCAACAAAAAAAGCCTCACTCATTAACTGAAAAATATAATGGTTTCTCAAGTCGGTATGTCACACAAGCATTCACTAAGTTCGCTAAGGCTGTCATTGACCGTTATGGTGAACAAGTCAAATATTGGCTAAGCTTTAATGAACAAAATGGTTTTTTCTTTGAACCTGGCTTTGATAATACTGGCTTTATCAATGGAGAACACGACTTATTAACCCTTTATACGATCGCTAATAATACAATGGTCGCGCATGCTGAAATCACCAATTACTTACACGCCCACTACCCTAATGACCAAATTGGTGGGATGTTAGCTTATCAAGAATTCTATCCTGCAACCAGTCATCCCCAAGATGTCTTTGCTGCTAGAAAAGCATCAGAATTTATCAACCAACATTTCGTTGACGCCTTTACAAAAGGTCACTATTCAGCCGAAGTACTGCAATATATGCAAAATCATGACTTAATGAGCAGTATTCAGCCTGGTGATTTAGCGCTCATTGCAAGTCATCACAACGACTTCTTAGCGTTCAGTTACTACTACACTGTCGCACTCGATCACACAAAATTAACCCCCAACACACCACCCAATTATTACATGCGCGATGTGAGTGTCCCTAATCCTTATTTAGAAAGTAGCGAATGGGGCTGGCAGATTGACGCTCTCGGTTTTAGAAATGTCTTAACGAAACTTTCGAATGAAACTGGCCTCCCCATCTTCCCCATCGAAAACGGGATTGGCATTCGCGAAGAATCGCTGAATCATGAAATGATTCAAGATGACGAACGGATTGCCTATCACCGCGACCATATCCAGGCTTTGAAAGACGCAGTTGATGAAGACGGTGCTCACGTTATGGGCTATCTTGGTTGGGGGTTAATCGACATCCCAAGTTCAAAAGGTGATATGAATAAACGCTATGGCGTCGTTTATGTCAATCGAACCAATCACGACCTCAAAGACCTTGCTAGAATTCCGAAGGCTAGTTTTTATTGGCTGCAAAAGGTCATTCAATCTAACGGTGAACAATTAGACTAAAAAAAGTGCGTTAAAAGGAGTGTTTTCTATGCTTAAACAAGGAAGTCGGCGACAAAGATTTATTGATCAGTTTACAAATATCGCCTTTAAAATCGGGAATCAAGTGCATTTGCGTTCATTACGTGATGCCTTCGCGATTATTATGCCACTATTCATCCTCGCCGGAATTGGGGTGCTCGTGAATAACGTTGTATTCCCCTGGGTCCTCCACGGCCAAATGCTAACCAACTTTCAATACTTCGGCACTTACATTACCAATGGGACTTTGAACGTTGCTGGGCTATTACTCGCACCCACAATCGGCTACTGTTTAGCACGTAATAAGAATTACGTCAACAAAATTTCCGCGGCTGTCATGGCACTAGGGACTTTAATCATCATGATGCCTAATACTGTTCCGGTCACACCACTAGCTGCCAAGAAAGCCGTCGAAGTTTCTGGCGTCTTAACTTTCCAAAACGTGGGAACAACCGGGATGTTTGCCGGCATTATTATTGGTTTAGTCGCAACAGAACTCTTTATGACCCTCTCAAAACTTAAAAAGTTACAAATTAACTTGAGTGATGCGGTCCCATCAGCTGTTGCTGGTTCTTTCAACACAATGATTCCAGCCCTCATTACAATGAGTCTATTTGCGGCACTTGCTGCGATTTTAACGGCTGGTTTCCACACTGATCTCATCACTTTAATTACAAATGTGATTCAAGAACCACTTCGGCGCGTTAATACAAGTTTACCGGGTCTCCTTCTGATTTACGGGACTGGTAATCTCCTCTTCTCATTTGGGATCCATCAAGCTGTCATTAACGGTACTTTATTGGATCCAGTCTTACTAATCAACATGAACAAAAATATGGCAGCTTACGCAGCTGGTCAACACATCCCTTATATCATCAACAACGTTTTCCGCGATACATTTGGGATGCTTGGTGGTACCGGTAGTACTATTTGTTTATTGATTGCGACCTTGCTCTTCTCAAAATCACGCGCTAGTCGTGATATTACAAAGCTATCATTCGTCCCAAGTTTATTTAACATTAACGAACCTGTTATTTTCGGTTATCCAATTGTCTTCAACTTTGCGCTCATCATTCCATTTGTCCTAATGCCAGGACTTGGCATCAGTATTGCCTACTTCTTCACCGCAATTGGCTGGATGAATCGAGTGGTCGTCATGGTACCTTGGACCACACCACCATTACTCAACTCATATTTAGCAACCGGCGGCGATTGGCGCGCCCCTGTGATTCAAGGCTTCACTTTAATCCTCGGCGTTCTAATCTACTGGCCATTCCTGAAGATTAGTGAACGCGTTGCGGCCAAACAAGCTGAATTCTTTTTTGTTTTACCGATGACTCTAACCTACCCCTAGTCTTATAAATCCGGATTAGGCGTAATCACTTGCAACTTATGTTCTAAGAGTCGCATCTCCAATGGTGACTTGGCACTCGGATCACCATCAATGCGGGTTTGTGCACTTTGCTGATTGTCGACTGTGATGCTGATTTCATTCGCTTTAAAGTAAGTCATCCCGGGAATCTTTTTAAAATTACCCGTTAAGAAATAAGGGAGAAACATCACTGACCGTGCTAGCGACATTTTCGGCGCAACGAAGACATGGAAATAACCATCATCGGGTTGCGCTTCGGGATTGAAGTTGGTAAATCCACCAACGGAATTCGTGAGGGTCACCAGCAAGAATTGCGTGTCTTTTTGCCAGTGCCGATCAGGCGTTTCAATCGTTAGCGGATAATGCTGATGCTCCGCTAATGCATGGATGCCTTTGCTTAAAAAAGCTAGCGGCCCCCATTTTTGTTTTTCACTCTGAGTCACGTTCAACGCGGCGTCCGCCAAAATGCCCAATGTCATTGTACTAATCAAGTAATCATCGTTCACTTGGCCGACGTCGAGTGGGCGCAGATGAACCTGCTGCAGATTTTCAATCGCTTGATCAATGTCCAACGGGATTTGTAACATCCGCGCCAAATTATTCACGGTCCCAGCAGGTACAATGCCTAAATAAGGCGGCTGATCTAACGTCGCAAGACCACTAACGACTTCATTAATGGTCCCATCCCCGCCGACAGCGACCACCACATCAAAGCCTGCCCGCGCCGCTTTTTTAGCTAACCGCGTTGCATCTTTCGGCCCTTCCGTCGGCATCAGTTCGACCTTGTGTTGATTCTTGATGAGTGCCTGCTCAATTTTCTGACCAACCGACTCACCATTGTTGTGCCCAGAGTGGGGATTATAAATAACGGCATAACGATACATAAAAAAGCCTCCTTCAATTACTCTAAGCATAGCAAAAATATTGGGAATAGGCTGGGATGGCGCATTAGGCTTACACTTAAAAATTCCGATGGTGTCAAAAACAAAAAAACACCCCGCAATATAAAATTGCGAGGTGCTTGTAAACATTGATATAAAAGTGATATTAACGTTTACTGAATTGTGAAGCTTTACGAGCTTTCTTAAGACCTGGTTTCTTACGTTCCTTCATACGAGGGTCACGTGTTAACATGCCAGCGCTCTTAAGAGCTGGACGGAAGTCAGGGTCAACTGTCAATAGGGCACGTGAAATACCGTGACGGATTGCACCAGCTTGGCCTGAGAATCCACCACCATTAACGTTTACCAAGATATCATAGCTATCTGTTGTTTCAGTAATTGTTAAAGGTTGTTTCATATCTAAAATCAAGTTAGCAAATGGAATGTAATCAACAACGTCTTTGTTGTTGATAGTGATTTTACCAGTACCTGGTACTAAACGTACACGAGCTACTGAGTTTTTACGACGGCCTGTACCGTTATAAGTTACTTGAGCCACTATAGTTTCCTCCTTAAATAATGTCCGTAATGTCTAAGACTTCTGGATTTTGTGCTTGGTGTTTGTGTTCGCCACCAGCGTATACGTGTAACTTCAAGAATTGGTTGTGACCCAATGAGTTCTTAGGTAACATCCCTTTAACTGACATTTCAATTAAACGTTCTGGGTTGTTTTCACGAATTTCGCCAGCAGTCCGAGTTTTCAAACCACCAGGATGGTTACTATGGTGATGATATAACTTGTCGGTTGCTTTGCGACCTGTTAATTTAATTTTTTCAGCGTTGATGACGATGATGTTATCACCTGTATCAACGTTAGGTGTAAATGTTGGTTTATTTTTACCGCGTAAGATAGAAGCGACTACAGTTGATAGACGACCTAATGCAATATCAGTTGCATCGATCACATACCATTTACGTTCTACTTCGCCTGGTTTAGCCATGTAAGTTGTACGCACGATTTATTCCTCCAATATTCTGTGTTTGTTTGACACTCAATAAGTTTCCGGGGCCTATCGTGGGGCAAACAATACCAGATACTATAGTATCGTAATTTCACGATTAAGTCAATTGAATCTCAATTATTTTCATCAGTTTCGTAATAAACTTTTTTAAGGTACAAACCGCTTGCTGGCGCGGTTGAGCGAGCTTGTTGACGGTCCTTAACTTCATACAGCCGTAAAAAATCGTGGACATCCCGCCGACCGTTACCAATTTCTAATAAAGTTCCGACCAAGATCCGCACCATGTTATACAAAAAGCCGTTCCCATAAAACTCAAAAACGAGTTCATTTTCGGATTCATTGAAAACAACGGTCGCATCATAAATCGTCCGCACCTTATCCTTAATGACCCCACCTGAAGCCGCAAAACTAGTATAATCATGCGTCCCGATGACATCTGGTAGCGCCGCTTGAATCCGTTCCACATCGATTGGATATGGATAATGACCGGTATAACGTCGCTTGAACGGATTCGTATAATGTCCGAGATCGACCCGATACATATACCGTTTACCGACCGTTGAAAATCGTGCATGAAAGTCATCATCCGCTAACTGACTATCCACAACCTCCATATCAAGCGGTAAGAGGCTGTTTAAGGCCCGTAACATACTAACAGCGGGTAATTGACCTGGATAGTCGAAATGGACCACCTGCCCCGTTGCATGGACACCTGCGTCCGTCCGTCCTGAACCATACACTTGAATATAAGCACCCTTACTCATCTTTGTCAGTGCTTTTTCTAATGTGCCCTGTACTGTTCGTTGGTTCGGTTGCACTTGGAAACCCGCAAAATCCGTTCCATCATAGGCAATTGTTACGCGATACCGTTGTGTCATTTTATCCCTCTTGTGTTAAAAAGTTAGTAGTTCTATTCTAAATAATTTTCTGAAAAGTAGCAATCTTTTTATGAATGTTCGTAAAAAATTTGATTTAAAAATGCATTTTTAATATAAAACAAGTTCAAATGCTGTATAATTATTATTATAAGTAGAAATAAGGAGAATTGTGCAATGAAGTTCGGATACGCACGCGTTTTATCTGCCGGACAAAGTCTAGCAACCCAGATTAGTCAATTAAAGGAAGAAAGCTGTGACATTATCTACAGCGAAAAGTTTACCGGAACTACCGTTGATCGCCCTAAATTTAATGAACTATTAGATCGGGTTTCAAGTGGTGATACCATCGTTGTTACAAAACTTGATCGCTTCGCAAGAAATACCAAAGAAGCACTTGAAATCATCCAAGAACTTTTTAAAGCCCGCATTAAAATTCATATTTTGAACATGGGCATCATTGAAGACACCCCTTCCGGACGACTCATTTTTACCTTATTTAGTGCTTTTGCGCAATTTGAGCGCGATATGATTCTCACACGTACCCAGGAAGGGAAACATAATGCTCGTGTCACCAACCCTAGTTACACTGAAGGTCGTAAAACGACCTATACTGATGATGACATACAAGCAGCCCTAGACATGCGTGAAGAGGGCTTTACGTACGCTCAAATTAGTTACCAAACTGGCATTAGTGCTTCAACGTTGAAACGTCGGTTCAAAAAAACAAGCTAATCAAAAAAGTGCAAAAAAAAAGGACTCAATTAAATCAACCTCCGTTGGTTTAACTGAGTCCTTTTTGCGTTATCTTAAGAATAAAAGTGCGACGGTTAAAAGGCCCATCGTGATAAATGCCACGGTATCTCTTGTCCGCCATTTCAAAATTCGGTACTTACTGCGGCCTTCGCCACCTTGGTACCCTCGTGCTTCCATTGCCGTTGCTAAATCGTCCGCGCGGTTAAAACTGCTGACAAATAACGGAATTAAAATCGGCACGATTGCTTTCATTTGTTGGAATAAATTTCCTTCACCAAAATCAACCCCGCGCGCACGTTGCGCATCCATAATCTTAGTGGTTTCATCCATCAATGTTGGTACAAAGCGCAATGCAATTGATAGCATCAATGCAACTTCATACACTGGAAAATGGACTACTTTAAGCGGCTTGAGAATTGATTCAATCGCATCCGCTAACGACAATGGCGGCGTCGTCAATGTCAGGAGAGTCGACATGAAAATAATCAATACAAAGCGCATGAAGATGTAGGCGCCATTAATCAGCCCATACTGGGTAAGCGTCAGAAATCCCCACTGCCAATAGACATGACCACCACGGGTGAAGAAAATCTGTAAGAGCACTGTAAATAGAATTAGCCATAACAGCGGCTTAACCCCTTTAATAAAGAAGTCGAGTTTAATTTTTGAAATCCCGATTAGTGCTAACGTAAAGACCAGTAATAAAGCGTAGGCTTGCCATGTACGCGCTAAAAAGATGATCCCAATATAATAAAAACTGGCTAATAACTTCGCCCGTGGATCCATCCGGTGTAACACAGAATCACCAGGGATATATCGGCCCAGAATTAATTTATTCATGTCCAATCCCCGCCTTCTTCGGTAGTTGTTCCGCTAATAAGGCGGCCAATTCATGTTCGGTTAGTGGTACTTGATCAAAGACAAAGCCTTGTCGCATTAAAGCTTGCGCGAACTGAGTCGTTGTTGGTAGGCCAAGTTGTTTTTCCGTTAACCAATCCGGATCCGCAAAAATTTCGCGCGGTGCCCCAGTCTTAGCTAACTTGCCATGTTCCAAAACGATAACGTTGTCGGCGTAGTTCGCCACATCATCCATCTGATGAGTGACCATCACAATCGTCATCCCCTGCTCACTGTGTAGCTTTTCAAAAAGCGCCATCATCTCACGACGACCAACTGGATCGAGCCCCGCGGTTGGTTCATCTAAGACCAATACTTCCGGTTTCATTGCCAACACACCAGCAATAGCAACGCGGCGCATTTGCCCACCAGATAAATCAAAAGGTGACTTGTCGATCACGTTAGCGGGTAAACCGACGAGTTCAATCATCTCTTTAGCGCGTTCAAGTGCTTCAGCTTCAGGGACACCGAAGTTCTGCGGACCAAAAGCAATATCCTTTTGCACCGTCGACTCAAATAATTGGCTTTCAGGAAATTGAAAAACCATCCCAACTTTTTGACGGACAGCCTTTAAGTTTTTGTTGTTGGTTTCAGGCGTGATTTCCCGCTCACCAATCTGAACAACGCCGCTCGTTGGTTTTAAGAGTGCATTGAGGTGTTGGAGCAATGTCGACTTGCCACTGCCTGTATGACCAATCAAAGCCGTATAGGAGCCACTTGGAATGGTCACATTGATATTTTCTAGCCCAATCCCTTGAAAAGGCGTGCCTGGCTGATAAGTGTAGCTTACATTTTTGAATGTAATGTCCATAAGTACTCAACCATCCTTTCCGTTGTGAGATAATCTGTGGGCATCTCGATAGCGCGTTCATTTAGCGCTGCTTTAAGTTTTTCTGGATATGGAACATCTAACCCTAAATCAAGCAAACGTTGCCCATATGCAAAAATATCGGCCGGTGTGCCCTGATCATGCACTTGCCCCTTATCTAAGATAATGATCCGGTCCGCACTTGCGGCTTCGTCAATATCGTGGGTAATTGATAGCACGGTCATGTTTGTTTCTTGTTTTAACTTATGAATGGTTGCGAGAACCTCTTCGCGCCCTTTTGGATCTAGCATACTGGTGGCCTCATCGAGAATCAGAATCTCAGGTTGTTGTGCGATGATCCCTGCTAAGGCCACTCGTTGTTTTTGGCCACCCGACAAACGGCTTGGTTCACGTTTCAAGTATTCACTCATACCAACACGTTCAACCGCGTCTTTAACCCGTTCAATCATTTCAGCTCGCGGAATCCCCTGATTTTCGAGACCAAAAGCAACATCGTCTTCAACCGTTGCACCGACAAATTGATTATCCGGATTCTGAAAAACCATGCCAATTCTCTGGCGAATAGTCCACACGTTATCCAACGACAATGGTAACCCATCAATCGTCACTGATCCCGATTGTAAATCTAACAAACCATTCAATGATTTCGCGAAGGTACTCTTACCACTACCGTTATGACCGATAATGGCGACCCATTCGCCGGCATTGATACTGACAGAAAGATCATTCAGTGCTAAATGTCCTTCAGATTGTGGGTATTCATATTTTAAATGTTCAACTTGAATTATTTTTTGCTCATTCATGATTAATAACCCGTATTTTCCTTGGAATTAAAGTGCATTGGTTATGTTATCCATGCACGTTTCAAATCAAAAACCTGTTCCTATTTTATCATATAAAAGGCCATAGCGCTTTCGTTAGTCACCCTTTATTCAAAGGATATCCAACACAAAAAACGTCTAACTCCGATTTAACTCGGAATTAGACGTTATTTTATGTAAATCATCAATCGATGAAAGCCATACTGTGTTGCTAGTATGACCTTAGGACTAGACTCGGAGTACTTCCATCATCATAACGCCCTGTCTCATCGATCAAATGACCTAAATCATTTTGTGATTAAACAAGTTCAATAATCACCATTAATGCACCGTCACCACGACGAGGGGCTGTTTTAAGAATACGTGTGTAACCACCATTTCTTTCAGCATAACGTGGAGCAATGTCACTAAATAATTTTTGTAAAGCAGATTGAACGATTACAGCATCGTCTTCTTCGCGAATATCAGCTACTTCGTTACGAACGAATGCTGCAGCTTGACGACGAGCGTGTAAATCACCGCGTTTACCTAAAGTGATCATTTTTTCAGTTGTTTTACGAATTTCTTTGGCACGAGCTTCTGTAGTAATGATACGTTCATTGATGATTAAATCAGTTGTCAAATCACGTAACATTGCCTTACGTTGTGAGCTTGTGCGACCTAATTTACGATAACTCATGAATGGAGTCCCTCCTTCTTATCAGTTTATTCTTCTGTGCGTAAGCCTAAGCCAAGATCAAATAACTTGTTCTTAACTTCTTCTAACGACTTGCGACCAAGATTTCTAACTTTCATCATATCTGCTTCTGATTTGTCAGTTAACTCTTGAACAGTGTTGATTCCAGCGCGTTTCAAACAGTTGTATGAACGAACTGATAAATCTAACTCTTCAATTGTCATTTCAAGCATTTTCTCTTTATGTGTCTCTTCTTTTTCGACCATGATTTCAGCATTTTTCGCTTCATCAGTAAGATCTACAAAGATTGCCAAATGCTCTGTCATAATCTTCGCAGCTAAGCTAATAGCTTCTCTAGGACTGATGGAACCGTTTGTCCAAACATCAAGTGTTAACTTGTCGAAATCGTTACGACGACCAACACGTGTACTTTCTACTTGATAGTTGACACGACTGATTGGGGTATAAATTGAGTCGATTGGCAAAACACCAATTGGCATATCGTCTGACTTGTTTTGATCAGCAGCAACATAACCACGGCCTTTTTTAACTGTCATTCGCACGTGGAAATTGCCGCCTTCAGCTACTGTACAAATATATTGATCAGTATTTAAGACTTCAACGTCATCATCAGAAATGATATCAGCAGCAGTAACTGTTGCCGGACCCTTAACATCGATTTCAATTGTCTTGTCTTCTTCAACATGCAATTTAAGTGCTAATTTTTTAATATTCAAGATGATTTGTGTTACGTCTTCTAGGACGCCATCAATTGTTGAAAATTCATGTAAAACACCATCAATTTGAATATCTGTGACAGCAGTACCTGGTAAAGAAGCGAGTAAAATACGACGTAAAGAGTTACCTAAAGTCGTACCATAGCCACGTTCAAGTGGTTCTACAACGAACTTACCGTAGTTAGTACTTTCATCAACCTTTGTAATGTTTGGTTTTTCAAATTCGATCATTCTTATCTTTTACCCCTTTCAAAACGAGAAGTGTTTATACGTGAACACGTTTCAGTTTGTCTCAAAATGAAGCGTAGCCCAGACTAAACACGACGGCGTTTTGGAGGACGAGATCCATTATGAGGAACTGGTGTAACGTCACGAATAGCAGTAACTTCTAAACCAGTTGCTTGTAATGAGCGAATTGCAGCTTCACGGCCAGAACCTGGTCCTTTAACAGCAACTTCAACAGATTTCATACCATGTTCCATGGCTTCTTTACCAGCAGCTTCTGCAGCCATTTGAGCAGCAAAAGGTGTTGACTTACGACTACCTTTGAAACCTAATGAACCAGCAGATGACCATGCAACAGCATTCCCATGAGGATCAGTGATCATCACAAGAGTATTGTTAAATGTTGAGTGAATATGTGCAACGCCGGCTTCGATATTTTTCTTCACACGACGCTTACGTGGAGCATTTTTCTTGTTTGCCATAAATTATAACCTCCTTTTACTGATTATTTCTTCTTGCCTGCAATCGTAACTTTCTTACCTTTACGAGTACGTGCGTTGTTCTTCGTATTTTGACCACGAACTGGTAATCCACGACGATGACGCATGCCACGATAAGAACCGATTTCTTGTAGACGTTTGATGTTTAAGCTAACTTCACGACGAAGATCGCCTTCAACTTTAACTTTGTCGATTGCTACACGGATCTTGTCTTCTTGATCCGGCGTTAAATCACGAGTACGGACGTCTTCTGCGACGCCAGCATCAGCCAAGACTTTAACGGCAGTTGTATTTCCGATACCGAAAATATAAGTTAAAGCAATCACAATTTGTTTATCACGTGGTAAATCCACACCTGCGATACGTGCCATTCTTGCACCTCCTGCTTAATTAATATTAACCTTGACGTTGTTTATGTTTTGGGTTAGCTGCGCAGATAATCATAACGCGGCCTTTTCGTTTGATAACTTTACAATGTTCGCACATTGGTTTTACTGATGGTCTTACTTTCATATCGACTGACCTCCTTGATATGATCCTTACGCCTATTTAAAGCGATACGTAATTCGTCCCTTAGTCAAATCATAGGGTGACAATTCAACTGTCACACGGTCTCCAGGTAAAATCTTGATGTAGTTCTTACGGATTTTACCAGAAACGTGTGCCAGAATAACTGCACCATTTTCAAGTTCTACTTTAAACATTGCATTTGGTAAAGTATCAGTTACTTTACCTTCAATTTCAATGACGTCATCTTTTGCCACGCAAAAGTACCCCCTTGTGGTTGTGAAAATTCATACAGAAAAATGGTGAGAGCTCTCCGCACTCACCGCTAGTGGTCATACCGAGATATTATATCACAAGTATTAAATTTTTAAAAGCACTGAGAATTCTGTCATTAAACAACTAGTCAGGCTTTTACGTGAACAATGACCGTGAGATCACTTGAGTTGATGACTAGTCTTTAATGGTATCAAGTACTTTTTGAACGGCAGAGAACACATCATCAATTTCTTGATTCCCATCCACCGTGTAAAGTAGGTTACGTTTTTCATAATAATCAAGTAAAGGTGTATTCATTTCGATATTGACCTTTAAGCGATTCTTAACCGTTTCAGGTTTGTCGTCTTCTCGTTGGAAGAAAACATGTTCGCCGCAACGATCACATGTACCTTCCACTTTAGTTGGATGGTAAAGTTTGTGGTACGTTGCACCACAATTTTTACAAATAAAGCGGCCAGATAAACGATCAGCCAAGATTTCAGGATCAACATCAATGTTAATCACACCATCTAAAGGTTTGTTCAATTTATCAGTAATGGCAGCTAAAGCATCCGCCTGATCAAGAGTCCGAGGAAAACCATCAAGGAGATAACCTACATTAGTATCTGCTTGTGCAAGACGTTCCTCAACAATTCCGTTGGTCACATCATCTGGTACCAATTCACCTTTATCGATGAATGACTTAGCTTTAACCCCAAGTTCTGTTTGATCTGCCATAGCAGCTCTGAACATGTCACCAGTTGAAATGTGTGGAATATGATAAGCGTCAACAATCTTTTCAGCTTGCGTTCCCTTACCAGCGCCGGGAAGTCCCATTAACATGAGATTCATGCCTTTGCCTCCTATTTAAAACCAGGATTCAATACTTTTTAAACGATAATTGCTTATCGAATGAATCCAACATACTTGCGTTTCATAAGTAACCCTTCGAGTTGACGTGTGCTTTCAAGCGCAACACCAACAACGATTAGTAAACTCGTCCCACCCAAACCAATTGATTGGGGTAAGCCACCGAGGTTTGCTGCTAATTGTGGTAATAATGCAATTACCCCAAGGAACAACGCACCGACAGTTGAAAGACGCATTAATACGCTAGAAAGATACTTCTCGGTACCTTTACCTGGCCAAACACCTGGGATATAACTCCCTTGCTTAGTCAAGTTCTCCGCAACTTTTTCAGGCTTAACCTGAACAAAAGCATAGAAGAAGGTAAAGAGAACAATGAGCACCGTATAAACAATCGAACCTGTCACAGTCTGCATGCTGAAGATATCTGATAATACTTTAAACCAAGTATCTGCACCATGACCTGATTGGAAGGCCATTAAGATTGTTTGAGGTGTCATAATAAATGAACTGGCGAAGATAACCGGAATCACACCAGCGACGTTAACTTTAAGGGGTAGGTAACTATTTTCACCTGCACCAGCTTCACGACGCGTATATTGAATCGGAATCTTTCGATTTGCTTGTTGGACCCATGTCACAAATGTGACAATCACGAGTACTGCAATAATCAAACCGATGATGAATAAGACACCTTTCCACATATCGCCTTTTGAAGCGTTCAAGACTTGTTCGCGGAAGATTTGGTAAAGACCGCTTGGAAGGCGTGCAATGATCCCTGCAAAGATGATCATTGACACACCATTCCCTAAGCCTTTATCCGTTATCTGTTCACCCAACCATGTAATTAACATCGTACCACCCGTTAAAATGATCCCGATGCTAACGAAGGTCTTAATCCCCGGATCTTTAACCAAGCCCATTTGACTGAGTGAGTTAAAGCCAGCGGTAATCCCTATCGATTGGATAAACGCTAAGATGATGGTTAAGTAACGCGTTACTTGGTTAAGCTTACGTCGCCCAACTTCACCTTGCTTGCTCCATTCAACAAACTTAGGCACAATATCCATTTGTAGTAATTGAACCACAATTTGGGCAGTGATGAATGGTGAAACCCCCATCGAGAAGATGGAATAGTTCGCCAAGCCACCACCACTTACGGTATCAAGCAATGGGATCAAACCAGTTGAACCCAACTTAGTCAATGCACCAGCATTCACACCTGGTACCGTAATTTGTGCACCTAAACGATAAACGATCAAAACGCCTAAAGTAAACAAAATCTTACTACGGATTTCCTTTACTTTAAATGCGTTTTTGAGTGTCTTTAGCAATTAAATCACCTCAATTGAACCGCCAGCAGCTTCTACAGCAGCTTTTGCAGCTTCAGAATACTTGCTTACCTTAATGTTCAATTTTTTGTTTAATTCACCATTCGCTAATAATTTAACACCTGATAATTCATTCTTAACAACGCCTGCTTCGATTAAAACAGTTGAAGTAATTTCTGCACCGTCTTCAAAACGATTTAAATCGTTTAAGTTGACAACAGCATATTCCTTACGGTTGATATTCTTGAATCCACGTTTTGGCATACGACGGAATAGAGGCATTTGTCCACCTTCAAATCCTAAACGTACTTTACTACGAGCTTTTTGGCCTTTTTGACCACGACCAGCAGTTTTACCAGTACCTGAAGAAGTACCACGGCCGACACGTTTACGAACGTCACGAGCACCTTCGTTAGGTTTCATTTCATGTAATTTCATTATTGTGCGCACCTCCTTGCAATATATGTTGAAATTAGTCTTTAATTTCTTCGACTGTTACTAAATGTGCGAGTTTGAAAATCACACCGCGAGTTGCAGCATCATCTGGTTTGATTACAGAACTATTTACTCGGTTCAAGCCAAATTCTTTGACCATTTTACGTTGTTCTGGAAGACGATGAGCAGCACTTTTTCTTAAAGTAATCTTTAATTTAGCCATGTTCAGTTATCCTCCTAGTTTTGTAAGCTTTCTACAGATACATTACGTAATTCTGCAATTTCTTCAGCAGTCTTCATACGAGTTAAACCGTCAATTGTGGCACGGATAACATTGATAGCAGTTTTGCTACCTAATGTTTTACTTGTCACATCATCGATTCCTGCTAATTCCATGACGGCACGAACAGCACCACCGGCAGCAATACCAGAACCTTCAACAGCTGGTTTTAATAGAACACGACCAGCGCCGAAGCGACCAATAATTTCATGAGGTAATGTTGTTCCGACCTTAGGAACATTGATAAGATTCTTTTTAGCGTCTTCAACGGCTTTACGGATAGCTTCAGGAACTTCTTGTGCTTTACCTGTCCCGAAACCTACGTGACCGTCTTTATCACCAACGATTACGATTGCTGCGAAACGTAGACGACGTCCACCTTTAACAACTTTTGTAACACGGTTGATTGAAACAACGCGATCTTCTAAATCTAAATGAGTTGGATCAATGTAAGTCATAAATGGTTTTCCTCCTTATTAGAATTCTAGTCCGTTTTCACGAGCAGCTGTAGCTAAAGCTTCGATACGACCGTGGTATAAGTAACCGCCACGATCAAAAACAACAACTTTATGGCCGGCTTTAACAGCGCGTTGTGCAACTAATGCGCCAACTTGTTGTGCTTGTTCTACTTTAGTACCTTCTGCTTTTACTTCTTTATCTAATGTTGAGGCACTTGCTAGCGTCACACCCGCTACGTCATCAATAAGTTGAGCGTAGATGTTTTTGTTAGAACGGAAAACGTTCAAGCGTGGGCAGTCAGCAGTACCAGAGATCTTGCCACGAACGCGTGTATGGCGTTTTTGACGTGTCTTATTCTTGTCTGGTTTTGTAATCACAATTTTCACCTCTTAATATCGTTTAACAGCTCAGGCTGCTTTATTTACCAGTTTTACCTTCTTTACGGCGAACATATTCATCAGTATAACGAATACCTTTACCTTTGTAAGGTTCTGGAGGACGAACATCACGGATTTCAGCTGCGAATTGGCCAACTTGTTGTTTGCTAATACCGCTGATGATGATGTTTGTGTTTGATGGGACTTCGACTGTAACGCCTTCTGGGGCTTCCATTTCAACTGGATGTGAATACCCAACGTTCAATACTAAAGTCTTGCCTTTCAATTGAGCACGGTAACCAACACCGATAAGATCCAATGTCTTCTTGAAACCTTCCGTTACGCCCAAGATCATGTTGTTTAAGTTAGCACGCATAGTACCGTGCATTGCACGATCACTTTCACTATTACGTGTAACGTTGATAAGGTTACCTTCTTCGTGCATTTCAATCACTGGACTGAAATGACGTGTTAGTTCACCTTTAGGTCCCTTAACTGTGATGTTTTCACCGTCTTTAGTAACGGTAACACCTGCAGGAACTTCGATTACTTTTAATCCGATACGACTCACGTTATGACACCTCCTTATTTTAAGTTTAGATTACCAAACGTATGCGAGAACTTCGCCGCCGGCAGCCTTTTCACGAGCTTCTTTGTCAGTTACGACACCGTTGCTTGTTGAGATAATTGCGATGCCTAAGCCGTTTAATACCTTAGGAACATCATTAGCTTTAACGTAATTACGTAAACCAGGTTTTGAAATCCGTTTCAAACCAGAGATAACACGTTCGTTATTCTTACCATATTTCAAGAATACACGGATGATACCTTGTTTGTCGTCTTCAATCACTTCGTAATCGCGGATAAAGCCTTCGCGTTTCAAAATTTCAGAAATTTCTTTTTTCATACGTGAAGCAGGGACTTCTAATGATTCGTGATGTACCATGTTGGCATTACGAATACGTGTTAGATAGTCTGCGATTGGATCTGTCATGACCATGTGGAATTAACCTCCTTATTGACTCTTTATAATTACCAGCTTGCTTTTTTCATGCCTGGAATTTGGCCCTTATGAGCTAATTCACGGAGGCAAACCCGGCAAAGCTTAAACTTACGATATACAGAATGTGGACGTCCACAACGTTCGCAACGTGAATATTCTTGTGTTGAAAATTTTGCTGGACGATGATTCTTTACAACTAAAGATTTTTTAGCCAAGAAATTGACCTCCCTTTTTATTTAGCAAATGGCATGCCAAATTGTGTTAACAATTCGCGTGCTTCTTCGTCAGTATTTGAAGTTGTTACAATAACAACATCCAAACCACGAACGCGATCTACCTTATCATAATCGATTTCAGGGAAGATCAATTGTTCGCGTACACCTAATGTATAATTACCGCGACCATCGAATGATTTTGCACTAACACCGTGAAAATCACGAACACGAGGTAAAGATACGTTAACTAATTTATCTAAGAAATCGTACATTCTTTCGCCACGTAAAGTTACTTTAGCGCCGATTGGCATACCTTCACGTAAACGGAAACCAGCGATTGATTTCTTAGCTTTTGTGATTAATGGTTTTTGACCAGCAATCGAACCTAATTCTTCAACAGCTTTATCCAAATTCTTAGCGTTTGAAACAGCATCACCAACACCCATGTTAAGTACGATCTTTTCGATCTTAGGTACTTGCATGCTTGATGTGTAGTTGAACTTTTCGATCAACGCTGGTGTCATTTCTTTAACATATTTTTCTTTTAAACGGTTAGTCATGTAAAAAGTGCCTCCTTTCCCCAAAAGATTATTTATCGATTGATTCTCCAGTTTTCTTTGAAACGCGTACTTTCTTACCATCAATCACTTTGAAACCTACACGAGTAGCTTCGTTGGTTGATGGATCAATTAGCATAACGTTTGAAGCATCGATACTTGCCTCTGTGTCAACAATCCCACCATTAGGGTTTTGAGCATTTGGCTTAACATGCTTTTTAATGGTATTGATACCTTCAACAACAACACGGCCTTCTTTAGGCATAGCTTTGATGATTGTACCTTCTTTACCTTTATCTTTACCACTGATTACTTTAACTTTATCACCAGTTTTAACGAACATTGATATACGCACCTCCTTGGTTGTCTGTAATTATAGAACTTCAGGCGCTAAGGAAACGATCTTCATGAAATCACTGTCACGCAATTCACGTGCAACTGGCCCGAAGATACGTGTTCCTTTTGGAGTCTTGTCATCATTGATGATAACAGCAGCGTTTTCGTCGAACTTGATGTAAGAACCGTCTGCACGACGAGCACCTGACTTAGTACGAACGATAACAGCTTTGACAACTTCACCTTTTTTGACAACGCCACCTGGTGTTGCCTGTTTAATTGTTGCAACGATAACATCACCGATGTTAGCAGTCTTGCGACCTGAACCACCCAAAACTTTAATAGTTAAAATTTCGCGGGCACCGGAGTTATCAGCAACCTTAAGACGACTTTCTGATTGAATCACTTATAGGTCCTCCTTCCGTCACTTATATATATTGAGTAACGATTTAGATAATAACTGCTTTTTCAACGACATCTAATAAACGGAACCGTTTTGTACGTGACAAAGGACGAGTTTCCATAACACGCACAACGTCGCCAACTTTTGCTTCGTTGTTGTCATCTTGTGCATAATATTTCTTTGAATATCTAACACGTTTACCATATTCAGGATGTGTTTTATAAGTTTCAACCACGACAGTAATTGTTTTATCCATTTTGTCTGAAACAACACGGCCTTGGTACACTTTACGATGGTTACGACTTTCTTCGCTCAAAGTAAATAGCTCCTTTCCATTTATTATTTGTTAAGTTCTTGTTGACGTAATACAGTTTTAATCCGTGCAATGTTCTGACGAACTTGCTTTAAGCGGGCGGTATTTTCTAATTGACCGGTAGCTTGTTGGAAACGAAGATTGAATAATTCTTCTTTGTATTGGTGTTCTTTTTCAAGCATTTCAGCAGTGGTTAATTCAATAATATCTTTAGCCTTCATTTGACTCGCCACCTACTTCCTCGCGTTTTACGATCTTAGTTTTAACTGGCAATTTATGTGATGCCAAGCGTAATGCTTCACGAGCAACTTCTTCAGAAACGCCGCCGATTTCAAACATGACTTTTTCACGTTTTACTACAGCAACCCATCCAGCAGGAGCACCCTTACCTGAACCCATTCGAACGCCGACACCTTTTGCAGTGTATGATTTGTGAGGGAAAATTTTAATCCACACTTTCCCACCACGTTTCATGTAACGAGTCATGGCAACACGAGCAGCTTCGATTTGACGGTTGGTAATCCAACTTGATTCTAAAGCTTGTAGCCCGAATTCACCAAAAGTGACTTCTTTGCCACCTTTTGCAGCACCGCGCATCTTCCCACGGAATTCACGACGATGTTTTACACGTTTAGGTACTAACATGTTTATTTCCCTCCTTTCGTATTGTTGTTGGCTTTAGCGGGTAATACTTCGCCCCGATAAATCCAAGTCTTAACTCCTAATTTACCGTAAGTAGTCATGGCTTCGTCCCATGAATAATCGATGTCTGCACGTAGCGTATGCAAAGGAACAGTTCCTTGAGCATGTGTTTCGACACGAGACATGTCAGCACCGTTCAAACGGCCGGCAACTTGAGTTTTAATACCCTTAGCACCAGCGCGCATTGTACGTTGCATAGCTTGGCGTTGAGCGCGACGGAAAGCAACACGTGCTTCCAATTGACGAGCAATGCCTTCACCTACTAAGTGAGCGTCTAAATCAGGTTTCTTGATTTCCACAATGTTGATGTGTACTTTCTTACCTGTTAAGTTGTTTAATTCTTTACGTAGATTTTCTACTTCAGAACCGCCTTTACCGATGACCATACCAGGTTTAGCAGTATGGATTGAAACGTTCACGCGATTTGCAGCGCGTTCGATTTCAATAGTAGAGACAGATGCGTCAGCTAATTTTGTGTTGATATATTTACGAATCTTAAGATCTTCGTGTAAGAATGTTGCGAAATCTTTTTCTGCATACCATTTAGCGTCCCAATCACGGATGACGCCAACACGAAAACCGGTTGGATTAATCTTTTGACCCACGCGATATCCCTCCTTATGCTTCTTTTTCTGATACAACTACAGTGATGTGACTTGTACGTTTGTTGATTGGTGATGCTGAGCCTTTAGCGCGAGGACGAAAACGTTTCAATGTTGGTCCTTCGTTAGCATAAGCTTCTGTAACGACCAAGTTTTCTGCATCTAAGTCGTAATTATGTTCTGCATTAGCGATAGCTGATTTCAAAACTTTGATTACGACTGGTGAAGCAGCTCTTGGTGTAAATTCTAAGATTGCAATTGCTTCTGCAACGCTCTTGCCTCTAATCAAGTCGACTACCATCCGTACTTTACGGGCTGCCATCCGAACTGATTTTGCGCTAGCTGTTGCACTAGTAATTTGATCTGCCATTGAGTTCATCCTCCTTTCTAGCGTGCTTTTGTTTTCTTATCGTCATTTCCATGACCATGGAAAGTTCTTGTTGGTACGAATTCACCTAATTTATGGCCTACCATATCGTCTGAGATGAAAACGGGAACGTGTTTCCGTCCGTCATAAACAGCGATTGTGTAGCCAATAAAGCTAGGGAAAATTGTCGAGCGACGGGACCAAGTCTTGATGACTTGTTTCTTTTCGCTATCGGCTTGTGCTTCAATCTTGTTGAGCAAGTGTGCGTCTGCGAATGGTCCTTTTTTCAAACTACGACTCATTATGAAACCTCCTTCGAATAAAAAGTTCAATGTGACTTATGTTTAAGCCACATTGGCTTTAGACATGTTCAATTGGAATTGATTATCTTGATTTACGATGACGAATAATAAGTTTCTCTGAACGAGCCTTACTACTACGAGTCTTCTTACCAAGCGTCTTCTTACCCCATGGAGACATAGGAGAAGGACGACCGATTGGAGCTTTACCTTCACCACCACCATGAGGATGATCGTTAGGGTTCATTACTGACCCACGAACTGTAGGACGGATACCCATCCAACGTTTACGGCCAGCTTTACCAATCTTGATTAATTCGTGTTGACCGTTACCAACAGTACCGATCGTTGCACGACATGTAAGTAGGATCATACGTGTTTCGCCAGAAGTTAAACGAACGATAGCGTATTTGCCTTCTTTACCTAATAATTGAGCTGATGTACCAGCTGAACGAACCAATTGGCCGCCTTTACCAGGTTTTAATTCGACATTATGGATAAGTGTACCATCAGGAATATTAGCTAATGGTAATGCGTTACCTACTTTAATATCGGCATCCACACCAGATTCAACGATCATGCCTACTTCAAGACCTTTAGGGGCGATGATGTATGCTTTGATACCATCTGGATATTGGATTAATGCAATATTTGAAGTTCTGTTTGGATCGTATTCAATTGACTTAACAGTCGCTTTGATACCATCTTTGATACGTTTGAAGTCGATGACACGGTATTTTTGCTTATGACCGCCGCCACGATGACGAACAGTGATATGACCATGTGCATCACGACCAGCAGTATGGCTTTGGGATTCCAACAACGTCTTTTCAGGGGTTGTCTTTGTGATCTCAGCAAAATCTGAGCTGGTCATATTACGACGACCATTTGTGGTTGGTTTGTACTTAATAATTCCCACGTGTATACCCTCCTATAATTATTCTATTTAAGTGTTGCTTAATCTTCGAAAATCTTGATTTCTTTTGAATCAGCAGTTAAAGTAACGATTGCTTTACGGCGTTTTTTAGTATAGCCAGCATAGCGACCTTGACGTTTTAACTTGCCACGAACGTTCATGATGTTTACGTTTTTAACGTTTACACCAAAGATTTCTTCGATTGCGTAACGCACTTGTGTTTTGTTGGCACGAACATCAACATCAAATGTGTATTTCTTGTCGTCCATTGCAGCCATTGAATTTTCAGTAACTACTGGGCGTAAAATAACATCGCGTGCTTCCATTATGCAAGCACCTCCTCAATTTTAGAAAGAGCAGCTTGAGTAAGGATTAATTTTTGGTTGCCAACAACGTCTAATACGTTGATACCATCAGCAGCTACAACAGTTACATTAGGTAAGTTGCGAGCTGATAATGCAGCAAAATCATTTCCGTCTTCAAGTACTACCAATGCTTTAGTATTAACGTCTAACTTGTTAAGTACTTCAGCGAATTCTTTAGTCTTAGGTGCGTCAAAGTTGAATGCATCTACAACAACTAAATCATTGTCGATAACCTTTTGTGAAAGTACTGACTTGATTGCAAGACGACGTACTTTACGAGGTAATTTGTAGCTGTATGAACGAGGTGTAGGACCAAATACGGTACCACCACCACGCCATTGAGGTGAACGGATTGAGCCTTGACGAGCACGACCTGTACCTTTTTGACGCCAAGGTTTACGACCACCACCACGAACAGCTGATCTGTTCTTAACAGCGTGTGTTCCTTGTCTTAATGAAGCACGTTGCATGATGATTGCATCAAACACAACGTTTTCGTTAGGTTCGATAGCCCAGATTGAGTCGTTTAATTCAACGTTCCCATTTTGGCTACCATCTTGTTTAAATAATGTTACGTTTGCCATTGGTAAAATCCTCCCTTCTCAGATTATTTGTTACGAGCTTTAACAGCTGTTTTGATTGTAATCATTGAGTTTTTAGCACCTGGCACGTTACCTTTAACAAGGATAACGTTCTTTTCAACATCTGTACTTACAACCACAAGGTTTTGAACAGTACGTTGGTTGTTACCCATGCGTCCAGGTAATAATTTACCCTTGAAGACACGGTTGATAACAGCACCCATTGAACCAGGACGACGGTGGTAACGAGAACCGTGACCCATAGGCCCACGTGATTGTCCGTCTTTTTTAATGTTACCTTGGAAACCATGACCTTTCGTTACACCAGTAACGTCAACGACGTCGCCGGCTGCGAAAGTATCAACTTTGATTTCTGTTCCTACTTCGTAATCTCCTAATGCGACATCTCTGAATTCTCTAATGAAGCGCTTAGGAGTAGTATTTGCTTTTGCTACATGACCTTTAGCAGGTTTGTTTGACAAGACTTCACGTTTATCTTCAAAACCAACTTGGATGGCTTCATAGCCGTCTGTTTCGTTTGTTTTAACTTGTAAAACAACGTTTGGAGTTGCTTTGATAACTGTTACGGGAATTAATTCGCCGTTTTCAGTAAAGACTTGTGTCATACCTACTTTTCTACCTAAGATTCCTTTTGTGGTCATGGTAACACCTCTTTTCTAGTATTTTTAATTGGTTGGTACGAATTAAAGCTTGATTTCGATATCTACACCACTTGGTAAGTCAAGTTTCATCAATGAATCAACTGTCTTAGGTGTAGGGTTAACAATATCGATTAAACGTTTGTGTGTACGCATTTCGAATTGTTCACGTGAATCTTTATGCTTATGTGGTGAACGAAGCACTGTATAAAGTGTTCTTTCAGTTGGTAATGGGATTGGGCCAGAGATAGTAGCACCTGTTCTCTTTGCTGTTTCCACAATCTTGTCAGCTGATTGATCCAAAATACGGTGTTCGAATGCTTTCAAACGAATACGAATCTTTTGTTTTGCCATGTTTTTCCCTCCTTCGTCTATTTTAAAAGTAGACTAGCTCCGTGAAAATTTTTCCGGCACGCCCGCCCATGGCAAAGCGGCCGGGTGTGTCGCAACCTCTCACATCTTAGCTACTCGGTAATCTTTTTGACTACCATAGTGCGCACTCCTGCTATGGAAATAGCACTTTATCTATCTTACAAGATACAACCCGATAACGCAACCCTTTTTTGCTGATTTATCAAAGTTTTTCATAACATTTTCATAAATCTTGTAGCAAGCGTCATTCGTGGATTTCTAGCCATGTTTTGATACACTGAAAGCAACTTAAATCCCCTCCAGGAGGTCCTTATTATGTCCCATAACGCACTTTTGATTATCGACTATACAAATGACTTCGTTGACCCAAACGGTGCTCTGACAGCCGGCAAACCCGCTCAGCAAATCGTTCCTGTAATTATCGAATTAGCTAATCAGTTCCTAGCAGCCGGTAATTACGTCATCTTACCGACTGACTTACACGTCGAAGATGATCCATTTCATCCAGAGAGCGCCCTATTCCCACCACATAATCTAGCCAATACCTGGGGCCGTGAGTTTTACGGACCACTAGCTAGCTGGTACACCGAACACCAAACCGATCCTCACGTCTATGCATTTGCAAAGAATCGCTATTCAGCATTTGCTAACACTAATCTGGATAATTTCTTACGCGAGCGCGAGATTAACGCGTTAACACTGACTGGCATTTGCACCAACATTTGCGTGCTCCACACTGCAGTCTCGGCATACAACTTAAATTACCCACTAACAATTCCAGCCGCTGCTGTCGCAACTTTTACACCGAACGGGCAAGAATGGGCACTCGCGCATTTTAAAACCAGCCTCGGAGCTACAATTATCTAATTTGACTTTTAACGATCATCTGCTATCTTAAATGACGGGACAATGCACCCATTCTATATAAAGGAGATTCTTTTTATGTTAAAAATAAACACAGCAATTGTGCTATCAATGGCGGTATTCGCTGCTTAGATAGCCAGTGCCGCCATTATTTCATTTAGATTATCATGAAATAACACACTGGAGGCGCATCATCATGCAAACACAACAAACAGCTTTTTTAATTTTTCAAAGCCAAGGCCATTACAAAGTCCTACTCAATCATCAAGAATTAACCGCAACAATCAGCGGTCGGTATCGCCACTTGGCAGAAAGCACTACCGACCTACCCGTTGTCGGCGATCAAGTGACCGGCGTGATCTATGCTACGGATTATTTCCAAATCCAAGGACATCTCCCCCGGCACACGCTTATTCAACGACACAACAGTAATAAGCAACAACGGATTCAAACTTTAGCGGCCAATATTGCAACGATTTTCATCGTAACATCCGCCAATCAAGAATTCAGCGAAGCGCGCTTACAACGCTATTTAACGATGGCTTGGGATAGCGGCGCAACACCGGTGATTGTTTTGAGTAAAACCGATTTAGTCAGCGACTCTGAGCTAACAACCTTTCTTGACGCCATCGCAAGTGTGACATTCGACAGCGTTCCCGTCATCACAACTGGCCAGACGGCATCGAATGTTGCAGCGGCTTTTAAACCATATTTAACAGCTGGACAATGGGTGACATTTGTCGGCTCATCCGGCGTTGGTAAATCAACCCTGATTAACCAGCTCATTAAAGAGCCTTCCGTTTTAACGAGCGGCATTCGCGCTGACGATGATAAGGGGCGCCACACAACCACCAATCGACAAGCCTATCAAACTGCTAGCGGGGCCTTCATCGTCGATACTCCTGGCATGCGCGAACTCGGCATGACAAGTAGCATGTCTAAGGTACTCAAGACAGTCTTTACTGATATTGAGACGCTCGCACAGGACTGCCGATTCAAGGATTGCCAGCATCAAAGCGAACCCGGTTGCGCCGTACGAGCCGCAATCGATGCAGGTTCATTAACGCCTGAACGGCTAGCTGATTTCAATAAGCTGGCTATCGAAGCGGACTATAGCCAACTATCCGCCCGCGAAATCGAACAAGCAAAGGTTAAACGTCTGATGGGCAGTTTGAAAACACGTCCTACAAAACAAAACTAACTCAGTAAGCTGTGCCTAGAAATACAAAAAGGGAGTTACGACAAAAGTGATTTTTGTCGTAACTCCCTTTTTTGGAGAAGTTTATATGAAAAAGAGTTTGAGTTTTTTGCCAGGGCGGTGGCAAATCGAGTTAGCGGGGATTGAACCCGCATGAACCAGTCTTAATGATCAACAAATCCTTGCGCCTTCGAAAGCAAGTCTCTATCAATCACCAGAAAACCATTCGCTGTTCTTGGGAGGAATTTCAAATGGGCCGGTTCGTTTTACCATTAAACTATAACTCATTGGCGGTGCTTTACTTAGACGGATCCTTTAGGGAGGAATTGTCTAATGAAAATTCATTTAATCTTGCTTTTCAAGGTAACTTTTTCCGCCTAACTACGCGAAGACAACGATCACCTTCGTTGCTCATTATCCTCGCTATGTTACGCTCAAAAGCTAACCACCTTGAAAAGCATTTTTACCTTTTCAGATTATTTCTTGGGAGGAATTCATCTGATGTATACAGAATACCAACCAGTTATGAATTAAATATGAACTTTCATTTACGAAACTGTAAAATCGCATTTTTACGCACAAAAAAAGGACTCGTCGCAATGACGAGTCCTTTTCCAATCGAAACCAATCACTTAAGATTAGCGGCTTATTGGCCACCGTTCTTCTTAATGATTTCTTCTTGGATGCTCTTAGGAACAGCTGAGTAGTGGTCAAATACCATTGTAAATGTCCCACGACCTTGTGTAGCTGAACGTAATGTTGTCGCATAACCAAACATTTCTGACAATGGTACCATTGCATTAACGATTTGGGCATTACCACGTGCTTCCATCCCTTCAACAGCACCACGACGAGCAGTTACTTGTCCCATGATATCGCCAAGATATTCTTCAGGAGCAATAACTTCAACCTTCATGATAGGTTCAAGGATTTCAGCGCCAGCTTGTTTAGCAGCGTTCTTCAATGCCATTGATGCAGCGATCTTAAATGCTGATTCATTAGAATCGACATCATGATAACTACCATCATATAACTTAGCTTTAACGTCAATCAATGGGTAACCAGCTAAGACACCGTTTGCCATTGATTCTTTCAAGCCTTGTTCAACTGATGGGATGTATTCACGAGGAACCACACCACCGACGATAGCGTCTTCGAATTCGAAGCCTTTACCTTCTTCGTTAGGTGTAAATTCAACCCAAACGTCACCATATTGACCTTTACCACCGGATTGACGAACGAATTTACCTTGTGCAGATGCTTGTTTTGTGAATGTTTCACGGTAAGCAACTTGAGGTTCACCAATTTTGGCAACCACTTTAAATTCACGTCTCATACGATCAACCATGATATCCAAATGCAATTCACCCATCCCAGAAATAAGCGTTTCGCCTGTTTCATTGTTGGTTTCAGCCTTGAATGTAGGATCTTCTTCAGCAAGTTTTTGTAAAGCAAGATCTAACTTATCACGATCTTCTTTTGATTCAGGTTCAACAGAAACTTGGATAACTGGGTCAGGGAATTCCATTGATTCCAAGATTAATGGATGATCAACGTCAGTCAATGAATCACCAGTTGTTGTATTCTTCAAACCGATTGCAGCAGCGATATCCCCAGAGAATACTTCAGGAATTTCGTTACGATGATTTGAATGCATTTGTAATAAACGACCAACACGTTCACGTTTGTCTTTAGTAGCATTCAAGATGTATGAACCAGATTGTAATGTACCAGTATAAACACGGAAGAATGTTAAACGACCAACGAATGGGTCAGTAGCAATCTTAAATGCTAAACCAGCAAATGGTTTGTCATCGCCAGCCATCAATTCAACTTCTGAATCGTCTTCTGGGTTTTTAGCGTTATAAGGGCGTACGTCTAATGGTGATGGTAGGTAATCTACAACACCATCCATTAACATTTGAACACCTTTATTTTTGAAAGCTGAACCAGCGAAAACTGGGAAGAATTTCAAATCGATAGTTGCTTGACGAATAGCAGCTTTCAATTCATCTTTAGAAATTTCTTCGCCTTCTAAATATTTGTCCATAATGTCGTCATTAACATCAGCAACAGCTTCAACTAATTCGGCACGACGTTTTGTAGCTTCTTCAAGGTAGTCAGCAGGTACATCAACTGTATCCCACTTAGCACCTAATTCATCTTCATCATAGATGTCAGCTTGCATTTCGATCAAATCAATAACGCCTTGGAATTCATCTTCGGCGCCGATTGGCATTTGAACAGCATGTGCATTAGCTTGTAAACGATCTTCCAATGTTGTCATTGAGTAATCGAAGTTAGCACCAAGTTTGTCCATCTTGTTAACGAAAACAATCCGGGGAACACCATAAGTAGTTGCTTGACGCCAAACATTTTCAGTTTGAGGTTCAACACCTGATTGAGCATCTAAGACAGTGATTGCACCATCTAAAACACGCAATGAACGTTCAACTTCGATTGTGAAATCAACGTGTCCTGGTGTATCAATGATATTAACTCGGTTACCTTTCCATTCAGCTGTTGTAGCAGCTGATGTAATTGTAATCCCACGTTCTTGTTCTTGTTCCATCCAGTCCATTTGTGAAGCCCCTTCGTGGGTTTCACCGATCTTATGGATTTTACCAGTGTAGTACAAGATACGTTCTGTGGTTGTTGTCTTACCAGCATCAATATGAGCCATGATACCGATATTACGCGTTTTGTCTAACGGAAATTCACGTTTGTTTGCCATAAGTGAATATTACTCCTCTCGAATATTAAGCTATATACAACAAGAGGCCATTATATGATTTGAATACATATAACAGCCAACCTTGTTAATCTTACCAGCGATAATGTGCAAATGCGCGGTTGGCATCAGCCATTTTGTGTGTATCTTCACGTTTCTTAACTGCAGCACCAGTGTTATTGGCAGCATCCATGATTTCACGTGCAAGACGTTGATCCATGGTATGTTCCCCACGTAGGCGAGCATAGCTTACTAACCAGCGTAAACCTAAAGTTGCACGACGTTCTGGACGAACTTCAATTGGCACTTGGTAGTTAGAACCACCGATACGGCGAGCTTTAACTTCAAGTACTGGCATGATGTTGTTCATAGCTTCTTCGAACACTTCTAATGGTTCATTACCAGTTTCTTCTTTAATAATATCAAATGCATCGTATAAGATTGTTGACGCAGTACCACGTTTACCATCAATCATTAAGCGGTTGATTAAGCGTGAAACCAATTTAGAATTGTACATTGGATCAGGTAAAACGTCACGTTTTGCAACATAGCCTTTTCTTGGCATCCTGATAACCTCCTCAAGATATTTAAGTCCTTGAAGTAACACACAGTGTCATTTAAACTTCAATCGACTTTTTCAAATTTTTTTGTGTGTTATTTTTTAGGTCTCTTAGTACCATACTTAGAACGGCTTTGCATACGACCGTCAACACCGGCAGTATCTAAAGCACCACGGATAACGTGATAACGTACCCCAGGTAAATCCTTAACACGGCCCCCACGGATAAGAACAACACTATGTTCTTGTAGGTTATGACCAATACCAGGAATATAAGCTGTAACTTCGATTAAGTTAGATAAACGCACACGCGCATACTTACGTAAAGCAGAGTTAGGCTTTTTAGGTGTCATAGTACCCACACGAGTAGCAACCCCACGTTTTTGTGGTGCTGGATTATCTGTAGCTTTTTTCTTCATACTGTTGTAGCCAAAGTTTAATGCAGGTGCATCAGACTTTGAAGTTCTTGATTTACGACCCTTACGTACCAATTGGTTAATTGTTGGCATTTGAAGGTTCCTCCTTCCTTGATCTGAAAGTTATTTTTGAGTTTTAAGTCCACACATCCAGGTGGTTCTTTTTTTGCGATAAAAAAATGGCAACCTAGATTGCGTGGATTGTAATGCATTTTTAGACGTCAGTCAGCATGTCTGAATATCAGAAAACTTCCGTAAAAAGCACATCTACAAGAATAGCATGCACAACTACGAAAGTCAACGTGCTATAAGCCAGTTTTTCAGAAAAAGTTGCGCCCTTTTTTCGTAGTTATCATAAAGGAGATGACACGTTTGTTAATATATTTTTTAACCTTTGTTATTGGCGCGTGTTGCGCCTCTTTTTTAACTGTTTGCGCTTGGCGTTGGCCACTCGGTTTATCCATCACATGGCCTGGTTCACGGTGTGACTTCTGCCATCACGCCCTCGCTTGGTACGACTTATGTCCAATTATCAGTTACCTCATTCTCAGAGGTCACTGCCGCTATTGTGATACTCGAATCCAGCACCATTTTTTTACTAGTGAGGTTATTGGCGGCTTGTTAGCGTGTTGCTTAGCCAGTCAATATTTCACACCACAGATTGGCTATTTATTGCTTATCCTTTACTTGTTGAGCCTAGTCGATATTTTCCATACAGCTCTATACCCAGTTCCTATGGTACTGGCTTTTATGCCTTTGTTTATTGACTACTGGCCGACAAACCATTGGCTCAGTGCCCTATTGATTGGCTGCACCTTATCTGTCATCAACTACTTTTCAGATGGCATCGGTACTGGTGACATTGAATTATTGGCAATTCTTGGGTTGTGGTTTGGATTGGAGGTCACCCTATCCATGTTATTAATTGCCTGTCTCCTCTGTTTAATCAAATATCTCATCGATAGTCTCCGCCATCCAGTTGTCCTCGCCTTAGTCGGACACCGCCCAATTCCATTTGTCCCGTATATCAGCTACGGTGTCTTAATCGTTTTGTTTATTGTAAACACATAAAAAAGGGCCTCACCATGTCGGTGAGGCCCTTTAACGTGCAATTTAGAGCAGCTGTTCTAAATTGACACTCAGTTATTCTTTTGTTTCTTCTTTCATCTGTGCTTCGATGTCACTGATTGAGTAGACATTTTCTGATACAGCACCGACTGTCTTAGGTTCCATATGACGATACTTCGCCATACCAGTACCAGCTGGGACAATCTTACCGATGATAACATTTTCTTTCAAACCAAGTAATGGATCGCTCTTACCGCGGATAGAAGCATCCGTTAAGACACGTGTTGTCTCTTGGAATGATGCGGCTGATAAGAAACTATTTGTTTCCAATGATGCTTTCGTAATACCAAGCAAGACAGGACGACAAGTAGCAGGTACGCCACCGCTAATTAAGGTTTCGTGGTTACGGTCTGTAAATTCACTAATATCCATTAATGTACCAGGTAAGATTTCTGTATCACCCGGATCCATGACACGGACTTTACGTAGCATTTGACGGACCATAACTTCAACGTGTTTATCGCCGATTTCAACACCTTGCATACGGTAAACTTTTTGAACTTCATGCAAGAGGTAGTTTTCAGTTGATAAGACGTCACGGACTTTAATTAATTGTTTAGGATCAACAGAACCACCCGTTAACTTAGAACCACGACGAACCATGTCGCCTTCGTTAACGATGACGTTGGCTGTGTAAGGCACACTATATGAACGTGTATCTGTTTCACCTTGAACAGTGATTTCACGTGTATGTTCTGCAGGGTTTTCTTCCACCGCAACAACTTCACCAGTTACTTCAGTGATTGTTGCAAGCCCCTTAGGATTACGCGCTTCGAAAATTTCTTGGATACGAGGCAAACCTTGAGTGATATCTTCACCGCCGGCAACCCCACCGGTATGGAAGTTACGCATGGTTAATTGCGTACCAGGTTCACCGATTGATTGAGCTGCGACTGTTCCGACTGCTTCACCAACTTCAACTTCTTCGCCGTTGGCCATGTTACGACCGTAACATTTTTTGCAGACACCGTGTTTTGTGTTACATGTGAAGACAGAACGAATTGTGACTTCTTCAACACCGGCATCAACAACAGCTTGAGCAAGTTGTTCATCCATTAATTGGTTACGTTGAACCATCACTTCACCCGTTGTTGGGTTAACAATGGTCTTCATTGCGCAACGACCAACAAGACGGTCATACAATGGTTCGATTAATTCATTACCTTCGCGAATTGAGTGAATGAGAAGACCACGATCAGTCCCACAATCTTCTTCACGAATGATAACGTCTTGAGCAACATCAACTAAACGACGTGTTAAGTAACCAGAATCGGCAGTCTTAAGCGCCGTATCAGTCATCCCTTTACGGGCACCATGGGTAGACATAAACATTTCCATGACAGAGAGGCCTTCACGGAAGTTTGATGTAACAGGAACTTCCATCATCCCACCATTAGGAGCAGCCATCAACCCACGCATACCAGCAAGTTGCGTAAAGTTAGAGATGTTACCACGAGCACCAGAATCAGACATCATTGAGATTGGGTTTGTTGGATCAAACGAATCTGTGAGTCGTTGTTGGATATCGTCTTTAGCATCGTTCCAGATTTCAATAACGCGCGCATGGCGTTCTTCATCTGTAATCAACCCACGACGGAATTGTTTAGAAACCGTTGTGACTTTCTTATGGGCTTCATCAACAATTTCTTGTTTTTCAGGTAATTGAGGAACATCGGCAACCCCAACTGTTAAACCAGCATGGGTCGCTTGAACGTAACCTAAGGTCTTCATATCATCCAATAAGTCAGATGTCCGTTGAACCTTATATACCTTGAAGACTTGCGCGATGATATCACTTAAGAAGCCTTTCTTAAATGGTAAGATCACTGGGGCACTTGAGAGGTAGTCATGAATATCTTCACCGTTATCGATGAAGTATTTATCTGGCACACCATTCATCAAGTTATCTGTTGTTGGTTCGTTCAAATATGGGAAGCCAGTTGGCATGATTTCGTTGAACATCACTTTACCAACACTTGTTACCATAATCTTGTGGCGTTGTTCGTCAGGGAATGGACGATTATCCATATCAACAACTGACAAACCAATCCGACTGTGCAAATGAACGTGACCTGTTTGATAAGCCATTAAAACTTCGTTTGTATCTTTGAAGATCATGCCTTCGCCGAGACTACCTTTTTGTTCAAGCGTTAAGTAGTAGTTCCCTAAAACAACGTCTTGAGAAGGTGTAACGATTGGTTTACCATCTTTTGGTGCCAAAATATGGTGAGCGGCAAGCATTAACATTCTTGCTTCTGCTTGTGCTTCATCAGATAAAGGTACGTGGATCGCCATTTGATCCCCATCGAAATCGGCATTGTAAGCTTCACAAGCTAATGGATGAAGACGGATTGACTTACCATCAACCAGGATTGGTTCGAATGCTTGGATACCAAGTCTATGCAATGTAGGTGCTCGGTTCAATAGAACTGGGCGTTCCTTGATGACATCTTCTAAAACATCCCAAACATCGTCATCTTGACGATCAATTTTACGTTTTGCATTTTTAATGTTTGAAGCCATATCGCGTTTCACTAATTCGTGCATGACGAATGGTTTGAACAATTCAAGTGCCATTTCACGTGGTAATCCACATTGATAGAACTTCAATGTAGGGCCAACATCGATAACGGAACGACCAGAATAATCGACACGTTTACCAAGTAAGTTTTGACGGAAACGTCCTTGTTTCCCTTTCAACATGTGTGAAAGAGACTTCAATGGACGGTTACCAGGTCCAGTAACTGGACGGCCACGACGACCATTATCAATCAAAGCATCAACGGCTTCTTGTAACATCCGTTTTTCGTTTTGAACGATGATGCTTGGTGCCATCAAGTCTAACAAACGTTTCAAACGGTTGTTACGGTTGATCACACGACGGTACAAATCATTCAAATCAGATGTGGCAAAACGGCCACCTTCCAATTGAACCATTGGACGCAAATCTGGTGGAATAACTGGAATAGCATCCATAACCATCCATTCAGGGTTATTCCCTGATTTACGGAAGGCATCTAAGATGTCCAAACGACGGATAGCACGCGTTCTCTTTTGACCTTGTGCTGACTTCAAGTCTTCCTTTAATTCAGCAACTTCGCCTTCAAGATCAACGTCACGTAACAATTCTTTGATGGCTTCAGCACCCATCTTAGCGTTAAAACGATTACCGTATTCATCTAATTTTTCACGATATTCACGTTCGGTCATCAGTTGTTTCTTTTCTAAGGCTGTATCGCCTGGATCAATCACAACGTATGATGCGAAGTAAATAATTTCTTCCAATGCACGAGGGCTCATGTCTAAGACAAGACCCATCCGGCTGGGAATCCCTTTAAAGTACCAGATATGTGTTACTGGTGCTGCAAGTTCGATATGTCCCATGCGTTCGCGACGCACTTTTGAACGTGTAACTTCAACGCCACAACGATCACAGACAATTCCTTTATAACGAATTCGTTTGTACTTACCACAAGCACATTCCCAATCTTTCGTAGGTCCGAAGATTCGTTCATCAAAAAGGCCATCACGTTCAGGTTTTAAAGTACGGTAGTTGATTGTTTCTGGCTTTTTAACTTCACCATACGACCAACTACGGATTTTATCTGAAGATGCTAAACCAATTTGCATACTTTCAAACTTATTGACATCTATCAAAGGGCCGACCTCCTCATAATTTATAGCACGCTTTATTCAGCAGATGGATCTACTGCATCAGCATTTGCTGCTTGTGCTTTTTCAGCTTCTTCTTGTGCCTTTTTGGCTTCTTGTTCTTTAGCGTATTTAGATAATGCATCGATGTTTTCGATATCATCATCATCGTCGTCCATATCGCGTAATTCAATTTCTTGATTATCGATATCCAAGACCTTCATATCCAAGCCAAGTGATTGTAATTCTTTAACCAATACTCGGAATGATTCCGGAACACCTGGTTTTGGAATTGGTTCACCCTTAACGATTGCTTCGTATGTCTTCACACGACCAACAACGTCATCTGACTTGTAAGTTAAGATTTCTTGTAAGGTATAAGCGGCACCGTAAGCTTCAAGAGCCCAAACTTCCATTTCACCGAAACGTTGGCCACCAAATTGAGCTTTACCACCCAATGGTTGTTGCGTAACAAGTGAGTAAGGTCCGATTGAACGTGCATGGAGTTTATCGTCAACCATGTGGGCTAGTTTCATGTAGTACATGACACCAACTGACACACGTGTATCGAATGGTTCACCGGTCCGACCATCATAAAGAATGCTCTTACCATCTGAAGGCATGTTTGCTTCCCGAACAGCGTCCCATAAATCTTTATCTTGCGCACCATCAAAGACTGGTGTTGCGACATGGATGCCTAAGTTTCTAGCAGCCATCCCAAGATGTAATTCAAGAACTTGTCCGATATTCATACGAGAAGGCACACCCATGGGACTCAATAAGATATCAACTGGGGTCCCATCTGGCATGTATGGCATATCTTCTTCAGGAACAACGATTGAAACAGTCCCTTTGTTACCATGACGACCAGCCATCTTATCGCCGACTTGGATCTTACGTTTTTGTGTAATGTAAACACGAACCATCATGTTAACACCTGGTGACAATTCATCGCCAGCTTCACGCGTAAAGATCTTAACGTCCTGGATAATCCCGCCGCCACCATGAGGTACTTTCAATGATGTATCGCGAACTTCGCGAGCCTTTTCACCGAAAATAGCGTGCAATAAGCGTTCTTCGGCTGATAATTCTGTCACACCCTTAGGCGTTACCTTACCAACTAAAATATCGCCATCTTTGACTTCAGCACCAACACGGACAATCCCGAATTCGTCAAGATCCTTCAATGAATCTTCACCAACGTTAGGAATTTCACGTGTGATTTCTTCAGGTCCAAGTTTTGTATCACGTGCTTCTGATTCGTATTCTTCAATATGAATTGAAGTATATAAATCTTCTTTCACTAAACGTTCTGAAAGAACGATCGCATCTTCGTAGTTATACATATTCCAAGTCATGAAAGCGATCAATGGGTTTTGACCTAAGGCTAATTCACCTTTTTCCATAGCTGGTCCATCAGCGATAATTTCATCAACATCAACGTGATCGCCTTTTGCAACGATTGGACGTTGGTTGTAGTTCTTACCAGCATTTGAACGACGGAATTTCATTAATTCGTACGTATCTAATGAGCTGTCTTCACGACGAACGCGAATCACTTTCGCATCAACATATTCAACAGTTCCGGCATGTTGTGCTAATAAAGCAATCCCTGAATCGTGGGCTGCTTTATATTCCATCCCTGTCCCAACAAGTGGTGCATGTGGGTCAACTAATGGCACAGCTTGACGTTGCATGTTAGCACCCATCAAGGCACGGTTTGAATCATCATTTTCCAAGAAAGGAATGCAGGCCGTAGCGACAGCAACTACTTGCTTAGGCGAAACGTCCATGTAATCTAACTTGTCGATTGAAGTTTCAATATTGTCATCTTTGTAACGTGCTAAAACAGTATCATCAACGAATGAACCATCATCGTTTAATGGTGAGTTGGCTTGCGCAATGACATAGTTATCTTCTTCGTCGGCTGTTAAATAGTCGATCTTATCAGTAACATCATGCGTATCCCAACTAACACGGCGATATGGTGTTTCGATGAAGCCGTAACGGTTAACAACAGCGTAACTAGCCAAACTGTTAATCAAACCGATATTAGGGCCTTCAGGGGTTTCGATTGGGCACATACGACCATAATGGGTATAGTGAACATCTCGAACTTCATAACCGGCACGGTCACGAGTCAAACCACCAGGTCCTAAAGCAGATAGACGACGTTTATGCGTCAATTCGCCAAGGGGATTGGTTTGATCCATGAATTGTGACAATTGTGATGAACCGAAGAATTCCTTAATTGAGGCAACAACTGGGCGAATATTAATCAATTGTTGTGGTGTCACGGTGCTTGTGTCTTGGATTGACATCCGTTCACGAACCACACGTTCCATCCGTGATAAACCAATTCGGAATTGGTTTTGTAACAATTCACCAACTGAACGAATCCGACGATTCCCTAAATGATCAATATCATCCGTTGAACCGAGACCTTCTTGTAAGTTAAAGAAGTAGTTCATTGAAGCGATGATATCAGCAGGAATGACATGCTTAATCTTGGCATCGATATGACCGTTACCGATTAAGTTGATTTCTTTATCAGGTGTTTTTTGTGAGTACACTTTAATCACTTGAAGCGTCATTGGTTCTGGTAAGACACCTTCATCAGATGGTTGGTAAGTAACCGTCTTGAAGTCTTCTTTGTCTAAGTATGGTGCCAAAGCATCCATCACTTGACGATCAACAACTGTATCTTTAGCAGCAATCACTTCACCAGTATCGGGATCAGCAAGTGTTTCAGCTAATGTTTGACCCAATAAACGCGTCTTTAAGCTTAATTTCTTGTTGATCTTGTAACGACCAACAGCAGCTAAATCATAACGTTTAGCATCGAAGAAACGTGCATAAAGTAATGAACGTGAGCTATCAGCTGTCTTCGGTTCGCCTGGGCGAAGTCTTTCGTAGACATCCTTCAAAGCTTCTTCTGTTCTTGATTCGTCAGTATTCTTATGGATATCTTTTTCTAACGTCAACATTAATGAATCGTTGTCGCCTAAGATATCGATAATTTCTTGATCAGAACCGTAACCTAAAGCACGAACTAAAACAGACATTGGAATCTTACGTGTCCGATCGATCCGAACGTATGCAATATCCTTAGCATCTGTTTCAAATTCTAACCATGCACCCCGGTTAGGAATGACAGTTGTACCATAAGTTGTGCGGCTGTTTTTATCAACAGCGCTGTTGAAATAAACGCCTGGTGAACGAACTAATTGAGAAACAATTACCCGTTCAGCACCGTTGATGATGAAAGTCCCTTGGTCAGTCATCAATGGGAAGTCCCCAAAGAAAACGTCTTGAGATTTAATTTCACCAGTTTCATGGTTTGTTAATTTCAAAGTAACGTGTAATGGTGCTGAGTAGTTGGCATCATGTTGTCTAGCTTCTTCAACCGTGTATTTAGGTTCAAGAAGTTGGTAATCAACGAATTCTAATGATAAGTTACCAGCAAAATCGTCAATTGGCATAATGTCATCAAACATTTCACGAAGCCCTTCGTCTAAAAACCATTGATAGGAATTAGATTGGATCTCGATCAAGTTTGGTAGTTCTAGCACTTCTTTAATCCGTGCGTAGCTTCTACGAGTACGATGTTTACCGTAATTCACTAAGTGTCCTGCCAAATTGTTCACCCCTCTATAAGTTTTCCGCAGCCTCATTGTTACAAAAATATGACAAATATTAAGAAAATATTACATCGCCATTTTTAGGTAATTTTGAGCAGAAAAAAAACAAAAACAGTTATTTTAAGCTGAATAAATCAGACTAACTATTTTTGTTTTTCATGAATACCGTGCTGGACAATAGATCAGCACAATAAATTTTTCTACGGATTTTCGCAGTTACTGTATAATATACTTCTTTTACTACTAAAAGTCAATAATCTGCCTCGGTGCTACTTATCATAGATAAATTGATTATTATAAAATTTAGATTTGGCGCTCAAGGCCTTATCAACCTTTTTCAATCCCTTTTCTTCTATTAATGTCTTTTTCGTTGAAAATAGATTTGTTCCTAAGCCTAAACGTTCTCCTTTAATATCAACCCCCATTGCGGCGAGCGTCGTTGGGAACATGTCCATTGTGCTAAACTGGCGATTCTTGGTTTGAACCTGACTTGCTTTTGGTGCATTTAAAATCAAATTAAATGCATGCCGTTTATTGGCCGGAATCTTCTTATAATACTCCACATCCATGCCTAAATGGTCTCCGTTGACAATGATGGTCGTATTCTGATAAAACGACTGCGTTTGTGCCCACTTAATAAATTCAACAATTTGATGATCAGAAAAGGCGATAACGTTTGAATACTGGTCACCATACTTTTCTGGCATATCCGGTTCTGGATACCCACCAATGTGGTGCGTATTCTCCGTTAGCATCGTTAAGTTAAATGGCTGATCTGATTTGCTAAGCTCCAACGCACTTTCCTTAGCGTATTCGAATAACTTTGAATCTTCATAGCCCCACCAAACATAATAGTCTTCAGGTAACCGACCATCTTTACGCGCAGTTAACAAATCATCAATTTGAACATTACCGTGCTGCGTAAAATATGATCGTCGACCACCAAAAGTCGCATCCGATCCAAGTAAGATTTTTTGCTGATAGCCGTGCTTGTCCAAAATATTATTTAATGACGTGACGCCTGGTAGGAAATGATTCTTTTTATCTGTCGCATAGGAATTCCCATCCACCGGCACTTTCAACGGTAATCCTGATGTTTGGGCGACCATTCCCGCAACTGTCCAGCCTGTTCCTGGTAATTGTTGGGCACCACCAAATGATCGGTTAGAATTTGAGAAGTGAACACCCTCTTGCTCAGCTAACGCCGTCAATTCTGGTAGTAAATTGGTTTTCATCTGCCCACCCATTTCTCTTGATGTTGCTGTAGATTCGAGTGACTCAGCATAAATATAAATTAGATTTCGTTTTTGCTTTGGGAACGTTAATTTGGTTTTATTCGGTGCTACATAATTTCCTTCAATAAATGGTGAATTCGCCGTTAGATATTCGTAAAAACCAACAGCATCAATTTTAATCGCAGCAACCGTCGTCAAACCACAAAACAATAACGCACTGACCAATACAAATCGTTTTGCCTTGAGTTCTAAGTGGTGTGTTATTTTATGAGTGACCAACAGTTGCAAGTGTCTGATATAGTTGCAGAACAAAAAAACGCTGATTAAACAAGTAATGGCACCTAGCACCGGACCGCCGATAAATGAATTAATAAAACCATCGTCAACACCTGTCATCGGTTGGCGTAAGTTATAAACTATCTGCTCGGGCGTTAACAAGCCAAAATTTGCCTTTGTCCAAAAACTAGCTGACAACAAGAAATACCCAACTGATATTAATAAGGCACCACTAAAAATCCACCAGCTAAACCAATGTCTTGTGCGTGTGACTGGTACCAGTTCAAATGTTAACCATTTTTGGCGCCACCTTCTTGTCACCAACACGACGCCTTGAATAATGGTAATCAACATAATAAACTTGAGTAAAAATAACTTTTGGAACAAACCATCACTAAAATGAATAACATGACCAGTCAACCCAAAAGTCACTAAAATCGTTAATCCTAATACAAGCACCAAATTGATCAGCATACCAACTAATTGAATAAATTGGCGATCATTGCGTTGGACAATAGCACATAAAAAAGGTAAACAGACAAACAAGTAGATCATCGCAATAAATAACATTATGTATTTGCTCCATTTCTAACTATCTCATTTAATCATAGCATTTTATGGCTATATCGCCTACCCACCCTTTTAACAAAAGTCTCTAATAACAATCTTCAAGCCCCTCACGGAATCATTTACAAACTCGCGACTTATCATTTACGTTTTTTACACGAATTAGCGGTCAATCTTTACACGACGTCTCTATACTGAACTTGTACCCTTAAATCAGTCCTCAGGAGGAATCATTATGAAACGCATTAGTATGGCATTACTCACAGTTGGCGCGGCCGCTCTTTTATTAGCTGGTTGTCAAAGCCAATCAAAAAGTGCAAGTCAAAGCCAGGATCAAGGCGCTAAAATTACTGCAGTTGGTTCGACAGCCCTTCAACCCCTTGTTGAGCAAGCTGGCGATCAATATCAAAAGGATAACCCTAAAGTCAACGTCACCGTTCAAGGTGGCGGTTCAGGAACTGGTTTAACCCAAATTAGTGGTGGCAACGTCACAATCGGTAACTCGGACATCTTCGCTGAAGAAAAAGATGGTATCGATGCTAAGAAACTGGTTGATCACAAAGTTGCTGTGGTTGCAATCGCACCCGTTGTTAATAAAAAGTTAGGCATCAAAAATTTAACCAGTGCACAATTGCTAGGCATCTTTAAAGGCGAAATCACAAACTGGCAATCCGTTGGTGGTCCTAACGAAAAAATCACCGTTATCAACCGGGCCCAAGGAAGTGGGACACGTCAAACGTTTGAAAAATTAGGTCTTAAAACCGACAAAGTTGTTACCAGCCAAGAACAAGATTCCTCTGGGACTGTTCAAAAAATCGTTGAACAAACGCCAGGCGCTATCAGTTACCTCGCCTTCCCATACATCAAAGGTAACTTGCAAGCCGTTAAGTTAAACGACGTTGAACCTACCGAAAAGAACGTTTCAACCAATGCATGGCCAATCTGGTCTTACGAACATATGTATACTAAGGGCGCACCTAACTATCAAACAGCCCGTTTCATCCACTTCATCCAATCAAAAGACGTTCAAAAGACAATCGTCCCTAAACTAGGCTACATCCCAATGACGCAAATGAAAGTTGAGCGCCACGTTGATGGCACCATCCAAGATCAATAGTTTCCAGAAGTCGCGCTAAACTGCGCGACTTTTTAATTGGTATATACTAATAAAAAGCTTTTAAACAAAGTAATTTGCATTTATATTTATGATTGGTATAATCGAACTATTAGTTTATCAAAGGAGTTTGGCGAATGATTAACAATAAAATGAAAACGTTATCCGAAAAATACCCCACTAAAATGGCAATTACTTCCGAAATCATCAACTTAAAGGCCATCTTGAACCTCCCCAAACCCACTGAAGCCTTCATGAGTGATTTACATGGCGAATATGATGCCTTCCAGCATCTCATTCGCACTGGCGCAGGGAATCTCCGGCAAAAAATTGCAGAGGTCTTTTCCGGTGAAATGACTGAAGACACAATGCAGGCGTTCGCTTTTTTAGTTTACTACCCAACTGAGCGGCTTGCACTCAAACACGCACAACTATCTGCTAGTGAACTCGACCAGTGGTACCTCACCACTTTTAAACGGTTAATCGATCTCTTAAAATTTGTCTCCACAAAATACACACGCTCAAAAGTCCGTAAAGCAATGGCGCCCGATTTCGTCTACATTACCGAAGAATTAATGTACGGCGATGTAGCTAACAGCGATAAGAAACGCTACTTCCAAGAAATCACGACGTCCATCATTTCAATGGGCCAAGCCGATGCCTTAATTATCGCCACCAGTCATACGATTCAACGACTAGTGGTTGATCATTGGCATATCATCGGTGACATTTACGATCGTGGGCCGCGTCCCGATCTGATTGTCGAACAACTCACCAAGCTCCCCGCGGTTGATATTCAGTGGGGCAATCATGATATTCTCTGGTTCGGCGCCGCTAGCGGTTCTCAACTATGTATGCTCAACCTTTTACGCATTTGCGCACGCTACAACAATTTAGCCATCATCGAGAAAGCTTACGGAATTGACCTTAGCGAACTGGTTCAGTTTGCCCAACGAACTTATCAGCCCAATCCCGCCTTCGAACCAAAGGTTGCTGCCAATCAACCCGCAATCTCAACAGCTGAAAAGAAAAGCATCAACCAAGTGCACCAAGCCATCGCCATCATGCAGTTTAAGTTGGAACAAACCGTGATTAAACGCAATCCTGATTTCAAAATGGACCACCGCTTAACCCTCAGCCATGTTGACTTTGAACAGCAGACAATTCATCTAAATGGTCATAACTATCCACTTGATAACACCTGCTTTCAAACAGTCGACCCCACACACCCAGAAATATTAACTTCCGATGAAGCAGCCATTGTTACATCATTGCTAAACACGTTTACCCACTGCCAAAAACTACGCAAGCATCTCCGTTTTTTAATCGACAACGGTAACATGTACCAACTCTACAACCAGAACCTCCTTTTTCACGGCTGTATTCCAGTTGATGAAGCCGGCAACTTCCTCACGCTAACCCTCGCTAACCGACAATACGCTGGTAAATCATTACTCGACTTCTTCGATCACCAAATTCGAACGAGCTTCGACCACCCGCTCAATCAAGATAATTTATCCACCGATTTACTCTGGTACCTGTGGACAGGACCGCTCTCCCCACTATTTGGCAAGAATGCGATGACGACCTTCGAACGCTACTTCAGCGCAGACCCCGTTTTACACGAAGAAAAGAAGAACGCATATTACCAACTCCGCCATCAGGAAGACTTCATTGAGAAACTCTTGTTGGAGTTTGGCTTAACGCCAGAAACGGGGCACATTCTCAATGGTCACACACCTGTCAAAAAAGGCCACAATCCAATCATGGCTAATCGCAAAATGATCGTGATTGATGGCGGCTTTTCAAAAGCTTATCACCACACAACTGGCATTGGTGGCTTTACGCTCTTGTACAATTCGTATGGAATGCAGTTAGTCACCCATCAGCCGTTCACCACACGAGCCAATGCAATTGCCAAGATGCAAGACATTATTTCCACGCGTCGAGTGATTGATCAAGTTAGTCAACGTCAACGTGTCAGTCAAACGAATATCGGCGCTGCGATTAAAACTGAAATTGAACAGCTCACGACCCTTTTAGGGCAAAAAAATAAGGTGTCAGACCAATTGGTCTGACACCTTATTTACGTTTAAACAGTTACTTTATCAGTCTTACTGGTAATGGTAATTTTACCTTTAGTTGCGCCAATTGTCACCGGTACACCCATCGTAATCTCGCCAGCAAGCAACGCTTCACTCAACTGATCTTCTACTTGGGTTTGTAGCGCCCGTCGAATTGGTCGTGCCCCATATTCAGGATCGAACCCAGCTTTGGCAACAACATCCATCGCTGCAGCTGTCATCTTGATTTGAATCCCTTGTTCCGCTAAACGGCCCAAGACATTCTTCGCCATAATCTTCACGATTTCGCGCAATTCAGGTTGTGTTAAGGAATGGAAGACAACCGTTTCGTCAATTCGGTTTAAGAATTCTGGACGGAAAGCTTTCTTCAATTCTTCCATAATGCGCCCTTGCATTGCTTTATAATCAGCAGTTACATCTTTAACCCCGAACCCAACGGATTTATCATCACGTAAGGCTGTCGCACCTAAGTTTGATGTCATAATCATGATCGTATTACGGAAATCAACCTTACGTCCTTTTGAATCGGTTAAATAGCCGTCATCCAAGACTTGCAACAAGATATTGAAGATATCAGGGTGGGCCTTTTCAACTTCATCAAATAAAATGACGGAATATGGTTTATTGCGGACCTTTTCTGTTAATTGGCCGCCTTCTTCGTAGCCGACATAGCCAGGGGCCGCCCCAACTAAACGGCTCGTGCTGTAACGTTCCATATATTCAGACATATCAACCCGAATCAAGTTGTCTTCAGAACCAAACATGGCTTCCGCCAATGCTTTGGCTAACTCTGTCTTACCAACCCCGGTTGGGCCTAAGAACATAAATGAACCAATTGGTCGTTTTGGATCTTTCAAACCACTGCGCGCACGACGAATTGCACGTGAAACGGCAGAAATGGCTTCTTCTTGGCCAACAACCCGTTTATGCAAGACTTTTTCAAGTTGCATGAGACGTTCGCTTTCTTTGCGTTGCAACTGAGTAACAGGCACACCGGTCCATTGCGCAACCACTTGAGCGATGTCTTCAGCAGTCACTTGAATGTCACTGCGAACACCGTTTTCTTGTTCGGCAGCTTGTAACTTGGCAATCTTGGCCTTAGTGGTTACTTCTTGCTCATGAATCGTCGCCGCTTTTTCAAAATCTTGCGCGCGAACAGCGGCTTCTTTATCGTCATTTAAAGTTTGTAGTTTTTGTTCTAATTTATCCAACGGTGTCTTCTGGTTAACAGCATCCAAGCGCACTTTAGCCGTCGCTTCATCCATTAAATCGATTGCCTTATCCGGTAAGAATCGGTTCGTGATGTAGCGATTTGATAAGACAACCGCTTCATGTAAAGCTTCATCTGAAATTGCAATCCCATGATGAGCTTCATAACGTGGACGTAATCCCTTTAAGATTTGTTCCGCATCTTCTGGCGTTGGTTCATTGACCGTGACGGTCGCGAATCGCCGCTCTAAAGCTGCATCTTTTTCAATGTACTTTTGATATTCATCTAAAGTCGTCGCACCAATTAATTGTAATTCACCACGCGCTAATGCTGGTTTCAAGATATTAGAAGCATCAATTGCCCCTTCAGCGCCACCTGCACCAATGAGGGTGTGTAATTCATCAATAAAGAGAATCACTTGCCCATCTGCATAGATTTCATCGATAATCTTCTTCAAACGATCTTCGAATTCACCACGATACTTTGTCCCAGCAACCAATGACCCCATGTCGAGCATCATGAGCCGCTTTTGCTGCATGTCACTTGGCACATCGCCATTGACGATGCGTTGCGCAAAACCTTCAGCAATCGCTGTCTTACCGACACCAGGTTCACCAACTAAGACGGGATTATTCTTCGAACGCCGGGCTAAAATCTGCACAAGTCGCCGAACTTCTTCATCACGACCCACGACCGGATCAATTTGATTGTCACGAGCAAGTTGTGTTAAATCGCGCGCTAATTGGTTCAACGTTGGTGTCCCCGCTTGATCGGCATTATTCTTAGCTGCTTTAGCCCGTTTTTTAGCGGTTGCCGTATCCACACCCATCTTTTGAAGTAGTAGTTGGCGTGTTTTAGCTAAACTAAGTCCTAAGTTCAATAAGATCCGCGCAGCGATAATATCATCATCACGTAAAAGTGCTAATAATAGGTGTGCTGTGCCAATTTTAACCGAATTAGCTTGTTGCGCTTCGACCCGAGCAATATCGAGTACTTGTTTGGCTTTGGGCGAATATGGTAAATAACCGCCAATGCCAGAAGCGATTACAGCATCGCCATATCCGGTTAAGCGTTCAATTTCTTCAAGGACATCGGTCGAATTGACACCTAATTCGCGTAAAGTAGTCCCAGCAATTCCCTCATTTTCTAATACGATTGCTAATAGGAGATGTTCCGTTCCTAGTGCATGGTGATTAAATTTCTTTGCTTGTTCTTGTGCCATCATTAAGACGTTTTTTGCACTTGGTGTAAATAGATTATTCATGGATAATCCCCCACTCTTTACTTAATTTCATATCGTAGTCGTTCTAACACTGCAACTAGAATCTGTGCTCGAAGCTGCTCTTCTAATTGTTTATTATTAACCGCTAATGTCTGTGGACTCGTTGCCGCGAGTATCAAATTGCCTTCCTTTTGCGAAAGAATTTGTTCATCATATAGTTTCTGGATAATGGCTAAGGTGTCCGCCTGGGAAATCTGCGTATCAACATTTTCAATTAACGCTTCTAAAAAGTCCCGATCATCGAGAAATTGAACCTTGACGATCCGAATATAACCACCGCCGCCACGTTTACTATTCACGACATAACCGCGCTGCTCAGTGAACCGCGTGTTAATCACATAGTTAATTTGGGACGGCACACAATTAAAAAGCTTAGCAATTTCGGAGCGTCTAATTTCGATTTGTTCATTGTCAGCCAGTATCTTTTTTAGATAGGCTTCAATAATATCCGAGATGTTCTGACTTTGCAAACATATCAGCCCCTTCATTTAGTCTTCTGCGTTTTTCAGTGTCAAAAGTTTAACTTTGACTAACGTTGACTATTATTATAACGATTATCAGTACAAAATGAAAGTTTACTGACTTTTAGTAGCTAATCAATTGGACGCACAAAAAAGACTTGTCATCAACAAGTCTTTGAGAGTCGGGAAAACAAGATTTGAACTTGCGACCCCTACGTCCCGAACGTAGTGCTCTACCAAGCTGAGCTACTTCCCGGAAACTATTTTATTACGGGTACAAAAAAAGCGGAAGACGGGATTCGAACCCGCGACCCCCACCATGGCAAGGTGATGTTCTACCACTGAACTACTTCCGCATTTTTTATTAACATTTTTGTATCCAGTCGGGAAAACAGGATTCGAACCTGCGACCCCCTGGTCCCAAACCAGGTGCTCTAC